>JFJP01011095.1_pt1 | contig 62928 bp, 55 predicted proteins | sample 431651 | NCBI WGS metagenome assembly JFJP01 (sample SAMN02602958, study PRJNA72255) | Microbial mat metagenome, whole genome shotgun sequencing project. | biome: fresh water; feature: sink hole; material: water; isolation source: purple microbial (photo- and chemosynthetic) mats found in... | reverse complement strand
CCGCCTGTCCGTTGGCAACGAGCCGCCGCAGGACGCCCTGGCGGGTGACCAGCGCGGTTTCGCCGGCGTGCCCGGCCTCGGCCACCAGAAGACCGGCCATCTCGGCCGGGACCGGCACCGTCGACAGGTCGGACAGCCGCACCACGTCGGAGGACGCCGTCAGGCTGTCCGGCAGCGACACCGTCCAGGCGTGCGCGACCATCGGCGCCATGAGCGCCAGAAGCATGATCGCCCATCCGACCGTCTTCATGCCCTACCTCACCAGCCGGTTGACAACCTGCAGCATCTCGTCGGACATGGTGATGGTCTTGGAGTTCAGTTCATAGGCGCGCTGGGCCGTGATCATGTTGACCAGTTCGTCCACCGTCTCGACGTTGCTCATTTCCAGGTAGCCGGCCGAGGTGGCGCCCATGCCTTCGAGCCCGGGCCCGCCCAGGATGGGCTGGCCGCTGCCCGGAGTCTGGCTGAACAGGTTGCCGCCGAGAGCCGCCATGCCGGCGGCGTTGGGGAACCGCGCCAGTTCCAGCTGGCCGATCTCCTGCACGTTCGCGTCGTCTCCCTGGACCATGGTGCTGACCACGCCGTCACGGGACACCGAGACGTCCATCGCATCCTCGGGAATGACCAGTGCAGGCTCGAGGCGATAGCCTTCGGACGTGACCACGTTGCGGTCGGCGTCCATCTTGAAGCTGCCGTCGCGCGTGTACTTGATCGTCCCGTCCGGCATGCGGACCTGGAAGAACCCGTCGCCCTCGATCATGATGTCCAGGGGGTTCCCGGTGGCGACGATGGTTCCCTGGTCGAAGTTCTTGTTGGTGGCCACCAGCTTGACACCGTGACCGACCTCCACGCGCACCGGCGTGGCGCGCCCCTCGGCGTTCACCAGGCCGCCGGGCATGACCTTTTCGTAGAGCAGATCCTGGAATTCGGTGTGGCTGCGCTTGTAGCCGGTCGTGTTCACGTTCGCCAGGTTGTTGGCGATCGTGTCGATGTTCATCTGCTGGGCCTTCATGCCCGATGCGGCCGATCCCATCGCTCTGATCATGTCAGCTCACCTCTCCTGTGTGGCGCGACCCCGGTCAGGCGGAAGTCCGCGGCAAATTGTTCACCGACTTGTTCAACAGCTCGTTCTCGGTCTGCAACACCTTGCTGTGCATCTCAAAGGCACGGTGCGCCCCGATCATCGCCACCAGGGTGTCCACCGGATTCACGTTGCTGCCTTCGACATGACCCTGGGCCACGATGGTGTCCTCGATCGCCACCGGCTGCGGCGCCATGTCGTCGGGGGCCTTCAACAGGGCGTCGCCCATGTGTTCCAGCCGCGAGGGATCGGAGAAATCCACCAGCTTCAGGCGGCCGACGGCCTGCCCGTCGACGGTCACGGTTCCGTCGTTGGCGATCGAGAAGTCGTTGCCCTCCAGCGTGAGCGCGCCGCCGTCGCCGGCCACGGGACGGCCGTCGGGCGTCGTCAGGCGGCGTTCGCTGTCGAGGATGAAGGAGCCGTTGCGCGTGTAGCGCGGGCCGTCGGCCGTCTGGATCTCGAAGAAGCCGCGGCCCATGATCGCCACGTCCGTGTCGCGGCCCGACGGCGTGACCGGGCCGGGCCGCACGTCCACCGCATGGCTCAGATCGGCGCGCGTCACCGGCCCCCAGCGCGGCTCGGCCGCTGCCTGTCCCGCCGTGGTGCGTCCGGCGGCAGCGACCGGCGCCCCTGCATCCGCGTCGTTCCGGCCGTCGGTGACCGGCTCCGCAAGGCGCGTGATGATCTGGCGGAAGCCGCTCGCCGACGCGTTGGCCAGATTGTTGGCCAGGGCGTCGATGCGAACCTGCTCGACCTGCATGGATCGAGCGGCGGTATTGAGGCTGCGGATCACGGACACTCCTTCCCCGGGACACAATGCGTCCCGCCGAATTCGCAAACGGCGTGCCCCGGGCACGGTTGGCGTCCGTCCGGCGACGGGGAAGTCCTTGCCGCCCGCGTTGCGGGGGCCGGCGCGGCGGAACGGCGCCCCACCGGCCCGGGGCGGGCCGCGTCCATGCCTCCAGGCAGAAATTGCCGCGTCGGCAGGAACTGCCCGGTCCGTCAAAGACCGCGGCCGGCTGCCCCGAGGGGCAACCGGCCTGGATGGATCCGCAACAGAGGGTGATCGATTAGTGGACGCCGGCCGGCAGGACCGGCGGCAGGGCCGGCGCCTCGGTTTCGGGCTCCGGCACGGCCTCGACCGCCGCCAGCGGCAGCGTGAAGACGAAGCACGAACCGCGTCCCGGTGAACTGGTCACGGTGACGGCGCCGCCGTGGCTCTCGACCAGCTTCTTGACGATGACCACGCCCAAACCGACGCCTTTGATCCGGCGTTGGGTCGACCCGCGGGTGTACGGCTGGAACAGGACCCGCAGTTCGTCCTCGCTCATGCCGATGCCGCCATCCTTGATCTCGACCCGGGCCCGGTCCTGGCAGACCGAAAGGGACAACCGGATCCAACCGCCCTCGACGTTGTACTTGATGGCGTTGGACAGCAGATTGCGCAGGATCTGCGTCACGCGCAGCGAATCGGCATGCACCAGCAGGGGCGCCGACGGCAGATCCACCTCGATGCTGATGTCCGAACTCTCGGCCATCGGCGTCAGATCGGCCACAACCCCGGCCATGAGCTCGCCCAGATTCATGTCGTCGCATTTCAGGTTCACGAATCCGGCGTCGATCTTGTTGATGTCCAGGAAGTCGTTCAGCAGCGAAGTCATCTCGGAGATCTTGCGGTTGACCGAATCGAGGAACTCGGACTGCGTGGCGTTCACGACGCCGGTTTTCCCGCTGGCCATGAGCGAAACGTAGCCCTGGATCACGGACATCGGCGAGCGCAGATCATGCGCGATCATCGAGTGGAAATCGGCCTTCATCTGCTCGGATTCCACTTCGCGCGTGATATCGCGGAAAATATAGGCCAGAGCCGTGTTGTCCTCGCCCAGATTGATCCGCGCCGTGCGGCACTTGAGGTGCGTGATCCGGTCGTCCAGCGAGATGAGCAGCCGCACGTCCTCGTGCGAGCCCGCCCGCAGGCTTTCGATCACCTGCGGTTCGATCTCGAGCGTGGTGAGGATCTCGGTCATGGTCTTGAACTGGGTCACCTCGCGCGGCATCCGCAGCAGGCTCAGGAACACCTGGCTGGCCAGCAGCAGGCGGTCGTCCGGCCCGCAGATCGCCACCGGTTCGTGCAGGTAGCGGAAGATCTGGTTCAGTTTGTCGCTCTCGCGCCGCAACCGGTCCTGAAGGTCCTTGATGCGCAGGAACGCGTTGATCTTGGAATACAACTCCTCGCCCGAGATCCCCTTGGCGATGAAATCGTCGGCGCCCATGTCCAGGCCGCGGATCTTCTCCTCGGTCCCCGATTCGGAACTGATCATGAGGATGGGGATTCCGCTCGTATCCTGATGCTTGCGCAGGATGCGGCTGACGTCGAAGCCGTGCATCCCCGGCATTTCCTTGTCGAGCAGGATCAGGTCAGGCAGGTGCTCCATCGCCATGCGCGCACCGGTGGCGCCGTCGCCGGCCGTCAGGACGCGGTACCCTTTGCGCTCGAGCAGGCGCTTGAGGTACAGGCACGTCGGCGGTGAATCATCCACCACCAGGATCAGGCGTTCGCGCGGTTCGGACATGGGCGGGCCCCATCGGCACGGGTGATCACGCGGCGCCCGGTCGGGCGCACCGTTTCACAACCGTATTCGTCCCGGTGGCTTCCGGCTTGAGAGACAAACGCGAAAAACCGCCCTCACGGGCGGTTAAGCGCAACGGGGACCACCATTCAGGCCGGCCCCGAGCCCGTCAAGGACCGTCCGCGCGCCATGGCCGGCGCAGGGATCGCCCCCGTTCAGTCCGTGTCGGTGATCAGAAGGGCGATATGTCGCTCGAGATTGGCCATGCCCTCGGGCGAGATGTTCGTGAAGAACACCGCCACCTCGTAAGCGGCACAGTCGGGAGTTTCGACCTCGGGCGTGATCCGAACCACAAGCCCCTCGCAGGGCACCATGGCCGTGCCGTCGTCCCGCCCCTCGGAGGCTGGTACGGCCACTTCGATGTCCATGGCCAGCCGGGTCATGGGGGCGACGAAATGATCCGAGCGGAAATAGATACCGGACGAACTGATGTTGATCGTCTGCAGCGTCGCGGTCGCTGCATCGGCGTCGCCGCCCGGCAGCCTGACTTCGAGCTTCAGATTCGCATCGACTCGCGTGGCCCGGCGGCGTTCTGGCGTCTCTCCGGTCATCGGCGTCGCTCCTTCCCCGCCTGAGCGCCGGAAGGTTCCGGCGCCCGCCGGCCCCGCCGTCGGACGTATGTCCGGGCGGTGGCCGGCGGTGGCCTACTTCTTCTTGTGGCGGTTCTTCCTCAACCGCTTCTTGCGCTTGTGCGTCGCGATCTTCTTCCGCTTACGCTTGCGTCCGTTCGGCATCGTCTTCCCACCTTTCACCCGTCAGCGCCAGCCCCGCGTGCGCGGCCTGGCAACAGTCAAAAACGCGCGCGGGCAGTGTCACTCCCCGCGTCAAGATGATCGTCGGCCAAGATAGACCATGGAACGGCTGCTGACAAACGGAACTTGGTAATCAATCGTGGCCGTTGAGTCGATCCTTGAGCTCATTCGAGGCTTTGAAATACGGAACCCGCTTCGCCGGTACGTCGACGGCGTCGCCGGTCCGGGGGTTGCGCGCCAGTCGTGACCGGCGGCTCTTCACCTTGAAACTGCCGAAACCCCGGAGTTCGACCTTGTCGCCGGCGGCCAGGGCGCCGCCGATGTTTTCCATGATGAGATTCACCACGGTGACGGTGTCCCGGCGGTTCAGGCCCGTGCTCCCGGTGATCAGGTCGACCAGTTCAGCTTTCGTCATGCGACGGAACCTCTTGCTGCGGCGTCTTGATGCTGATGATCCGAATCACGACGTAGATCTTTTGGTGATCGGAAGTTACAGCCACAATTTATAACATATCGCGAAGGTGTTGCCAATAAGAAAATGTCCCCCGCGTACTGCCGTGTGGTGACCGACCGGATCCACAAGAGTGTTGTAGATACTGGGTCCCCAATCGCGAGCAGCGCAGAGAACATTTGCTGGGACCCTTTGCAACTGGCGTGCCCTGAGCCTTTTAGGCCGTAAAATGAAGATTGTGACGAAGGCGGCCATCCTAAGCCGTTGTTATTGCACATGATAGAAAACAAGTAGTTTGAGCGGCCCAGGATGTCCGCGGGACGGCGGACCGCGGCCGGGCGTCATCGGGCACGATGCGGTGGGTCCGGATCGTGCGGGGTGCCCGCTCCGGCGAGGTCAGGCCGGAGGTGCCAGCATTTCGAACAGGGCGCGGTGGGCCGCCAGGAAGCGGCACTGACGACGTCCCATCACCACGGAGGCCGTCGCGATGGCCTGCTCGACCCCGTAACCCGGCCCGCCGGGGTTCCCGCCCCAACTGAAAGCCGGAACATGCTTCGGCGGCATGCCGCTCCCGAAGATGTTGCTGGCGAATCCCACGCAGGTTCCCGTGTTGAAGAGTGTGCCGATGGCAGTCTTGACGTGGTCGCCTGCCAGCAGCCCGACGAAGCGTTGGCCGGTGTCCACCTGACCATCCCCCAGATCGACCCGCACCGTACCGTAGTTGTTCTTCAGATCGCTGCAGGTCGTCATGGCGCCGAGATTGGTCCAGGAACCCAGGACGGCGTGCCCGATGAAGCCTTCGTGCTGTTTGTTGGCGAAATCCCCGAACGTTGATTCGCCGATTTCGCCGGCCAACCGGTTTCCGATGCCGAAGCTCGATTCGCCGTAGAGCCGCGCGCCGGCTTTGACCCGACAGCCCGGTCCCAGGTACAACGGACCTTCCAGCAGCGTGTGCGGGGCGATGTCGCAGCCGCGGTCCAGCACCACCGGCCCGCGCCGCGCGTCGACGACGGCGCCCGGGGCCATCGTCACGCCGGCACCCCACCAGAAATCCTCTCCCAGCAGCCAGGCGCCCGGAGGCAGGTCGCCCTGTTCGCCTCGTTTCAGTTCGGTCCGCGCGGCCCAGATCGGCTCCGCGTCTGCCGCTCCCCAGAGCGCGAACGGGCGACGCGTCCAGCCGCCGGCCGCCAACGCCGCCCGCAGATCTCCGTCCAGGGCGGCGGCCGTCGCCGGGACGAGGTCCCAGACATGGCGCCAGGCCGGGCTTTGCCCAGCGGCCGCAGCCCACAACAGCCCGGCCAGGCGGAAGGACGCGGCTTCATCGGCCGCTGCCCCGCAGATCAGGCGCTGATCATCCCCCAGACGATGCTCGCGGGCTGCGGCGCCCAGATCGGGGCCGGACCATTGCGGTGTCCGTCCGTCGCGCCAGGCCTCCCAGGAGGCGGCAGCCGCCCGTCCCTGGCCCGGCTCCAGCCGCGCGGCGACCAGGCCGTCCGCATCGAACCAGGCGAACGGCGGCGTGTCCGCGGGCAGCGCCAGAAGTCCGGCCAGGAAAGTCATCGACGGTGCCGACCGGCCGTTCAGCCACAGTTGTCGACCGCATGCAGGGAGGCCGGGCCGACACTCCAGGGAGTCTCGCCGTGAAGCGCCTCCAGCACGGCCCGGCACAGGAGCACACCGGGCCGATGGACGAGTTCCAGCCGCTCCCTCGTGTTGAACAGACCGCAGCGCTGCTCGTATACGGGCAACCCCGCCGAGAGCGGGCGCAGACCTCGCCAGGTGTGGTCCTCGAAGAGCACAGCGGTGGTGTTCAAAAAATCCTCCGGTCGGCGGCGGGAACCGTGGCGCCGACTTTGCCTGAGTCGGACGTCGCCGGCAGTTTCGTCCATGGTGACCGCCGGCTCAAGTGTTAAGCGCAGCCTACGCATCGGTGAAACGCCTTCGGCATGGCCCGGAGGCGGACATGGAGACGCCCGCCGCCCAGCGATTGAGTTTGCATACCAAAATCAATCTCTGTTGCAGCAATAAGTTGCCCCGTCGGCGCCCCAAATTGGACTTGACCCGCCGGCTACCTGTTAGCAATTTCGCAATCGATAGACACATGAACTGTGTCCGTCTGCGTTCGTATCATCCGTTCCGGAGGTCCTCTGATGCGCTCCATCCGCCGTATCGTCCTGACCGCCGTGGTGTGCGCCGCCGCGGTCGCCGCCTTCGCCGCCGAACCCGACGCCGACAAGCCCAAGCCCCTCGACGGCAAAGCGCTCTTCAAGACCAGTTGCAAGGTGTGCCACGACACCAAAGCCGCCGCCGGAGAATACACGCCCATGACCCTGATCCAGGAACAGTGGGAAGAATTCTTCACCGGTCCCTACGCCGAAGTGCATGGGCAGGTCGCCGCTCCGGCCGCGGCCGACAAGCCGGAACAGGCGGCCCTCAAGGTCACCGACGTCATCGATGAAGCGACGCTCGAGGCGATCCGCAAATTCTGCGTCGACCACGCCGCCGACAGCGAGCAGCCGATGACCTGCGGTTGAGCGGTCGTCCCAATCTCCAGTTCGAACCAACGTCCCGCTCACCCGTTACGGAGGCGTACCCATGAATCGCAAGCTCATCACCCTGCTGGGCGCGCTGCTGGCCGTCACCCTGGCCGCCGGCAGCGCCTTGGCCGAACGCACCGTCGAGGAGCGCATCAAGGCGCTCGAGAAGAAGATCCAGAAACTGCAGGTCAACGACGCCAAGGACAACATCCAGTGGGGCGGCGATCTGCGCGTCGAAGCCCACACCCTCACAGGGGAGATTCCCGACTACATCGACGGCATGCGCATGCAGGCGCTGACGTTCGGGACCATGTTCTACACGGACACGAACTACAATCCGTCCTTCGATCCGATGTCGCCGTTCGGCCCCGCCGACATCGACCAGTTCATTGGGCAGAACTACGCGGCATTCCAGGTCTTCCAGGGCCAGACCACGTTCGGCGACGTCAAGGACTGGGTGCAGTTCATGATGGCGAACAACCCGAACATGGGCGCCATGATGCAGGCCTACGCGCAGGACGCCTACCGCCAGGGCTTCAACACGGACAACAGCATCCTCTACACGACCCGCCTGCGCCTGAACCTCGACGCCGAGGTGGCCGACGGCATCAGCTTCAGCAGCCGCCTGTCCATGTACAAGCCCTGGGGCGCCTCGACCCAGACCGGCATGTTCAACGGCCAGGCGAGCAGCCTGAACACCGATGCCAACTGGCCGGGCGTGCCGGGCGACGCCACCCTGAAGGTCGACCGCGCCTACTTCACCTGGAACAACCTGTTCAGCCAGCCGGTGTACCTGAGCCTGGGCCGGCGTCCCAGCACCGAAGGCCCGCCGCTGCACTACCGCCACGACGAGATGCGCGGCGGCACGCCCATGGGCACCCTGATCGACTTCCAGTTCGACGGCGCCACGGTCGGCTGGCACCTCGCCGAGAACTCCACCCTGCGCGCCTGCTACGGGCTGGGCTACGAGTCGCAGTACGGCCAGGGGCTGGTCGACAGCGACACCGCCCTGAAGGATGCCCAGTTCTTCGGCTTCAATATCGACGCACTCGATACGCCTGAGATGCAGATCCAGACGACGCTGGCCCGCGCGTTCGACATCACCGACGGCTTCGACGGCCAGATCATCCTGCCGAACAATCCGGTCAGCGGTCAGCCGATGCCCGGGCCGATCGTCACCCGCTTCAGCCCCTCGGCCAACCTGGGCGATTTCGACATCGCCAGCATCCTGCTGTCGCGCACCGACGGACCGGTCGACTGGTTCGTGACCGGCAGCTGGTCCAAGAGCCGGCCCGAAGACGTCACCGGCCCCTTCGGCGGCCTGCTCAGCGACCCGTACGACACGCCCGAGTCGCAGACCGGCTCCATGTACTACCTGGGCGCCCGCTACAACCTGAAGAACGGCAAGACCAAGGTCGGCTTCGAATGGAATAAGGGCTCGCAGTACTGGTTCAACTTCACGCCGGCGCAGGACGACATCATCGCCCCGAAAACCGGCACACGCGGTACCGCGACCGAGGCCTACGTGACGCACCGCTTCGCCCCGAAGTTCGTCGCCAAGCTGGCCTGGATCGCCTACGACTACGACTACACCGGCAGCGGCTGGCATGTGGGCGCGCCCAAGGAACTCGGTTCGACCCCCGTCGTGCAGGGCTTCCCCACCTGGGAAAAGGCCGGCAAGGTGTCGCTCAGCTTCTCGGCCCGGTTCTAGGAGGCAGACATGAATCGCACCGCGTTCACGACGCCGGTGCTGGTGATCCTCGCGCTGGCGGCCGGAAGCTCTCCGGCCGCCACGCGGACCTGGACCCACCAGGACGGCTACTTCGAGCACTATGAGGGCACCGCCACCTGCCTGCAGTGCCACGAGGCGGAAGCCACCAGCTTCTTCCATTCGCAGCACTACCAATGGCAGGGCGAAACGCCGCAGCTGGTCAATGCCCAGGGCAAGCGCCTGGGCAAACTCAACACGATGAATGATTTCTGCACCAATCCACTCGCCAGCTGGATCGGCAATGCGGTCAACAGCGACGGCAAGGTGATCGCGCAGGGTTGCTCCAAATGCCACGCCGGTCTGGGTGCCAAGCCCAGTCCGGAACTGAGCCGCGCGCAGCTCGAGAACATCGACTGCCTGATCTGCCACGCCTCCGGCTACCGGCGCGACGCCTACCAGGATGAAGCCGGCAACTGGTCCTGGAAGCCGATCCTGTGGGAGAACCAGGCGGGACTCGATTCGGTGGCCAAGCGCATCTCACTGCCCGAACGCACGATGTGCCTGCGCTGCCACGCCGGCGCGGGCGGCGGTCCGAACTTCAAACGCGGCGACCTGGAATACGAACTCAACGACTGCCAGCCGGAGTTCGACGTGCACATGGCCAGCAGCGGCAACAACCTGCAGTGTGTCGACTGTCACCGGGGAGACGACCATCGCGTGCGCGGGCGCGGCGCCGACCTGGCGGGCACCGACAGCCCGGACAATCCGCTGTCCTGCGAGAGCTGCCACGACGCGAAGCCGCACGGCGTGGCGATCCTCGACCGGCACACCGACCGGCTGAACTGCACCGTCTGCCACATCCCGACCTTCGCCAAGAAGGACCCGACGGACATGGTCCGCGACTGGTCGACGCCCCAGAGGCACGAGGTGGCCAACAAGTACTCGGCCACGATCACCATGGGGCAGGACGTGCAGCCCGTGTACGCCTGGTTCAACGGCAAGAGCCGGGCCACCCTGATGGGCGAAGCGGTTCGCGCCGACGCCGACGGCGTCGTCTCGCTGATGAAGCCCGAGGGAAGCCGCAAGGACAAGACAGCGAAGCTCCACGCCTTCAAGCTGCACCAGGCCAGGGTGCCCCTGCTCGAAGGCAAGGAGTGGATCATTCCCCTGGCGGTCGACGAATTCTTCATCAACGGCGATCTCCACCAGGCTGTCGTCGACGGCAGCGAAGCCGCCTACGGCATCCACGATCCGACCTACCGCTGGATCGAGGTGCGGCGCTTCATGGGCATCTTCCACGAAGTGCAGCCGGCCGACCGCGCGCTGGAATGTCTCGACTGCCACCGCGAAGGCGGACGCATGGACTGGATGGCGTTGGGGTACCGTGGCGACCCCCTGCTCGACGCGATCGACTGACCGTTCCGTCGCATACCGCTTGTCCGCATTCAAGAACAGGACCGCCGGGGCGTCACCCCGGCGGTCCTTCGTCAATGGCGCCGGCGTCTCCGCGGACGGACACGTCAGTCCCTGTTTCCTCCGAACCGCCGGAACGGACGCCCCAGCGCCGCCTTGACAGGTTCCAGCGTCGAATACATGACCGGCACCACGACCAGCGTCAGGAAGGTCGCCACCGTCAGGCCCCAGATCACGGCCACGCCCATCGGCCCCCACCACTGGCTCGACTCGCCGCCCATGATCAGCACCCGGTCGAAGCGCCCGTGGAACAGGGCCGAGAAATCGACGGCCAGTCCCGTGGTCAGCGGGATCAGGCCCAGCACCGTCGTCACCGCGGTCAGGATCACCGGCCGGAACCGCGTCTGGCCGGCCAGCATGATCGCTTCGAACTTCTCCATGCCCGCGGCCCGCAGCTGGATGATGTAGTCCAGCAGCACGATGGCATTGTTGACAACCACGCCGGCCAGGGAGATCACGCCCACGCCCGTCATGATGATGCCGAACGCCGTGTGGGTGATCATCAACCCGGCCAGGACCCCGATCAGCGACAGGATCACGCTGGACAGGATGACGATCGGTACCGTCACCGACCCGAACTGGCTGACGAGCACGACGAAGATCATCAGGATCGCGAACAGGAAGGCATCACTCAGGAAGGCCGAAGCCTCCTCCTGGTCCTGGCTCTCGCCCGTGAAGTCCATCGTGTAGCCGGGCGGCACCGGGAAGTCGGCCAGCAGGCCCCGTACCTGGGCCAGCAGCGCATTCCCGTTGTAGCCGGCCGCCACATCGGCCATCACGGTGACCGTACGGCGGGCATCCAGCCGATGTACGGCCGCCAGACCCGTTCCGAACTCCGTCCGCGCGAAGGCGCTGAGCGGGATATTCTGACCCTCGTGGAACACCGAGGCGTTCTCCAGATCCTCGACTTTGCCGCGGAAGGGCTGCTGGTAGCGGACGATGACTTCATATTCGTCCTCGCCCACGCGGTACTTCGCCGTCTCGCTGCCGTGCAGCGCCGTGCGTACGGTGCCCGCGATGTCGGTCGTGCGCAGACCGTAGCGCCCGGCCTTGTCCACGTCCGGCAGAACGCGCAGTTCCGGCAGGGAATGGTCGTAGTTGTCGGCGATGTCGACCAGTCCCGTCACGCCCCGGATCCGGTCCTTGATGCCGGCGGCCAGATGTCCCAGCTCGTCGAAATCGTCGCCCGAGATCTCGATGTTGACCGGCTTTCCGGTGGGTGGCCCCTCTTCCATCTTGTCGACGGTGATCCGCGCACCGGTCACGGCCGCCAGTTTCGTCCGCAGCTCTTCTATCGACTGCCGCGACGACTGGGTACGATCGACCATGTCGACGAATTCGAGCGTGATCCCACCCTGGTGCGACGGCAGCCCGGCGCCGCCTGACGAGGCATCGATCGGCGTGCCCACCGAAGTGGCGTACGCCTTGAGATCCGGCACCTTCGCCACCTCCTTCTCGATCTGCCGCGCCAGGTTGTCGGTCACCTCGATACGCGTGCCGCTGGGGGCCTCGATCTTCACGGTCGCGAACTGCGGTTCACTGTCGGGAAACAGCTCCACGCCGGCATTGAACACCGAGAACAGGGCCACCATGACGACCAGAAGCACGTTCATGCCCAGCAGTACCCGGAAGGGCCGCCTCAGCGCCCAGGCCAGCACCAGCCGGTAGCTGCGTTGCCCGATGTCCAGCAGGCGGTCGCCGAGGCGCGGCTTCGCGGCCTCCTTGCGCGGCGGCCTCAGGAAGCGCGCGCACAGCACGGGGTTGAACACCATCGCCACCAGCAGCGAAGCCAGCAGCGTGATGATCACCGTGATCGGCAGGTATTTCATGAATTCGCCCATGATGCCGGGCCAGAAAATAAGGGGCGCGAACGCCACCACCGTGGTCAGCGTCGACGAGATCACCGCCCCTGCCACCTGATCTGTGCCCATGGCGGCGGCGCTGTCCGCGTCGCGCCCCTCGCCGCGGTGCCGGTACACGTTGTCCACGATCACGATCGAGTTGTCGACCAGCATGCCGAGCGCCAGGATCAGGCTGAACAGCACGACCATGTTCAGCGTGATGCCCAGCATGCCCAGCACGATGAAGGTGATAAGCATCGAGAACGGGATCGCCACGGCGACGATGAACGAATTGCGCACCCCGAAGAACGCCAACAACACAGCCACGACCAGGATCAGGCCGCTGATGATGTTGTCCTCGAGCTCCTTGACCATCCGCTTGATCGCCACCGACTGGTCGGCCACGATGTTCACGGTGATACCGTCGGGGAACGACGGCTTCAGCCGGTCGACGGTCGCGTTCACTTCGCGCGCGATGTCGATGATGTTCTCGCCGCTGCGCTTCTTGACGACCAGGGTCACGGCGTCGCGCCCGTTGACGCGGCTGATGGTCTCGCGATCACGTACGCCGAGCTTCACCGTCGCCACGTCGCGCAGGTGCACCGGCGGCGTGACGGCTGGGTTCAGCACGAAGCCCAGCAGTTCGTCCACCTGGTCGATCTCGCCGCGCACGCGGACCTGGTAGTCGTACTGTCCGAGTCCCAGCTTGCCGCCGGGGATGGTCAGATTCTGCAGGGCGATGGCGTCCTGCACGTCCACCAGGCCCAGGTCGAAATAGGCCAGCTTCTCCGGGTCGACATCGACCTGGACCTCGTTCTCGATGCCGCCGACCAGATCCACGCCGAGCACGCCGCGTATCTGCTCCAGCGCCTCCTGCAGGTCCTCGCCGGCGCGCTTGAGTTCCTGCAGATCGATATCGCCGTACAGGTTCACCTGCATCACGGGGAACGCGTCGGAACTGCTGATCTCCTGGATCACGAGATCGTTCCGCGGGTCGACCGGCAGCTCCGGCTTGGCCAGTTCCACGCGGTCGCGCACCGATTGCAGGGCGTCGCTCATGTCCACGCGCGAGTCGAACTCCAGCGTGACCACCGACATGCCGTAGGAAGATGAACTGCTCATCTCCTTCAGGTCCTCGACACCCTTGAGCCGCTGCTCGAGCTTGCGGGTGACGAGGTTCTCCATGTCCGCGGAACTCGTCCCGGCATAGGGCGCCATCACCATCACGAACGGGATCTTCACATCCGGCGACGACTCGCGCGGCAGTTCGATGTACGATTTCAGTCCGATGATCGTGGCGATCGCCATGAAGGCGAAGATCATCGGATAGCGCCGGATGGCGCCGGCAGTGAGTTTCATCGGGCGCCCTCCGCCGTGACGTCGCTCTGCACGCGCGTCGACGCGCCCTGCGCGCGGACGACATCCGGATCGCCCGGCAGCGTGCCGTCGGCCGCCGTCGTGGTCTCGGTCACCGTGACCAGGCTGCCGTCGGCCAGTTCGCGCTGGCCGCGGACGACCAGCCTGTCGCCCGCCCGCAGACCCGCGCGAACAACCACCAGCAGGCCCTGGTCCTCGCCCAGGGTCACCCGCCGCAGCGCGGCGCGGTCCTCCTCGACGACATAGACCTGCGGCCCGGCGTCGCTGGACATGACGGCATCGCGGGGGACGACCACCACGTCGGCCACCGTATGACGCGGCAGGCGGGCCCGGCCGATCACGCCGCTGTGCAGCGCCAGCTCCGGATTGGGAATCTCGATCTCGACCGGGAACTTGCCGGTGCGCAGATCCGCTTCGGCGCCCACCCAGGTCACTTCCCCGCTGCCGCGCTCTCCCGATTCGCCCAGGACGACGTCCGCCGGGTCGCCGACCCGCACCCAAGCGATATCCGTGTCCGTCACGTAGGCCGAGAGCTTCAGCCGGTAGGGATCGATCACGCGCGCGACAGGCTGCCCGGCCGTCACCATGGAGCCCAGTTCCACGAATCGTTCGGTGACCACGCCGGCGAAGGGCGCCTTGACCGCGGCCCGCTCCCAGCGCTGCCGGCTGATCTCGGCGGCAGCCGCGGCCTGCGCCTGCGCGCTCGCTGCCGTCAGCAGGTCGAATTCGCTGACCTTGCCGGCCTGGTGCAGCTGGCGCATACGGTCGAGATTGAAGTCCTGCGTCCTGAACTGCGCCGCGGCGGCTTCCATTTCGGCGCCCAGAATGGTGCGTTCCTGCTCGACCAACACCTGGCCGGCCTTCACCCGCGCTCCTTTGGCCGCCCTGACGGCCACGACCGGACCCGATTCCTCGGCCGCCAGATCGGCGCCGCGCACGGGACCGACGGGGCCGGAAATCTCATGGAACTCGGCCAGCGACGAGGCCGACAGTTCCAGCACGCGCACGTTGCGGGCGACTTCGCGCGGCGCCGCGGCAGGCGCCTTGCCGCACCCGGCTGCCGTGAGAGCCGCCACAAGGCCGGCTCCGACCAGGATGATGCGCACGGATTTCTCCCTTGTCTGCGAACGATGCATGATGACTACTCCTTGACCAGCAGGTCGGGGATCGCGTCGAGGCGTTCCGCCGGGTTACGACCGATGGCGCGCTTGAGCGATGCCGTCAGCGCCAGGACCTGGTACCGCGCGTCGATCACCGCGGCCTGGGCGTCGCTGCGGTTGGCCTCGGCCACGAGCACGTCGACATAACTGGCCTTTCCCAGTTGCAACAGCAGCAGGCTCTGCTCCCGCGCTTCCTCGGCGCGGGCGAGATTGATGACCACCGCGTCCAGCGTCTGGCGGGAGCTCTGCAGGCGCGCCAGCAGATCGAGCACCTCGACCTCCACGTCCCGCCGCTGCGACGCGAGCTCCGACTCGCCGCGCCTGATGCGCCCGTCGGCTTCGCGCACGAGTCCGCGGGTGAGCAGGCCGTCGAAGACCGGCACGTTCAGCGCGACCGAAGCGCGCCACGAATCGTGGCCGTCGTCGAAAAGGCTGTCGGCGGTCCGGCCCACATAGCCGTAGGAACCGGCCATGGTCAGGTACGGCAGGTTGTCGGCCTTCTGGGCCTGCCGACCGCGTCGTTCGATGTCCATCATCAGGCCGCCGGCCGTCAGGTCCGGACGTCCGCGGGCCAGCGACAGGGCCACTTCGGGGTCGATGGCGCCGTCTTCCAGCTCGCCTTCGACCCTCACCCGCAGAGCCTGGCCGGGTTCGCGGCCCATGAGCGCGTTGAGCCGGGCGCCGGCGGTGCGCAGCGCCGCTTCGGCCCGCGACAGTTGCGGAACCGTGTTGGCGCGGCCGACCGCCGCCTGCAGCGTGTCCAACTGGGTGGCCAGGCCCAGTTCGTAGCGCAGGCGCACCACGGACAGGATCTCGTCCTGGTTGGCCAGGTGCGCGCGGACGGCCGCGATCTGGTCCGCGGCCGCGACGACCTGCTGGTACGCGGTCACCACCTGCTCGCCGACCTGCTGCTCGACGGCCGAGATCATCAACTCCTGGCGTTCCTTGCCGACGCGCGCAGCACCCACGGCCCCGAGCACCTTGACCGGATTGACCGTCCAGTTGAGGTTCAGGTTCGCGCGCCAGTACGACTGCGCCGGAATCTCGGTCGCCGGCGGGATCAACGACCCGAAACCGGCGAGCCAGTCGTTGAACCAGGGCTCGGCCCCGGGCACGGTTCCGAAACCGCCGCCGCCGCCGAACGTCGAATCCAGCGCGAAACTCGGATCACGGCTGCGCGACCAGTCCCCCACCAGGTCCAGCGTGGGCAAGCCCGTGGAGAGCGCCTGTTTCATCCGGCCGTCCAATTCGCGGCGGCCCCAGCGCTCGGCGACGACGCGGTCGTTGGCGCCGAGGGCCGCCCGCAGGCACTCATCCAGCCCCAGAACGGGTCCCTCGCCCGGTACGGCGCCGATCACGCCCGATGGCGATGCCGGGTCCGGCGCGGCCGAAGCCGGCAGGCCGCACAACAACATCAGAAGCAGGCATGCCGCAGCGCGGCGTCTGCCGAAGCGATCAGTCATCGTTCGTCTCTTTCGGTTGGTCCCCGGCCTTGCCGCCGTCGGCGCCGTCGGTGCGCGGCAGGCAGAAATTCGCCAGCAGCGCGGTTTCGGCCGCCGTGCGGGGCGGCTGGTTGAAGGCATCGGCGATCACGGCGCGACCGGTTTCATTGAGCAGGGCCAGGACTTCCTCCCAACTCACCGCGTCCGTATGCCCGGCCGTCACGTGCCCGGCCAGACCGTGCGTGAAGATCGCCATCTTCCGCAGCAGGATCCGCCGCTCCACCGGATCCAAGGCGGCGAGTCCCTCCAGGCGCGACATCCGCTCCAACAACACTTCCATCACATGCAGCCCGGCATCGGCATCGTCGCGCCCGGTCAGGAACACCGCGTTGTACAGTTCCGGCTGCTGCCGCGCGAATTCCAGCACCCCCACGCCCATGTCCAGGAACGGTTCGCCGCTGCGCGGAACGGCGGTTTCGGCCAGGACCAGGTCGGCGATCGCCAGCTTTGCCGCCCGCGCCAGATCGTCCATGCTCGCGAAATTGCTGTAGACCGGCGCCGTGGAAGCACCCAGCCGGTCGGCGACCCGCCGGGCACTCAACTGGGCGAACCCGTGCTCCCGCACCACCTCCAGGGCGGCTGCCAGAACGTCGTCTCGCTGGTAGATGTTGCGCCGGGCCACGAAATTCATCCCCACCCCGGCAGCGGCCGGGTCCAGGAGCAGAATCGAGTCTGAGAAGACGGGCGTTATATAACAGACGTTATACGCAATCGCAAGCGGCGGGTTGCCGAAAATTTTCTGTCCTAGGAAACCCCGCCCCAAGGCCGCAGAACCAGGACAACCCCCCCGACGGCCAGGGCGGCGGCCAGGGCCGTGCGGCGGGTGAACTTCTCGCCCAGCAGCAGCGAAGCCAGCACCAGCACGTAGATGGTGCTCGTCTGGTTCAGGATGGCGGCCTTGCCGACGGCGGTGTACTTCATGCCGGCGATCCACAGCATCAGCGCCAGATAGGAGCCGAAGACGGTGCCGGGAATCGCGTGCTTCCAGCCGGGGCCGGGCTTCAGCGCACGCAACCGTTCGGGGCGACCCGGGAACACGAAAGCAGCGGGCAGGAGCACCGCCAGCGCGCCCAGCTGCCGGACGGTGGTCGCCCAGACAACGTCCGCGTTCGCCAGCACCGGCTTGGCCATGACGATGCCGACCGCCAGCGAGGCCATCGAGGCGACGCCCAGCAGGATCCCGCTGATAAGCGTCCGGCGCGACGTGCCCGCCGGCGGTTCCATGCTGGTGACGACCACCACCGAACTGATCACCAGCAGCATGCCGCCGATCTGCCAGAGATCCAGCCGCTCGCCCAGGAACGCGAAGGCGCCCAGCGCCGTGAAGGGGGAATACAGCGTGTCGACCACCGCGTTGATGCCGGCGCCGACGCGGTTCAACGCCGCGTGGAACAGCGTGTCGCTCAGGGCAATGGCGATCACGCCGCTGGCGATCAGCATCAGGTAGTCGTGCAGCGGCGCGCGGTGCAGCAGCGATTGCCCGCCGATCGCGAGCGTGATCAGGAAGAGCGCCGACGAGAAACCGACCCGGAACAGATTGAGCGCCAGCGGGGGCATGGTCTCGCCGGACCGACGGAAGAACACGACCGCGAACGCCCAGACCAGGGCGCAGGCGAGGGCGAAGATCTCCCCCATCACAACTCCGGCTCGCGGACGCTCTCACCCGGCGCGCCGCCGCCGGCCAGAGGGATGCTCAATTCCACGCGAAAGCCCGCGCCGGGGCGGCTGTGCAGGCGGAAACGACCGCCGGCCGAACGCAGGCGTTCGCGGATGCTGAACAGGCCGAAGCCCAGACCCGAATCGCGGTTGTTGGAATGGGTGAGATCGATATCGCCGTCGAGCCCGCGGCCGTTGTCCGTCACCGTGACCCGCAGGCTGCCTTCGTCGTGCTCGAGCGAGATCCGCACTTCGGTCGCGGTCGCGTGCTTGGCCACGTTCGCCAGCAGTTCGCGAACGCTCTGGTAGGCCAGAGCCCGCGTGTCCTCGCCCATCTCCAGCGGATCGGACGACTCGCTGCCGGCGGCCATGGCACAGGCGATGCCCGTGCGCTCGGACCACTGCCGCGCGAGCCAGGCGAGCGCCGCCTCCAGGCCGACTTCGTACAGCGCCGGCGGATACAGTTCGAACGAGAGGCTTCGCGCTTCGCGCATCGAATCGTCGAGGATGCTGAGCGCCTCGTCCACGATCTTCGCCTGGTCGCCGAGCTTTTCCGGATAGCGCAGCAGCGTCACCTTGGCCCGCGCCGCGAACAACTGCTGCGCCAGACCGTCGTGGATGGCCACGGCCAGTTGCCGGCGTTCACGTTCTTCGGCGACGGCCAACTGCGCGCTCAGGTCCCGCAGGCGATCCTGGTAGTCGAGCAGACGTCTCTCCGCATCCTTCTGTTCGGTGATGTCGCGAACGACCGAGAACACCAACCGCCGGTCCGGGTACGGGAACGACGACCATGACAGCCAGCGATATGTCCCGTCGCGACAGCGGAATCGCGTCGCCAGATCGGCGACCGCTCGGTCCTCGGCCAGCGCCCGGTAGGCGGCCGCGGTCAGGTCCTGGTCTTCGGCGTGGATGAACTCCATCACGGCGTGGCTCATCAGATCGTCGCGTGACCAGCCGAGCACGCGCACCCAGGCCGGATTGACCTGTTGCAGGAAGCCGTCGAAGCCGCCGACAGCCAGCAGGTCGATCGAAACGTTGAACAGGCGATCACGTTCTTCTTCGGCTGCGACACGCGCGGTCACGTCGGCCCAGGTGCCGCTGACGCGGGTCGCGACGCCCTTGTCGTCGCGCTCGATCGCCGCCCGCACCGCCAGCCAGGCGTGCAGACCGCCGCGCCCGATCAGCTTGAATTCAAGGGAGAATTCCGAAGCGCCGCCCGCCAGCAGCGCGCGCAGGCGCGAGGCCAGCGCATCACGCTCGTCGGGGGCCATGTGCCGGCTCAGGTCGTTGATGCTGGTGCCGAATTCCTCGCGCGTGTACCCGGCCAGGGCCAGCACGCTGGCAGGCAGTTGCATCCGGTCGGCCGTGACGTCCCACTGCCAGAGTTCGTTCAGCAGCGCGGCGGGGATGACGGCCACCTCGTCGCCGGCGACGGGCAGCCGCCGGGAGCGCTTGCGCAGGCCCCACGCGATGGCGCAGACCGCCACGGCGGCCGGCGCCAGGAACCACGGACTCGTGAACCCTGTGGGCATCGACAGTGCTCCATCCCTGACGGCCGCGCCATTTCCGCCGCCGGCCGTATCCCTATTCGGAACCACGCCAGGTCCGGCGCGCGAACCGCGCCAGGACCACAGCCAGCACCAGCAGGCTCAGACCTCCCACCAGAGGCACCGTCAGGCGCACCCATTCGGCGCCGTCCTGCACACGCACGCCCCGAGCCGCCGCCGCTCCCAGCCAGACGTAGGCAACCAGGCCCGGCATCGCGCCGGGCAACCCCAGCAGGTACGTTCGCAGCCGCGCGCCGCCGGCGGCAAGTGTGTAGCACACCATGGCGTAGTTCAAGGGTGAAAGGCGGGCCAGAAGGTGCAACCGCACTCCACCCTGCGCCGCCGCACGCTCCAGCGGCGCCAGACGAGGCCGCGTCGCGACCAGACGGGCTACCCGCGGCCGCAGCCACCTGCGGCCGAGCAGGTGCATGAAAACGCCGGACAGCAGCAAGCCGACGATCGCCCATGACGTCCCCGCCCAGGGGCCGAACAGGAACCCGGCCGAGAAGCCGAGACCCGCGGCCGGGAAACCGCAGGGGACCACAACGAGCCACAGAAGCAGGTACAGCGCCGGCGCGGCCGCGCCGACCGCCGCCAGGCGGGGCTGCCAGGATTCCCAGTGGGACGCCGCCACATGGGCGGCGCCGGCCAGGACGAGGAGGGTGATAGCGGGCATAGCGAGGTCGCGCCAGGCCGGGCTGGGCGGCGACGGTTCGTTGCCGTGGGCGGGCTCCGGAGTGTGCATGAGGCCATCCTTGCAGAGATCCGGGTCCGCGGCAATGCCGGACGCCACGGGCCGACCCCTTTCTCCAGCGAAAGCCCCGGCAATGACGGCCAACGGTGCCAACGGCCGCCACCGGCCCTCAAACGAAAACGACCCGCGTTCCCGCAGATCGTTGCCCCGCTTCCATTTGGTTGGTGGAGCCAAGGGGGATCGAACCCCTGACCTCTTGACTGCCAGTCAAGCGCTCTCCCAGCTGAGCTATGGCCCCACCTGATGCGACCGGGCGCAAATATAGCACCGGCGCCCGAACTGTCAAACATTTCGCCCGCCTTGACTTCCGGGCTCCCCGGCGGTTAAATGCCCCGGTCGCCGGCTGCCTTCCCGGCAGCGGCCCCGCTTCGGTGCCGGAGTGGTGGAACTGGCAGACGCGCTGGACTCAAAATCCAGTGTCCTTCGGGACGTGTGGGTTCGAGCCCCACCTCCGGCACCACCTTTCCTTCTCCCGCTCAGCCCCAAAACAACGAGGGACGGCAGAATGCCGCCCCTCGCCTTGTTCGCCCAGCCCGGCCGCCGCGTCTGCGGTGCGGCTACCGGTCGGACATGTAGGGATACGGATATGCGCGGGGCGGGTCAAACGTCTCCTTGACCGAACGCGGGCTCACCCACCGCAGCAGGTTGAGGTAGCTGCCGGCCTTGTCGTTCGTCCCGGAAGCCCGGCTGCCGCCGAAGGGCTGGTGCCCGACGACCGCCCCGGTGGGCTTGTCGTTGATGTAGAAATTGCCGGCGGCGCCCTGCAGTTCGTCCTTCATCCGGATGATCACGGCGCGGTCCTGCGCGAAGATCGCCCCGGTCAGGGCGTAGGTCGCCGAGCGGTCGCAGATCTTCAGCATCTTCGCGAAATCCTTGTCCGCGTAGACGTGCAGCGTCAGCACCGGCCCGAAGATCTCTTCCACCATCGACTCGTACAGCGGATCCAGCGCTTCGATCACCGTCGGCTCGATGAAGTAGCCCGTCGATGCGTCGCACCCGCCGCCGACGAGGATCTTCGCCTTGCCCTTCGCCTTCTTCGCGCGATCGATGAAGCCCTTGATCGTGTCGAAGGCGCCCTGGTCGATGACCGCGCCCATGAAGGTGCGGAAGTCGGTCACGTCACCCATGGCGATCGATTTCACATCGGCCACCAGGCGCTCCTTGACCTGCGGCCACAGGCTCTGCGGGATGTAGGCGCGGCTGGCGGCGCTGCATTTCTGGCCCTGGTACTCGAAGGCGCCGCGGACCATCGCCGTCACCAGCGATTCCACGTCCGCACTGGGGTGCGCGAAGATGAAGTCCTTGCCGCCGGTCTCGCCGACCAGACGCGGGTAGCAGCGGTAGTTGTGTATGTTGCCGCCGATGGTCCGCCACATGTCGTGGAAGACGCCGGTCGAGCCCGTGAAATGAACACCGCCCAGTTCGGGCGCCGCCATCACCGGGTTGCCGACCTGGCCGCCGCTGCCGGGCACGAAGTTGATCACGCCGTCGGGCAGCCCGGCCTCGCGGAGGATCTGCAGGATGACCCAGCCGCTGAGCACCGAACTGGACGCGGGCTTCCAGACGACGGTGTTGCCCATGAGCACCGGCGCTGTCGGCAGGTTGCCGGCGATGCTGGTGAAGTTGAACGGCGTCACCGCGAACACGAAGCCGTCGAGCGGGCGTTGCTCGAGCGAATTCCAGACGCCCGGCGCGCTGCGCGGCTGCTCGCGCATGATCTGCTGCGCGAAGTACGGGTTGTAGCGCCAGAAGTCGATCAGTTCGGCGGCGGAATCGATCTCGGCCTGGAACGCGGTCTTGCTCTGCCCCAGCATCGTCGCCGCGTTCAGCAGCGCGCGGCGGCGGCCGGCCAGCAGTTCGGCTGCCTTCAGGAGGATGGCGGCGCGCTGCTGGAACGGCATGGCCGCCCAGCCCGGCCGGGCCTTCTCGGCCGCCTTGATCGCGGCCTTCACTTCCTGCGACTCGGCCTTGTGATAGACACCCAGCTTGTGGGCGTGGCGGTGCGGCATCACGCAGTCGGCCATCCGGCCGGTGCGGACTTCCTGCCCGTCGATGAACAGGGGGATCTCCACCTGGGTGGCGGCCATCTTCTTGAGCGCGGCCTTCAGTTCGGCCTTTTCGGGTGAACCCTGCAGATAGCCGAGGACCGGTTCATTGCGGGGATCCGGGATCGTGAACATGACGTCGGACATGCTGTCGCCTCCGGGGGTACGGGGCCTGCGTGGTGCCCGTGGTATTGACGCCACGATGGCAAACGGGCCGACATCGCGCAAGAAGATGGTTGTTGTTTGGTGGCAAGGTGTTACAATGGATTCAGCATATTCGGACACCCGTCCGTGGGCCGGCCGGTCCCCTGACCCGACACGAAATATGAGCAGGCAGGAACCATGACCAACACTCCGCGCATCCTCCAGACCATCGAGTCCCACATCCTCGATCTGCAGAAGCTGCATCCGGCGGCCAGCGGCGACTTCACCGGCCTGCTGAACGACATCACCTTCGCCGCCAAGATCGTCAGCCGCGAAGTGAACAAGGCGGGGCTGGTCGACATCCTCGGCGCCACCGGCGAATCGAACGTGCAGGGCGAGACCGTCCAGAAGCTGGACGACTATGCCAACGCCGTGTTCCTGAAGTGCCTGGGCACCCGTGGCCAGGTCTGCATCATGGGCAGCGAAGAACTCGCCGAACCCATTTTCAACGATGTCGGCCCGGGCTCGCACAACTACGTCGTGATCTTCGACCCGCTCGACGGCAGCTCGAACATCGACGCCAATGTTTCGGTCGGCACCATCTTCGGCATCTGGAAGCGCCGCTCGCTGCTGAACAAGGTCGGCCCCGCCGATCTTCTGCAGCCCGGCCGGCAACTCGTGGCCTCCGGCTATGTCATCTACGGTTCGAGCACCATGCTCGTCTACACGGCGGGCCATGGCGTGCACGGCTTCACGCTCGACCCGAGTATCGGCGAATTCCTGCTCAGCCACGAGAACATCACCACGCCGTTCGTCGGCGGCATCTACTCGGTGAACGAAGGCAACGAGCCGACATGGTCCGAGCCGGTGCGCGAGACGGTCCGGCAGCTCAAATACGGACGCGACAGCGGCCGCGGCAGCGCCGGCGGCAAGACGTCGCGGTACATCGGCTCGCTGGTGGCCGACTTCCACCGCAATCTCCTCTACGGCGGCGTCTTCCTCTATCCGCCCACGGCGGACAAGCCGGGCGGCAAGCTCCGTCTGATGTGCGAAGCGGCCCCGCTGGCCCTGGTGGTCGAAAACGCCGGCGGCTACGCCAGCGACGGCCGGGGCCCCATCCTGGACATCACACCCGACCAGCTGCACATGCGCGTGCCCTTGTACATCGGCAGCCGTGACGACGTGATGTGGATCGAGAAGATGCTGTCCGGTGTCCAGCGCTGAGACGGGCGGGCCCCGGTTCGCATGCAGAAGGGCGGCCAGGAGGCCGCCCTTCGAACGTTCCGGAGTCCCGTGGAAGTCCGGGAATGATCAGACCTGGGGGTCCATCTGCTTCTGCAGCCCCTTGGTCTCGACGACCAGGCCCAGGGCATTGTTCCGGCACCGCGGCCGGTGCTTGACACCGGCCGGCACCAGCAGGGCTTCGCCCTGCCGCACTTCGATCTCGCGCCCTTCCATCTCGACCACCAGCGAACCCTCGAGGATGTAGACGAATTCATCCTTGTCGTGGGCGTGCGTGATGTAGTCGCCGCTGTAGCGCACGATGAAGGCGTGGTAACGGCCATCGATGTCCGTGAGCTCCACCGGGCGGAACACCTGCGACAGGCCGCGCGCCAACTTCAGGACCGAGAACTTGGGCACCGTGATCACTCCCCGGACCGCCGCGGCGGCCGTCTCTTAAGGCTTGCCGGTTTCTTCCTTCAGCAGGGCGGCTTCGTCCGACGCCGGGAACCGGGCCAGAAGGTCGCCCCCCATCTTCCAGGCGTCCTGCTTGCGTCCCAGCGCCAGATAGCTGGCCCTGCTCTTGTACATCGCCGCCGGCAGCCAGTCGCTGGCCGGGAAGCGCTTGAGGAGATCCTCGAAATGCTTCACCGCCCCGGCATGGTCGCCATCGGCGTAGGCCAGGTCCCCGAGCCGGTACAGCGCATCGTCGGCCGCCTCGCTCTTGCCGAACCGCTGCAGGAACTCCTCGTAGCCCTGCCGGGCCAGATCGTTGTTCCCGCGCGTGCGGTCCAGCTCGGCCGCGGCGAAGATCGAACGCCCCTCTTCCGGCATCGTCTCGGCGCCGGCACCGCCCTGGGGCGGTTTGTACTCCCCGAGCGTCGGGATGCCCTGCCGCGTCGCCAGCAGGTCCACCCGGGCCGAAAGCTCACGCATGTACTGGGCATTGTCGTCCAGTTTCTGCATGAGTTGATCCAAACGTGAGGAAACCTGACTCAGTTTCGTCAGGCGCATCGCCGACGTCTCGTCGCCGGCGTCCTTGTCCATGCGCATGAGCTGGTTGAGAGCCTGCATCTCCTGAACGAGACGCTTGTTCTCCGCCTGCATCCGCGCCATCTGATCGCGGTTGTCCTGAACCGCGGTCTCGATCCGGTTCAACTGCGGGGCGCACCCTGAAACCAGGATGAGCCCCGCCAGCATCACCAGACCGCATGCGTGCACGAGCCTGGGCATCGCGCCTCGCCTTTCTCGCTACGGGCGCTCGAAGTGGGCCCGGCGGTTCTGGGCCCAATCGTTCTCGGTGTGGCCGTTCGAGAACGGACGGCTCTCTCCGTAGCTCGTGACCTTCAGGCTGCCGGCGGGCACGCCCAGGCTGACCAGGTAGTCACGGGCGGCCTTGGCGCGCTTCTCGCCCAGGGCCAGGTTGTACTCGATGGTGCCGCGCTCGTCGCAATGACCGGCCACCATGAGCGTCACGCCGGCTTCCTTCAGGATGCGCGCGTTCTTGGAGAGCACACCCATCGAGACATCGCCCAGGTCGTACTGGTCGTAGGAGAAGAACACGTCCTCGATGCCGTACTGCGACGGATCCAGGTTCGCGTAGTCGGGGCCGGCGGGCTCCACGGGCTCGGGCTTGGGCGCTTCGGCGATGGGCTCGGCGACCTGCTCGACCGGCGCGGGCGCGGTCACGACGGCCGGCTTCTTGCTGCAACCGCCGAGAGCGGCCAACGCCAGCGCGCACACGCACACGACCAACATGAGTCTGGACAACGAACTCTTCTTCATGCTTAACACTCCTTGTTGTTGACCCGCCGGCTAGTGGGACCAGGCAGGGGTGATATCGGGGTCATTCCCGAATGTGAGTTGGCGGAAGCCGCCTTCCACCACATCGTACACATACAGCTTGGACGCGCCCGTCCGGTCCGAGGCGAAGACCAGATGGCGGCCGTCCGGCGCCCAGCTGGGGTCTTCGCAATTGCGCCACGAGGCATCGGTGACCACCCGGCGGTCTTCCCCGCCCGGGCGCATCACGATGATCTGGGTCACGACGTCCTCGCGCGCCGCATACGCCAGCCACTCGCCATTGGGCGATAGGGTGGCCGAATCGTTGTATTTACCCTCGAAGGTCACCCGCCGCTTTCCGGCTCCCTCGCGGTCGATCATATATAACTGCGGGGTGCCGCTGCTGTCACTGGTAAAAACCAGTTCCCGGCCGTTCGGAGCCCAGCTGGGGCTGATTTCGATGGCCGGCGAGACCGTCAGCCGCTTGATGATCTTCCCTTCCGGGGTGATCCGGTAGATCTCCGGATCCCCACCCTTGGACAGGGAGATCAGCAGTTCCTTGCCGTCCGGACTCCAGTCCGCGCCCAGGTTCAGCCCTTCCATGGCGATGACCTGCTTGACCTGCCCCGAAGCTGTTTCCGCGCCGTCGGGCGACCAGTCCGGGCACAGGTTCAGCGTCCGGTTGGCCGTCAGGCGCAGCAGCCCCTCTCCGTCGTAGTCCACCACGAAGATATCCCGCCGGTCCCCGCGGCCTCGCGAAAAAGCGATGCGGGTCAGGGCGATGCCTTCGCTGCCGACGGCCGTCCGCACGACCTCGTCGGCGAAGTGATGCGCCGTGGTGCGCACCTGATCGGGCCCCGGGCGGTACCGCTTGGTCAGCACCAGCTGGCGGTCGGGCCAGGTCAGGAGATTCAGATTCACGGTCACCGGCCCTCCGCCGGCCGTCGCTTCGACCGTCGCGTCGATCGTCCAGCTGAACGGGAGTTCGGCCGGCTTGAAACCGTTGCCCCCGACCCGGAACAGGCCGCTGAGGAGCAGATCGTTCGCCACGATCTCCCGCAGGCGGGCTGCCGTCTCCTGGACCTCCTTCCCGTCGGACAGCGCGCGGAAGTCGCCCATCCGCAGGTCGGTCTTCAGGACGGCCTTGGCTGTGTGGTCGATCTCGACCTCGGCCCGGCCACCCTGCGCCACCGCCGGGGCGGGCGCGGTCACGATCGCCAGCGCGGCAGCGAGGAACGCAAACTTCAGCAATCTCGTCATTGGGAACCAGGCTCCAGGTTGAAGTCGAAAGTGACGCCCAGGTCGTTGCCCCGGTACTGGGGCGGCAGGGGCGGCAACCGCGTGGTCTGCACCGCCCGCAGCGCCTCACGGTCGAAAACGCCCAGACCGCTGTTGCGCACCAGACGCGCCTGGGACACCACGCCGGAGCGGTTGATCACGAAATGCACGCTGCAGGAAACCACGGCCCGCTGACCGAAGCCCAGTTGCCGCGGCTTCCAGTTGGCCACGACCTTGCTCTCCACCGCCTGCAGATACCAGGCGAACGGGAAGTCGCTGTCGGTGCCGCTCACGGCCGGACCGGTGAGACCCGCCGCGGCGCCGGTCGTGGTGCCCTTGACGCCGGCCTCGGGTTTGGGCGGCCCGGTGGCGGTCGACGGCGGTGTCACCACCGGTTTCGGTTTGTCCTTCGCCTTCTCTTTCGGTTTCTCGCGAGGCACATCCTTCGGCGGCCGGACGACGTCCGGCTTGATGGGCTCCGGCTCGGGCTCGGGCTCCGCCTTCACTTCCGGCGCCGGCGGCGCCGACTGCGCTTCGCGCACGGGCGACTCGACCAGGCGCACCGCGATCACGCTCGGGACATGGGCCTCCTGGGTGGTGACACGGTCACCCCACAGCAGCAGCGCCGCGAACGCCAACGCGTGCAGCACCACCGAGGCCGGCACCGCGCGGGTCATCATCTCAGGGCTTCCGCGCCGGTGTCGCGACCGGCTGGTCGGCCACCAGGCTCAGGTTGACGAAGCCCTCCCGCTCAACCGCCGCCATCAGCTTTAACACGAAGCCATAGGGCACTTCTTCATCGCAGCGCAGATAGACCGGCGTCTTGTCCTTCTGGTCCGCCCAGGGTGCCAGCAGGCCGGCCAGTTCCTCCATGGACACGGCCTGCTCCTGGAAGAAGACCTGACGCGTCGCCGTGACGGAGATGACCGGACCTTCCTTGACGATGGTCTCGCGCGTCTCGGTCTCGGGCAGGTTCACTTCGACCCCACCCTGGATGTACGGCGCCGTCAGCATGAAGATGATCAGCATGCACATCGTCACGTCGACCAGCGACGTGATGTTGATCGAGGCCATGGCCGAATAGCCGCGACGGCGGGGGTGCGCCATCAGATGGTCTCCCGTTCGTGCCGTTCCGGCCGGTGCAGAGGCTCGCGCGCGCCGCTGCCGTTCCCGGCGCCGACAGACTCCTCGAGAATCGTCCGCAGACGGTCCATCTCGTTGGCCACGAGGTCGATCTTGCGCACCAGCATGTTGTAGAAAATGACCGCGGGAATGGCGGCGCCCAGGCCAGCCACCGTCGTGATCAGCGCCTCGGCGATGCCGGGGGCCACGACCGTCAGATTCGCGCTGTGCATCGAGGCCATGCTCCAGAAGCTCGCCATGATGCCCCACACCGTTCCCAGCAGTCCGAGGAAGGGCGCCACTGTGACCGTGGTCGACAGGAGGATCACGTAGCGCTCGAGATGCTCCACCTCCAGGTACATGACGCGTTCGCTGGCGCGGCGGACGCCGGCCGTGTCGTTCGCCCGGCCGGCCGCGGTCAACAGGCTGCACAGGGGTAAATCGCCATTGGCGCGCGCCCAGGCGTCCAGATCACGTCGCGTCACCTCACCGGCCAGCCAGCGGTCGCAGTGATCCCAGAAAGCCCCATGTCCGCGGCGCAGCCGCGTCAGCCCGCGGGCCTTGTCGATGAAGACCGCCCACGACAGGACGGACATCACGAGAAGCACCAGCAGGATGAATTTGCCGAAGAAAGTCGAAGTGTTGATCAGATTCATGATATCGCCGGCCGTCAGGGCACCCAGAAAGGGCGCCGGCGCCAGGACTGAGGCGATGGGCAGAGCCATGGACTCTCCTCGACGGAGCATGGTGGTCGGCGAGCGGGGTCCCGGTCTGGCTCCATCATGACCGGATCCTGCCGGGCCCTCCTGGCCTGGCGCCGCCGTCGGAAAGGGCGACGGCCGTCTGTCCTGGGGCGGGGCCTCGCGGGCGCCCCGAAAGGGATTCTACACCTGAAGATGGGTTCCGGTTCCCCGGCGCGCCAGCGCCGCTCTTCAGCCCCTGCCGCGCATCACCCGCAGGGTGAACGCATCCTCGAAATCGAACTTGTCGATGAAATCACGGAGCGAGTCGCGTTCGCGTTTGCGAAGCAGCCCTTCTTCCACCAGATGGAAGACGACCCGCCCGAAATCGAGCGTCGCGCGGACGCCCCAGGCCCGGAAGACGTCCGGCGCCATGACCCCGTACCGTTCCTGCCCCAGCCGCCGCACCTCTTCCAGGAGATCCTCTCCTGAGACGTGGCCGCGCTCGGGCCGGGAATTCACAGCGCTCTCCAGCGCTTCCAGGACAAAAAAATAGGCGTCCGGGCGGAACACGCCGCGGCGCCCTGCCAGGTCGTGGATGGTCTGCAGAAGTTCCAGGGTGTCGCTCACGCCTCACGTCCTTGGGCCCGCCGTCCGGCGGTGCCGTGACCTCATTGTAGGTGCGTCCGCCGATCTGTCAACCGTCGCGCACGAAAGTGGAACGCAGATCCCCGGGCGCGAGCAACCGGTCGTAGAGTTCAAGGTACTTCTTGACCACGCAGGGCGCCCCGAAGTCGCCGGCGGCGTCGCGGCGCGCCTCCTCGGCCAGGTGCTGGCGAAGGCCGTCGTCGCCCAGGACCGCCAGGGCAGCGGCGGTCATGCCGTCCAGATCCTCCGGGTCGCGCAGGTAACCGTTCACCCCGTCGTGGATGAACTCTCCGGCCCCGCCACGGCTGGTCGCCACCGCCACGACGCCGCAGGCCATGGCCTCGAGAGCCACCAGCCCGAACGACTCGTGCAGGGACGGCAGGAGCAGCAGATCGCAGACCGGCAGCAGGTCCTCCAGTCCCGTCACGGCGCCGGGAAAACTGACCCGGTCCGTCAATCCCCGGGCGGCGAGAGCCTCACGCACCGCCGGCATCTCCGGCCCGTCGCCGATCAGCAGCAGGCGCGCCGGCATGGCGGCCGCCACCCGCGCGAAGACTTCGACCACGGCCTGCGGGTTCTTCACCTTGCGGAAGTTCGAGGCGTGCACGAGCAGCTTCTCGTCCGGCAGCGCGAAGCGTGCCCGCACGGCATCGTCCCGGCCGGGCGTGTACAGGCGGGCATCGACGAAATTCGGGATCACCTGGATGTCCCGGCCGCAGTCGAACACGCGCACGGTTTCGTCGCGCAGGAATCCGGAAACCGCCGTCACGGCGTCGCTCTGCTGGATCAGGAAGCGCGTGATCGGGAAGTACGACGGCTCCTGCCCCACCAGCGTGATGTCCGTGCCGTGCAGCGTCGTGACGACCTTGATGCGCTCGGGGCCCAGCATCTGACGGGCCAGATAGGCGCCGGCCGCGTGCGGCACCGCGTAGTGCACGTGCAGGATGTCCAGCCCGCAGCGCAGGGCCACATCGTGCATCGTCGAAGCCAGGCTGAGCGTGTAGGGCGCGTGCTGGAACACCGGGTACTGCGGCAGTTCCACCGGGTGGTAGAAGATGTTCTGGTGGTAGTTCTCCAGGCGAAACGGCAGCTGCGTGGTGATGAAATGGATCTCGCAGCCCATGCGCGCCAGGTGCAGACCGAGCTCGCTGGCCACGACGCCGCTGCCGCCCTGGCTGGGATAGCAGGTGATGCCCACCGCCGGCATGCGCATCAGCGCCACGGCCCGGCGGGAAGGTCGTCCAGCACCGGCACCTGCAGCGTGGTGAACGCTTCGGCGCAACCGACACCGGCCTGCCGCCCCCAGCGGCGGGCGCGGTCGTCGATCCGCTGCAGGAAGGCGGGGTCGTTGATGACCGTCGCGCGCCGGCCGTCGTCGCGGCGCAGCTGGCTGCGGTAGCAGTCGAGCGCCGCCAGCTTGCGCTCCCAGTGTCCGGTGACGTCGAACAGGAACGACGGACGTCCGTCCTCGGTGCAGACCTGGGCCACCGTCCCGGTTTCCCAGCGGTCGACCGGGTCGGGCAGCGCCGACACGCCGTGCAGCCGCAGCGGCGGCAGATCAGGTCGCCAGGTCGACAATCGGGCAAGGAACACCGCGCGCGCGGCGAGCGCCGGGGTGGCCTGGTGGTCGGGGTGGCGCGTCGGCTCGGGCGCGGTGATCAGCCACGCCGGCCGCAGCCGCCGGATCACGGCGACCAGGGCCGCGGCCTGCGCCTGATCGTTGGCGTCGATGAAACCGTCCGGCAGCGCCAGTTGCACGCGACCGGTCAGCCCCAGCACATCGGCGGCGGCCGACGCCTCGGACCAGCGCTCTTCCGGATCGGAGTTCGTTCCCAGTTCGCCGCGCGTCAGTTCCAGGGCCCAGACGCGCCGACCACGCGCACTCAGGGCGGCCAGCATGCCGCCCAGTCCGATTTCGGCGTCGTCCGGATGAGGGGAAACCACGAGCAGGTCGCAGCCGGCGGTCGTGTCGTTGATCATCGTGTCGTCGTCCCCTGTCGTGTTCATCCGGTCGCGGTTTCCGGACTCGCGCCCGGCGCCGACGTTCTCCTGTTGACGCGGCGGCGCGGAATCCGCCGCGCACCGATCGCGGCCGGGCTAGCCGATAAGGTACTCGTGCCAGCTGCCGCTCGCACCGCCCGCCAGGTGGTCGCGGGCAGCGCCGATGAGCGCGTCCGGTAGCCCGTCGCCGATCAGGGCGGCGGCGGCGAACGCGGCCAGCCTGCGCTCCTGCCTGCGGCCCTCGGGCAGTACCCAGAGCGGGGCGTTCGCCGTCTGACGCTCCCATTGCCGTCGTGCTTCCTGCCGCAACATCGCTTTCACGCCGCGCTGCCACCGGCGGGACCGTCCATGCGCCAGAGCCGCGGCGCGCTCCGGTTCGAGTCCCAGCTCGCAGGCCAGAATGTCCGCCAACTCCCGTCCGGCCTTCGCCCCGAGCCGTGCCGCCAGCGCGCCGGATGACGCTTCGTCCAGCGCCGGCCCCCGGGCGTACGTTTCGAGCGTGCTTCGCTGGAAATCCGCGGGAAGCACCCAGGCGAACAGCCGCGGAACCAGCGGTGAGCGCGACACGCCGAGATCCCCGTAAAGGGGAGCGAGTTGCCGCAGGTACGCCGCTTCTCCCGGTCCCACCACGACCGCCGCCGGGCGCAGCAGCCAGTCCTGCACCAGGCTGCGCAGCATCACGCCCGGACGCAGGTCCGACGGCGGCGGCAGTGAGCCGTCGGGAAGCGCCACGCGTCGGCCATCGACAGCCGCGAACAGATCGTGCCGCAGCGAACGTTCCGAAACGGCCGGCACCACTCCGAGCGCTTCCAGTCGCCGACCTTCGGCGCGCGCCAGCAGGCGCAAGCGCTCGCGCCGCTCACCCAGATCCGCGTAGAACGGCGCCGCCGCCTCGTGCAGTCCGGCATCGCCGCCACGCACGATGATGAGACCCCGGCCGGCGAACACGCGGGCGACGGCCGCGACATTCAGCCGCGACCAGTCCCAGTCCCCGGCAAGCGCGGTCGCCCACAGGTCGGCCAGTTCCTTCACCAGCGATCCGGATTCCGGCGCCGCAGCCAGCCGCTGCAGGAGCGCGGCGGCGGGGCCGCACCAGCGCCGCACCGGGGTCGCGCCGATCATCACGCGCTCGATCCCGCCGCCGCGGGCGGCGGCGCGCCCGTCCGCGCGCACGAGCGCCGACGCCGCCGGATCCCAGCCCACCGGCGCGAGCGCCTCGACCAGGTCGTCGTCGTCGTCGCCGCACCAGAACACGGGTACCGTCGGTCGCCCCGCCGCCGTCCGCCCGGCGGCCAGAGCCACGGCCGTCGCGATCTTGTGCAACGTCAGGAGCGGTCCGCCCATGAAACCGGGCTGCTGACCGGTGACGACCACGTCCAGCCGGCCGGCAGCCAGATCCGCCAGCGTTCGGGCGTCCGCGCTCCCGGCTTCGTCCGCAGCAGCGCGGGAAGCTCTCCAGGCGGCGCCAGCGGCCCCGCCGAACAGGGGCGCCCCCAACCCCGGACCGGGGTCGTTCAGTGCGCTCAGGGTCGCCTGGGTCGCTTCAGCGGGCCCCTCGGCGGCGCCGGTGGACAACCAGGCGGCGAAGCCCGGTCCCGTACCCGCCAGATCGGCCAGCGGCGCACCCTGTTCCCACCCGAGGTTCACGCGTGATCTTCCTTCCGGTAGACGAGCAGCCAGCGCGGACCGGCTCCGAGCGGCGCTCCGTCGTAGTCGCCGGCGCCGGCCACACGGTGCAGCCCGCCGCCGGCGGCCAGCAGGTCCAGTTCCGCCAGCGTGTACAGCGCCACCCTCTCGCGATAGGCAATGCCGACCGATCCCACGCCGAGCGCGGCCGCTTCGGCGTCGCGGCCGGGGGCCGCGCTCAGGCGGACGTCCTTCACGACCGCCCCGCCGGACGCGTCCAGCCGTCGCGTCTCCAGCACCTCGAGCGGTCCAGCTTCGCGCTTCCGTGAAATCGGTCCGGCCGCCAGTTCCAGGCGCACGCGATCGGCGTCCAGATAGTCCAGGAACCAGTGCCCGCCGTCGGCAAGCACCCGCCCGATGCCCGCGGCCACGGCCGCGTCGCCCCGGCAGACAGCGCCGCCGGTATCGACGGCAGGAGCATCATCGCCGTCGCCAAAATACCCGAAGGCCGTGAACAGCGACAACACGGCGCCGAAAGCCCCGGCCCGGCAGGGCAACCGGAGCATGTCCGCGCAGACGAACGCCACCTCGGGCGCGCGCGCCGCGGCTGCCGCCAGCAGGGGCCGCGAGAGATCCAGGCCGATCACCGTCAGATCCTGTTCCCTCAGCCAGCGCAGGTGGCGGCCGTCGCCGCAGCCGAGATCCAGGACCGGCAGGGCGCGCGCATCCGCAAGCGGCGCCAGATCCGGCAGGCGCCGAACGCAGCGCCGGGCCTCGTCGTCATCGCGGTGGGCATAGAGCACGGGATAGAACGCGCCGAAGGCCACCCTGTACCAGGGCTCAGTCAAGAGAAGGCTCCGGAGCGTCCCAGCAGGATTCGGTTCCCAGCGGCCGGCCGCGGCGGATGACCGAATCGACGGCCGATTCCAGTCGGAGGGGATGATCCAGCGTGTAATGCAGGCCGCGGCTCTCGGGCCGGGACAACGCGCAGATCACGATGAGCTCGCCCAACAGCGCGATGTTGGCCAGTTCGACCAGCTCCGGCGTCGGTGCGACGCGGCGCCGCACGGTTTCGACGGTGCGCCGGATCGCCCGCACGCGTCCCAGCGCGATCTCCAGGCGCTCCCGATCACGCACGATGCCGACGTAATCCCACATCACGCGTCGCAGTTCATCCCAATCGTGTTCCACCACGACCGGAGACACGACCGTTTCGGCCGCCGGTTTCAGCGTCGCCGCGGGTATCCCGACCGGAACGCGCGGACCGAAAAGGCGCGGCTCGGCGGCCACGGCGACGGCCGCACGTTCGGCGAAGTACACGGCCTCGAGCAGCGAGTTGCTGGCCAGGCGGTTCGCCCCGTGGATGCCGGTGCACGCGACTTCGCCGATCGCGAACAGTCCGGGCAGCGTCGTCCGCGCCTCCAGGTCCGTGGCCACGCCGCCGCACATGTAGTGGGCCGCGGGCACGACCGGCACCGGTTCGCCGGCCATGTCCAGGCCGAAGCGCCGGCAGGCCGCCACCAGGTTCGGGAAACGGCTCTCGACCATCGCGCGCTCAAGGTGCCGCAGATCCAGGTACACGCAGGGCTCGCCGCTGGCCTTCATCTCCTGGTCGATGGCGCGCGCCACCGCGTCGCGCGGAGCCAGATCGGCCTGCGGATGGTGCCGCGACATAAAGCGCACGCCACGATGATTGATCAGCACCGCGCCTTCGCCGCGCACGGCTTCGCTGATGAGGAAGCTCTTGGCCTCGGCGTGGTAGAGGCAGGTCGGGTGGAACTGAACGAACTCGAGATTGCGCAGCTCGGCGCCAGCGCGATAGGCCATCGCCAGACCGTCGCCGGTCGCGATGTCGGGATTGCTCGTGTACAGGTAGACCTTGCCGCAACCGCCCGTGGCCAGGACCACCGCGTCGGCCAGGTGCAGCACGACGCGGCGCGTGCGACGATCCAGCACCCGGGCCCCCACGATGCGGTCGGCCGCGGAACCGGACAGCCCCGCTTCGCTCCCGCGCACCAGCTCGAGTCCCATGTGGTCCTCGTCGACGCTGATGTTCGCATGGGCGTTGCAGGCCGCCAGCAGCCGTCCTTCGATTTCGCTTCCGGTCAGGTCGCGGCAGTGCAGGACGCGCCGCTGGGTGTGGCCGCCCTCGCGCCCCAGCGCAAAGCCGCCGCCGCCCGGATCCCGGCTGAATTCGACCCCGTAGCCGAGCAGACGGTCGATCAGATGCGGGCCCGCCTCGACCATCTTCCGGACCACGTCCTCACGGCAGAGCCCGTCGCCGGCGATCAACGTGTCCTGAACATGGGTTTCGAAATCATCGAGCGGCGAAACCGCGGCCGCAATGCCGCCCTGCGCGTAATTCGTGCTGCTTTCGCGGCTTTCCTTCTTGGTGACGACCCGGACCGGACCGCCTTCGGCCGCCAACAGGGCGAATTGCAAGCCGGCGATGCCCGAACCGATCACCAGGCAACGACTGACCACGGTCTCGGCGGCAGGCTGGGGCACGATGAGAAACCATCCGGTCGAAAGGGAACTGGCCCGGAAACCGCTGGGAACACGCATGATGATTGCGCTAAAGGCCCGCGGCCGGCGGACGATTACTCTTGCGCCGTGGAAGATAAACATTCCGGCGGATGTCTGTCCACCAGGAGGATGAAACGTGAAATCCCGTGTCCTGTTCGCCCTGATCGCGGCGGCGCTGCTGGCGTCCGGCTGCTCGTCGAACAACAATAACGAGTGGCAACGCGTTGTCTGCTCGGTCCAGTCGATCAATGGCGGCCAGCCGTTCGTCTCGGCTGCGCTCAACATCGGCACCGATGTGATCAACGCCAACGACGACTACGTCCCCCTGGACGTGGCCCCCGTGCTGTTCTGGGCGCGTCCCTACGGCTCGCTGATGACCATCCCGGATGAGGGCGCCTACAGCGCGTTCATCATCACGTCGTACGACGCGGTCTGGACGCCGGGCCCCGGCGCCCCGGCCGAAATCGCCCAGTACAACGTGACCCGCGGCCTGCTCAGCGCGCGCGTGCCCATCAACGACGAGATCCTGGTCTCGTTCATGCTCGCACCTCAGCAGATGAAGCAGGAACCGTGGTACCCGAACCCGGTGACCAACAACGTCGTCTACATGGCCAACCTTGCCTTGACGTTCTACGGCCATGAAGAGGGCAGCGAGCACGAAGTGGCGATCCCGGCCGGAACGACGGTCACGTTCCTGCCCACGGTTGCCGAGAACAACTAGCGGGAAGTCTCTCCGCGGCGGACGGCATCCAGGCGCTCCCTGACCAGGTCGGGGAGCGCCCGGTCCCCTTCCCAGCGCAGCCGCATTTCCAGCACGGCCAGCGGCGGCCGCGCGCCCCACGCGGGCTCCAGCTTGACCCGGTCCTTGGCTGTGGTGATGACCAGAGCCGCGTCCGTCTCGCGCAGCAGCGCGTCCACTTTCGCCAGCATCCGCGGCCCGTACGGCTCGTGGTCCGCGCAGCGGATCGCCAGCGCGGGCTGCCGGCCGAGGCGACGTTCCGCTTCCATTTCGAACGCGGCCGGCCGGGCGATGCCGGACAGCAGCACGGCCGCGCCCCCGGCCGCAGGCACGCCCCCGACCAGATCGAAACTCCGCGAAAAACCGGCCACGGCGATACCCTCGGGCCCTGCCGGGACGGGCGCGGTCCCTTCCACCAGCCAGATCCCCGCCCGCCGGGCGCCCCGCGCCGACTCGCGCCAGGGCCCGAAAGGCGCCACGGCCCCAGTTCGGGGTTCCAGGCGCATCCCGCCGGCGCGGTCCACGATGTGCCAGGAATCGAGGATGACGATATCCAGATGTCGGCCGACGCCCGCTGTCTGGTGTGCGTCCTCAAGCAGCACGACTTCGAGTTCCGGCTCCTGGACCCGCAGCCAGGCCAGACCGCGCGGCCGGTGTCGGGCCTGCACGACCGGCCAGCCGCAGGGTTCCAGCAGACCGGCCAGCAGCCGCGCCTCGTCGCCGGCGCCGTCCGTTGCCGCGGTGACGGGCAGAGGCCCCCGCAGACGCGATCCGAATCCGCGCGTCAGGACGGCGCCACGGATCCCGGCCGCGGCCAGGTCGAGCGCCAGCTGGGCCGTCACCGGCGTCTTGCCCGTGCCTCCGAGGGCCAGGTTGCCGATCGAAACCACCGCCGGAGGCGCCGCCGGCAGGGTCCGGCGGGCTGCCTGACGATCCATCCAGAAGTCGACCAGACGGGTAGCGACGGCACCTGCCCCCGACGGCGTCACGGCGCCGGCCGTCCGCCAGCGCTCCGTCAGGCACCGCACCGCGGCATGGCGCAGATCGACGATCCTCATGGCTGACCGCCCGCGCCGTGGAAGAAGTCCGTCAGCTGTTTTCGCAGTCGGGCGACCTCGGCTTCAGGAGCGCCGCCGCCGCTGACCAGAGGCGCGCCGACGCGCATGGCCACGCGACTGCCCGGCAGCGGCACCACGGTCCGGTCCCACGTCCGCAGGTGGATCGCCGCCGTCGGTACGGCCGCCAGGGGCACGACCGGGCGGCCGGTCAACCGCGCCAGGTGTGCCACGCCGTCGCGGATCTCCCCGAAAGGCCCCTTGGGGCCGTCGACCGCAATGCCGACCGCCCCGCCACCGTCCAGGACCCGGCGCAGCTCCACCAGGGCGCGGCCGCCTCCTTCGCCGGTGGCGCCACGCACGAAACCAAATCCGGAACCGGCGAGGGCCCTGACCAGGATCGCGCCATCCTCGCTGCCACTGACCAGAAGATGCGGCCGGGCTGCGCGGACGAACAACAGGCTGGGAAGGATATCACGGTGGAGGCAGGCGAAAATGACAGGACCCGCGACGCCCGCCTCGACGGCATCACGAGGCTGCAGCCGCACGGAGGCGGCCAACAGCCGCCACAGACCGGGCGCTCCGAGCAGCTTGAGCGACTGCGGCCCCACTTCAGGACCGCCCGGTCGGCCGCCGGTCGCCGTCCAGCAGCTTCAAAGCGGCGTCGGCCGCGCGCTCCCAGGCCCCGGGAGAGCCGCAGGCCTGCCGCAGCCGCCGGACATCGGCGTAGAACGACTGCCGTTCGGCGGGTCGCGCCAGCCAGCTGAGGAGTTCCCGCGCCAGCGGCAGCGGGCTGGCATCGTCCTGCACGTGCTCGCGCACGAAGCGCCGGTCGAGCACGAGATTGGCAAGGCCGATGTGCGGCGCCTTCAGCAGGCGGCGTCCCACGAAAGCGGTCACGGGGCCTGTCCGGTACACGATCTCGTGCGGCACACCAGCCAGCGCCGCTTCCAGGCTGGCGGTGCCGCTGCAGACCAGGGCCAGATCCAGACGCGGCAGCAGGACCGGCAGCGGCTCTTCGCTGAACTCCACCGCTGCGTTGAACACGGACTCGACCCACGGGCGGTCCACTCCGGGTGCCAGACTCAGCACGAACCGCACCTCGCGGCCGCCGAGATGCGCGGTGATGGCCTGGCTCGTGACCTTCAGCACCGGCAGCAGCGCCGCCAGTTCCTGCCGACGGCTGCCGGGCAACAGTCCGATCGTCAGGGGACCATCGCGCTGGTTGAGGCGTTCCTCGCGCCGCGCCAGATGGGCCTCGTACGGGAAGCGGCCGGCGTAGTCGTCCATCAGCGGATGGCCGAGCGGCTCGACCTCGAAGCCCCGCTCGCGGAAGAATTCCGTCTCGAAGGGCAGAATGGTGCCCAGTCGGTCCACCCGGCGGCGGAACGAATCCGCGCGCCAGCCGCCCCAGGCCCACAACTGCGGCGCCACCAGCCAGAAGACCGGCACGCCCCGGCGGCGCGCGCCGGCGGCGAGATGTCCGTTGAAACCGGGAAAATCGATCGGCAGGAAAAGATCGATGCCGCCGTGGGCCAGATGGCGGTCGACACGACGGCGCGCCGCGAGCAGGGCCGGCAGCGCGCGTACGACCTCGCCGACACCCATGACGGCCACGGGCTCGGAGCGCTGGATGATCTCCACGCCGGCAGCCTGCAGTTGCGGACCGCCCAACGCGCTGAATCGCAGGCCGGGCTCGCGCCGCCGCAGGGCTGCCACGACGCGAGCACCGTAGCGGTCGCTACTGGCTTCACCGCAGGAGAGGAAAATATGGCGTTGGCCCGGTCGGCTCACCGTTCGTTCCTTCCGGTCGCCGATCGCCGGCCGCCGCCTCAGCGGACGATGCCCCGGTCGGAGCGCCTGATGAAGGCCATCAGGTCCTCGATGTGCTGGGTCAGCCGGCAGTCGGCGGTGATCCGCTCGAGCGCCTGCGTGACGTTCAGCCCGGAACGGTAAAGCAGCCGATAGGCCTTCTTGAGATTCTGCAGATCCTCGTCGCCGAAGCCGCCGCGCTTGAGGCCGATGGCGTTGATGCCCGCGACCTCGATGGGATTGCCCGCCACCTTGATGAACGGCGGCACATCCTGCGGCAGTCGGCTGCCACCACCCACGAATGCGTAGGCGCCCACGCGCACGAACTGGTGCACCGGCGTCATGCCGCCCAGGATGGCATGGCTCTCGATCTCGACGTGTCCCGCCAGATTGACGGCGTTCGCCAGCACGGTGCGATCGTGGACACGGCAGTTGTGCGCGATGTGCACGTACGCCATCAGCAGGTTGTCGCTGCCGACGCGCGTGCTCGCGCCCTCACCCGTCGCCGGATGGATCGTGCAGTACTCGCGGATGTCGTTGTTGTCGCCGATCTCCACGTATGATGTCTCGCCGTGGTACTTCTTGTCCTGCGGCTCGCAACCGATCGCGGCGCCGTGGAAGATCCGGTTGCCGCTGCCGATGATCACATGGCCGGTAAGCAGCACCGACGAGCCGATCACGCAGTCGGGCCCGATGACCACGTCCGGGCCGATGAGCGCGTACGGACCGACTTTCACGTTGTGCCCCAGGCGCGCGCCGGAATCGACCACCGCAGTGGGGTGGATCTCGGGCTCGTTCACCGGGCGCAGTCCGGCCACCTTGTTCATCTTCACCGGGTCCATCGCTCTCCTCCTTCGGGTCCGCGGCTCAGGCATCCACGATGGTGGACATCAATTCCGCCTCGGCGACCAGCGTGTCGCCGACCCAGCCAGTCCCCCGCATCTTGCACAACGATCCGCGCAATTTGATCAGTTCGAGCTCGAAACGCAACTGGTCACCCGGCAGAACCGGTTGCCGGAAGCGTGCGGCGTCGATGCCGCTGAAATAGACCAGTTTCCCTCGTGGATCCTCCACGCTGCTGAGCAGCAGCACGCCGCCCACCTGCGCCATGGCTTCGATGATCAGCACCGCCGGCATGATCGGATGCCCCGGGAAGTGGCCCTGGAAGAACGGTTCGTTGATCGTCACGTTCTTCAGGCCCACGACGCGCTTGCCAGGTTCCAGTTCGGTGATCCGGTCCACGAGCAGGAACGGATACCGATGCGGCATGATCTCCATGATCGAGGCGATGTCCCAGTGCTTCGGCTCGCGCGGCGGGTAGATCCGCGGCATCCGGCGCTCGGCCTTCGCCAGCAACCGTGTGAACTCGACATTGGCCGCGTGGCCGGCGAAGCGCGCGTGCACATGGCCCTGCAGCGGCATGCCCAGCAGCGCCAGGTCGCCCAGCAGATCGAGGATCTTGTGCCGAACGCACTCGTCGGTGAAACGCGCGGACTGTCCGCCTTCGAGCACCCCGTTGTTGTAGACCAGCGCGTTCTCCAGGCTGCCGCCCAGCGCGAGGCCCTGCGCGCGCAGACCTTCCACGTCGCGCATCATCGCGAACGTGCGGGCCGGCGCGATCTCCTTCCGGAAGATCCAGGGGCGCACCTCGAAATCGGCAAACTGCCGGCCGATCAGCGGGTCATCGTAGGCGATCTCGAAACTGACCCGGAAATCATCCGCGGGCGTCGCCGTGATCTCCGCGTCGCCCAGCGTCAGCGACACCGGTCGCGTGATCCTGTACAGCGTCGCCGGCAGACCCTGGTCCCGCACGCCCGCGCGGTCGAGCATCTCGACGTACGGCAGACTGCTCGCGCAGCCGACCACCGGCGGCTCGCCGCCTTCCAGCCGGATGATGCAGTTGGTCACCCCCATGCCGTACAGGGCGGCAAGCACGTGCTCGACCGTGTGGACGGTCGTTCCTTCGAACACCAGCGTGGTGGCCCGCACCAGATCGGCCGCGGCCACCGCGTGCTCGACCAGAGCCGGAATGCGGACGTCGCCCTTGGGGCCGGGCACGACGAACACGAGTCCCGAATTGGGAGGCGCCGGCTGGAACGTCATCCGGGCCGGGGCGCCCGAATGCAGCCCGATACCCTCGATGGTCACATCGTGTTCAACAGTGCGCTGAAGCCAAAGCAACGGTCACTTCTCCCGGTTCGGTTCTTTCGGTGTCTTCGGATCTTCAGGGATCCCGGCCGCGGCCAGTCGGTTTTCCAGCGTCCGCAGTCGCGCAAGCGCCGCCGGCAGCCGCCGCAGCGCCGCCGTATCGCGGAACGACTCCTGGAAATCCAGCGCCGGACAGCCGAAGACGGTTGCGCCCGCCGCCAGATCACGGGTGACGCCCGACTGGGCGCCGATGCGCACGCCGTCGCCGATCACGCGGTGATCCCCGATGCCGACCTGCCCGCCGGCCACGACCCCGTCGCCGAGCACGCTGCTGCCGGCGATCCCCGTCTGTGCACTCAGGGCGCAGCTGCGCCCGATCTTCACGTTGTGCGCGATGTGCACCTGGTTGTCGAGCTTGCTGCCGGCGCCGATCACCGTCCGCCCGGTCGTGGCCCGGTCGATCGTCACGCAGGCACCGAGCTCGACGTCGTCCCCGATCTCGACGATCCCGACCTGGGGAATCTTCAGCATCCCGCGCGGTCCCGGAAGGTAACCGAAACCGTCGGCGCCGATCACCGTCCCGGCGTGCACGGTCACCCGGTCCCCCAGCCGACACCCCTCGCGCACGGTCACCTGCGCGTGAAGGACACAGTCGCGCCCCAGACGCGCATCGCATCCGATCGTGACATGCGGCGCCAGGCGGCATCCTTCGCCGATTTCGGCTCCGGCTCCCACGACGCAGTAAGGACCCACCGATCTGGCGGCGACCCGGGCTGTCGGGTCCACGACAGCGGTCGGATGCACGCCCGGAGGGTACAGGCGGTCGGGATCCGGCAGCAAGCCCGCCAGAAAACGGGCGAACGCTTCGTACGGACGTTCGACCTCGATGGCGGGCCGCGCCAGTTCGACACCGGGACCGACCAGAAAAGCCTCGGCCCGGCTGGCTTCGGCATCGGCCAGCCGTTCGGGCCCGGCAACGAAGCAAAGGTCACCCGGGCCCGCGTCGGCCAGCGAGGCCGCACCCGTGATCCACGGGTCCGCTCCCTCGCGCCAGCGCCCCCCGAGCAGCCCGGCAACTTCGCTCAAGCGCATCGGCTGTCCCAAGACGTTCCTTCTGAGCGACGTTCCTTCTGAGCGACGTTCCTTCTGAGCGACGTTCCTTCTAAGCAACCGCCCCCCACCGGCCTGGCGAGGGGCTAAGCGCTTCAGAACATGACCGTTGCCAATTTCCGCGCCGCCGCCCCGCCTGTCAACCCCAAACCGGGGCCGCGGGGCGCCCGCGAGCTACTTGTCGCCCCGCACCAGGGACTGCAGCACGTCGTTGGTCAGGTCGAATTCAGGATTCACGTACAACACCGAAACGGCGGCCGAATCCAGGATCAGGCCGTAATTACGCTCCTTGCCCAGGCGTTCGACGATGGTCTTGACCTGGTCGAGAATCGGCTGGATCCGGGTTTTGTACTCGGCTTCGGCCCGCTGATCGATCGACTCGCGGAACTGGAAGTACTCCGCGCGCTGCCGCTCGAACTGTTGCGTCTTGGTGGCCAGCGCATCCTGACCGAGCAGCAGCTTCTGGCTGTCGATCTCCTCCATGAGGGCGGTCAACGCCTTTTCCTTGTCCGCGACTTCACGTTCGAGTTCGCGGATGAATTTCTGATACTGCTCCTGCGCGTCGCGCGCCGCCTCGTATTCCTCGGCGATCCGCGCCGAATCGATGATCGCCAGTGGCTTCAACTCGGCCGCGCCGGCCACTCCCGCCGCCAGCAAAGCGCCCGCCACCAGTGCCAACCGAATCGTCTTGGTCCCAAACATTGCGTGCCTCCGTCGCCGACCCTTGTCAGGGCCATCGCCTAGAAGAAGTTGCCGATCGTGAAGTGGGGTTCCCAGGCCGGACCACCGACCCGGTCGAACCCATAACCGTAGTCGAACCCGATATTGCCCATCATGGGAACCTCGACCCGGATGCCGAAGCCCGCGCCCTTCCTCAGATCGGACATATCGGCCTGGGAAAAGCTGTTCCAGACGTCTCCCATATCCAGGAAGGTGAGCATATGGACCGCCGGGGTCAAGGCGTAGAGCATCTCCGTGTTGAAGATCGTGAAGAAGCGTCCGCCGATGAAACTCGGATTGCCCCTCGGCACGACCTCAAGGTCCTTGTACCCGCGCAGGGGCAGCCGCCGGTTCCCGCCCAGGCGGTAGCGCTCCCAGTCCGGCACCCCGTCGGCGGAGTGCAGCCCATGGATCAGGCCGAAGAATCCGCGCAGATGCAGAGCGAAGCCGCCGGGCAGCTTGTTGTAGAAGGAATGCTCGAGCATGTGCTCCTGGAACTGGATCTGCCCCCCGAACGGACCGCCGGCGTACTCGAAGGTGTAGCTCGTCTTCGAACCCGTCGTCGGGAAGAAGGGGCTGTCCGTCGAATTGCGGTTGAACGAGACCTGCACGCTGCTCTTGGACTGCGGCCAGTCGACCTGGTCGAGGCGCTGCCAGGGCAGGTCGCTCGTTCCCAGCGACCGTTCCAGATCGTCCAGGTACTTGACGTAACTGGCGGCGAAATTGTCCAGTCGGGTCTGCGACAATTCGTAGCGCAGACCGACCCGGCTGAAGCGCGTACCGGGCAACCGGCGTCCGACCCTCGCGTTGAAGCCCCGCACGCGGCTCTCGTAGAAGTCGTCGTAGTTGTACTGGAAGCGGTCGAAGATATCGACGCCCACCAGGGTCGGCGTGCCGCGGAACCAGGGCTCGGTGAAACTGATGTCCAGATAGCGGCGCCGCGTCCCGAACTGCCAGGTCAGGCCCAGATTCTGCCCCTTGCCGCGGAAATTCGTCTCGGCGACCTGGATGAAGCCGCTGGCGGCGGTCTCGGCGCTGTAGGACATGCCGAACATGAACTGGCCGGTCTGCTTTTCCTTGACCTTCAGCGCCATGTCCACGTCGCCGCTGGCCACCGGCTGGATGTCCGGCTGCACATCCTCGAAGAAGCCGGTCTGGAAGATGTCGCGCATCGTGGAGCGGATCTTCGAGTTGCTGAACGTCTCGCCGGGGAAGATGGTGAGTTCCCGCAGGATCACGTTGTCGTGCGTCTTGGTGTTGCCTGACACCGTGATGTCGCGGATCTTGGCAGGGCGGCCTTCGATGAAACTGAACGTCACGTTGACGTTCCGGCCGTCAATGTCGCGCTTCGGCTCGACCGTGATGTAGATGTAGCCCCTGTCGGCGTAGACCTGCTGCAGGTCGTCGAGGGTCAGGAGGTATTCGTCCTCCTTGAAGACGCGACCCTTCTGAAGGAGGATCCGGTCGGCCACCGCCAGGTCGTCCAGGACCGTGTTCCCCTGCCAGCGGACGTCGCCGACGAAATACTGTTCGCCCTCGTTCAGCTCCACCACGATATCCAGGCGCTCGCGCCCCTCCCGGAAGTTCAGCTGCGTATCCGTGATGGCCGCGTCGAGGAAGCCGTGGTTCCGGCAGTAGGTGATCAGCAGTTCCTGATCGTCTTCGAACTGCTTCTTTTTGAACGAACCGCTGCGCAGGAATCCGGTCGTGCCCTGCTTCATCGCTCCGCGCAGGTCGTCCGACTGCAGTTGCTTGTTCCCGATGAACGAGATGGACTCGACCTTGACCTGGCTGCCTTCGGTGATCGAGACGACCAGGTCCTCCATGTTGTTGGCGTCGACAACCGTCGAGTCGGTCGTCACCTCGACGTTATAGTAGCCCTTCTCGTAGTACAGGTCGCGCAGGGGCTGCAGGTCGCGGCGGACGGCGGCCGGGTTGGAGAACTGGCCGATGTTGACCGGGAACGCCTCGCGGAGGTCCTTCTCCTTGACCTTGTCGTTCCCGCGGAAATTGATGCTCCGCACCCGCGGGAACTCGCGCAGGTTGATGACCAGGCGCGTCCCGTCGACCTCGTCCTGCCGGTAGATGTAGACATCGGCGAACTTGCCGGTGGCGAAAAGTTTGCGGATGGCCTCGCCGGCCAGGTCAGAGGTCAGGAGACCGCCCTCGGTCAGGCCGGACCAGGCCCGTACCTGCTGCGGACCGACCGTCAGCGCACCGACCACGTCAATCGCATGGATGGTGGGCGCCTCGGCGGCGACGGCCGCGCCGGCCCCGGGCAGCGACAGCGCGCAGGCCACCACGAGAGCGGCCAGCCGCGGGCGCAACAGGCGATTCAGGTCAGGCAAGGGGCTCCCCATCGTCGGGTTGGGAGAAACAGCGGCGGCAGTCTAGCACCGGCAGCCACGACCCACAATGTGCAAGGTCCTCGAGGGCAGGGCGCGTGGCCGGGGTCGGACCGACTGCACGCCCCTCCAACCCGCGACGCCGAATCGAGTTCCCGCGCCACGGAGGCCCCAAGATAGGGGACGCCGCGCGCCGTCCAAAGCCCAATTCTCGTCCGGGGCAAAAAGAGAGGCGGCGCCCCTCCCGGGGCGCCGCCGCACTGCACCATGCCGCCGGTCCGCCCGTCAGGGAGTCGGGACCTCTTCGCGGGGTTCGCTCTTGAACGACAGTTTGCCGCTCTTGACGCCGATGACCATGCGGCTCTTGCTGGCCACCTCGCCCCGCAGGAGCTTCTCGCTGAGAGGATCCTCGACATGCTTCTGGATCGCCCGCCGCAGGGGGCGCGCCCCCAACTGCGGATCGAACCCCACCTCGCAGAGGAAGTCCTTGCAGGCCCTCGTGAAATCGAACTCGATCTCCAGGTTCTTCAGGCGGTTGCTGACATCGGCCAGGAGGATGTCCACGATCTGGGTGATGTCCTCGCGGTCGAGCGCCTTGAATGTGATGATCTCGTCGATGCGGTTCAGGAACTCGGGACTGAACGTCTTGCGCAGATCCGAGTCGATGTTCCCCTGCACCCGCTGGTTGTTGTGGTCGGCTTCGTCGGAGCCGAAGCCCACGCCACGGATGCCGTGGGTCTTCCGGCTGCCCACGTTGCTGGTCATGATCAGCACCGCATTGCGGAAGTCGACCGTGCGGCCGAAGCTGTCGGTCAGCTGTCCGTCATCCAGCACCTGCAGCAGGATGTTGTAGACGTCCGGATGAGCCTTCTCGATCTCGTCGAGCAGGATCACCGAATACGGCTTGCGCCGTACCTTCTCGGTCAGCATGCCGCCCTCGTCGTAGCCGACATATCCCGGCGGCGCGCCCACCAGACGGCTGACGGAGTGCTTTTCCATGTACTCGGACATGTCCACGCGGATCAGCGACGCCTGGTCGCCGAACAGGAACTCGGTCAGGCGCCGGGCCACCTCGGTCTTGCCGACCCCGCTGGGCCCGAGAAAGATGAATGAACCGATCGGACGCCGCGGATCGCGCAGCCCGGCGCGGTTGCGCCGGATCGCCTTCGACACGGCGGTCACGGCTTCGTCCTGCCCGATCACCCACTTGCCGAGCTCTTCCTCCATCCGCAGCAGCTTGTTCGTTTCCTCTTCCTCGACCTCGGACACCGGGATGCCCGTGATGTCCGCGATGACGCGGCAGATCAGCTTCTGATCCACCCGCGTGATCGCCTCCGTCCCCTCGCCGGTCCAGTTCTGCTTGAGGTCCTGGAGCTTCTTCTTGAGCTCCTTCTCCTCGTCGCGGAATCCGGCCGCCCGCTCGAACTCCTGCGCCTGGATCGAGGATTCCTTCTCGGAAATGACGCCCTCGATGCGCTTCTCGATCTCGCGCAGGTCGGGCGGCACGACGGTCTGGCTCAGGCGCGCGCGACTGCCCGATTCGTCCAGCACGTCGATGGCCTTGTCCGGCAGGAATCGCCCGGAAATGTACCGGTTCGACAGGTAGACCGTGGCCCTGATGGCGTCGTCGTCGTAGGTCACGTGGTGGTGCGACTCGTATTTGTCGCGCAGGCCGAACAGGATCTGGACGGCCTCCTCCTCGCTGGGCGGGTTGACCAGCACCGGCTGGAAGCGCCGCTCGAGCGCGCCGTCCTTCTCGATGAACTTCCGGTATTCGTCCATCGTGGTGGCGCCCACGCACTGGATCTCGCCCCGGCTGAGGGCCGGTTTCAGCATGTTCGAAGCGTCGATGGCGCCCTCGGCGCCGCCCGCTCCGACGATCGTGTGCAATTCGTCGATGAACAGGATCACATCGGGATTCTCGCGGATCTCGGCCATGATCTGCTTGAGGCGCTCCTCGAACTGGCCGCGATACTTGGTGCCGGCCACCACGCTCGCCAGATCGAGAGAAACGATCTCCTTGTCACGCAGCAGCGCCGGGACATTGCCTTCGACGATCCGGGTCGCGAAACCCTCGACGATGGCCGTCTTGCCGACGCCGGGTTCACCGATCAGGACCGGGTTGTTCTTCTTGCGGCGGCTGAGGATCTGGATGCAGCGGTCGATCTCCCGCGCACGGCCGATGGTCGGGTCCAGCTTGCCCTCGCGCGCCATGTCGGTCATGTTGCGCCCGAATTGCTCGAGGACCGAGTTCTCCTTCTTGCGCGCTGCCTTGCGCTTGCGCGCGTCGCCGGCCACCGGCCCCGCCGCGTCGCCTCCACCCAGGGCCTTCATGACCTCGCGCTTGACCGTCTCGTGATCGGCGCCCAGTTCGCGCAGCACGCGCGCCGCCACACCCTCGCCTTCGCGGATCAGCGCCAGCAGCAGGTGTTCGGTTCCCACGTAGTTGTGGTTGTGCAGGCGGGCCTCGTCGATCGAAAGCTCCAGCACCTTCTTCGCGCGCGGCGTGAAAGGCACTTCGCCGATGCTGACCGGGCCCATGGGCGCGGTCACCGAATCCTCGATCGCCTTCTGGATGCGGTCGAACTCCAGATTCAGACGTCGCAGCACGTTCGCAGCCACGCCCTCGCCCTCGCGGATGATGCCGAGCAGGAGATGTTCGGTCCCGATGTAGTCGTGCTGAAGCCTGCCCGCTTCATCGCGGGCCAGAAACAGGACCTTTCGCACTCGCTGGGTAAAACGGTCATTCATGCCGCGCGCCTCCGTTCGCCGCTTCCGGAAACCGCCCGCGCGCGGGGTGCAGACCCTGGCGCGGCCGGATGCTGGTGCAGAATATACTGGACTCGCCGGGTGGACGCTACACCGGCCTCGGACGCTGCGCCCGTTGGCGCATGGCAATTTCCGGGCCTTGGCGCGATCCGCCCCGACATGGCGTTTTCGCCGTTTTCAGGGGGAACTTTACGAACAACGGTGGAAACGGGCGAAGCTGTCGCGCCCCGGAAGGTCAACGGGCGGCAAAATGTTCCCGCAGCAGGTCGGCCCGGGCGGCCGCTTTCCCGCGGCTGTCCAGGGCACGCCCGGCCGCCAGTTCGAGATGCGCGCCCTGGTGGCGCACCAGGAGCCGGTTGTAGACCGACCAGTCGCGGCCGGGGATCAGATCAAGGCCCGCGCCCAGCCTGGCGTGCGACAGGCAATCCCAGGTCTCCTGCGTCGTCATGAGACGGGCGGTTCCGAGCGTGGCCAGGCCTCGCCAGGCCAGGTCCTCCAGAGCCCGCCGGTCTCGCCCCACCAGAAGTTCGCGGGCCGCGCGTTCGTAGAGGATCACTTTGCCGACATGGACGGCGAAGTCCTCGGCGATCTCGGACTCGTCCCGCCCGAGCGTGGTGAGGTTCCCGATCCGGAACAGCGCGCCGCGGACCGTGCGGCCTTCGCCGGCCAGACCGCGGACGCCGAATTCGAGCTGCCGCATGGCGTTGAGCACCTTGTCGATCTCGTCGGCCATGACCAGACCGGGCAGATGCAGAACGGCGGTCAACCTGAGCCCCGTGCCGACGTTTCCGGGCGACGACGTCAGATACCCGCAGTCCTCGCTGAAGGCCGGCTCGAAAGCGCCGCCGAGGGCGTCGTCCATCGCCAGCACCGCAGCCAGGGTTTCGCCGGGCGCGAAACCCGAGCGCCAGGCGCACAGTTGAAGATGGTCCTCGGCATTGAGGAGTGCGACGTGACGCAGATCCCGCCCCGCGACGAGCGCCCGGTGTTCCGGCGTCAGCAGGAGATCGGCGCCGGCCAGCAATTTCTCACGCAGCACCTGGCGCGATCGGGGCTCGCAGGCGCCCACGTCCACCGACCAGCCGTCGGCCATTCCCTTCAATCGAAGAACCTGGCGTCCCAGATCGGAACTGATCGTCGCCAGCTCGGCCGGACCCGCGCGGTGCGGGAACGGGAACCCGGCCAGATTCCGGGCCAGGCGCGCCCGTGTCGCCAGGACGATGTCCGCCTGCGGCCCGTCGCCGTCCAGCCAGGCCGCGTCGCAGGCCGCAAGCTCGCCCAACGAGCCGCTCATGAGCCGCCTCCGGCATCAGGCGCGGCATTGTCCTCGAGTTCGCGCAACCGGTCGCGCAGACCCGCCGCGCGCTCGAACTCCTCGGCCGCGACGGCCTTGGTCAGGCTCAGGCGCAGGCGCGTGATCTCCGCCAGCCGGGTTGCCGGCAGGGCGCCGCCGGGCACCTTGCCCACGTGCGAAACGTGACGATGGAACCGCGCCAGAAGGGGCAGCAAGGTGCTCCGGAAAACGGTGTAGCACTGCGCGCAGCCCAGGCGATTGTCGCGCCGAACGTCCTCGCTCGTCGTGCCGCACCCCGGGCAGGTGGTCACCGTGCCGGCAGCTGTCCCGAGGCCGCTGCCCAGGAACGAGACCAGCGGCGCCGGCGCCGTCGCGGCCGCAGGTTCCCTCTCGCCGATCGCCGCGCAATCGGCGCACAGCCACACGCTGTGACGCGTCTCGCCGGTGATTTCCTGCCAGTGCACGCTGGCTTCGCGCGCTCCGCAGCGATGGCACTTCATGCGCGAACACCTTCCGCCGCCACCAGCAGCCCGTCTTCCAGGCGCCAACGGCAGTCAGCACGCGCAGCCAGCGACTGGTCGTGCGTCACCAACACCAGACCGACGTTCTCCTGCCGGTGCAGGGCGAACAGCAGATCGCCCAGGCGGGCGCCGATCTCGTCATCCAGGTTGCCGAAAGGCTCGTCCGCGAGCACCACGCGAGGCCGGTTCATGAAGGCGCGCGCGACCGCGACCCGCTGCTGCTCGCCGCCCGACAACTCGCCCGGCAGATGATGGCCGCGGTCGGCCAGCCCCATGTGGTCGAGAAACGTCAGGGCCCGCTGCCGGTCGGCCGCCGCGACGGGCCCCAGGCTCCGCACCGGCACCAGCAGATTCTCCAGCGCGGTGAAATCGGGCAGCAGGAAATGGAACTGGAACACGAAGCCCACGCCGCGGGCCCGCCAGCGCTCGCGCGCCACGCGGTCATCGGTCGCCAGCGGCCGGCCCTCGGCCAGCACCTGTCCCGAACTCGGCATGTCGAGCCCGCCCAGGATGTTCAGCAGGGTGCTCTTGCCGCTGCCGCTGCGTCCGGTGATCGAGGCGGTGCTCCCGGATTCCAGGCGGAAATCCACGCCGCGCAGCACGTCGACGGTGCTCTCGGCGCGGCGGAACGACTTCCAGAGCCCCTTCGCTTCCAGGAGCGGCCCATCGGCTTTCAGCGGCTCGGACATGAACTGACGCGCCCTTTCCTAGGTATAGCGGATGATGTCCATCGGCTCGAGGTTCGACGCTTCCCAACTCGGCCAGAATCCCGCCAGCAAGGTCATGAACAGGCTGACCCCGGCGATCAGACCGAAATCGGTCCACTGCAGCAGCACCGGGATATGGTCCACGAAATACACATCGCCCGGCAGCCGCACCCCGTGGGCGTGCAGGTACCAGATGCCGGCCAGGCCGATGGCGCTGCCGAAGAAGATCCCGACGGCGCCGAGCCACAGGCCATTGAGCAGGAAGATGCCCATCACCTGCCCGCGACGGGCGCCCATCGCCAGAAGGATGCCGATCTCGCGCCGGCGCTCGCCGACCATCATGGTCAGGATCCCGACGATGTTGAACCCGGCGATGAGGATGATCATCCCCAGCAACACGACCATGATGATCTTCTCGAGCTTGATCCACTGGAACAGGTTCTCGTTCAGCGCCATCCAGTCGGTTGCGTAGAAGTCGCGACCGAGCATGGTTCCCAGCGCGTCGGCCACCCGATCGGCGCGCATCAGGTCGGACACCTTCACGCCAAGCATCGAGGCCCCGTCTGGCGGGTAGCCGAGAAAAGCGCCCACACCTTCTCGCGAGCCGTACACGAAACGGCTGTCGAACTCGTACATGCCCGTTTCGAAGAAGCCGACCACCACGAAACGGGCGCTGACCGGGCGGATGTCCTCCAGGTCGAGTTCCTCGTTGACCGAAGTCAGGATGACCGTGTCGCCGATCGCCGCATAGACATTCGCCGCCAGTTCCGTGCCCAGGATCACGCGCGGCACGGTACCTCCCGACAGCGCGCCCAGAATGGCCGGATCCGGCCGCAGGTAGCGGCTCAACGGCTGGACCGCATCCACCAGATCCGGCTCCACGCCCCAGACCACGGCCGCCTGCGGCCGCGGCGGGCCCGCGGTTCGCGGCGAAGAGACCAGCACCTCCTGGCGGATGAACGGCGCCACGCCCACCACCTCGGGCACGTCGGCGACGCTGTCCATCACCTCGCCCAGCGGGCCGAAGCCCTCCGGGCGGCTGGTGATGATCGAGATCATCGGCATGTTCTCGACGAAGGTGCGGCGCATCTCGGCGTGGAAACCGTTCATCACCGCCAGCGTCACGTTCAGGACCGCGACCCCGATGGCGATGCCGAGGATGGCCGTCACGCTGCCGCGGTTGAGGAACCGGCTGTGACGGCGGCTGCGCAGATAACGGCGCGCAATGTAGGCAGCGAACTGCATATCAGGCGTCGCCGCCCGTCCGCTCCGGGCGCATGGCGGGGAACAGCAGCACGTCGCGGATGTTGTTCGTGTCCACGAGCAGCATCACCAGCCGGTCGATGCCCATGCCCATGCCGCCGGTCGGCGGCATGCCCTGTTCCATCGCCATCAGGAATTCCTCGTCCAGTTGCTGCGCTTCCTCGTCGCCGGCGTCCATGAGGGCCTTCTGCGACTCGAAACGCCGACGCTGCTCGAGAGGATCGTTCAGCTCGGAGAAGCTGTTGGCGACCTCGAAGCCGGCGCAGAACAGTTCGAACCGCTCGACCAGCCCGGGCGTCTCCCGGTGCGCCTTGGCCAACGGCGACAGTTCCTGCGGATGGTCCATGACGAAGGTCGGCTGCGTCAGCCCGGGCTCGACCAGTTCACCGAACAGCGCGTCCAGGATCTTGTCGCGGCCCATGCCCTTGCGCGGCTCGATGCCGTGCCGGCGCGCCAGCTCGGCCACCTGCGCGTCGTCCAGGGCCATCAGGTCGACGCCGGTGCGCTCGGCCAGCGCATCCATGAAACGCACCCGGGCGAACGGGCGGTTGAAGTCCAGCTCCTGCCCGCCGTAGGTGAGCACACCGTCCTGGCCGAACCGCTGCGCCAGCCGGCGCAGGAGCCGTTCGGTCAGATCCATCATCCCGTGATAGTCCCACCACGCCGCGTAGCACTCGAGCATGGTGAACTCGGGGTTGTGCGTGCGGTCCATGCCTTCGTTCCGGAAATCCTTGGCGATCTCGTAGACGCGTTCGAGGCCGCCGATGATCAGGCGCTTCAGGTAGAGTTCGTCCGCGATCCGCAGGTACAACCGGGTGTCCAGCGCGTTGTGGTGCGTCGTGAAGGGGCGCGCCGTGGCGCCGCCGTACAGCGGCTGCAGGACGGGCGTCTCCACCTCCAGAAACTCCTCGGAGGCGAAGAAGGCCCGGATCTCGGTGATGATCGCGCTCCGCTTCTTGAAGCGTTCACGGCTGTCGAGGTTCATCGCCAGGTCGAGATGCCGCCGCCGGCTTTTCAGTTCCAGGCTCAGGTCATGGTACTTCTCCGGCAGCGGGCGGACAGCCTTGGCCAGAAACGTGTAGTCCGTCACCTGGATGGTCAGTTCGCCCGTGCGGGTGCGGAACAGCGTGCCTTCGACCCCGATCCAGTCGCCGATGTCGATCAGCTTCACGATCCGCTGGAAGCGCTCCTCACCCAGACCGTCCAGCCGGAAATAGGCCTGGATCCGGCCCCACTCGTCCTGGACGGGCGCGAACAGGGTCTTGCCGGTGCCCCGCTTGGTCATGAGGCGACCGGGTACGCGGACCGTGGCGCCGGCGGCGATCAAGGCCTCCTCCTGCGCGCGCACCTGCTCGCTGGTGTGCGTGCGTTCGTAGGCGTACGGATACAGATCCACCGAGCGGCCCAGTTCCCGCATCTTCTCGAGGCGGCCCTCGATGAGGTGGTGGTACGCCGCGGTGCCCTCCGCGGGCTGGTTCGCGTCGTCGGCCGATGCGGCCTGGTCGGCCGGCGTCTGGTTGTCGCGATCGGTCAAGGCTGCCTCCCGGCGGCGCGGAGGTCCGCGCCCAGTGGATCCACGGTCGCTCTGTCAACTTTTCAACGGTTGCGCGCGCCCTGCCAGCGCAGATAGGCATCGATGAACCCGTCCAGATCGCCGTCGAGCGCGCCGGTGGCGTTGCCCGTTTCGTGATCCGTGCGATGGTCCTTCACCTTGGTGTAGGGCTGCAGCACGTAGGAACGGATCTGGCTGCCCCAGGCAGCCTCCATCTTCTCCGCTTCGACCGCGTCGCGCTCGCGCTGCTTCTCGGCCATCAGGCGCGCGTACATCTTCGCCTTCAACATCGTCATCGCGCTCTCGCGGTTGCGGTGCTGACTGCGTTCGCTCTGACAGGACACCACGATACCCGTCGGCTCGTGCGTGATGCGGATGGCGCTGTCGGTCTTGTTCACGTGCTGCCCGCCGGCGCCCTGCGCCCGGTAGGTATCGATGCGCAGGTCGCCCGGATCGATCTCGACGGAGATGTCGTCCTCGACCAGCGGGTAGACGAAGACCGAGGCGAACGACGTGTGTCGCCGCTTCTGCGCGTCGAACGGCGAAATACGCACCAGGCGATGCACACCCGATTCGCTCTTGAGATAGCCGAACGCGAACGGCGCGTCGATCTCGAGGACCGCACTCTTGATGCCGGCTTCCTCTCCCGCCTGCAGGTCCAGCGTCTGGTACTTCCAGCCGGATGCGTCGATGTAGCGGGTGTACATGCGCAGCAGCATCTGCGCCCAGTCCTGGCTCTCGGTACCGCCGGCTCCCGGGTGGATTTCCAGCACGGCGCCGCGCTCGTCGGCTTCGCCGCTGAGCAGGAACTGGAAGTCGATCTTCTCGACCGCCTTTTCCAGTTCGGCCACGCCCGCGGTCACCTCGGCGAACGCATCGGTGTCGTTTTCCTCGGCCGCCATCCCGGCCAGGATCTGCAGTTCCTCGCCGCGCGCCATCGCGGTCGCCAGCGGGTGCGTCCACTGCTTCAGCGTCCGCACGCGGCCGACCACGAGTTTGGCCGCTTCCTGATCGTTCCAGAAGCCGGGCTGGCCCTGCTTCGCCTCGAGCTCGTTCAGCTCGGACAGCAGGTTGTCGAAGTCAAAGCCCCTCCTTGAGCGTGGCCAGGCGGGCCAGGGCCGCGTCGAGGCGGTCGATGATCTCCTTCACGGCGGACAGGCTCCTTCCCGACGCCAGGGCGTCGGCGGTTCAGGGGGCGTGCGCGGACCACAGGCGGTCGACCGCCGCGGCCAGTTCTTCGGGTCCCCCGTCATTGTGGATCGTCAGATCGGCGCGGGCCCAGTCCGGGGCCAGGTGGGACAGCGCGCGCACGCGCGCCAGCGCCGCCTCCGGGTTCAAACCCGTCCGGGCGGCCAGACGCAGGGCCCGCGTCCGCGGGTCGGCCAGGACGGCCACCACCAGATCCATCCGCGGAGGGGCCGGCAAGCGAAAATACACGGCCGCTTCCAGGACGGCAAGAGCGGTCCCGGATCCGTCCAGCGCCGCCAGTTCGTGTTCCATGAGTTCGCACAGCGGCCCGTGCGTGATCTCGTCGAGCGCAGCCAGCGCGCCCGGGTTCGCGAACACGACCCGGCCCAGCGCCTCGCGGTCCACGCGGCCATCGACGACACAGGCGGAGCCGAAGCGTCCGGCCACGGCCGCGACGACTTCCGGCCGGTCCAGGACCACGTGCCCGAGACGATCGCCGTCCAGGACCACGGCCCCGCGCGCGGCCAGCATGGCGGTCACGGCCGACTTGCCGGCGCCCGTGGGGCCGATGACCGCCCAGCGCTTCATCCGTGCGCCTCGGCCCAGTCGGCTCCCGTGTGGATGTCCACGACGAGCGGCACCTTCAGGGACAGGGCGCCCTCCATGCCCTCGCGCACCAGTTCCGTGACCTCGTCGATCCGCGCGCGCGGCACCTCCAGCACCAGTTCGTCGTGCACCTGCAGCAGCAGCAGCGCGCCGGTGTCACCGGCGTCGAGCGCGGACTGGATGCGCAGCATCGCCAGTTTGATCAGGTCGGCCGCCGTGCCCTGGATGGGTGTGTTGACGGCAACCCGTTCCTGGAAAGCCCTCGTGCGCGGGTCCGCCGAGGTGATGTCCGGCAGCAGGCGCCGCCGGCCCAGCATGGTCAGGACCCAGCCGCGGCGGCGGGCCTCCTCGCGCGTAGTCTCGATGAATCGCCGAACCCCGGGATAGGTGGCGAAGTACCGGTCGATGAAAGCCGACGCTTCCTTCACCGTGACGCCGATCTGCCGGGCCAGTGCGCGGGCGCCCATGCCGTAGATGACGCCGAAATTGATCGCCTTGGCCCGGCCACGCATCTCGGCGGTCACCTCGGACTCGGCGATCCCGGCGATCAGCGCCGCGGTGCGGCGGTGCACATCGGCGCCTTCACGGAAGGCGGCCTGGAGCCCTGGATCATCGGCCAGATGGGCCAGCAGCCGCAACTCGACCTGCGAGTAGTCTGCCGACAGGAACAGGTGATCCGGATTCCTCGGCACGAAGGCGCGGCGGATCTGGCGGCCGAGCTCGGTGCGGATGGGGATGTTCTGCAGATTGGGGTCCGAACTCGACAGACGTCCGGTGGCGGCCACGGCCTGGTTGTACGAGGTGTGGATGAGCCCAGTGCGTACGTCGGCCAGCAGCGGCAGCGTCTCGACGTACGTGCTCTGCAGCTTCGCCACCTGCCGGTACTCGAGGATCACGGCCGGCAGTTCGTGTTCCTCGGCCAGTACGCTCAACACCGAGACGTCCGTGCTCCAGCCGGTCGACGTCTTCTTGATCGGCGTCAGCTTCAGTTTGTCGAACAGGATGACCGCCAGCTGCTGGGAACTGTTGACGTTGAAGTCCTCGCCCGCGAGTTCCACGATCCGCTTCTGAAGCGCCGTCAGCTCCTGCTCGAAACGCCTGCGCAGCGTGCCCAGGAAGGCCCGGTCCAGCCGGATGCCGTTGCGTTCCATGCGCAACAGCACGGCCGACACCGGCATCTCCAGGTCGGCGAACAGTCCGCGCAATCCGGCTTCGTCCAGCTGAGGCGCCAGGCACGCGTGCAGACGCAGCGTGTAATCCGCGTCCTCGGCCGCATACAGGGCCAGTCGCCAGGGATCGACGGCCAGGATGTCGCGCCGCTTGTCGCCGCGTTCGAAGAGTTCTTCGTACGGCATCATCCGATGGCCCAGATGCTCGCCCACCAGATCGTCCAGGCCGTGCGAGCGCCGACCCGGGTCCAGCACGTAGGCAGCCAGCATGGTGTCGAAGCGCGGGCCCGACAGCGGCAGGCCGTGCCGGATCAGGACCCATTCGTCGTACTTGAGATTCTGCCCCACCTTCAGCGTTGGCGCCGCGAAAACCGGACCCAGCCTCGACGCCACGGCAGCCAGTCGGTCGTGCTCGCGGCCCTCCGGGAACAGCGAACCCGCCGCGGCCGGACCCGACCCGGCATCGCGCCAGCGCACCGGGATATACGCCGGCGGCAGCGGCGCACCGTCGCGCGCAGCGCCCGCCAGGCTGATCCCGACCAGCCGGCAGCTCTCGGCGCGCAGGCTGTCGGTTTCCGTGTCCACGGCCAGGGCCGCTTCGGGGTCCAGCCGCGCGAGCCAGTCAGCCAGTGCCTGGTCGTCGTCCAGCCGCGCATAGCCGCGGTCGCGGCAGCGCTCGGCCCAGGACGATTCCGCCGGCTGTCCGGCGGTCTCTTCGTCGTGCGCGGCATTCGGAACCGCAGCTTTGGGCGACGCCGTTGCAGCGGGCTTCGACGGGGCCGCGGCGGCCGCCGTCACGTCCGGGCCCGCGGACGCGCCCGCCGCCAGTTTCGCCGCCTGGTTCTGCACGCGGCGCAGACCCAGTTGCCCGAGCAGCGCCGACACCTCCGGACCGACGGGCAGGACGGTGCCCAATGCATCGAGGGCCAGATCCATCGCCACGTCGTTCCGGATGCGGAACAGATCCCGCGACAGGAGCACCTGCTCGCGGTTGTCGCCGATCACGCGCTTGAGGCGCGGGCTCAGCTTGCTGGCCTCGAGTTCGGCCAGCAGATGATCGAGGGTCCCGAACTCCTGGATCAGTTTCAGGGCTGTCTTGTCGCCGACTCCCGGCGCGCCGGGGATGTTGTCCGCCTTGTCGCCGGCCAGCGCGAAGACATCGATCAGCGCCGCCGGCTCCAGCCCGTAGTCGCGACGGACCGTGTCGGCGGTGATCTCGACGATCTCGTCGCCGCGCTTTCCGGGCTTGAGGATGCCCACGCGTTCGTCCAGCAGTTGCAGGAAGTCCTTGTCGCCGCTGTACAGCCACACCGTGTCGCCGCGCGCCGATGACCGCGCCGCCACCGTGGCGATCACATCGTCCGCCTCGACGCCGTCCTCGCCGAGCACGGGCACGCCCCACGCGGCCAGCAGTTCGTGCAGGCGCGGCAACTGCTCCGCCAGTTCCGGCGGCATGGGTTTGCGGTGGGCCTTGTACGCCGGGTACATCTCGTGGCGGAAGTTCCTGCCTTTGCGGTCGAAGACGATCGCCAGCCGTTCCGGTCGGCGCGTCTCGACCAGGGCCAGCACGGAATTGCAGAAACCGAAGACCACCGAGGTCGCCTCGCCCGTCGGGGACGTCAGCGGCCGGCCGGCGAACGCGTAGTGCGACCGGTAGACCAGTGCGGATCCGTCGACGAGGATGAGCGACACGGGCGCGACCTTTCGCGGCGGTGGCGTGCCGGGCCGGATCAGGCGGACCGGTACAGGCGGTGGCTTTCGATATACGCGGACACGGCGGGCGGCAGCATCGCGCCGGGCCGTACGCCGGCCATCAACATAGCACGAACAGCGCTGGCGGACACCGCGTGGTCGAACGCGGGCGCCATCACCAGTCGCTGCGCAGGCAGCGCCGAAGCGGCCGCCGTCGCCTCGGCGGCGGTGGCACCGGCACGGTCCAGCACGATGAGCTCCGCCAGTTCGAGAATACGCTCGGAATCGCGCCATTGCCGGAAAGTCGCCAGATGGTCGCCGCCGATCAGCAAACGGAGCCGGTCGGCGGGGCGTTCGCGCGCCAGTTCGGCGAGCGTCTCGACCGTGAACGCCGGGCGCCCGCCGGCGATTTCGCGCGCATCGATCGTCACTTCCGGCTGATCGGCGAAGGCCAGACGGCACATCTGAAGCCGGTCATCCGGACCGGCCAGCGGGGCGTCGCGCCAAGGCGACCGCCAATTCGGGATCACCAGCACATGGTCGGCCAGTCGATGGCCGAGCACGTGCTCCGCCATGGCCACATGGCCGGCGTGAACCGGGTCGAAGCTGCCGCCCAGGACGGCGAGGATCACGACCCGGCGCCGGACTTGAGCCGCGCTGCCAACTCCGCGGCCCGGGCCGCGTATTCGCCGGCGGGATAATCGGCCACCAGGCGTTCGCAGAACGCGGTGGCTCCACTCGGATCGTCCAGCTTCACCGCCGCCTGCGCCCGCACCCACAACACCTCGGGAATCAGCGAACTCCGCGGTTCATCGGTCAGCAGCCCGTCCAGGACCGCGGCCACGGCCGGCCAGCGCCCGAGTTGCCGGAACACCTGGACCTGCTGGAGCCGCTTGCGCACCAGCAGGTCGCTGATGCCGGCCAGTTCGGCATCGACGGCGGCCAGACGCGTGGATTGCGGATAGGTCGAGCGGAAGCGCAGGAAGTGCGCCCGGGCCTCCAGGGCACCGGAGGCGTCGCGCCGGAGGTCGCCGACCTGGCGGAGGTAGGACAGACCTTCCTGGAACAGGGCCTCCTCGACCCGCGGGCTGGTCGGGAAATCCTTGCGCAGGATCTGGAATTCCACTGCCGCGAGCGGGAATTCCTTCAGTTCCATGTACATCATCGCCTTGCGGAACTGTGCTTCGGCGGCCAGCGAATCGGTGGGATTGTGGCGGACGAAAGCTTCGTAGGCGGCGACCGCCTCCAGGCGCTGGCCCTTGCCGGCGAAGAAATCCGCCCGGTCCAGAGTGCCCGGCGCGTGCGGATTCCGGGATCCGCAGCCACCGGCCAGAACCCCGAGCGCCAGCGCAGCGACCGCGCACAAGGCCAGACGGCCGCCGAATGAACGTCGACTCGTTCCCATCACGTCAGTCCCCCGTGTTCGCGAAATAGACAGCCACCAAACCGGCCAGCGTGCCGAGCACGGCGAATTCCTCGATGCGCCTCTGCCAGCCGCTTTCGCCCACCTCGGCGGTCGTGAACGGATAGAGCCGCGAGTTCACCTGCGGGAACTCATCGTTCGTCACCCGGTCGCTGAAGCGCCGCGTCAGGCGTTCACTCAGCAGCAACCGGCCGCTCGCCGCTTCGGCGATCTCGGCCGAAACGACAACGCTGACATCACGGTCGACCCAGCGGCGCCACAAGCCCAGCGTGCGGCCCACGTCCGGATAAGTCAGCTCGACCTGGTGGACCGAAAGCTGCGCCGTGCAATCGGGCACCGAGCCCTTGAGGCTGTCCGGATGATCGACGAGCACCTCGTAGCCGCGATCCTTGAGCACCCGCGTAGTCACCAGCCGCATCAGCTCACCGGCCCGGTCCCCGGGAACCGGACGTCCCACCAGCAGCACCCGGGCCGGCGCCGGCGGCAGGGCCAGGACCGCCTCGCCCGCGATCTCGCCCATCATCGCCTCGACCAGCCACAGGTTCGTCCGCAACGAATCGGCCGCGGCCGCTCCGCCCAGATTCAGGGGCCCGCCAGTCGCTGAAGTCTGAGCCATGGCGCCCGACGCCAGGGTCAAGGCCAGAAATACTGCCGGAAGAATGCGCATGTCCACGGTTCCCCTTTTCGCACGGACCCCCGTCGCGGTCCGCTGGTCTGCTTCAAACCGTCTCGCCCCACACATCGAATGGCGTGACCGCCACGAAGCGCGCCTGCACCAGGTCGCCCGGCGCGGCACCGGGCGCGTTCAACACCACCGCGCCGTCCAGATCGTAGCCGAAATGATAGCTCCGCCCGATGGCCAGCGAAACCGCCGACCCCACAACCCCGTCGAACGCCTTCCGTTCCCCGCTGCCCACCCACTCGCCTTCGGCCAGGGCCTCCACCATCTCGTCAAGGCCCGAGTCATCACGCTCCTGTGCGGTGACGACCTCGTCGATGACGACCTCGAAAGTGCGGCCCAGGCGCGTCAACTGCCGCCGCTGCGAGATCTCCGACTGCAGATCCGTGATCAGCGCTTCGCGATCCAGCACCACTTCGGGCGGGACCTGGTCGGGCATGCGGGCCGCCGGCGTGTCCTTTTCGGGCGAGAAGTGGTGGGTGCCCACGTGGTCGAATTCCACTTCGGCGAGAAAATCGGCCAGTTGCTCCACGTCCTCGTCCTCTTCGCCGGGAAATCCCAGAAGGACCGTCGTACGCAAGACCAGGTCCTCGCGCCCGTCCCGCAGCTTCCGGAAGAAGGCCGCCGACGACTTCTCGCCCCCGGGCCTCTTCATGGCTTTCAGCAGGCGCGGCGCGGCGTGCTGCACGGGAAGGTCCAGGTACGGTGCGACCTTCGGCAGGTCGAGCAATCGGCGAAGATCATCCACCGAGACCAGCCCGGAATAGAGATAGAGCAGGCGGATCCAGCGCAGTTCGTCGACGCCCGACAGCGCGGTCACCAATTGGGTCAGGGTCTCGCCCGTCTCACGCCCGAAGTCCGTCGTGTTCTGCGAAACGATCTGGATCTCGCGCACGCCGCGGGCCGTCAGGAGGCGCACTTCCTCGACGATCTCGCTCACGGGCCGACTGCGTTGCGGGCCACGGATCAGCGGGATGCGGCAGAACGTGCAGTGGCAGTTGCAACCTTCGCCGATCTTGACGAACGCCACATGCGGCGGCGTCAGCAGCGGCCGATCCACCAGCCCGCCGTAGGGCGCGCTCTGCGGCGTATCGATCAGGAGCGGACCCGAAAAGCCCGCCGGCCCCGCCAGCGGGAAAGCCGGCGCCAGGACGGCCGCGGCCGGCGTGTCGCTGCCCAGACACGCCTCGACCACGCGCGCGAACTGCCCCACTCCGGCCACCACGTCGACCGCCGGGAAGCGATCGCGGATCGCCTCGCCGTGTTCCTGCGACCAGCAGCCGCAGACGGCCAGCAGACGCCCGTCCTTGGCGTCACACATCTCGCGCAGCGTGCTCTCGCTGTCGCCCCGCGCGGCGTCGATGAATCCACAGGTGTTCAGCACCCAGATGTCGGCCAGGTCCGGGTCGCGCACGATGAGCACTCCACGCCGCGTGAAGTGTCCGAGCAGCGCCTCCGAATCGACCAGGTTCTTGTCGCAGCCGAGAGTGGCGCACCACACACGTCGCATCAGGCTCTTCCTTCCTCGGCCACCGGCAGATCCTCCGGCTTGATCAGCACCTCACGGGCCTTGCTGCCCGTGAAGGGACCGACCACACCGGCTTCCTCCAGCATGTCCATCAGGCGGCCCGCGCGCGTGTAGCCGATGCGCAGGCGCCGTTGCAGCAGTGAGGTCGAGCCGCTCTGATGCAGCACGACGATGCGTTTCGCGTCCTCGTAGTACTCGTCTTCGCCCGTATATTCACCGTCGGCGCCGGACTCCTCGACCAGGCTGATCTCCTCGGTCGTGCCCGCGTACTGCCGCCAGTGGGCCGCCACGGCGTCGCACTCGTCGATGTCGATGAACGCGCCGTGCACACGCACAGGCAGCGCCCTTCCGGGCTGCAGGTAGAGCATATCGCCGTGGCCGAGCAGTTGTTCGGCGCCGTTCATGTCCAGGATCGTCCGCGAGTCGTTCTTCTGGATCACCCGGAAGGCGATGCGGCACGGGATATTCGCCTTGATCACGCCCGTCAGCACGTCCACGCTCGGCCGCTGCGTGGCCAGCACCAGATGGATGCCGACCGCGCGCGCCTTTTGCGCCAGGCGCGTGATGGGGCCTTCGAAATCGTTGCCCAACTGGAGCATAAGGTCGGCCAGTTCGTCCACGATCGCCAGGAAGTAAGGCATCGGCTCGGTGATCTTCTGCCCCTGCGCGTCGCTGACTTCGCCGCGTTCGACCTTGTCGTTGTACTGCTTGATGTTCCGCACCGAGAACTTGGCCAGTTGCCGGTACCGGAGCTCCATCTGCGCCACCAGCCACTGCATGGCCTTGAGCGCCTCGCGCGGGTCCGTCACCACCGGCAGCAGCAGATGCGGGATGCCGTTGTAGACACTCATTTCCAGCATCTTCGGATCGACCAGCACCAGCCGCAGACGCGACGGATCGTTGCGCAGGAGCAGGTTGCAGATCAGCGCATTCAGGCAGACCGACTTGCCGCTGCCGGTCGAGCCGGCCACCAGAAGGTGCGGCAGTGAAGCGAGGTCGATGCCGATCGGGCGCCCGACGACATCCTTGCCCAGGATGACCGACAGCGGCTCGCGCGGCTGCC
>JFJP01005326.1_pt1 | contig 62971 bp, 48 predicted proteins | sample 431651 | NCBI WGS metagenome assembly JFJP01 (sample SAMN02602958, study PRJNA72255) | Microbial mat metagenome, whole genome shotgun sequencing project. | biome: fresh water; feature: sink hole; material: water; isolation source: purple microbial (photo- and chemosynthetic) mats found in... | reverse complement strand
ACCGCACTGGCCGAGGTGAAGAAGGGCATGGGCAAGCCGCTACTCGCCTGCTGGATGGGTGACTCCACCGTGGGATCGGCGCGCGCAATCCTCAACGTCGCGACGATCCCCAGTTTTCGCACACCCGAAGCCGCCGTGGGGGCTTTTGGCAACCTGGCATCGTTCTACCAGAACCAGCTGCTGCTGCAGCAAACGCCTCCACCGCTGTCGACGCTGGCCAAGCCCGACATTGAGGGCGCGCGCCTGGTGATCGAAAGCGTACTGGCCGAGCGGCGCAAGATCCTCACGGAAATGGAGTCGAAGACCCTGTTGTCGGCCTTTCACATTCCCGTCACCACCACCATGCTGGCGCGCAATGCCAACGAGGCGATGATGATAGCCACGCAGCTGGGTTTCCCGGTCGCGCTCAAAATTGATTCACCCGACATCAGCCACAAATCGGACGTGCAAGGGGTGGCGCTCAACATCCTGAATGCGGTGGGCGTGCGCGATGCGTTCAATGACATGCTTGAGGCCGTAGGTCGCCTGCAACCGAAGGCGCGCATCAATGGGGTGACGGTGCAAAACATGGCCAGCGCCAAGCGCGGCCGGGAAATCTACATCGGGTTGGTCACCGATGATCCGTTTGGCCCGGTCATTGCGTTTGGCGCCGGTGGCACCATGATCGAACTCATCAACGACCGCGCCATGGAGTTGCCGCCCCTGAACCAGTACCTGGCGCATCGGCTCATCGAGCGCTCGCGGGTATCGGAGACGCTGGGCGAATGGCGTGGAAGCCCTGCGGTGAATATGGTGGCGCTAGAGCAGGTTCTGCTTCGGGTATCGGAAATGGTGTGCGAATTGCCCCAGTTGCGCGAGATGGACATCAACCCGTTCATCGTGGATGAACATGGCGCAGTGGCCGTAGACGCACGCATCGTGATCGACCACGCCTCGTCGGCTAGCTCTGGCGCAAGCAGCTACGGCCACCTGGCGATACTGCCCTACCCTGCGCGGTTCGCACAGGTGTGGCCGCTGCCCGGCGGTGGTGAGTACTCGGTTCGCCCGATCCGACCGGACGATGCACACATGCTGCAAGACCTGATGACACACCTGTCACCGGAGAGCCGCTACTTCCGGTTTGTGTCGAGCATTACCGAGCTGCCGCCCACCATGCTGGCACGCTTCACACTGATTGACTACGACCGTGAAATGGCGTTGGTTGCGGTGGTCAAGGAACGCCATGCCGGTGCCGATGGTGAATTTACGGAGACCGAACGCATTGTGGGCGTGTCACGCTATATCACCAATCCCGACCAGTCGAGCTGTGAATTTGCGCTGGTGGTGGCCGATGACTTCAATGGCAAGGGCCTGGGCTCACGCCTGATGCTGTCCATCATGGATGTGGCCCGCGACAAGGGATTGAGCGAGATTGACGGGCTGGTACTCGCCAATAACCCGGGCATGCTCAAGCTCATGCGCAGCCTGGGATTTAGTGTCAAGGCTTTCCCCGAAGACCCCGATTTCAAACTCTTCACCCACGCGCTGTAGCACAAGACTATCGCTATTTCTCGACCGCCTGCGGCTATACCGCGCGGCGACCAAAGAAACCTCCGACCCGTCGTACCAGCCACTTGGGTGCGCTGCGCGAAGCAATCATGGCCGCCTGATTGATGACGCCCGGCACGCAAATGGCGTCGCCCCGCATGCAGGCTGCAAAACCATCTGCGGCCACGTTCTGCACGTCACCCACCAGAAAGGCGGGCAGTTGACCAAGCTTGTCATTGGCGCCGGTTGCCTGGGTCAGCATATTGGTCGCCGTGATACCCGGGCACAAAGTCGTCACACTGACGCCCGTGCCGCGCAACTCTTCGGACAAAGATTCCGACAGCGACAGCACATACGCCTTGCTGGCGGCATAAGTCGCCAGCGAAGGTGTTGGCTGAAATGCCCCGACCGAAGCAACATTGAGCACCCGACCGTGACCGCGTTGTGCCATCGGAGGTACAAAGAGGGCGAGCATGGCAGTCAGACTGCTGATGTTGAGGTCAATGATCGCCTGGTGGCGTTGCGGCGCAATCGCTATGAAACTGCCCTGCTCCAGCACGCCTGCGTTATTGACCAGCACGTCAATCGAAATGTCCTTCAGTCTCTTTGCCAACTTGGCGGGAGCTCCCGAACGCGACAAGTCGCAGGGCTCGACGCGTACCGTTACCCCATACTGTGCAGACAATGTAGCGCCCAGGGCTTCGAGCTTGTCCGCACTGCGCGCCACGAGTACCAGTTCGAAATGGGCACTCGCAAAACAATGCGCCAGAGCCTCGCCAATGCCCGCAGAGGCTCCCGTCACCAATGCAGTAGGCCGCCCTGCGCGCATCGAGGTTGGGGACGCAGAATTTCTTGGCATGGTGTTGTCCCGGTGATTGAAATGAGCGTGCCAATTCTAGCCACCACATTGCGCATGATTGAGGCCGCGCACTTGAATCCCGTAGGCCAGGGATCTGCCCCCTGGTTGAAATTGTGGATGACTCCCACGAAGCGGATTTCTTTTAACCGTTGTGGCTGAGCAACTGCAACCCAAGCCCGCTGGCGCGTTGTGACTCACGTTCGGTGGCCCACTGCAGCAATCCGGGCTGCGGCTCCATCAATGTGAAGTTTTCTCGTGCCCTGGTGATGCCTGTATAGACCAATTCGCGTGTCAGTACGTTGCTTCCAAATTGCGGCAGCACCAATGCAACGTGTACAAACTCCGACCCCTGACTCTTGTGCACCGTCATTGCAAACGCTGGTTCCACATGCGCGAGCCGACTCACACCTACAGAGCGCAGTGTGTCCCCATCAAGAAAATAAACCCGCAGTGCTATCGACCCCGGCGGGCCGGGCAAAGTTACACCCACATCGCCGTTGAATACGCCCAGTGCAGGGTCGTTACGGGTGACCATGACTGGGCGCCCGGCAAACCACTCGCCTCGGGGTTTCAACAATCCGGCACGCTCCAAGGCGCGCGGGACAGCCTGATTCAAACTGCGCGTACCCCAATCGCCGTCATGGACTGCACAAAGAATTCGAAAGCGATCAAAGGCCCGCAACACCCGCCTCACCCAATCCTCATGGTCGCTTTCCTTGTGCGTCTCTGCGCTGGATCGTCCATTGATAAGCCGAAGGTAGTCGGCATAGCAGGCCGTGGCCCCGGTTCGGCCCTGGACGGCAAGGTCCAAGACCGTCTCCACGACAGGCTGCTTCGTGGTCTGCAGTACGCCGGTGGTGTCGCCCGTGATCAAGTCGTATGCGTGGCTGCATTGCCCCGCATTGACGGCCAGTGCAAATTGACCGATGAGCCCACCAAAGCGGCGACTCTTGCGCAGCATGACCGTCTGCTGTGCCAAGGGATGCGGATCGGCGATGGTGGCGAGAAACTCTTTGGGCAGCACCTGGGAGACCGTCGCTGTGGCGTAGCGCGCCGTCTCTGTGCTGTAGTTCCCGGCTATTGCATCGCGACACAAGTCTCCCAAAACCGCCCCGGCTTCCACCGAGGCCAGTTGGTCTTTGTCACCCAGCAGTATCAACTTGGCACCAGCGGGAAGCGCCTGCAGCAGTGCTGACATCATTTCCAGGTGGACCATGGAGGTCTCATCCACGATCAAAACATCGACGTCCAGCAGGTTGGTGGCATTGAACTGGAATTCCCGCTTGTCGACGCGGGCACCCAATAGCGAATGCAAGGTTTTGGCCGCCCCCATACGCTTTGTCAGGGATGCCAGATCAAGATCATTGCCCAGGCGTGCACTCAGCTCCTGCAGTGAAAAATCGATGGACTGCCGCAACCGTGCGGCAGCTTTACCTGTTGGTGCAGCCAGCGCAACGCGCAGGCTCTGGGGGGCCTCACTCATTGCAAACAGCAGCGCCAGCAGTCGGGCTGCGGTGTAGGTTTTGCCGGTGCCAGGACCGCCCGTGATGACGGTCAGGCTTGCGCGCAGGGCCACCGCACAGGCAAGTTTTTGCCAGTCGACCTCTTTGGCTCCATCAGCGGGTTGGTCAGGTGCGTCAAAGAGCCGGTCCAACCACCCGGCAGCCAATGGCTCATCAACTTCCTGGCTAGACACACAGCGCTGAAAAATCGCTCGGGCAGTCTGTTGCTCGTGCAGCCAGTAGCGTCGCAAGTACAGCAGAGGCTCGGTCTCGGTACCGCCCAGTACCAGCGGTTGTCCGAGGTCCGTCGTGTCGTTGGACGACCGAACCAGGGGACTCGACAGCAATGCGCTCAGCCAGTGACCCAAGCCAGCAGGGAGGCTACCCCAAAGCGCTTGCACTTCGACCTGTGCAAGCGGTGGCCAGGCGAGTACATCGTCGGGAGTTGTTGCCAGAGCGCTGAGCGGCAGGCAGGTGTGTCCGCGGCCTTCCATGTGTACAAGCACGGCAGTGCAGAGGAGCAAAACGGGTGATGCCGCCGCATCCATTTCCAGCATGAAGGCAGCCATGGCACTGTCCAGTCGACGCAGCCAGCCCTTGTCAGCCCAGGCATGAAGTGTCGCCACAGTGGCACTCGAAGTTTCGACTGTGAAAACGTTCATACCTGCACCTGAGCGTCGCTGAGCATGGCACCCAGCGCATCCATCAGAGGGATGCTTGCCGGGATCAGGCACACCCCCCTTTGCGGCCCCTGGATGCCGCGCAGAAACAGATACACCGCCCCGCCCAGATGTTGCGCAGGGTTGTAGGCATCGCCAAGGCGCAGTGCGAGCAATCGGTGCAACGCAAGCATATAGATCGCGGCCTGTACGTCGTAGCGATGGTGTGTCATGGCGTGCGCCAGGGCATCGCGGCTGTAAGACGCATCGTCCTCGCCCAAGTAGTTGGACTTGTAGTCCAGCACCCAGTATTTGCCGTCGTGTTCAAACACCAGGTCTGCAAAGCCCATCAGCATCCCGTGGAGTTGGCGCTCCGCCAGAGAGGGTCGATCGACACCTGCAAGAACGTAGGTGCGGCAATGCGCATCGATTTGCCGGGCGTCGATACGGTCTGCAGGCAACCAGAACTCCATTTCCGGCAGCACATGCACCAACTCCATGAGCGTGGCATCGGGGCCGGGCAATCGGGTTTGCACCACTTCGGACAACCAGGCCACCACGGCCTGTGCGGCTTTGCCCCGGCCGGCACGTTCACAGCGACGCTGCAGACGCTGGATCAGCGACGCATTACCGGGAAGTGCAAAGCCTTCGGAGGTAAGCCATTCCATTTGGTCATGCAGGAAGTTGCCGGCTTCGGCTCCTTTGGGGAACTTGTGCCAGGCGTGTTGGCTTGGCGGGTTGGCAACTTTGGCGACTGGCTGTGTAGCAGAAGCATCCACGACATCGGCTTCATCGTCCGCAGGTCGTGGCGTTTGCAGCAGGGACAACTCAGAGCCCGATGGCGTAGCTGAGAGGTCCCGGATCAGCTGGGAGAAGCTGCCAATCTTCCAGTTGCGCTCAAACTCTGCCGAGTAGTTCAGCGTGCCCTGCAAGGCTGCGTAACTGTTGTCACCTTTGAGGGCGGTGCATGGTGTCTCCACCGCTGCTGCGCTGAGGACGATGTTCTGGTCACCAGAAGCAAACCCCTCAAGCGGCTCCAGCCAATCTGTGGCGTCCATCGGATCGGCTCCGCCGAGCAGATAGCCAGCTGCACTGTTGTGCGAGACGCAAACGTTGCTGTTTCCCGTCTTCAGGGCAGAGAATCCCACCCACAGCGCATGGCGACCCCGGGTCAGGGCTACATACAAAAGACGCAGATCTTCGCGCAAGCGGTCTCTATCGGCCAGTGCCAATTCATTCTTGTCATAGTCCAAACGCAAGTGACGGTCGCCATTCTCATCGGCCAGATTAACGAAGGGGGTGATCCTGCTGTCCTTCTTACGAAAACTGGTCGCGTAAGGCAGGCAGACCACGGAATACTCCAGTCCTTTGCTCTTATGGATGGTGATGACCTTCACCAGATCTGCATCGCTTTCCAGGCGAACGACCTGTTCGTCTCCCTGCGCACCGCCCTCGCTGATCTCGGTCTGCAACCAGCGGATCAAGGCCTGCTCACCGTCGAGATTACTGCTGGCCGTTTGCAGCAGTTCGGCCAGGTGCAGGTAGTTGGTCAGCTTGCGCTCACCGTTCAGGTCCGGGAGCCAGGAGCAAGCCAAACCAAGTTGGTGCAGGGTTTGCCGCAACATGGCCAGCACCCCTTGCGTCTGCCACACGGTGCGCAATTGACGCAGTTGTGCACTGCGGGCGTCGAAAGCATCGTCATTACCGGCAAGCCAGCCCAGTTCGTCCAGACTCAGACCCACGGTACCGGTTGCCAGCGCAGCACGTACCAGCCTGACGTCCTGCGGTGACGCAACGGCGCGCAACCAGTGCACCAGATCGTGTGCAACGGCACTCTCAAACACCGAGTCTCTGTCCGAGAGGTATACCGAAGCAACTGAACGCAAGGCAAGCTCCTGGCGCACTGCGTCGGCCTCCTTGCCAGTGCGCACCAGAACAGCAATGTCGGCCGGGCGCAAGGGTTGGATGGGCCTACCCTCTTCTGCAAAACCCGCTTCTGAATCATTGAGCCAGGTGACGATTTGCTCGGCACAGCGTGCAGCAAAGACCTTGCGGGAACCTTCTGCGTTGCGGATCTCCAGGTCATGTACGAGCGTCATGGCGGGTACGAGGCCCACTGCGCTGACAAGCTGCTCCTTGCGCCCGTTGGCGCGCACTTTGACGAAAGGAAGCGGATTCACATCCCCCTGGCGATACATGAATGCACCTTCCGTTCGCACACCCTCGGCACGTTCAAACCAGCGGTTGACGACATCGACCAAGGGCTGCGTGGAGCGGAAGTTGGTTTCCAGTACATAGTGCCGCCCGGTCGTCGCCTTGCGCGCTTGCATGTAGCTGTAAATATCTGCACCGCGAAAGCCATAGATGGACTGCTTGGGGTCGCCGATCAGCAGCAGGGCACTCGCACGGTCATTGGCCCGGGTCTGGTAAATCTGGTTAAAGATGTCGTACTGCAATGGCGACGTGTCCTGAAACTCATCGATCATCGCCACCGGGTATTGGCCGAGGATGCGTTCACGCAGGCGAGCACCGTTGTGGCTGCGCAATGCCGTGTTGAGCCGGGTCAGCATGTCTGCAAAACCAAAGCTGCCGCTTTGACGCTTTAGCCGCTGCAAGCGTTGCGCAACATTGGCGGCAGCATGCTGACGCAATGCCGTTTTGACTATGGGGAGTTTTTCCAGTGCGGTCTGCAACTCACCAAACTCAAAGAAATCTTTGGGGAACGCAATAGCGGGGGCACCCACCACGCGTACCTTTTGCAAACCATCGGGGGTAAGACGTTCCCAGGCTGTCTTGCCCATGGCATCTTGGAGCGAACCGTCTCCCGTATCCAGCGCCCATGCCTTGAGTACCCCAAGCCACTTCTCGACATCGGCTTGTCGCAAAGTAGCCCACCCGTTGGCTTTAGCCGGGAGTTGGCCCAGGAGCCAGTCCTGCATGGCATCGGCACGGGTGGCCCATCCGACCTTGAGTTTGGCAAGCGCTTCCTTGCGTATTGCATCTGCCTGCGCAAGTGCATCTTCCAGCGTACCCGCACCCGCCGACGCAGGCACCCCTTGGCCAAGAATGGCCTTCATGTCCTGCACAAGCCTCTCTACGTTGGCCCAAGCCTTCAGAACATGTTCCAGGGATTCCAGCTTCAATGGATAGCAGTTCTGACGCCAGTAGTCCTGACACGCCTGCAGCCGCATGGCATCCTCATCTGCCACCAGTTCCTCGTCAAACAGGCAGCCACTGTCAAATGCATGTTCCCGCAGCATGCGCTGGCACCAGGCGTCGATGGTGTGCACGGAGGCGTCATCCATGCTTTCAGCCGCCAGAGACAGCAACCACGCTGCATGGTCGCGCGCTTGCCCTGCCGGATACGCTGCCATCAACGATTCAAGGAAGGGATCGTTGGTGTCTAGAGGTATTTGCCCACGGAACGTTTGCGCTGCCAGGATCAGCCGCTCCCGGATGCGGTTCGAGAGTTCGCGCGTTGCAGCCCGGGTGAAGGTCATTACCAATATTTCCGAGGGTCGCAGCGGCCGACCAAAGCCATGCTCCGCACCATGTCCCAGCACCAGGCGCAGATACAGGGCGGCAATGGTCCAGGTTTTTCCGGTACCGGCACTGGCTTCAATCAGGCGACTGCCCCACAGATCGAAGCTTTCCGCCTGCAGAACCCGGCTTGCGTGCGAACCAGACGTTGCATCGGTGTCGGGCTTCAAGGTCTTCGTGTTCATGCAGTCCCCTCGGCACTTTCCTCAACAGTTGTGAGCACCTTGACTTTGACCTGTTGCTTCACCCATTCCAAAAGCGGTGCGTAGACGGCATTTGCCAGCGCTTCAAACCGACCATCGGCTGCCAGGGCTGCGAAGTCCGGGTATATCCGGGCCAGGCATGCGTCCTGTACTTCGCCGCGGGACATGTGACCACCCTCGTACTCAGTGACGGTATCTTGCGCCGCCACAAAGGCCAATGCCGTCTTGGGTGGCAAGGGAAGTGGAGCGTTCATGCCAGCGAGCCACAGTTGCAGCAGGCCTTTGAGCGTTTCTTCGGCCCTTTCCTTGGGGTACGGTGGGATTTCCACCACGCCATCGCGGCCCACCAGGATGCCATAGGCAACCGTTCCGCTGGCGGCGATCGCAAGTGTTTTCACCCAGGCTCCCAACAGCTTCTCCGGGCGCGCAAAGTAGTCTTTTCGGACTTTGACAAGAAGTCTGCTGGGTTGCAATTCCAGCCAGGCCACTGAACTGCCAAGGGCCTCTTGCGCAAAAGGTTCAGGTTCTACAGCACTGCCGCGCAGATGGTCAATCCAGTCCTCCAGCACGACAGACCCCTCCTCGATTCGGACAGATTGGCGCCTGGCGCTGTGCGGGAACCTGGCTTGTTCGATACGCCATGCACCCAGCATGGTTGCCAGCGTCTGGTCGAGACTTTGCTGCTCGAGATCTCCAAACACCCTGAGTGGCAATGCCCCGGATTTTCGGAGCTTGGCGAGGGACCGAGCGACGCAAAGCTGTTCTTGTGCCGCATCCGATTGCGCAGTCGCGGTAACAAGCAGTTGCCCGATCAGTCCGTACTGCTGCAAGCCGTCGACACCAAAGCTCTCGTCATCGCAGTTCTCCTCTTGCGTTTCATCAAAGACCACCTGTAGCCTATGCCTGAAAAATGCCTTGACGGGATTGCGCAGGAACTGGGTAAGCTGGCTGATCGTCACAGGGGCGTTGGGTGATGGTATGAATGGTGCCATCGGCTCAATCGGAATAGGCGCACGGTCTGCACCTTCCTCATGCCCCTGGGATGCATGGGCGGCCCTCCACTCCCGGGCGAACGTGACCAGCGGGCTGCCCTGCTCGAAATAGCGTCGGCTAAATGGCTGAAGCGGGTGCTGTGTCGTGCGACGGCTGACCACCTCCTTGCCCCAGCCCGCGCTCAGGTAATCACGGAGTTGCGACACCAGAACCGATGGAGGTTGCTCGCTGTTGTCGCGCACGCTATGCCCACACCAGCTGACATAAAGAACCTGCCTGGCGGACAGCAAGGCTTCCAGCATCAGTTGGCGGTCATCGTCACGCCGCGAGCGGTCGCCGGGCCGTGAACTACCCTGCAAGCCCATCAAATCGAAATCACTGCGCGTGGTACGCCGGGGGTAGTCGCCATCGTTCATTCCCAGCAGGCAAACGACTTCAAAGGGAATGGCACGCATGGGCATCAGGGTACAGAAGGTGACGCCACCTGCCCGGAAACGCTGGTTCAGGCTGGGCGTCTCCACCGCCTCCAGCCAAGCAGAACGCGCCACGACCAAGGGCATTTCGTCACTAAAGCCGGATTGTTCACAAGCCTCCTGCCACGCGACTAGTCCCGCTTCCATGGCGCGCAGTGCCTGTTTGTCGGGGTCCGTCTCGCACTGCACCATATCGAGCAGCAACTCCCGAAACCGGTCAACCCAGATCGCCGGCGTGGCCGGACTGCTTGCCACCTTCCACCACTTCAACAATGCTTGCAGCAAGTGCGCCAGGGACCCTGCGAGTTCGGCTTCCAGCCCACCCACTTCCGCATACGGCTCGATCGCCTCCAAAATATCCAGCCCGGCATCAGCCGGTACTGCACCACTGGCGTAGCCAAGCAACATCCGCCGCAAACCGAACCAGGCGCTGTTCTGGTCTGCGCACTCGCCCAACCCCAGGTCCGTGCGGTGCGCACCATTGAGCCCCCAACGGATGCCGGCACCCGCCATCCATGCGGTAAGTTTGGGCAGGGCCTGCGGGTCCATGCCGAATCTGCCAGCGATGGGCCCAACCTCCAGCAAGTCCACCAACTCGCTCATGCGACAGCGCTGGGTCGGCAGACGCAGCAACCAGTCCAGCGCGCCGATCAGCGGGCTGTCAGACTTCGCACTCATGTCGGCGATGTCAAACGGAATGAAGCGTGCGTCAGTGCGTTTGTACTGACCGAACACCGCCCGGATGGCGGGAGCGAGTTGCGCAATATCCGGGACCATCACGATGATGTCGCGCGGATTGATGGGTGACGGTCCGCTGCGGTCCGCGAGCAGATGGAGTAACTGGTCGTGCAGAATTTCGAGTTCGCGCACCGTGCTGTGGGCACTGTGAAAGATGATGGATTGGTCTTGGGGAGCAACCGACTTCTCGTTGTGTTCCGACAATGGCACCAGGTCACGGATCCGGTTCTGCACCTTTAGCAGCAATGGCGTATCAGCGTCTTCTTCGGCCTCATCGAATAAATCGATGCGCGCCAGGTTGAACAGCTGCTTGGCCTTTTCCACATCATCGAAGGCGTCAAGTTGGCGAATGAAGTTCCGCCCCTGGCGTCCCCAGGCAGCAAGCAGCGGATGCGCGTGGGCGTGCATGTCTTCCAATGGCAAGGTCGAAAGTTCCCGCCCCTTGCGCAGGGGTTGGCGTCGACGTTGTGCATGGAGCAATTCGCGCCCATCCATGATGTCACCCCAGTAGTACTGGCAAGGGTTGGGTATTGCAAGCATCACCTGACTGTGCCTGGACAGGGCTGCGAGTGCCTGCAGGGTGTTTAACGGGATCTGGCTCATGCCAAAGACAATGACACGCTGTGCGACTTTGCCTGCCAGTGGCGAACCGCTGCTCAGCACATCCATCACCCGCCGCTGCAATTGGGGTCGAATGGCCTGGCTCTGCTGGTCGTCCAGAGTCTGCAATACGGCGCGCCAGAGTTCGGGTTGCCAACGCTGCTCTGCCGGAACATCAACCCTGATGCCATTGGCGAGAATCAGGTGGTCATGCCCCTGCGCCCAGGCTTGGAGCCAGTCGGCGCGGTAGTTCTGGTATTGATCAAACAGGTCCGCCAGCTTGGAGGCCAATTGCAGCATGCGATCGGGCTCTTCGCCCGACAAAAACCCCGCCACGGGAGAAAAGTCAGACCGGGAAACGAGCGTGGGCAGCAGTTGCATCAGTCGCCACACCATCGGCACCTTGTCCAGGGGCGACTCGCCAGGTACGGCGTCGCGCCCGAGCACCTGCCGGTAGGTGCGCCAGAGGAAACGTGAGGGCAGCTCGACACGGGTGGCTGCGCATACACCGCCTATGCGCGCCATCTCCATCTTGACCCACTCGGCCATGCCGTTGCTCTGCACCAGGATGACTTCTTCGTCGAGCGGCCCCAAGGGGTGGCGACGCATCCAGTGGATCACGACTTCCGCCAACTTCTCCGAGCGGTTGCTGTGGAATGCAAGGAATCCGGGCTGCAGGCGCGGACTCGGGTCTGAAATCGTCAAAACGGGATGTCTCCATCTTCGGCCTCGGGCGCTGCCGGGGGCACCGTCTTGGGCGCGCGACTGGCTTTCTTCGCGACCGCTCCCGCATCTCCCAGCGCCTTTTCGAGCGCCTTCTCCACCGCATCGATGCGTTCCTTGCAAACCCTGTAGGCCTCCACGGACTGGGTCACGATGGTCAGGAGATCGTCGATGTTGGGCTCCTGTTGGTCGCGCAACGTCTGGGCGTGGCGCTGCAACACACCATAGGCTTCTTTGAATGATTTGTTAGCCATGGAATTTCCTTAAGGTTGTGATGAGGGCACTGCGGTCACCGTGCCGTCATGAAACTCGATGTCAATCGGCTTTGCCACTTGCGTTGCGCTGGCGCGGGTGATCGGCTTTCCAGCCTGATCGCGCACCAGGACAAAACCACGGCGCAGCGTCTTGTCGGGTCCTTGGCCAGCGATCTCGCGCATCAGCGCCTGGGAGCGGATGGTGCCATCGCGCACGTGGGATTCGGCCAAGGTCGCCACTGCGCTCAACGCGTCGTCGGACATGCCACGCGTCTGACCAATGTCCCTGCGCATGTGCTCCAGAATCCCTTGCATCCAGGTATCCACCTCCACAGCGCGCGCCAAATGCCGCCTGGCCTGTGCCTGAACGGTTGCATCCAAAGCAGCAATCGAAGCTCTCATGGACTGGGCGTCGTAGGCAGCGCGATGCATCAGTTGCTCAAAATTGGCGCTCGCCTCGCGAACGCGCTGGATCACCACTTGCTCGAGCCCGGCAACCACTTTGCTGGGTGTGTCGAATCGGGTGTGCGCCACTTCATCCAGCACCGTGTTGTCGCGCTCGTGGCCGATACCGGTGAGCACGGGGATGGCGCTGTCACAAATCAGGCGCGCCAGATCGTAATCATTGAGCCACGCCAGGTCATTGACTGCACCACCGCCGCGGATGATCGCGATGGCGTCTGGCGGTGCCGTATGGCTGTCGGACCATCCCAGGAGCGCCAGCTGCAACGCGTCCGCCATATCGCGGGCGGCACCTTCACCCTGGAAGCGACTGAATACATAGGTGAACTGGCAGACCCCATGCTGCTGCAGGCGATCAGCCTCGGCCTGAAAATCGCCCAATCCGGCACCACCCTGCGGCGCAATCACCAGCACATGGTTGTAGTCCCATGGGTCCGGCAGTTGCCGGTTGTTTCCGAAAACGCCTTCGGCCTGCAGGCGCTCGCGAATCTCCCGCTTGCGCGCTTCCAGATCGCCCAGCGTGTACTCGGAGTCGATGGCATCAATCTCCAGAGAAAAACCGTGCAGAGGCTTGAACACCGGGCGGGCTCGCACCAAGAGCTTGATGCCAGGCGCCAGCTGGGCCCCGGTATCCCGCTCGAATGCCGGCAGGATGCCATTGGCCGTGGATTGCCAGATGACTGCACTGGTCTTCGCCAGGACAGCCCCCGTGGCATCGCGCTCGGACACACCCAGGAAGACATGACCTCCATTGGTGCGCAGTTCCACCACCTCCACCAGAGTCCATACGCCCATGCGGTAGGCCTGGGACACTGCGTTCGATACACCAGCGAGAAGGCTTGAGAGCGACATTCCCTTACCCACTGAAGGTGCCAACTCGGAGCCACTCGTTTTCAGCAGGGCCATGTCACCAGACGCGACCGGAGTTGCCAATGCCAACGCTGATTGCGGTGACAGCCAGAGTGTGAAAGCGGTCAGATCACGGCCATCCGGGACAAACCACTGCCGCTGCACCGCGTCCCACCGGGCGCCCAGGGCCTTGGCGGCATCCTTGTCCTTGAAGGGGACGGTGAGATAGGTGTTCGGCATAGGGTGATTCTGGCATGTGTTCAAGCTTGTTAACATCCCGGAACCAACGAACTCCCAAGGGCCCCATGCAGCGTATCGAAGACAAATTTGCCGTGCTTGCCACCGACAACGCTCCGGGCCAGGAGGGGCGACAAAAAGCGTCGGACCTGGGCAACCTGCTCCGCGGTGAACCGATTCCAGGCAAACCCGTTGACTTTTCGCATGGCGACGTGGATGCGTTTGAACCCACCCCGGGTTCCTTCGCGGCGTTCTCTGCGGGGGTCGAATCCGGCGCAGAGCAAGCCTATACGGTCTACCGCGGCAAGGAAGACATCCGGGCACATCTGGCGGAAAGACTCGCGGGGTTTACCGGTGCGCCGGTTGCACCGGAGACCGAGTTGATCATCACACCGGGAACCCAGGGCGCACTGTTTCTGGCGGTCGCATCTTGCGTTACGGCGGGGGACAAGGCGGCGATCGTGCAGCCCGATTATTTTGCCAACCGCAAACTGGTGCAGTTCTTCGGTGCAGAGATCGTCCCGGTCAAGCTGGATTACCTGTCAGCCAAAGACCACGCGGGTCTCGACTTGACCCAACTCGAAGATGCCTTCAAGTGCGGCGCAAGAGTATTCGTCTTCTCCAATCCCAATAACCCGGCTGGCGTGGTGTACTCGGAAGCTGAAATTGACAGCATTGCCCGCCTGGCCCAGACCTATGGCGCTACTGTGATCGTCGACCAGCTGTATTCCCGGCTGCTTTATGACGGCTACCACTACACCCACCTGCGGGCCCGTTCTGACGCTCCGCACAATCTGATTACCATCATCGGCCCATCCAAAACCGAGTCTCTCAGCGGGTACCGAGTGGGTGCCGCTTTCGGAACTGCAGCGTTGATTGACCGGATGGAAAAGCTGCAGGCCATCGTGTCCTTGCGCGCCGGAGGCTATAGCCAGTCGGTGCTCAGAACCTGGTTTGCAGAACCCCCGGGGTGGATGCAGGAGCGCATCGGCCTGCACCAATCCATTCGTGATGCATTGCTGCTACGACTTCGCTCGGTCGCGGGTCTCGAAGCACGCACGCCGCAAGCGGGCAGCTACTTGTTCCCCCGGCTGCCCGCGCTTGCGGTGCCCCATCCGACGTTTGTAACCATTCTGCGCCAGCAGGCCGGTGTCACGGTGACCGCCGGGGCCGAGTTTGGCCCGCACTCCACGGACAGCATCCGCTTCAATTTTTCGCAAGACCACGAGGCGGCTGTGCACGCAGTCGAACGCACCTGCGCCCTGATTGAAAGGTATCGAAAATGATGCATGAACCAGCCCCCCAGGGAAACTATGTTTCCGCCAAGCGGCATGGAGACCTGGTCTACACCTCAGGCATGACGCCCCGCGACAATGGCGTACTCGTGTGCGTGGGACCAGTCAGCCCCAACGTGCCGCTGGAGACATACCAGGCCGCCATCGAACTCGCAGCGCAAAATGCCCTGACGGCCGCCCGCCTGCTGGCAGTGCCGCCTGAAAAAATTATGGGCATTCTTAGTTTGACGGTCTACATCGCTGGTGAGCCGGGCCTCACCACGCACGCGCGTCTGGCGGACTTTGCATCGGCGTATCTGCAGCGTGAATTGGGCCATGACGGAGTCGGCTGTCGGGCGGCGATCGGGGTTGCCACGCTGCCCGGCAATGCGCCGGTCGAAATTCAACTCATTGCTACTGTCGGCGCGTAGACGCGCTCCCCTCCACCCGACTGCCTTGTCAAGTCGCAAGCTGCCCCGCCTAGGCCGCGGGGTACGTTTTGAACTGCATTCCAGCCAACCGCAGGCGCTGTACCAGTACGTCGCCCAAACCACTGGCGGGGGTCAGCAAGCCGCCATAGCCACCACCGCCCGGCAGTTCGTCGAGCTGAAGCGCCAAGGCCAGCGCCGACTCGCACAGCATCTTGGTAGTGGCGCGATTGCCGGGATCGCCCTGGTCTGAAATCTCGCCCCGCACGGTATTGCCGCTGGCACTGTGCCCCACCCAGCGCGCCCGAAACGATCCACCATCCATGCTGGCCTCCGAAGGCCCAGCACCCGGAGGCGGTGACAGTTTTTCGGCGAGCTTGCGAATGGGAGCCAAGCGCAGGGCCGCCTGTGAGCTGGCAGCCCCCGCACTCAACAGGGTGGCGGCCACTGCCGCCCCAGGACCTGCGCCCAGGCGCAAATACTCCTGATACTCAAACCCTTGCGGATACCCCAACAATGCGGCGCTGCGTCGCACTACCCGTGTGTTGATGGGCGCCATGAAAAAAGGGCCCAACCAGGCAGCAAAGTCACTATCCCTTCGCGGGCCGTGCGGGTCTGCATGCGCGTTGGCATTGGGCGGACGGGTGCCGGCCGGGTTGAGCAGGAATGGATCGGCCATGGCCTGATCCTGGCCACTGGCGAGCATGTTGAACAGCGAGGCCAGAGTGCCGCCATTAAAGCCGCCGCGAATGCTGAACGCCACTTTGACGCTACTACAAGGCTCACCAAACTGGGCCTGCATCGCTTGCTGGGCAAGGTAAGCGCTCAAGTCAGATGGAATCGAGTCAAAACCACAGAACGGAATGATGCGCGCACCCTTCTTCTTGGCGTCTGCGTCATGGCGGTCGATCAACCCTTTCACCCAGGGCGTCTCGCCGGTGATGTCGACGTAATGCGTGCCATGGCGCACACAGGCCGCCACCAGTTCGCTGCCGTACAGCGCAAACGGCCCGGCTGTGCTCAGCACGACCGCCGCGTCACGCGCCAGCGCATCCATCGCTGCAGTGTCGTGCGCCTCGGACACGACCACATCTACCTTGGGTGCTCCACAATCGCGTCGCACCGCCTCCAGTTTGTCAGCACAGCGGCCAGCCACAGCCCATTTCAAGCCCAGCGCCTTGACCTGCGAATGTTTCGCAAAATAAGCCACCGTCTGGCGCCCGACAAAACCGCTGGCTCCATAGAGCACCACGTCGTACTTGCGCGTCCTTGAAGCAGCCACAGTCACCACCTTCCCTTACCGAAAGGTGTGAAGCATAGATCCAAACAAGTCCCCGTGCCGGCAATGGCTTGTCGCGTTGGCAACCGCAGCACCTCGCCGTTCGCACTACCATCCAGCCTTTTGCAACTTCTGCCTACTGCGAGCTTTGCCATGACCACATCGAACTTGTCCAGCCTGACCAACCACCAGATACGCCTTTCCGCGCGCCCGGTGGGTCTGCCCAAAACCACCGACTGGAGCCACACCAGTGAAGCGGTAAGCGAACCAGCAGAAGGCGGCGTCACGCTCAAGACGCTGGCGCTGTCGCTGGACCCGGCCATGCGCGGGTGGATGAACGAAGGCAAAAGCTACATCGCGCCGGTGGGCATTGGTGAAGTCATGCGGGCCGGCGGTGTCGGGAAAGTCATTGCCTCCAAGAACCCGCAGTTCGCAGTGGGAGAGCATGTCAGCGGCGGCTTTGGCGTGCAGGAGTACATCACCCTCGCCGCCGACGAGATCAAGCGCAGCGGCCTGGTCAAAATCGATTTGCGTGCAGGCAGCCTGACCCAGTGGCTCAATGTGCTGGGCATGCCGGGCATGACCGGCTATTTTGGACTGATGGACGTGGGCATGCCCCAAGCCGGTGAAACCGTGGTGGTATCGGGTGCCGCGGGCGCGGTCGGCCAAACCGTGGGCCAATTGGCCAAAATCAAGGGCTGCCGCGTGGTGGGCATTGCCGGGGGTGCTGCCAAGTGCGAATGGGTGGTGAAAGAACTGGGCTTTGATGCCTGCATCGACTACAAGAGTGGGCCAGGCGCGGTGCGTGCGGGGCTCAAGGAGCATTGCCCCAAGGGAGTGGACATCTATTTCGACAACGTCGGCGGCGACATCCTCGACGATGTGCTCGCACGCATCAACCGCAAGGCCCGCATCATCATCTGCGGCGCCATCAGCCAGTACAACAACACAACGGCCGTGCAAGGCCCCAAGAATTACCTCAGCCTGCTTGTCAATCGTGCCCGCATGGAAGGCATCGTCGTGTTTGACTACGCCGACCGCTACCACCTGGCCATCGCCGAGATGGCTGGCTACATCCGGGACGGCCGCATGAAGAGCAAGGAAGACGTGGTGGAGGGCTTGCAGACCTTCCCCGAGACCCTGCTGAAGCTGTTCAACGGAGAGAACTTTGGCAAGCTGGTGCTCGAAGTGGCAAAGGGCTGAGCGCAGGCTCCGCTGGTTGCTATATTTTTAGTAGCTTCTCCCGCTTATCCAGCGGCCGCTGGAGGCGAATTTCTTTTATGAGTTTCATTTTTTTGGCACACGCGTGTCGCCCTGCGCGCCCCGAAAAGCCAGCGGCGTCACCCCCACTTCCTTGCGGAAGAACTTGACAAAGTTGGTTGCCTCTTCAAAGCCCAGGTCGCGGCCGATAGCCTGCACTGCCAGGCTGGTGTGGGCGAGCAGGCGTTTGGCCTCCAGCAGCAGGCGCTGATTGATGAGCACTTTGGCGGGCACGCCTGCAGCAGTCAAGCAAACCCGGCTCAAAGTCTTTTCACTCATGCCCAAGGCGTTGGCGTAGTACTGCACCTGGTGCTGTGCGGCGAACTGCGCCTCCAGCAGTTTGCGAAACCGGCGGAAGCTGGCAGGCCCGGACCCCTGGGGGACGCTCGACCCTGCGGCGGGAGCTTGCCACAGCGACAAGCGCAACAAAGTGTTGGCAAGTTGAAGACGCAGCAGCTCGTTGCGCAGGGCCACATCTTCTGGAAGGGTGCCATCGCGCTGGATCTGCCGCAGGTTGAGGTTCATCCAGTCGTGCTGCTCACTATGGAGCGAATGCAGACAATCCAGTTCTTCGATACGCCGCAGCAGGTCGAACTCTTCTTGTCCGCGACTCCGACCTGCGGCGGCGAGGCTGTCAGGGAGAAACACCAGCAGCCAGCCAACCCACGGGCGGGAAAAATCGTAGCGAAAGACCTGGCCAGGGCGCACCAGCAGCCAATCGCCCGTGTGTGCCGAATATGTAGAAAAATCTACCATGGGGCTTGTGGCTCCTTCAAGCACGCCGATGAGGCGGTAAAAGTCAGCCCGCTGCAATTGCTCAAAGTGCTCCGGCGGTGCACGCTGCCTGAGTTCTGCGATCGACATGGCCTCCACCGCCAGACGCGTATCGCTAGGCGGGTTGAAACCAACGCTGGTGATATCGGGTGCCTTCTTCATGACATGATTTTGTCTGATTTTCACCATATTCAGTCCGGATTTGACCTCGATAAATGGCATCCAGTGCGGGAAACTCGATGCTTCTGATTCTTCATTCATCCACCCACAAGGACCAACATGGCTAAGTTCAACCCCCGCATCACCCTCACCACCGCTCTGGTACTGGCTGCCCTTACCGCCACCTCTGCATGGTCCCAATCCATGACCGTGGAACAGGCCCGCAAACAGGTGGCACCGTTTTACGAAATGCTCAACCAGCCCGCCATCAAGGACATCAAGGCTTTGTCGGAGCAAGCCTTGTCGCCCGACTGGAAGTCGTATTCCAGCGAAACCGACTTCAAGGGCCGCGACGGCTTCGTCGCGCAGGTGGGCGGCTTCGGCAAACTCATCCCCGACCTGAAGTGGGACATCAAGGACGTGCTGGTGGACGGCAACCGCATCATCGTGCGCAGCGAAGCCAGCGGCACTCCGGTGGGGCCGTTCTTTGGCGTTCCTGCCAGCGGCAAGAGCTTCAAGATCATGACGATTGACATCCACACCATCAAGGACGGCAAGGCCATCACGGCCCACCATGTGGAAGACTGGGCGGGCGCCCTGCGCCAACTCTCTGCCAAGTAAATTTTCAACCACCCAAAGGAAATCACCATGACCAAAGACGAAGTACAAGCCATCGTTGCACCCTTCTACAAGCAAGCCCTCACGGTCAACACCGCGACCACACCTGCTGCCGTGCTGGAAAAGATTCTGGCCCCTGGCTTTCAATCCATCAACAGCCAAGGCACGAAAGACAAAGCCACACTGATCCAGCAAGTCGGTGGTTTTTGGAAGCTTATCCCCAACCTGGTGTGGGAACCGCAAGACCTGGTGATTGGCGTGGACGGCAAGAAGGTCGTTGTGCGCGCGGTAGCTACCGGCTCGCCCAAAGGCAACTTCATGGGTATGGAGTTGGACGGCAGCAATTCCTTCAAGATCGACTCCACCGACATCCATGAAATTGAGAACGGTCAGATCATCCGCGTGCACCATCTCGAAGACTGGGCCACCGGCATCAAGCAGCTTAAGGGATGACTCATCTCGCTGCGATGTTCCGCCGAATCGTTGCCATCTGCCTGCTCGTGTCCCTCGTGGCCATGGGCACCTCCGGAATGCTGATGTTCTTCATTGAAGCACCGTCATTCACCATTCAGATGCACCCCGTGCACAAGCTGTTTGGTTTGCTGATGGTGTTCAGCGCCAGCTGCCACCTCTATCTAAACCGACGCGCGCTGTTCAACCATGCGCGGCAACGCAGCGGCGCGATCGCGCTGGCGGTGCTGACGGTTGCCCTGGTGGGGCTGTACGGCCTGGCGCTGCAAATGGACCGGCACACGCCGGTAGGCAAGCAGATGGACGAGTTGGCGAAAACTTTTGAGCAAGCACGAGAAAAGTAGACGCACTGGCAAAGGCACAACATGAAATTCCACGAGAAAAGTAGACGCACTGGCAAAGGCACAACATGAAATTCATATTCAACACACTGGTAGCAATCGCCATGACACTCTCCACAAACACGTTTTCTGCTGAGCCCATTTCACCCGTAGTGCGGATGCCCCATGCCGTCGAAGTAGCAACCTTCAAGCTAAAGCCCGGCGCGACCGACGGCCAAATGTTGGAACTCGAAGCCCGCATCCGTAAGGGTGCTATCTCGAAGCAGCCTGGCTATATTTCGCGTGAACTTGGCAAAGACGAGGCCACCGGCATGTGGCTGATGGTCATGCGCTTTGATACCCGCAAAAACATGGACGCCTGGGTGGCAAATCTCAAAACCGTCCCTGAAATGAAAGAAATGGCGGGCCTGCTGGACATGAGCAGCATGCAAATGGCCTTCTACCAAAGCCTGCTTTGACATAATTGCCCATCTGATCACTCCACCATGACCAAACCCCGCCAACCGTCCCTTTACATCCCCCATGGGGGCGGTCCGGCGTTCTTCATGCAAGGGCCGATGCAGCGCATGTTTGCGCCTATGCAGGAGTTCCTCGCCACAGTGCACCAGACGCTGCCCGCCGTGCCGACCGCAATCTTGCTGGTCACTGCCCACTGGGAGTCCCCGGTGGTGCGTCTGACTGGACATGCACAGCCGCAGTTGGTATACGACTACTACGGTTTCCCGCCAGAGATGTACAGCCTGCGCTATGACGCACCCGGAGCGCCTGACCTGGCCGCGCAAAGCGCCGCCCTGCTGAAAGCCGCAGACATCCAGGCGCAGGTTGACCCGGACTATGGCTGGGACCATGGTGTATTCATTCCACTGAAGGTCATGTTTGAGCAAGCCAACATCCCGGTGGTCGCGATGTCGTTGCAAGCCGGGCTCGACCCGCTCGCGCACATCGCCATGGGCCAGGCCCTGCGATCTCTGCGCGAAGAGGGCGTACTCATCGTTGGCAGCGGCATGAGTTACCACAACCTGGGCAACTTCGCGAATGCCGCAGCTGTGTCGCAGACCTTTGACACCTGGCTTGACATGGCCCTGCAGGGAGACCAGGCCCACCGCCAGGCCCAACTCACGCAATGGGCGGCGGCCCCGGCCGCCCGGCAGTCCCACCCGCGGGAAGAGCATCTGCTGCCGCTCATGGTGGCCAGCGGCGCAGGCAGTGATACACCGGCGCGCAAAATCTGGAGTGGCAAAGTTGGCCAGACGGCTGTGTCGGCCTGGGCGTTTGATTGATCAAACGCTATATTTGTTATAGCGGCTTGCGCTTATTCCACGTCGAGAATCGAACTTCCTGGCGCTACATCTTGAAATGCTGGCTGCCTTCATTAAAATATACATTGTTCAACGTATATCCGGACAGGAGGAGTCATGCAGGTCGCCAAATGGGGAAACAGTCTCGCGGTGCGATTGCCGGTTGCGCTGGTGCAAGAGCTGGGCATTGCCGATGGGGATGAGTTGCTGTTGCAGCCTTCCCCGCGCCAAGCCTCATTGCCGGCCAGCGTCACCGTTGTGCGCCAGCCCGGCAAACTGGAGAAGTTGCAGGCGGCGCGCAAATTTCGTGCGGCCTGGCCTGTTGATTTTTCCTTTGATCGTGATGAGGCCAATGCGCGGTGAAAGCCTTCATTGACACCAACGTTCTGGTCTATTGGGTAGACGACAGTGTCCGTGCCGATGTGGTGGAGCGCCTGCTGGCACAAGACTGTGTTATCAGCGTTCAAGTGCTCAATGAGTTCGCCAACGTGCTGCGCAAAAAACGCGCCATGTCCTTGGCGGATATTGAGGTACTCAGCAGTACGCTGATCAGTACCTGTGAGGTGCACGACCTGAGCGTTCGCACGCACCGGGAGGCCTTGGCATTGATGTCGCGTTACCAATTGTCGTTGTATGACGCCAATATCGTCGCTGCTGCGGGCCTGAGCGGCTGTGCCATGTTGTACAGCGAGGACATGCAGGATGGACTCAATATCCTGTTTTCCGAACTGGCAGGCGGCTCAACGCTTTCAATCCGCAATCCGTTTCGCAGTTGAGGCAGCAGCACTTCGGAAAACTGGTGATGCAATTTGCTACAAATTAAGTAGCTGCCAACGCCCGTCGCTAAAGCGCTGCGGGCACTTTTGCCATACATTTCAGTCAAGTAGCGCGGCGTACACCAGGTTGCGAAACAGCGCACGGTAGTAATCGCGCTGGTTGGGTGCCTGGGTCATCAGAATGGCGAAGAAGTCTTTGGCCGGGTCCACAAAAAAGGTGGTGCCGGCGATGCCGCCCCAGAAGTACATCCCCGTGGACCCGGGGTTGTTGGCAACGCCCTCCTCCAGGCGCACGGCAACGCCCAGACCAAAGCCATGGCCTGGTGCCAGCAACTCGCCCGATCGACCATCGCGGTGCACGCCAATCGCACCCAGGTGGTCGGCCACCATGTAGCGCACCGTGTTGGGCGCCAGCAACCGCACGCCATCGAGTTCGCCCTGGTTTAGCAGACACTGCAGGAAACGTGCGTAGTCCCCAATGGTGGAGGCCAGGCCGCCCCCCCCAGACTCCAGCACCGGTTGCTGGCGTATGTCGATCAGTTTCATCGTCAAGTTGCCATCCGGATCCCTGGCAAACGGCTCCGCGATGCGGTGATGTTTGTCCGGTGGGACACAGAAACCGGTGTCAGACATTCCAAGCGGAGTAAAAATGTTGTCTTGCAAAAAGGCTCCCAGTGTCTGCCCGGTCACCACCTCCAGCAAGGCACCAAGAACGTCGGTCGCACGGCTGTATTCCCAGACGGTTGCTGGCTCGAACGCCAGCGGCAACGCTGCCAGTGCCTGGGCAAACTCGCGGTTGGTGCGAGTGCGTGAGGCCAGACGGGCCTGCGCGTACTGCCGCTGCACCACATCGCTACCCAGAATCTCGTAGGTAAAGCCAGCGGTATGGCGCAGCAGGTCCTGTACGGTAGGAATGGACTTGAGCGGCTGCAGCACCGCGTGCCCATCGACGTGGTTGGCCACGCGCAGATTGGCAAACTCCGGCAGGTACTTGGCCACGGGATCCCCCAGCAGCAACTGCCCGCGTTCCATCAGCATCAGGATCGCCACCGACACCACTGGCTTGGTCATGGAGTAGATTCGAAAAATCGAGTCCAGCGCCATCGGGGTTGCATCCGCCGGATTTTGCCAACCCACACACTCCTTCAACACTGTCTCCCCTTTCTGTGCAATCAGAGCGACGGCTCCTGGGAGGCGACTATTGGCAACGTCGGACCGCAACGCCGCCACCACGTGCCGTATGCGTGCAGGACAAAACGCCAGGCTATCAGGCGCGCCAGAAGATAAAGTGCGATGCATGGAAAAATCTCCCCCGCTCATTGAACGTAACGCTGGCGCAACGGCTCGCCGTCACCCACCAGTTCCAGCCCCGCATCCTCCTGCGTTCTGATCCATAACAGCGTGGCGTCCGCCTTGGCCTGCTGGAGTTCTGCCCCGGCCAGCTTCCATTGCGGCCAGAGTGTCTCTGTCCCCGACAGCCAGGACGGTTTAGGCAAGCTGCCAGCAATGGCGTTTTCAAACATGTCTGTCTCCAAAGTGATATTCACTATCGAATCGATAGCTGTCTACGCACATTCTACGGGGGTTACAGTCCGTTTTAGGCACTGTCACTGTGCTGCTACCCGGCGCTGCCTATCGCTAGTCAGCCTTACAGGCACATGGCGCACTTGCGTGCTGGGCCGGAAGCTCAGATCGCGTCGAAGCAAAAATGGCACTAAACCTGCTTGATCTTGCCTGGCAGGAATGCAGCGTTGGACATAAATGCATGCAATTTATGTAAATAAGCTACGTGCAAACCCGGGTGCGCGTACTTTGGTGCGCCGCTATGATCCGAACTTGTGTCAGCACTTCGCTGGTGCATGGCTTGAGTTTTTTGTATTCTTACTTTTTGTTGGAGAACTATTCATGACGATGAAACGAGTCAAACTGATTGCTGCGGTAGTTGCGTCGCTAGGCGCGCTGCTTGCCGCCCCTGCGCACGCGGGCAAGACACTGGACGCTATCAAGGCCCGTGGCCAGGTAATTTGCGGTGTCAACACCGGACTGGCCGGATTTGGCGCAGCCGACTCCAACGGCAAGTGGACGGGTCTGGACGTCGATTTCTGCCGCGCTTTTGCGGCGGTTACCTTGGGTGACGGTGAAAAGGTCAAATACGTTCCCCTGAACGCGCAAGCACGGTTCACGGCTTTGCAATCCGGCGAGATCGACGTACTGTCGCGCAACACCACCTTCACGCTCACACGCGACGCCTCGCTGGGCCTGCACCAGACCGCTGTGACCTATTACGATGGTCAGGGTTTTATGGTGCCATTGAAGAGCAAGATCAAGAGTGCCAAGCAGCTAAAAGGCCAAACCGTCTGCGTGCAATCGGGCACTACGACCGAGAAAAACCTGACCGACTTCTCCAAGGCTTCCGGTCTGGGCATCAAACCCGTGGTGTTTGAAAAGCTTGAGGCTGCTGAAGGTGCCTATTTCGCGGGACGTTGCATTGCCTACACCACGGACGCTTCTGGCCTGGCTTCCACGCGGAACAAGGTTGCAAAGAACCCCGCAGACCACATCATCCTGCCCGAACTAATTTCCAAGGAACCCTTGGGCCCGCTGGTGCGTCGCGGCGACGATGAGTGGTTTGCGATCGTCAAATGGACGATTTATGGACTACTGGAAGCCGAAGAGTACGGCGTAACGCAGGCCAATGTTGACCAGCAGAAGGACAGCAAAGACCCGGTCGTGGGCCGCATTCTCGGAACCACCGAAGACACAGGCAAGTTGCTGGGCCTGGACAAGGAATGGCTGGCACGCGCCATCAAGACCACCGGCAACTACGGTGAGATCTTTGAGCGCAACGTGGGCCCCAAATCAGCACTGATGCTGCCACGCGGCTCCAACAATTTGTGGAACAAGGGCGGCCTGCAATACGCACCACCCGTGCGCTAAGGCATGGTGTGGCACCTGAATGTTCAGGTGCCACACGACAGGGCAGAGGCGGTTTTGGCTGCGCTGCTCTTTTCTTCCTGAAATGCAGTTGACGACTTAGCAAGGGTTTCGATGGCTCCATCCTCCCCCCCCAAGAAAAAGTCCTGGTCCTGGCGTAGCCAGGCTTTCCGGGGACTGGTGTACCAGGCATTGGCGATCATTGTCATTGCGGCCAGCGTGCTGTACCTGGCGAACAATACTGCCACCAACATGAAGGTCCGCGGCATCCAGAGCGGATTTGATTTCCTCACCGGTGCGGCTGGCTTCGACATTGGTGAGAGCCTGTATGCGTTTGACTCCGGTGAGCCCTACTGGCGCGCTTACCTGGTCGGTTTTACCAACACCCTGCGAGTAGCCGTGATCGGCATCGTCCTGACCACGGTGCTCGGCACCCTGATTGGTGTGGGGCGGCTGTCACGCAATGCCCTGGTGCGCGGGCTGTGCACCGCCTACGTCGAATTCTTTCGCAACATCCCCATTCTGTTGCAGCTGCTGATGTGGTACCTGATGTTTACCGAAGTGCTGCCAGCTGCCAATGAGCCGATGGTTATTGGCCCGTTCTTTTTAAGCAAGGCAGGCTTCAGTTTTCCGATTCCTCATTGGGCTGATGGCCATGTATGGGCCGCCTGGGGATTGTTGCTGGGTGTGGTTGCGGGGTGGTTGTACCGTCGCTACGCTATTGGGGTGTTCGAGAGAACCGGGCGGCCACAAAGCCTTTTTGTGGCCCCTCTGGCAATCGCCGTGGTGGGCTCGCTGATTGCGTGGGCCCTGGGTGGTGCGCCCACCGATTGGAACCGACCGGCCCTGGGTGAATTTGCCATTGAAAATGGCGGCGCCCTCACGCCCGAGTTTCTTTCCTGTCTGCTGGGGCTCACCGTCTACACGGCCGCCTATGTGGCGGAAGTGGTACGTAGTGGCATCCAGTCGGTCGCCCATGGGCAGAGCGAGGCAGCAGCTGCATTGGGACTGAGCCGTGGTCAGACCATGCGGTTGATCGCGTTGCCGCAGGCGCTGCGGGTGATCATCCCACCCATGACCAACCAGTTTCTGAACCTGACCAAGAACTCGTCGCTGGCCGTGGCAATCGGCTACCCCGATGTGGTGTCGATCGCCAACACCGCCATCAACCAGACCGGCCGCTCCGTGGAATGCATCGCCATCATCATGTTGGTGTACCTCAGCACTTCACTTCTGACCTCGTTCCTCATGAACTGGTACAACGCCCGCGCGGCCATCAAGGAACGCTGACATGACCGGCCAAACCTTTCAACCCATTCCCGCCCGCTCCGCTCCGGTGAACACGGAGGGACCGATCGCGTGGGTCCGCGCCAATCTGTTTGGCGACTGGAGCACTTCGCTGGGCACGCTCACCATCGTGGCGTTTCTGTTGTATGTGCTGCCACCTTTTCTGCAGTGGCTGTTGGTTGACGCGGTCTGGGTACGCGACTACGAAGCCTGTCACGCGGATGGCGCGGGCGCCTGCTGGGGTGTTATCGCGGAAAAGTTTCGTCTGATCATTTTCGGACGCTACCCTTTCGAAGAACAATGGCGCCCGCTGGTGGCCACGCTGTTGTTACTCGGGTTGATCGTCATGAGTTGCACCCGTGCCTTCTGGAAAGCCTGGCTGGCGGGCGTGTGGGTGGTCGTGTTTGCGCTTTTCTTCACCATCATGTTTGGTGGCGTGTTCGGCCTCACCTGGGTGGAAACGGATCGCTGGGGTGGCCTGCCCTTGACGATTCTGCTGTCCACCCTCTGCATGACCGCAGCTTTCCCGATTGCGCTGGTCATCGCCTTGGGGCGCAGGTCCAACCTGCCCGCCATCCGCAGTGTCTGCACGATTTATGTAGAACTGATCCGGGGGGTGCCGCTGATCTCGGTGCTGTTCATGGCCTCGTTCATGTTCCCGCTGCTGATGCCTCCTGGCTTCAACATCGATGTGCTGATTCGCGTCATGGCGGGCATTACGTTGTTTGCGGCAGCCTATATGGCCGAGGTGATCCGGGGTGGCTTGCAAGCGATTCCCAAAGGCCAGATTGAGGCAGCCGCAACCCTGGGCTTGAGCTACTGGCAAACGCAACGCAAGATCGTGCTGCCACAAGCTTTGGCGATGGTCGTACCCGGTGTGATGAACAACTTTATCGCGACCTTCATGGACACATCGCTGGTGACCATCGTGAGCCTGTACGAACTGACCGGCTCCATGAGCCTGGCGCTGAACTCCGACGCCAACTGGCGCCCTTTCAAGATTGAAGGCTACCTGTTCATTGCCATCATTTATTTCATCTTCTGCTTCTCCATGTCGCGTTACAGCAAGTGGATTGAAAAGCAGGTTAACAAGAGTAAGTTACGCTGAGACCGCCATGACTGATTCCAAAACTACCCCCTTCATCATTTTTGACAAGGTCAACAAGTGGTACGGGAACAATTTCCATGTGTTGCGCGACATTGACCTGACGGTCGCCAAAGGCGAACGCATCGTTATCTGTGGCCCTTCAGGTTCTGGCAAATCGACCCTGATTCGTTGCATCAACCGCCTGGAAGAGCATCAGGAAGGCCGGCTCATTGTGGATGGCGTGGAGCTTACCGACGACGTGAAGGCCATCGACCAGGTGCGCAAGGAAGTGGGGATGGTGTTCCAGCAGTTCAACCTGTTCCCTCACCTCACAGTGCTGGAAAACCTGACGCTGTCGCCCATGTGGGTGGGGAAAATCCCGAAGAAGGAAGCTGAAGAAAAGGCAATGGAGCAGCTTAAACGCGTGCGCATTGCCGAGCAGGCCTCTAAATACCCGCTGCAACTCTCCGGTGGTCAACAGCAGCGTGTGGCGATTGCCCGTGCGCTATGCCTGCGCCCGAAAATCATGCTGTTTGACGAACCAACTTCGGCCCTCGACCCCGAGATGATCAAGGAAGTGCTGGACGTGATGATCGAAATGGCCAGCCAGGGCATCACCATGATTTGCGTCACGCATGAAATGGGTTTTGCCAAGGCGGTCGCAGACCGTGTGATCTTCATGGACCAAGGGCAGATCGTGGAGCAGAACACGCCGCACGAGTTTTTCAACAACCCGCAAAGTGAACGCAGCAGGGATTTTCTGTCCAAGATTCTGGGGCATTGATATTTCACGGCGCGGTCCTCTGCACTGCGAAATTTGCGCTACAGTGACCGAAAAATCGTAGACTCACGACACTGTGGTTCTGCGGCTTCAGCAGGTCCGGAGTTTCAACAATGAACAAATACAGCACGGGGGCAAGCCGCCCTGAATCCCAAGCATTCGCAGGCCTCTGGGCTCCCGGCGTACGCGTTATGGGCAACCTGCAGTTTGCGTCCAAGGCGCTGTTGATTTGTCTGATGTTCCTGTTGCCGCTGGGTTGGCTAACCTGGTCCTTCTATAAGAGCAAGAACGACAGCATTGCTTTCTCTGCAAAGGAATTGACGGGCATTGAATACACCCGCGGAATCTTTCCAGTGATCGACCTGGCGCAGCAATTGCGACGCGATGCCGCCGCACAGGCCGCCTCGGGGTCGACACCACCAACCATGGGTGAGACCAAAACCAAGCTCGAAGTCGAACGCACCAAACTAGCAGACCTGGAAAAACGACTGGGTGCTGAACTGTCCACCGCCAAAGCGTTTGCAGCAGCACAACAGGCCTACGCAGACACTGATCGCGCACAGGGACTGGAAGCAGTTTTTGCGGCCCATAGCAACCATATCCAGGCACTGATTGCACTGATGATGCAAGTCACCGATGCGTCCAACCTGTCACTGGACCCCGACATTGACTCATACTATGTGATGGATGCAGTGCTGTTTCGTATGCCCGATATTGTGGAGGGCACGGGCAAGCTGCGTGGTTTGGGTCTTGCTGTCATGAAAGCAGGTGGTCCCACATCAGAGCAACAGCAAATGCTCATTGGGCTCATGCCCATCGTGGAATTTCAGCTGGGCAATATGCGTGATGGTCTTGCAAAGGCCATCGCCGCCAATGCGGAGTTGGGCGGCAAACTCGATACCAATGCTGCGGTTGAGACCACAGCCGCACTGTATGACCTGGCTCGCAAAAGCATCATTGCCGGAAAAGACTACAGCACGGAAAACCAGGTTGCCTACCTGGCATTGGCCAACAAAGCCATGCAAGGGCAGTATGCGCTGGCACAGCGCATGTTCACCGAACTTGACGCCCTGATTGTCAAGCGGGTTGGAAACATGCGCTCGGAGCGCATGGTCACGACCGTCATCCTGCTCGCAGGTATCGCGTTGGCGGCTTACTTCTTCTACAGCTTCTTCCTCGTGACCAGTCGAGGTCTGAACGCCGTCAAGACCCACCTCGAAGAGATTGCACAAGGCAATCTGGACAATCCACCGGCCGAGCCAGATGGAACCGATGAACCGGCGCAGGTACTGCGATCACTCATGACCATGCAGGGGGTCCTGACACAGTTTCAGTTGGCCCAAGGTGAGATGGCGCGCGCACATGGAGCGGGCCTTATCGACCAATACTTGCCCGAGCAAAGCCTCCCAGGTGCCTACGGGACCATGGCGCGTGGCGTGAATGAACTCGTGCGCTCCCACACCGATGTCATGATGCGTCTGGTGGATTTGCTGGACGAATACGCCCAGGGCAAATTTACATCCGAAGTGCAAGACATGCCGGGGCAAAAACAGCGCATCACCAGTGTTGTGCGCGAGGCCCGCGCCTCCATGGTAGCCGCTGCACAGGCGGCCATCACCAACACCCGCGTCGTAAACGCCCTCAACAAAGCCAGCACCAATGTCATGATTGCCGATGTCAATCTGAACATCATCTTCATGAACGACACGGTGCTGGCCATGATGCAGCGTAACGAATCGGAGTTGCGCAAGGCGCTACCCAACTTCAGCGCGCGCGGACTGATTGGACAAAATATCGATGTATTCCACAAAAACCCATCGCACCAGCGCCGCATGCTGGAAGCGCTGACAAACACCCACAGCACGCAAATTCAGGTTGGAAGCTTGTACTTTGGCCTGAATGCCAACCCGATCATCGATGCGCAGGGCCAACGCATCGGCACGGTCGTGGAGTGGTTCGACCGAACCGTCGAAGTGGGTATAGAGCGCGAAGTCTCATCCGTAGTGGCCGCAGCGGCTGGGGGTGACTTCAGCCGACGCTTGTCGATGGACGGTAAGGTTGACTTCTTTGCCTTGTTGTCGACCGGCATGAACCAGCTCATGCAGACCAGCGAACAGGGGCTCACCGAGGTCGCAGATTTACTGGAAGCCTTTGCTGACGGGGATTTGACCCGACGCATCACCCGCGACTACGCTGGTCTGTTTGGGAAGGTAAAGGAGAGCGCCAACACCACCGCTGAAAATTTGACGCGGGTTATGTCCGATGTGCGCACAGCAGCGGATGCGCTTACAGGTGCTGCGAACCAGGTCAGTGCGACCGCACAGTCCTTGAGTCAGGCAGCGAGCGAGCAGGCTGCCAGTGTCGAGGAAACGTCATCGCAGATCGATGTAATGTCCGCCAGCATCAGTCAGAATTCCGACAACGCCAAAGTCACTGACGGTATGGCCACCAAGACCAGTAAAGAGGCGGCGGATGGTGGTGGAGCAGTGGGGCAGACTGTTGCTGCCATGAAGCAAATTGCGACCAAGATCAGCATCGTCGATGACATTGCCTACCAGACCAACCTGCTGGCTTTGAATGCAGCGATTGAAGCCGCGCGTGCAGGCGAGCACGGCAAGGGGTTTGCCGTGGTTGCGGCCGAGGTACGCAAACTGGCCGAACGTAGCCAGCAGGCGGCCAGGGAAATTGGTGACCTGGCTGGCAGCTCCGTTTCCACCGCCGAGCGGGCCGGCAAACTGCTCGACGAAATCGTCCCCAGCATCCAGAAGACCTCCGAATTGGTACAGGAGATCGCTGCGGCTAGCGCAGAGCAAAGTGAATCAGTGGTCCAAATTGGCGGCGCGATGGGGCAACTCAGTAAGGCCACGCAACAAAACGCATCGGCGTCGGAAGAGTTGGCTGCCACCAGCGAAGAGCTATCCAATCAGGCGCAGCAACTTCAGGAAAGCGTTGCCTTTTTCAAAACTGGGACTGAACCACAGATACAGCGCCCCGCCCTGGCGCGACCTTCTTCGCCCGAGCGCCGCACCACCACGCCCCGACTGGCCGCAGCACCGATCAGGCGAGACGGCGGCAATTTCAGGCCATATTGAGGATTACAGGTAGTCGGCCACCTGAAAGCGCCGGGTCTGCAGCCAATATTCCCACGTGTACCCTGGCCACAAGGTATCAATGTGGCCGTCGGCGTGCTGGTACCAGCTCTTGCAACCCGAAGCCCAGACCGTGCCTCGCATCTTCTGCTGCACCAGGGCGTAGTCGTCACGTTGCACATCGGGGCGCAAACGCAGTACCGGTTGCTCCCGATTTTTTGCCGACACCAGCGCCTTCAGGATGTAATGGACCTGGCACTCGATCATGAAAATGATGGAGTTGTGTCCCAGACCGGTATTGGGCCCCACCAGCATGAAGAGGTTAGGGAAACCTGCGACCGTAATTCCCAATCGGGTGGCCGCCGGAGTGCTGCGCCATAGCGAAGCCAACTCCGGCACCGGTGCGTCAAGCGCTGCGTCAGCCGTGGGTTCGCCATAGACCCGCAATGGTGCGACAAATTCGGTGGCCTTGAATCCGGTGCCCCAAATGATCACATCGCAAGGGTACAGCGTGCCATCCGCTGAAACCAGTCCTTGCGGGACTATGCGTGTGATGCCATCGGTCACCAGCTGCACGTTGGACCGCTGCAGGGTGGGAAACCAGGCGTTGGAGATCAGCAGTCGCTTGCAGCCGGGATTGAAATCCGGCGTCAGCACTGCCTGCAGAGCTGGGTCTGACACTTGGCTGCGCAAATGGTGTCCGCTGAGCTTGCGCAACAAACCTTGCATGCGTTTGGAGCCCATGAAGCCCATTCCTATCCACTCATTGAACCAGTAAACACGCCAACGACTCAGGCGCTGCAGACCCGGCAAATGACGGTAAATCCACCGTCGGACTGCGCCATAGGGCTGATCCCAACGGGGCATGACCCAGGCCGCGGTGCGTTGAAAAACTGCGACATGGGCCGCCTGCCCGGCGATCTCGGGCACAAACTGGATCGCACTGGCACCGGTTCCAACCACAGCGACACGTTTGCCCGCAAGCGCAACGTCGTGGCGCCACAGACCGGAGTGAAACGTGGGCCCGGCGAAATCACCCACCCCGGGCAGATCAGGGATCACAGGCTTGTTCAGTGGCCCGGTCGCCAGCACCACGTAGCGAGCCCGCAACGGCACTTGCCCCTCAACGCTGACCTCCCAGCACAACGCCTCAGGCAACCAGCGCAGGGACTGCACCATGGTGTTGAACGCGATGTACTGACGCAACTGGTACTTTTCTGTCACGGCCAGGATGTAGTCCTGGATTTCCTGCTGCTGCGGGTAGGGCCTGCTCCAGTGCGGGTTGGGTTCGAACGAAAACGAGTACAAATGGGAAGGTACATCGCAGGCACAACCCGGGTACACATTGTCGCGCCAAGTTCCTCCGACTTCCCCGCTGCGTTCCAGGACACGGATGGAATCCACGCCGTTTTGGCGCAAACGGATCGCAGCGCACAAGCCGCCAAAGCCTGCTCCCACAATGGCAACATCGATCACAGTCACGGTTGCTCTACTTTCCGGCACTCTGGCCCAACGCATTCACTCACGTTCGCTTGCGCAGACAAGCCGACACCCAGCCGCTCGGAGGTCCAGCGCAGCAAGTCGATCCAGATCTGGCGAATTTCCGCCTCGGTCGGGGTGCGCGATGCGCTGGGCAATTCAATCGTCACTACCGGAATACGCTTGTGGATGCCACCATAATTGCCCAGCGACCCTGGGTAGATGCCGACCTGGTCGAGGTATAGGCGACCCAACTTGCTCGGGGGAACCGACGGGCCATCAAAATCAAGCAGGCCAAACGGGGCGTGAACGCTCACGATGAGATTGGGTTTGAAGCTGTCCATTTGTGCGAGCAGAAAGCGCGACTCTGGTTCTGACAAAGGTTTGCTTCCAGGCCAACGGCGCGGATCACGCCGGGTTCTCTTTTCCCAATAGATGCGCGCATCACGCGCCCAGTTGGGTGTCGGGAAATTGCGATTCAAATCCACCCCGTGCGCGTTGACGCGTTTCGCCGGTCGCGAGAACAGCCCATCGGGGTTCAAGGCTGGAATAAAGCGCCAGTGGATGGGGTCTGGCGTATCCGAAAGCGGCGTCAGGGCCATCCCTATCCAGTGAAATACCAATGAGGCGGACGACATCTCATCCCCATGAATGCCGCCCACCACCAGTACACGCAAGCGGGCATCCGCTGCCGCGATATCGCGCCCCCAAATCGGGCGTCCCAACACCGACCGCGCCTGCATGTCGACCAACTGCGCCTGCTCACACAGGGCCGGTTTCACATTCGGAATCGTTCGGGAATAATCGACACAATAGCGCGCCGGGGCTGCGTAAGCAGCTATACAAAACATAGCAAACCACACAACCTTGATAAACTGAAAAAGCATCGGCGGATTGTAGGGTTCGTTTGGCGGTGGCAGCAGCGGGAAGGGAAGCGAAAGAATTCGGTTAAATTCCCTACATGCTTTTGCCTAACAGCCCCGCACGGGCGCTTTCTCCCAATTTCTCCAGCACCGAGTTTCGCCAGGCTCTGGGCATGTTCGCAACCGGCGTGACCATCGTGACTGCGCGTGTCGCCAGTGGCGAGCTGATCGGCCTCACCGCGAACTCCTTCAACTCGGTCTCGCTGCGCCCGCCCCTGGTGCTGTGGAGTCTGTCACGACTGGCAGGTTCCATGGGAGCGTTTTCCGCCGGTTCACATTACGCCATCAATATTCTGAGTGCCGACCAACAGGAGTTGGCGCGCCAGTTTGCGACCAAGGATATCGACCGCTTTGCAGGGGTCGCCTATTCGCAAGGTGCTGGCGGCGCGCCTGTGCTGGAAGGTTCCGCTGCCAGCTTCGAGTGTTTCAACCGCAGCCAGTACGAGGAAGGCGATCACGTGATATTTGTCGGGGAAGTGGAGCGATGCTCGCACAGTAGTGGTGCTTCACCCCTGCTGTTTCATGGTGGGCGCTATTACACCGAACACCCGCTTTGAGCGGCAACAATACCCGCCAGCGCTACACCGTTTCGTGCTCTGTCAGCGTGCCCCGGTAGGCACCGCAACCAATCAACAGATTCTGGTCAATCGGCAAAACATAGGAAGCCTTGCCACGCACATCACCGGTCACAGGATTGACAATGTTGTACTCCACCCAACCGCCGCCCTGATTGCATCGCTCCCAGGCATCTTCCAGCAATTGCTGCGCATCTACACCAGGTGCTTGCGACAAACTTGTTCCGACGCGCTGCTGGTCAGCACCCATCACACGGTACACGCCAGTACGGTCGAAGACAAACACGTAGAGGTCGCGGTCCACGTAGCCACCACGGGGATCGTGAAACACCGGGAAGGCGCTGTCAAATCCCATCGACTGCACCAGCGCGTGCGCCCGCTTGGCCAAGGCCATCGCCTCATCCGCTGTACCCTGGCGCAACTTGATGTGTGTCACTGCCTGTTCCAACTGGCGTGATCGCTGCATCAGCCGGTTCGAGCGGTGTGACGTTCGATCTACCAGGCCCGAATTCTCGATCGTTACCTTGTCCAGGTCACCCACCGCCTGCACCACCTCGGCCAGCGCGATGCTCTGCTTGACGCTGCCTTCGGCCATGGTGTCCACGTTCTGTGCGATCTCGCGAATACCTGTGACCAGGCTGCCCATCAAGTGGTTGACCGCTTCAATGGCCTGCACCGTCGTACCCACACGGGCCGCGGAATCAGCGATCATGGAACGCACTTCGCCCGCTGCTGTCTGGCTGCGGCGTGCCAGACTGCGCACTTCCGCTGCCACCACGGCAAAGCCCTTGCCCTGCTCGCCTGCACGGGCTGCCTCTACGGCAGCATTGAGTGCCAACAGGTTGGTCTGAAAAGCGATGCCATCAATGGTGCCAATAATCTCCGTCATCCGGTTGGAGGTGGTTTGCAATTCGCCCATGCCGTCCACGGTACGCGCCATCAGGTCCGTGGCATTCTCTGCCTCCTGGTGCAAACTCTTGGTCATCATGCTGACCTCCTGCGCCGCTTCCGAGTTACGTGCCACTGTGTCGCTGACCTCCCCCACATTGGAAGTCGCCTCTTCCAGGCTGGCTGCCTGCGATTGCGTACGTTGGGACAGCGAATGCCCGTCCTCCACAAGTTGGCCACCGACATGGGTCACCATGCTCGAAGCACTGCGCACATCCGCCACCAGGGACGACAGCACCGACAACATCTTCTCGAACTCCAGACCGATCAGCGCCAACTCGTCAGTACCAGTGGGATCAACCTTGATTGCCAGATTGCCCTTGGTGCCCTCCTGCAAGCCCGCATGCAGCACCGAGAGCGTGCTGATCGTGGCCATTGAAAAGCTCAGCAAGAAATATACGGCCAACAGGAATCCGGCACTTGCCAGGCCTCCCAGCAACAGCGCAGAGCGCAATGACGCCATCTCACGTGCCTTTAGTTTCGCCATCAGTGTGTTGGCTGCATCGTGGCTAAAAGCACGGCCCGACTCCAGCACTTTCTCACCCAGATCCATGAGGCTCTTGGCGCTTTCTGGATTGGGGTTCTTGAAAAACTGCTGGCCGGCCTGGTCGGCAAGCGCTCGTGTAGCGCTTATCGCCGCATCTGCCTGACGCGGTAACACCGACTCGCCAGAGCGCGACAAGGCTTCAAATTGCTCGCTAACCTCCTGTGTTCTGGCATTGAGATTCTCCACCAGCATCGGGATCGACGCGACCAGTCTGTCACGATTCTGCGCCTGTCCCCACCATGCAGCGGCCACTGCCCGCAACCGGCTGGCAGACTCAAGCCATGGAATCGCGTGCGAAGTCATCACGTTCTGCAAGAAATAGGTCTCGCCGATCGGGTCGAGCACAAGCCCGGACGTTTCCCCTACAAAGAGGGCCATCTTGCGCAGTTCATCTACAACACGGCTGTGTTTGGCGAAACCTTCCGGGTCCGAGGCATCCCTGATCAGCGCCAGCGCTTCAATTTGCGGCTTGACCGTTGACCAGGGTTTGGCCAGGTTCAACTCCGGGTGATCCTTGATCCAGCGGTCCGAGGAGGCCACTTGTTTCTCCAACGCCGCCCGCGTCTGCGACACTTGCGCTGCAAACTCGGGATTGGATGCCAGCAATAGCAACACGCGCTGGTGCTGCACTTCGGTCACCAGCTCGGTGAGCATGCCGTTGCCCTGTGCGCCAACCATCGCAGACCGAGCTGTAGAGAAATCGCTCAGAGACGAAGAAACCTGAACAAAACTCACGACCAATAGCGGAACAAGCGCCAGCACCGCCAGAGTTGCCAGCTTGAACGACATGTTCAGCCGCTGCATCAAGGCTACTCCGGGCTTGAGCCACGTGGGTGTTCGAACTCTTTTTGATTCAGTCTGCATAAGGATTCAGGAGTAAAAGGTCACCCAGCAGTACGCAGGCGAACTTCGATCTTACCGCCACTGACGGTGTGAATTCCGGCCCCGGCGGGTCAACCTCCAAGTACCCGTTGCAATTCTGCCTGAAGGGCGTTTTGGTCAATGGGTTTGCCCACGTAGCCGTCCGCTCCAGCCTTTTTGAATCGTGCCCGATCACCGGGCTCCACGTGGGCTGTGGCCATGATGATGGGCAAATGGGCACCGGTCGTCTGCTCTCGCAGGCGAATCGCAGCCAGCGCTTCCAGACCATCCATTTGCGGCATCATGACATCCATCAGCACTACGTCAAACGTGAGCTTTGCCAGGCATTTGAGTGCCTTTTCACCATCGCCGACCACCACACCCGTGTGCCCCAGCGCTGTGAGCATGGCAATAACCAGCCTCTGGTTAATGGTGTTGTCTTCAGCAACAAGAACTTTCAAGGCACGCATAGCGTTCGTACTCAAAACACGGTATCCACACTGTTGCGCATGGCCATCTTTGCAACTGCATTCAATGCCCCTTCAACGACCGGCTGCCCTGCGATCAAGCGCAGCGACCCTGCGGCAACCATCTTGTCGCGCGATCTGCGCGTCATGGATTGCGAGGTGCCGTACGCGCTGGTAAAGAGGAACAGCGTTCCATGGGGACTGGCCCATGTCAACTGGGTTCGCACCCAACGGTCCTGCACCCGCATTTCCACCCACGAGCCCAACGGCAAGTCGGCAAACGATGATGCACCCGACGCCGCTGCAACGTCACCAACAGATACCGCAGCATGTGCATCCGCTGCACTTTCGCTGCCTGTCTTCGTGTCGACCGTCGCGTCTGGTTCGAATTCCTGCAACTCGATGAAGTTGGAAGCCTCCGCCTCTTGGGGAGCCACCCACGGATCGCCCGTTTCCACCAGCCGGATCGAGGCACTGGTGCGCTGCACGGGCATGGGATCTGCCAATTCTTCGGCGGGCTTCTGCGCAACCCGGAAGGCCTTTTGATGCAAAGCCATCAAAGACTCGAGAAACGCACTGGTCCGCGTTGTCGGGTAGGCGATGCTGTCGAGTCCCTCACGCAGTGTCGCCAGCAGCGGTGGGACCAACCGAGTCAGCTTGGCGTATTTGTTGCGCACTAGCGTGGGGTGGGTACTCCACAACATGGCAGCAATGAACGACTGATACTTGTTGGCCTGGACCGATCCCGCACCCCCCGTGATACGCGCCTGAGCTACCACCTGCGACCAGGGTCCACAGAGAAAGTCCACGACAACCTCGGGCACCAATGCCGCATCCGGGTGGGCGTCAATTTCCCTTGCTATTTTTTCGGCGAGCAAGTTGCGTTCTTCCGCGTGCTTGAGCACCTTGACCGCGTCGCGTTGACCCATTTCGCGTTTCTGCTCGGACTGTTGCCAGCGCTGCCGCACTACTGCCAATGCCTGCTCGAAAGGATCGGCATTGTCGATCGCCACATTCAGCAAAGGCGCAATACTCTGCTCGACGCCATGCATGAATGCACCAAACCCATCTGCGCTCTCGGAGGCAAAAGCAAGGCTGCGGTCGGTGATTTCACGGATCAGCACGCGCGCGGGGTGTAGCTTGTTGGAAAAAACGCGTTGATCGATCAGCGCCAGTCGAAGCAATGCCGGCTCCAGCCGACGAACACATTGCTGCACAGGCTCCAGCAGACGGATGTCGCGGGCGATGTTGTCCACCATCAGTGTGACCACTTCAAGGCTCAGCGATTGGCCCACGCCCTGCGCCTGCACCCGCAAAGCCTGCCGCACGGCGTCAACAGAATCCCGCAGCGCCGCGGGGGTCGATGGTTTCTCGCGGCGCATTTGCAGACGCTGCACCATGTCGTCGACCTGACGCATTTCGCTCAAGGCCTCAAGCGCGGCCGGTACAGTGGCATCAAAGTCTGGAGCAGGCATCTCCATGCTGTCGCCCGGCGCATCTTCAAACTCTTGTGCAAACCGCTGTGAAAAAATCTCCAGAGCGCTCTTGCCGGCCTTCTCCTCCAATTCGCCCGTCAGCAATTGGCGTAAACGATCAAGCGTCAGGAGTACCGCTTCCTTGCCCTGCACTGGCTCCACAGACGGCAGCTTGCCTGTCGAATGGGTCGCGTACTGTACCGATGCAACGGGTCCTGTAGTATTTTGCGCAACAGAGTCCGTGGGAACCTGGGCGATTCCGCGGCCAACGCCCAGCGGCGTCGGAGTTTGCAAAACTGCATAACCGGCGGCCGCGACCCCCTGGCCACGCAACCTCCCCGAGAGTGCCACATACATCCGCCGCAATTCCGTACCCAGCGCAGCGCTCATGGCCCCAAGCCAGTCAAGTTGCGTCGCGGACGGCAACCCCGTTTGCTCTACGACCTCCTTGAGTGCATTGATGTAGACCTCAGGACGCAGCGGGTTGCGTTCGGCATTGACTGCACCCAGGCCCAAAGTCGTACAGATCAGTGTATTGAATTCATTCAGACTGCTTTCCACCGCAAGCATGGTCACCTGCTGGACGCGCGCAAGGGCCACGCTGATAAGCACCTGCACCTCGTCCATCAGTTCCAGTTGGTCAAATTCCAGGTCTGCCACAGGAGTTGGCGCAACCGCGTGGCCGCTGACTGGTTCCTTCTGAAACGAGGCCTGCAATGCCCGTGGAAAATGTCGTGTCAGCGCTGGTTCCCACTGCCGCAACTGACGCACTGATTCCTCAAGCTTGTCACGTTCACGCAAATCACGTGAGGCCGCCTGGCGCGTCTGAAGAATCAGACGCGCGGCATCCATGAGCTTGCCCATCAATTCGCCACCGCCGTTCACAGCCTCCTGAACGGTCGCCTGATACAGCGCCTGGTGCTTGGTGGATGCAGTTGCGGACACGGCCATTTCGATTTTTCCTCTTCTTACTTGAGCGCTTTGAACCGCATGCGTTTGGGTTTGGCACCCTCTTCACCCAACCGCTTCTTCTTGTCGGCCTCGTATTCCTGGTAATTGCCATCGAAAAAGGTCCACTGGCTATCTCCCTCGGCCGCGAGAATGTGGGTCGCGATACGGTCCAGGAACCAGCGATCGTGACTGATGACCATCACCGATCCGGCAAACTCAAGCAAAGCGTCCTCCAACGCACGCAGTGTCTCCACATCAAGATCGTTGGATGGTTCGTCGAGCATCAGTACATTGCCGCCAGCAATCAGGGTCTTGGCAAGGTGCAGCCGCCCACGTTCGCCGCCGGAGAGCGTTCCAACACGCTTTTGCTGGTCGCCGCCATTGAAATTGAAGCGCCCGCAGTAGGCGCGGCTCGGCATCTGAAACTTACCGACGGTCAGGATATCCAGGCCGCCCGATACATCCTCCCACACGGTCTTCTCGTTGGCCAGGTCGTCGCGGCTTTGGTCCACAAACGCCATCTTCACGGTGGAGCCGATGACTACCGCGCCAGAGTCAGGCTTTTCCTTGCCCGAAATCAGCTTGAAGAGCGTCGATTTACCAGCCCCATTGGGTCCGATGATGCCGACAATGGCTCCAGCGGGGATGGACATCGACAGATTGTCAATCAGCAGCCGGTCGCCAAAGGATTTGCTCACACCCTTGAATTCAATCACCTGGCTACCCAGTCGTTCCGCTACCGGAATGAAGATTTCCTGGGTCTCATTGCGCTTCTGGTACTCGTAATCACTGAGCTCCTCAAAACGTGCGATACGTGCCTTGCTCTTGGCCTGGCGGCCTTTGGCGTTCTGGCGCACCCATTCGAGCTCCTTCTTCATGGCCTTGGTACGGGCATCTTCGGTGCGCTGCTCCTGCTCCAGACGCGCCTCTTTCTGCTCCAGCCAGGTGCTGTAATTGCCCTTGTAGGGGATACCGTACCCCCGGTCGAGTTCCAGAATCCATTCGGCTGCGTTATCCAGAAAGTAACGGTCGTGGGTGATGGCCACCACGGTACCGGGAAAACGCTGCAGGAATTGCTCAAGCCAATCGACCGACTCGGCATCCAGGTGGTTGGTGGGCTCATCGAGCAGCAGCATGTCAGGCTTGGACAAGAGCATGCGGCACAGCGCCACGCGGCGTTTTTCACCGCCTGAGAGCACCCCGACAACCGCATCCCATGGCGGCAAGCGTAAGGCATCGGCGGCAATCTCCAGTTGGTGCTCAGAGTCGGTGCCCGCGGCAGCAATCACCGCCTCCAACCGCGCCTGCTCGGCCGCCAGCGCGTCAAAATCAGCATCCGGTTCACCGTAGGCGGTGTACACGGCCTCCAACTTGGCTTTGGCGGCAAACACTTCGCCCATGCCGTCTTCCACGCTTTCGCGCACCGTGTGCTCGGGGTTGAGCTTTGGTTCCTGGGGCAAATATCCGATATTGAGCCCCGGCATGGGAGTAGCTTCGCCCTGGATCTCGTGATCCAGACCGGCCATGATCTTGAGTAGCGTCGATTTGCCAGATCCATTCACACCCAGCACACCGATTTTTGCACCCGGGAAAAAGCTCAGGGAAATGTCCTTGAGAATCTGACGTTTGGGCGGCACGATTTTGCCGACCTTGTTCATGGTGAATACGTATTGAGCCATTGCGTTGCTGTTATTGAAGAGGTAAAACCTCCATTATCGACTGCCGACCTCAGTCACGCGGGCACAACCAGACTTTTGGGAGTTTTCAGCGCACACCCTGGCCCTTGTCCATGTCGTTGAGCAAGGCTGCCTGTGCGACTGCGTCGAGGGCATTGTCAATGACCCGTCCGTCGGAAATCAGGCGAATGAGTCCCAGCCCATGCAGCCGGTCCATCGTGCGCCGTGACATGGAGTGCGCCATCCCACCGCCCGAAATGAACATGAACAGGGTACGGTGAGGACTAGCCCAGGTCAGCTGGGCGCGCACCCACTCCCGGCCCAAAGCCAGATCGACCCAGGAACCGGTCACCAGGTTGTCGGCCGACCACAACTGCTCCTCGCCGGGGTCTGCCACTTCCGGCTCATCCGGTATCGCTACCGGTTGCGGTGCCAACATCTCCATGTAGCCCGAATCGGCCGCTTCCTCTTCGGCCATCCAGTAGTCTTCGGTCGACATCGGCGCGGCATCGCGCACAGCGGCGTCCTCAGCAGCCCGAACGGTCTGCCCACCTTCAGCGGCAGGCGTCGTCGAACGTGCTCCCTCAAAAGCCTGCTCATGGAAGGTAATGAGCTCGTCGAAAAAAGCTGCGATGCGCTCGGGCGGATACGAAATCAATGCCAGCCCCTGTCGCATTTTGACCAGTAATGCAGGAACCATCTCGACCAGCCGCGTACGGTTGCGCCGCGCCAGGCGCAATTGCACGCTCCACAGCAAATCGTCCACCATCGCGAGGTAACCGTCGGAGTCCACCGTGCCGTCGGTACATCCCAGTTGAGACTCTGCCACCACTTGCGCCCAAGGACCTCGCAAGAAATTGGCCACCATCTCCGGTATTTTCTTGTCCTGCAAGCGCTGGGAAAAATCCGCGGACATTTTTTGCGCCAACAGATTGCGCTGCTCAGCATGTAGCAGGCCGCGCGCCGCTTCTTCGGCGCGAAGGCGCTGCTCGTGCTCATCTTTGGCCCAGCCTTCTTCCAGCTTGCGCAGCAGGCGTGCGAAGGCAGCGGCGTCACCCTCGCCTCCCACCAGCACACTCACTGAGTTATCGAAAGTCTTTTGAAAACGTGCATACCCCAGCTCCTGTTCAGATGAAAATGCCAGGCTACGGCTGGTAATTTTGTCCATGAATTGACGTGCCGGGTGCTGTCGGTCTGTAAAGAACCGTGCATCGTTCTGCGACAACTTGATCAGGATAGGCTCCATCTCCTTCAAACCACGCCGAAACGCCCCCAGCAATCTGCGGTCCTGCATCAGGTTTTCCAGCATCATGAGCACGACCTCCTCACCCAACTGGCGGCCCAACTTCTTGCTCTGGGTGCGTTCGCGCTGCACGACCGGGTTGCCTTGTGCCGAGGACTGGGCGGATCGTTTGGCGGCATTGGATTGGTCGACCCGCTGTGCCAACCGCTTCATCATCGGCTCGAGCAGTTTCAGGTCCTCCAATGCTTCATAAGAAGCCGGAACGGTATGCGTGAAGTCCTTGACCCCCGCCTGAGAACCCGGATCCAACTCACCCGACAACAGTTTGCGCAACTTGTCCAACGTCAGGAGGGTGCGGGTCACCGAGTTTTCAGCCGGTTTGGCATGCCCCCCCAGGGCCCCAGCACCGGAACCAATTGGTCCCACCGGCTCGATACCCTGGGTACGCAGCCAGGCGATCGTCTCTTTGTAGAGCTGTTTGAGGCTGGACCCCAAGAGTCCAGCGGCACAGGTCATAAATGAAGCGCGCACCGTTTCATCGACCATATGGTCTTGCAGACTCTCGCGCAGCGCATGCACAAACGACTCGGGTTTGAGCGGATTCAGATGTGGTTGTACCGTGCTCCAGCCGAGCAGGCTGCTGACATATCCATTGAGGGCCGGAAGATCGCGGTCCACCGCCATCACCACCTCCTGCCGGGTCATTGCCAACTCAATATTGGCATCAATCTGCTCCTCCTCAAGGAACTGAAAGTCGTCAAATCGCACCAATGGCCTGGCGCCATCGCGTTCTGAATCACCACTGTAGACCGCTGTGCGCAACGAGGCCGAGAAGCGCGCCTTGACGACATCGCCGCTGGCGCATACCCGCTCAATAGTGGACTTCCCGGCAGGATTTTGCAAAGCGAGCAACGACTTTCCAGCGGTCGGCAGCTGGGACAGCTTGAGACCAGTGAGCACATCGTCGATCAGCGAATCGCTCTGCCCCAACACCGCTTCAATGCAGTCATGCAACGTCGGCTTCACACCGCCAGCGTCGTGGGCCACGCCAAGGCGTTTGAGCATAAATTTCTTCATCGTCTGCACATTCTCCCAGTTGCATGCATCCAAGGCCAGCGTACTCACATTTTGTTACCGAGGCAGCCCATAACGCAAGTGCCACTTACCGCATCTGCAACACTTTAACGCCGATACGACCACTTCGTGCGACAATGCGCGCTGTTGCGGAGCGTCAGTTGCCCGCAGCGTCAGCAAACTGCTGGGGGTCTGACCGACAATCAACGCCCCACTTGTGAACCTATCTGCCTTTGACTGAACGGTGGCCAAACGCCCCGGACAGGCCGATATCCCAGCGCCCTGGATGGGTGCCTAACTATGAACTTCGAAGAATTGAAACTGGCCCCGGCCATTGTGAAAGCCGTGCGCGAGCAGGGTTACGAAACACCCACGGCCATTCAGGCCCAAGGCATCCCTGTGATCCTGGAGGGGCACGACCTTCTCGGTGGTGCGCAAACCGGCACCGGCAAGACAGCAGCCTTCACCCTGCCCATGCTGCATCGCCTGTCCATGAGCCGCAGCGCGCAGAACAAATTTGGTGGCACCGGCATCCGCGCCCTGGTGCTGACCCCGACACGTGAACTTGCCGCCCAGGTGGAAGAGTCAGTGCGCACCTACGGCAAATACCTGCAACTCTCCAGCACCGTGATTTTTGGCGGTGTCGGCATGAACCCGCAGATCTCCAAGCTCAAAAAAGGGGTCGACATCCTGGTGGCCACTCCCGGACGCCTGCTCGACCTGCAACAGCAGGGCATGCTCGATCTGGGTCAGGTTCAGATGCTGGTGCTCGACGAAGCCGACCGCATGTTGGACATGGGTTTTATCCACGACGTCAAGAAGGTGCTGGCCCTGGTTCCCAAAGAAAAGCAGAGCCTGCTGTTCTCGGCCACTTTCAGTGACGAGATCCGCGAGTTGGCCAACGGTCTACTGAAAAACCCGCAGAGCGTGCAAGTGACGCCGCGCAACACCACTGTGCAGCGCATTACCCAGGTAGTGCACCCGGTAGGCCGCGGCAAGAAGAAGGCGCTGCTGGCACATATCATCAACGAGCACAACTGGAGCCAGGTGCTGGTGTTCACACGTACCAAGTTTGGCGCCAACAATGTGGCGGAGTTTCTGGAAAAGAACGGCATCTCCGCCATGGCGCTGCATGGCAACAAAAGCCAAGCAGCACGTACCCAGGCGCTGGCTGGATTCAAAAGCGGTGACGTTCGCGCTCTGGTGGCTACCGACATTGCTGCCCGCGGCATTGACATTGACGACCTGCCCCACGTCGTGAACTACGAGATCCCCAACGTCTGCGAAGACTATGTGCACCGCATCGGCCGTACCGGTCGTGCCGGAGCAGATGGCGCTGCAGTGAACCTGGTGTGCCTGGATGAAGAAGGGTTCATGCAGGACATCGCGCGCTTTACCAAGCAGGATATCCCCACCGTCGTGGTTGAAGGCTTCGCACCGGAACCCGGCGAACGCGCCGAACCCATCGCCATGGGTCGGCAGACCATCTGGGGCGGAGCGGGTAAGCCTCCAAGCCGCGATGTGATGCAGGCTGCCGCCCGCGCAGCTCGAACCGAGATGATGCAGCGGGTGCGTGAAAACAAGGCGGGTAGCGGTGGCGGCCGTTCGGCTGGTGCCGGCGCGCGTGCGCCACAGGGTCCGCGTGGTAATGGCAACGGAGGTTCTGGCGGTCGGTACCCCGACCAGGCGCCGCGCCCGCAGGGTCCCCGTGGCCCGCAGGGTGGAGGCCGTGGTCGCCCGCCTGTGGGTGACGAGCAGCCGCGCAGCCATGAAGGCCGATTCGCCGGTGGGTTGGGTGGCAATGGCGAGCCGCGCGCGCCACGGCCTGCGCCGGGTGGCCAGCCTGACCCGATGCGCACCAGTGTCGATATGATGGCCGAGCGCGGCGCACGCCGTGGCGGTAATTTCGGCGGTGGCAATCGTGGTGGCTTTGGCAACGGAGGTGGCAATGGCGGATCCAGGACGGGTGGCGGTGGTCGCGGGGGCAACGGGCCTCGTGGGCCAGGAAATCCTCGCGGTTCTTTTAGCCGATAAGGCGTACCGGTCGGTCCACGTGGTGGGCCGTCGAAAGCTGGATTCGAGCCACCCCAAGCTGACCCAGCATGTGGTGGACTTCGCAGCACTGCCGCGTTTACCTCAAGCCGACGAGGTGTACATCGCCCTGGGTACCACCATCAAGGTGGCTGGCTCCAAGGCCGCTTTTCGCGCTGTTGACCTGGAGGCTATTGTGGCTGTGGCGCGCGCTGCACGTGCGGCAGGCGCTACAAAATTAGGAGTGGTTTCGGCCATGGGAGCCGACCCCAAGTCCTCCGTTTTTTACAACCGGGTCAAGGGCGAGATGGAAGATGCCCTTGCGTCGCTGGGATTCCAAAGTCTGGTCATCGCACGGCCATCCCTGCTCACAGGCGCGCGTGAAGCACTGGGTCAACCCGCCCGAACAGGCGAACGCATTGGCACAGTGGTCTCCACACTGCTCAAACCCCTGATTCCTGCCAATTACCGCGCCATCGCAGCACGCGATGTGGCGCACGCATTGGTACATGCAGTCCAAGCGGCAACGTCGGGCGACTACCGCCTGCTTTCGGGAGAGATGCAAGGTGCCTCGCGGCACTCCGCGCCGTGAGACGCTGGAATGGTTGGGGCGATAGCGCCGTAGACCATGCCTTGCCAGCCCCGGTGCTGGACTGGCTCGAACAGCATATTGGCAAAGGTCATCCGCCGCAAGACGCGTCGCTGGACGATGTGCTGGCACAGATAAAGCCATCGCGTCTTGCCACGCACCCCCTCATCACCGCAACGACCACCGATCGGCTTCGGGTGGGCCTGGGCGAGAGCTACCGTGACTGGATTTGCCGACGCACAGGGCACTTGCCACCGGTACCCGATGGCGTGGCCTATGTGGAAAGCAGTGCACAAGTGCGCGAACTGCTGGACATCGCGCAGCGCGAACAGTGGATCGTCATCCCCTACGCAGGCGGCACCAGCGTGGCCGGTCACCTCGACTGCCCGGTGAGCGAGCGGCCGGTGCTTTCGCTCAACCTGAGCCGCATGAACCGGTTGCTGCATCTGGACCCCAAGAGCCAGTTGGCGCGTTTTGGTGCAGGCACGCCCGGGCCATTGGTGGAGGCGCAGCTGCGTGCCCACGGCTACATGCTGGGGCACTTTCCTCAATCGTTCGAGTACGCCACGGTGGGCGGATGGGTGGTGACGCGATCCAGTGGGCAACAGTCGCTACGCTATGGACGCATTGAGCAATTGTTCGCGGGCGGCCGCATGGAGACGCCGGTGGGCACGCTCGTCATTCCCACCTTTCCCGCTTCCAGTGCCGGGCCTGACCTGCGCGAGATGGTGCTCGGGTCTGAGGGGCGTTTCGGGGTGCTGATCGAAGTCGAAGTGCGTGTGACACCCTTGCCGGAGCATGAAAGTTTCCACGCCATCTTTCTGCCCGATTGGGAACGCGCAGAAGCCGCCGTGCGTGCGCTGGTGCAACGCAAAGTGCCGCTGTCCATGCTGCGCCTGAACAACGCCGGTGAGACACGCGGGTATCTGGCAATGGCGGGTCACACCAGCCTGATTGGCTGGCTCGAGCGCTACCTTAGCTTGCGCGGCTGCAGCGACGAAAAATGCTGGCTGACCATGGGCGTCACCGGCAACCAGCCCACAGCACGACAAACACTGGCCGAAGCACGGCGCATGCTCAAGCGATTTGGCGGCGTTTACCTCGGCACCGCGCTTGGGAAGAAGTGGTTCGAAGGGCGCTTCAAGGGTCCCTATCTGCGCAATGCCTTGTGGGAAAACGGCTACTCGGTAGACACCATCGAAACAGCTGTTGACTGGCCGCAGGTCAAGACCATGATGCAAGCCATGGAGACCGCCGCCCACACAGCGTTTGCCGACTTTGGCGTCAAGGTACAGGCAGGTACCCACCTCTCGCATGTCTACCCGCAAGGCAGCAGCATTTACGCCACCTACATCTGGCCGACTGCCCCCGGCGGTTACCTTCCCAATCTGGAGCGCTGGCGCCATTACAAGAAGCGCGTCTCTGAGGCGATCGTTGCCAACGGGGGCACTGTAAGCCACCAGCATGGCGTAGGACGCGACCACGCCCCGTACCTGAACGCAGAGAAAGGACCGCTGGGAATGGCGACGTTGGCTGAGTTGTGCCGGCATTTCGACCCGCTGGGCATCATGAATCCGGGCAAGCTGCTGGCCGATGGCGGGCCATGGGCACCGTAGAGTGCGCCCCTACAGCCAATGGGCGTACCGCCCAACGGGATCGGCTGTGCTCCAATGCCTGGGACGTGTTGGTCATTGGTGGCGGCATCACAGGTGCCGGTCTGGCACGTGAAGCCGCTCGGCGCGGCTGGAAAGTGGCTTTGGTGGAACAGCACGACTTTGCCTGGGGAACTTCAAGCCGCTCCTCCAAACTCGTACATGGCGGACTGCGCTACATGAAAGAAGGCCAATTTGGCCTCACCTTGCATTCAGTGCGCGAGCGCCAACGCCTGATGGACCAGGCACCCGAACTGATTGAGCCACAGAGTTTCCTCATGGCCGACTGCCCTGGCCGCAAACCGGGCCGTTGGTCGCTAAGCCTTGGGTTGACCATTTACGACTGGCTGGCAGGCCGACGCCAGCACGCCTATGTGAATCGCAACGGTGCTGAAATGCTGGCACCCGGCATGCGCCTTGCCGGACTGCAAGGTGCGACCACTTTTCTGGATGCAAAAACCGACGATGCCCGTCTGGTGACACGCGTGCTGATGGAGGCTCAGCACGACGGGGCCTTGGTAATGAACTATGCCAAAGCCACCACATTACGCAAAGACCAGGGCACGGTGTGTGGCATCAGCTTGGAGGACCAATGCGGTGCCGCCAGGACCGGTGAGGTAAGCGCGCGTGCCGTTATCAACGCCACGGGCGTCTGGGCCGACGCATTACGGGCTGGCGTGGGCGGCAAGCCCCTGTTGCGACCGCTGCGTGGCAGCCATCTGGTTGTCGCCTGGTGGCGTCTACCAGTGGCGCAATCGGTCAGCCTTGCACACCCCAAGGACGGGCGCACGGTGTTCTTCTACCCCTGGGAAGGCACCACATTAATTGGCACTACCGACCTCGACCACCTCGACAACCTGGCACACGAGGCTTCGATCACGCCAGAGGAAGTGGACTATCTTCTGGAGGCGGTGAACGACCACTTTCCTGACCTTGCCCTTGGTGCACGTGATGTGATTGCCTGCTACTCTGGTGTGCGTCCCGTGGTGGACAACGGCTCCGGTGACCCCTCCAAAGCCCCGCGCGAGCATGTGGTGTTGAACGAATCAGGACTGATCACCGTGTGCGGCGGCAAGCTCACCACCTTTCGTACCATGGCCCAGGATGCGTTGGCTCTTGCTGCTCCACAGGTCGGCAAGCCATTTCACAAAGACCAGGGCGATGTGTTCACACCTGCTGCTAAGCTGCCCTGGCGCCTTGGCCGGTCCGTACGCCATCGGCTGGCAGCACGCTACGGTTTCATGGCCCAACGGTTCGCCGAGATGGCATCGGCAGACGAACTCGAGATCATTGCTGGCACCGAAACGCTGTGGCTGGAACTGCGCATTGCTGCCAGGTTTGAAAGCGTCGTCCATCTGGACGACCTGCTGTTGCGCCGCACGCGGCTGGGCATTCTGTTGCCGCGAGGAGGCATGGGCCACCTGGCGCGCATTCGCGCCCTATGTCAGAGTGCACTGGATTGGGACGATGCACAGTGGGAAGCAGAGGTCCAGCGCTACCAGACCATTATTGACACGCATTACCGCGTGCCGGGAGCTGATGATGGGCGATGAAATTCTCCTGGCCATTGACAACGGCACCCAGAGTGTGCGGGCATTGCTGTTTGACCTGCGCGGCAATCTGGTGGGCAAGTCCCAGGTCAAGCTGGACAACTACCAGTGCGTCCAGCCCGGCTGGATGGAGCATTCCCCCGAGGAGTTTTGGACGGCCCTATGCAAGGCTTGCCATGCGCTGTGGGCCAACACGGCCGTCAAGCCGCATCAGGTGCGCGCACTAGTGGTGACCACCCAGCGCGGTACGGTCATCAATCTGGACAAGCACGGGCAGGTCTTGCGACCCGCCATCATCTGGGCCGATCAGCGCATGGCGCAAGCGCGCAAGAAATATGGCCTGCTGTGGGAAAGTGCATTTCTGTTGGCGGGCCTGCGTGACACCATCAGCGCATTTGAACGCCAAGCTGAAGCGGTGTGGATCGCACAGAATCAACCCGAACTGTGGGCCCAGACCGACAAGTTTCTGCTGCTATCGGGCTACTTGCACTACCACCTGACGGGTGAGATGGTAGACGCCGTGGGCAACCAGGTCGGCTACGTGCCCTTTGACCACAAAAAGGGCGCCTGGGCCGCGGCAAGCGACTGGAAGTGGCAGTGCTTGTCCATGACACCCTCCATGATGCCAACGCTGGTGCCCAATGGCACCGTGATTGGCACCCTGACCGCCACGGCCGCGGCAGACACCGGGTTGCCCCAGGGACTCGCTGTTGTTGCGGGAGCATCGGACAAAGCGTGCGAAGTCATCGGGGCGGGCAGTCTCACCCCCGACATCGCCTGCCTGTCCTACGGCACCACCGCCACCATCAACACCAACACGCCGCGCTACGTTGAAGCAGTGCCATACATACCGCCCTACCCGTCGGCCATGCCGGGCTACTACAACACCGAAATCCAGATCACTCGCGGCTACTGGATGGTGAGCTGGTTCGCAGCGCAATTTGGCTTGAATGAGCAGATTCGCGCTGAAAAGGAAGGTGTAACGCCCGAGCACTTCTTCGACGAGTTACTCCACTCGGTGCCCGCCGGCTCGCACGGCCTGGTGCTGCAACCCTACTGGAATCCTGGCGTGCGCATCCCTGGGCCCGAGGCGCGCGGCGGCATCATTGGCTTTAGCGAAGTGCACACCCGTGCCCACATCTACCGCGCCATCATCGAGGGCCTGGCCTATGCACTACGCGAAGCCGGTGAACGCATTGCGAAACGTTCGAAAACGCCGCTGCACCTGGTGCGCGTCGCGGGTGGCGGTTCCCAAAGCAACGCCGCCATGCAGATCACTGCCGACATTTTCAATCTGCCCGCCGAGCGACCTGCGCTCTATGAAGCCAGCGGGCTGGGCGCTGCTATTCTGGCCAGTGTGGGCTTGGGCCTGCATGCGGACTTCCCAACGGCCATTCGCGAAATGACACGGGTAGGGCAACGTTTTGAGCCGATCGCCGCCAACGCCCAGTTGTATGAGCAGCTCTATACCGACGTCTACCAGAGGATGTATGGCCGACTGCAACCGCTGTACCGCGCCTTGCGGGACATCGTTGGCCGCACCACACCGGAGTAACCCATGACCACCGTACTACTCACCGGTTTTGAGCCGTTTGACAACGACAGCATCAACCCGTCGTGGGAAGTCGTGCATCGATTGCAGGGGGAAACCATCGCCGGAGCAATGGTTGTAGCGACACAGCTTGCGTGCGAGTTTGGCAAGTCGCTGCGCCAACTGGAGCGCGCGATCAAGAAGCACCAACCGACCATCGTGATCGCCGTGGGGCAAGCCGGAGGGCGCACCGACATCACGCCCGAGCGGGTGGCGATCAACCTCACTGACGCACGCATCGGCGACAACGCTGGCAAACAACCCACCGATCGCCCGATTCACCCACAGGGGCCCGCCGCTTACTTTTCCACCTTGCCAGTCAAGGCCATGGTGCAGGCATTGCAGCGGGAGGGTTTACCTGCCAGTCTGTCGCTGAGTGCCGGCACCTTCGTCTGCAACCATGTCTTCTATGGGCTCATGGCGATGCAGCAACGTCATGGCGTGCAGCGTTGCGGCTTCATTCACATTCCGTTTTTGCCCAGTCAGGCGGCGGGACGAACGGGCGCGCCCAGCATGGCGCAAGAGGACATGGTGCGTGCATTGCGCATTTGCGTGGAGGTGAGCGTGCGTCGCAAGCGCGATGTACGCACAACGGGCGGCACTACCCATTAGCGGTACCCCTCAACCCCGCACAAACAAGGTCACCAACGGGTCTGCGCCCACCTGACGGCTCCAGTGCCCATGGATAGCGGGGTCGAACGTAGCACCCTCGGGCAGCATATCAGCGCTGTAAAAATGTTCGCCGGGCTGGAAGATGCGCGACGCACCCCCCTGAAGGCCAATTTCCATCTGGCCACCCAAAATGAAAACCCATTGCGGCGCACCGGTGCAGTGAAAGCTGCTGCGAAACCCCACCGGGCTGCGGCGCAACTGGTAACCGCCCGAGGCAAACACATCGGATAGCATGGACTGGGGGTTCCCCTGATCCAGGGGCACCGATTCTTCGCGAAAGCGCGCACGCCCGTCGCTGTCGGTAAAGAGAATGACTTTGGTGAACGTGTCCATGGCCCGGCCCTCCTGTTTGGTAGAGCAAAGATTATTGCCGACCAAGGCACAATACCCCCATGCGAATCCTCCACACCATGCTCCGCGTTGGCGATCTTCAGCGCTCCATCGATTTCTATACCAAGGTACTTGGCATGCAGTTGTTGCGCCAGTCTGAAAATCCCGACTACAAATACACCCTTGCTTTTCTGGGCTACGGAAAGAACCCCGAGCACGCCGAAATCGAACTCACCTACAACTGGGGTGTCGAGTCCTACGAAATGGGCACGGCGTTTGGCCACATCGCACTGGGCGTACCGGACGCCTACGTCGCGTGCGAAACAATCAAAAAAGCGGGCGGAAAAGTCACGCGGGAAGCCGGTCCGGTCAAAGGTGGAAGCACTGTCATTGCCTTTGTGACCGACCCGGACGGATATAAGATTGAGCTAATTCAGCGCGCCTGAAAAACCGGAATTGCTACACTTTCAGTAGCTGCTTGAGCAATGCCAGCGGGCGTCAGAGCCAACTACAGGCACCTTCTTCCGCAGTGAGCGCAGCGCGGCGCATGCCTGCGAACAGTTCACGGCCCATGCCGATGCCGTTGTCGACCACGAGGCCAGGGGGCATCTCCGCGCAGGCACGCGCTTGCCACTGTGCCGCATCCACCAGCACCTGCACCGTGCCAGCGTCTGCATCCAGTCGGATGACATCACCGTTCCACACCTTGGCCAGTGGCCCGCCCGAAGCGGCTTCGGGTGACACGTGAATGGCCGACGGCACCTTGCCCGATGCCCCACTCATGCGGCCATCGGTCACCAATGCCACCCTGAAGCCCTTGCCTTGCAGCACGGCCAATGGCGGCGTGAGCTTGTGCAACTCCGGCATACCATTGGCCCGGGGGCCTTGCCATCGCACCACACACACCACATCGCGGTCTAGCTCGCCCGCCTGGAAAGCACGATGCAGTGCGTCCTGTGAGTCAAACACGCGACAGGGCGCCTCCACCACATGGCGGTCAGGCGGCACGGCCGAGACCTTGATGACGCTGCGCCCCAGATTGCCCTGCAACAACTTCAATCCGCCCGTGGAACTAAATGGATTGGCCACTGGTCGAGCCACAGTTTCATCGGCACTCTTGTCGGCCATGGTCCATCGCAGTGAACCATCCTCATGTGCCGAGGGAATACCGGTGAACTCACGCAGACCACCTGCGCGAACGGTGAGCACATCGGCATGCATGAACCCTGCATCGAGCAGTTCCCGTATGACAAAGCCCGGGCCGCCAGCGTCCTGAAAGTCGTTCACATCGGCACTGCCGTTCGGATACACACGGGTGAGCAATGGCACCACATCGGACAGCGCCGAGAAGTCATCCCAGTCAATCACGATGCCCGCTGCACGTGCCACCGCCACCCAGTGGATGAGGTGGTTGGTCGAGCCCCCAGTGGCCACGAGCGCAACCATCGCATTGACAATACAGCGCTCGTCTACCACCCTGCCGATGGGGGGACATTTCGCCCCCACGCTTGTCACTTCGTGTACTGCGCTGCCCCCCGAGGGGTCGCTCGCGTCTTGGGGCGGCCCGGCGACGCTCAAGGATTGGAGGCCAAGTACCGTGCGTACGGCTTCGCGCGTCAATTCGTCGCGCACCGCGGCACCCGGGTTGATGAACGCAGTGCCGGGCACATGCAGGCCCATGGCTTCCAGCAGCATCTGGTTGCTGTTGGCGGTGCCATAAAAGGTGCAGGTACCCAGACCATGGTAGGCCGCAGACTCGGCTTGCAGAAGTTCGGCACGGCCCACCAGTCCTTGCGCGGCCTGCTCCCGCACTTTGGCCTTGTCGTTGTTGGACAGGCCCGATGTCATCGGACCTGCTGGGACAAATACGGTTGGCAAGTGTCCAAAGTGCAGCGCTCCGATCAGGAGCCCGGGCACGATCTTGTCGCACACACCCAGCATCAGCACACCATCGAACATGTCGTGGCTCAGCGATACGGCCGTGGCCATCGCAATCGCATCACGGCTGAACAGACTCAGCTCCATGGCGGGTGTGCCCTGCGTCACACCATCGCACATGGCCGGTACGCCACCGGCCACTTGTGCCGTGGCACCATGTCGGCGGGCTTCCTGTTTGATGATGTCGGGGTAATGCTGCAGCGGCGCGTGCGCCGAGAGCATGTCGTTGTAGGCATTGATGATGCCGATGTTGGCAGCCTTTTCCGCCACGACACCAATACGGTCCAAGCTGGAGGCGCGTTTTTTGTCACCCTCGGGCATGGCCGCAAAGGCATGGGCTACATTGGCACAGCCCATGCGCTCGATGCCCGGCTTGCGCTGTGCGGCGGCGTCCAGGCGGGCCAAATAAGCACTCCGTGTGGGTGCACTGCGCTGCGTAATGCGACGGGTTACCTCTTGCACGACCGGATGAAGAATTGGAGAAGCGGACATTGGTTACCTGGAATACTTGTAACAAAATTACAAGACCAATGTTAGCCGCAAAGCAATTCCCTGTGCGCACATCAAGTTACCAGCTGGGTACGAACTGCAGTCGCGGTCGCTGCATCAGCGGACTGCCTATACTGCTGGCATGACCTCCATCGCCGATCTACGCAAGAGCTACGAGCGCGATGCACTGGACGAGAGTGCGTCTCACGCCGATCCGTTGCAACAATTTGACCAATGGCTCAAGGAAGCCATTGCCAGTGAAGTCCCCGAGCCCAATGCCATGACGCTAGCCACCGTGGCCAACAACCTGCGCCCTTCCACGCGGGTGGTGCTGATCAAGGGCTACGACGAACGCGGCATCACCTGGTTCACCAACTACGCCAGTCGCAAGGGTCAGGATTTGGCCGGCAACCCCTTCGCAGCACTGCAGTTCCACTGGGTCGAACTCGAACGGGTGGTACGCATCGAGGGTACCGTGGAAAAAGTCAGCGAGGAAGAAAGTGACACCTACTTCCACTCCCGCCCACTCGACTCACGCATTGGCGCATGGGCGTCACCGCAAAGCGAAGTAATCTCTGGCCGCGGCGTACTGGTGGGCAATGCAGCCAGATATGCCGCTCAGTTTTTGCTGCAACCACCGCGCCCGCCGCATTGGGGCGGCTATCGCTTGAAGCCGGACAACTGGCAGTTTTGGCAGGGGCGCAAGAGCCGCCTGCACGACCGCTTGCGCTATACGCTGGAGCACGATAGCAGCTGGCGGCGCGAGCGCCTGGCACCTTAGAAGCACATTCAGCACGCCCACCTGCGTCGCCGACTACTTTTAGCATTGCCGCCTACACCACCCAGGCGGCGCTAGTGGTCGATACATTCCTGCATTGATAGCTGGTCGTCGTTGTTGGCATCTGCCGCATCGATGTCCAGACACATACCCCAACGCTGCGAAAAGGGCCGTTGGCGGCGGCTGGTGTGTTGCCACCACGGTTGTCATCGCGGCGGTTGCTATTGGCCAGCAGGACCAGGCCAGCAATGGCTGCTACGGCAGCGATGGCGTAGCCGACATTCGAACCATTGCCGTGGCCGGAGTCTTGCGGTGTCCGGGTGACTTGAAAGCGTCCGCCACACCCCGAATTGACCCACAGTTCCTTGGCACTTAGGCGTAGCCCCAACTGCGCCCGAAACGGCAACCGCACCGAATCTGCTGCGTGAGTTCGACCTGCGTCACATCGTCCGGCAATCGGTAGGTGCTCATGCCGCCGTTGGACACCAACTCCACCTCCCTATCCTGGGTCTGCGCCTGCGCCTGGATAGGCGCTATCGCCATCGATACCGCGGACAACACCACAGCGCTGTTTCTGAAAAAGCGTTTCATGGTTGGCCTTTCATGAGTTACATCGGGTGTGAACTGCCGATGCCCGACACGCTGCGCTACTTCCCAAACAGCGCCTTGGTATGGGCTGCATCAATCTTGTCTTCGTACTTGCTGACCTTGCATGTCTTGGCCTTGCAGTCGCAAGCGACCTTGTTGGTCAGCACAAAAGTAGTCATGTCAAAGTCCTGCACACCAGGTTCCGGACGGATCATGTCCATCAGCCGTTTCTCTGCTTTTTCACCCAGGTACATCTTGGTGAGTGCATGTCCATCAGCCGTTTCTCTGCTTTTTCACCCAGGTACATCTTGGTGAGTGCCACGGCGATACCCTGCTCGTCTGCGCAAAATCCTCCCTTCTTGTCACAGATGACGCCCGCTTCGGGCGAGTACACCGAGCCTTTGAGTTGCACGTTCTTGGCGTGGCTGGCAAATGGCGCCAGCAGCAAGGTAGAAAGGACGACCGCGGCCAGCGCGACGCATGGCCGAGTCGCCGATCCTGTACCGACCGGCAGAGCAGGCCTATACCCTGGAATGGACACAGCACCACTGGCGTGCCCGCTACGACAGTCTGACCGACAAAGTAACGGCAGAGCCCGACGGCAAGCGGTAAATCAGGAGCCCCATCGTGCGACATCGCCACGCGCAACCGAACCGCTTCAGTGACTCGCCCGGTCTGTAGTCCAGACAAACCACACCGTGAAGAACTCCCCATGATCCCATCGCTCCATTGGCTGATTGACGCGGCACAACGTGGCCACCCCGAGGTGGCGATTGCCGCCAGCGTGGACGTGGCACCTAACCTCAGCGACGCCTGGTCCCAGGTGTGTGGGCTGTTCCATATCAGCGCCCAGGAACTTGCCGCCCTGGTGGCGCGTGCGCATGGACTGGAGGCTGCGAGCATGCGCAACTTTCAGGCGGTAGAGGGCAGTTGCCTGCCGGAACGCATGTGCCGCCAGTTGGGGCTGGCACCCTTATGGCACCAGCGCGACCTGGCCTGCATCGCCGTGGCCGACCCGCGCCTCACGCAGGAGCAACTCAAGCAACTCAGTTTTGCCGCGAAACGCCCGATTCAGCTGATGGTCATGTCACCCGAAGACGTTGACACCTGCCAGACGCGGCTGTTTGCGCACAGCGTGCGCGAAGGTGGCGTCAAAACGCAGGTGATTGACTTGTTGGCGCCAGGAGGCGTCGGCAGCGACAACAACACGGTGAAGCTTGCCGGCGCTATCTTTCGTTCGGCCATCGACCGCAACGCGTCTGACATTCACATCCACCCGTTTGTGGGCGGTGGCGCCATTCGCTTTCGGGTCGATGGTGTCATGCGCCGCATTGCCACGCTGCCGATCGAGTCGCTGCAGAGCATTTCGCGCTACCTCAAGACCCATGCCGGGCTGGAGCCCAACCCGCTCAAACCGCATGATGGGCGCTTGCGGCTCAAGTATGGGCAGCGCGAGATCGATGTGCGGCTGTCCATCCTGCCCGCGTACGATGGCGACCGCATTGTCTGCCGCCTGCTCGACCAGAGCCGCAATTTCTCGCTGCAGCAAAGCCGCTTTTCGATTGCAGACCAGCAGGCCTTGCACCGACTGATCGGGCAAAGCGCCGGCATTGTGCTGCTCACCGGCCCCACCGGTTCGGGCAAGACGTCGACGCTGTACGCGCTGTTGGCCGAACTCAACAGCGTGGATGTGAACATCATGACCATCGAAGACCCGGTGGAATATGTGCTGCCCGGTATTTCGCAAGTGCAGGTGAACGAAAAGCAGGGCTTGTCGTTTGCCGACACCTTGCGCTCCATCCTGCGGCAAGACCCGGACGTCGTGCTGGTGGGTGAGATTCGCGACGAGGAGACTGCCCGCATCGCCTTGCAAGCCGCGCTGACCGGGCATCTGGTGCTCTCCACCCTGCACACCAACGACGCGTTGGGGTCCATCCCTCGGCTGCTGGACCTGAACCTCGATGCCAGCGTACTGGCCGACGCACTCATTGGCCTGGTCTCGCAGCGCCTGGTGCGCTGCCTGTGCGAAGCCTGCCGCACGCCGCGCGAGCTACCCTCGCTTGCCAGCGAAGAAGAGTTCTATCGCATCACGGGCGAGATGCCTGCGTACCGTCCGGTGGGTTGCGAAAAATGCGGCTACACCGGCTACCGTGGGCGCCTGCCTGTAATCGAGTATGTGGAAATGACGCCCCAGCTGCGCCAGGCCCTGCTGACGGGTGGCCGCAGCTTGGCCACCCTGCAAGACGCCGTGCAAGGCCACCGCCGCTCGATGGCAATGAGCGCCAAGGCGTGGATTATTTCGGGCATGACCACCCCCATCGAAGTGCAAAAAGTGCTGGGCACCAAGTTTTGGACCGAGTTGGCGCACGAACATGACAAGGAGCCCGGGTCGCTCACTTTGGATGCCGGCCAGGAGGGCCAGGGCGACAAACGCATGAAGGTGCTGCTGCTGTCCAACGACGAGGCACTCGCCGCGACGCTGGTCGCCGTCCTGCCCTACGCGGTGGAGCGCGTTGCTGACGAAACGCAGGCGGTGGCGCACATCGACCAGCAAGGCAATGTGATCGCGCTGGTGATCGACAGCGGGCTGTGCGCCGGGCCACTGGAGCCATGGATGCTGGGCCTGCGCACCGCCCTGGCCAGCTCCGGCCTGCCAGCGCTCTTTGTGTTGCGCGATGGCACAGAGGCTTTACGCGATGTGCTCGACCGTTACGGTGCCATGCACCTGGACCACTCCGCAACGCAGAGCGATGGTCTTGCAGCAGCCATGAACCGCTTGCTGCAGGGCATTCACTGACAGGTGACTACCCCTGCCCCAGCCAGGCCAACACCATCGAGAGGCTCAACAACGACAGCAGCGACGACAAGCCCACTGCCGCGGTGACCACATCCTCTGCGACGGCGTAGCGCTGCGAGAAAAGAAACACATTGGCACCTATGGGCATGGAAGCGGCCACCACCATCACCAGCATGGCCAGGCCCTTCACGCCCAACACGGTGCACAAACCCGCCACCAGCAGCGGCATGACTGCATTCTTGGCCAGTGCCAATGCCAACGCGCCCTTCCAGTGCGCGCGTACCGCGGTGTTGGCCAGTGTCATGCCCACCAGCAACAAGGCCATCGGTCCAAATGCGGCACCCAGCCACGCCATCACCTTGTCCACTTCAGTGGGCAGCGTCCAGCCCGAGGTGGCGAACAGCAAGCCTGCAATGATCGGCAGCGGCACCGGATGGATGAGGGCGTTGCGCGCTGCCATGGTCACCGTGCGCACTGCGCTTGGGCCCCCAGCACTGCCTTTGCCAGCCGCTTCACGGGCCACGGCAAGCTCAAGCACGATGGTGGCGCTGGTGAGCAGCACCAACGCATGTACCGAGATCAAGGTCAGCAAAATGACGACACCCGCCTCACCAAAGGCCAAGCCGACCAGGGGAATGCCAATCATCACGGTGTTGCTGAAAGTGGCCGCCAGCGCCAGCACCGCCGACTCGCGGCTGAAACCGCGCAGCACCAGCACCCCGAAGAAGACGATGAAGGCAGCCGCAAAGTAGGCGGCAATGGGCGCAAAGTCCAGACGCTCCAGGTGCACCGTGCTCATGGTGCGAAACAGCAGGGCCGGGGTGAGCACCATGAACACCAGGCTTGATAGGTCTTTTATGCCTGCAGCGCCCACCAGACGTGCGCGAGCAGCTATGAAACCAATAGCAACCAGGATCACGACCGGCAGCAGCGCAGAAACCACCAGCGGGTTCATGCGCGCCCCGGTCTACTTCACCGCCACACCATCGATCACCCGGTAGTACAGCCCATAGGGGTCGTCCTGCAGCACGGCAAACTGACCCTCCACCACGACCGGCTCCATGGTGTATTTCACCGGCGTCTTGGTTTTGACTTCCACCATGCTTTCAGGCCCGCCCGGCGTGCAGAACGAGCACGACATCGGCACCGAACTGAGCAGGAAGTGGCGCTGCTTTTCACCGGGTTCCAGCGGCATCATGAAGCCCTGCACCCGTTGGCTCTTCTTGTTCAGGGCCTGCACTTCCGCCGGGAATACCGGCAGGATGCGGTTCTTGTCCACGCGGGTCTTGACATTGGTAAGCACCGACCAGGGCAACACATCTGCGCGCTCCTGCAACGGCGCAAAGGGGCTGTTGGGGCTGTGCACGCCAGCACCGCTACCCGAAGGAACACCGGTGCCGCCCGCGATTGGTGAAGAAAGCTGGGCCTGAGCACACAGCGACAGCAGCACCGCCATCACGGCGGCAATTCTGGAAATACGTTTCATACTTGATTCCTCATCTGGTTTCCATCTTAGTCCAGTTGCACGCCGTGGCCGACAGATCAATGACCTTCAATACGAGTGTGCCCGGCACCCTTGGATTCACTGTTTTGCGCCCAGGTGGCGGGATCGGAATCAATCACGGTATACGTGCCGGCAGGTAGCCTGACATTGGGTGTGGCGTTCCAATAAGCGTTGGGTACCCCACCTTGGCCGGGTGTACCTCTGGTGCCCCAAGGGCCCCATTTTTCTCCACTTGCATTGCGCAGGGCGATGGAGCCGGTTTGCGATGTACCACGCCCATCGTTCCAGTGGTAAGTGACGATCCTGGTGATGGTCCTGGGCTGGCTGATACTGAAAGTTGTCTGTTGGGTCGGCTTGTTGTAAACACCACCAGTGTTGCCGTTGTCAAAGATTGCATTGCCGTGCGTCACGGAGGACACGGCAGGCGCGGGGTTGCCACACCGTTCCAGATCCTGCGCCCGACCTGCGGTTTCTGAGCGCGACAACTCGAGCGACGACGCCATGCACCAGCCATAGTGACCGCCCTCACTGGTGTGCCAGCGGTTGCCCGTGTAGCCACATTGCCGCTGCACATTGTCTGCCTGGCGGGCAATGGCTTGCGCGGTGTAATCCTTGCAATAGTCGGGCTTGCTCTGCGCGTTGGGTGTGTCTGCAGGGGGCGATGCTGGCTGCACGCGCGTCCAGTGGCTGTCCCCGGCACGTTTGGGGCCATTGAGTTCTTCCACCCGTCCTGAACCCCGCTGCCCGTCGGCAGCAAAGCGAATGTCGTAGTAGCCCTTGATGGAGCCATCGCGCGTGGTGTAGTCAATGCGAAAAGTGCCTGCCGATGTCCAGTGCCCTGGTCCGCTGGCATTGCCAAGCCCGGCTTCCTGTGCAAACCAGCCCCCATTACTCGTGCGGGAAACGGTCCACGTTGCCTCCGGATTGTGCCTCCAGGTGCCTACCACGTCGGGCTGAGCCACCGCCACGGGTTGTGGAGCGGGCGCGGGCGCAGGGTGCAAGTGCTTGTCCAGCGCAGCGATGTAAACCTCCAGATTCTTGTCGGGCACGTACCGCAGGCTCTCCTGGTACTTCGCGATTGCCTCGCGAATCTTTCGCTCGTGCTCCAGTGCGCTGCCTTCGTTGCGCAAGCGTTGTGCCGCCTCCCGGCGCTGCTGCAATGCCAGCTGCTGCTCTACCGTCTGGATGTACTGCTCCAGATTCGGGTCAGGCACCAGTTCCAGGCTCTGCCGGAACGCAGCAATGGCCTCGGCCAGGCGCATGGATTGGCGCAGACTCTCGCCCTGCTCACGCAGATATTTGGCACGTGCATAGCGGGCCTGCTGCTCCGCCAGGGCAGCCTTGAGCTGCTTGACGTGGCTTTCCAGCCCATCGTCACGCTGGATGTCCAGGCTGGCGGTGTAGCTTTCTATCGCCTGCGCCAGCTGGCGCGCCTCCTCCTGCTGGTGGCCGCGCTGCTTGGCCTGCACTGCCTTGGCCAGTTCGCTGCGATCGTAGTTGAGCTGACCCTGAAAGTTCTGCGCCGTTTCGGCGGGATGCTCCCAGTCCTTTGCCACTTTCTCCAGCACCGCAATGGCCGAACGCATGTCCTTGGCCTTCTGGAAGTCCGATGACTTTTGCCAGGCGTCGCGCACTGCAGTGTTGTAGGTCTTCATGGCGCCCTCGACGCGGCCCTTGAGCGCCACGAAGTCAGGGTCCTTGTCGGCGGGTGGCAGCACGCGCGGCTGCGCTTTCATCATCTGGTATTCCAGGGCCTGTAGTTCCCCCCAAGCCCTGTGCGCCTGGTTTTTGCGCACCATGTCATCGATGGGCGGGAAGCGTTTTTCCTGGGCTTCTCGCCAATTAGCGTTCCACTTCTCGTATTGGCTCTTGGTGGCCTGGTGGCTGATTTCCTCCTGCGCGCTGCGCGGACCAATTTTCTTGAGCACCCTGTCCATATTGTCAACAGCGCGGTCCAGCCGCCCGGCTTCGACATTGCGTGCTGCATGGTTCGCGAGATAGGGTCCCACTGTGGCACGTACATAGTCCAGATCTGCCGGCAGCATCAAACCCTTGATAGCGTTGAGCTTGTCAGAAATGGCGCGCGCGGTTTCCTCGTCTTCCATCGCTTTTCGGCTGGCCACGTCAGCCTTGATTTCCTGCACCTCCTTTTCCACGGCGCGGGCGTTTTCCACCAGGGCCTGCTGATGCCATTTGTTGAAAATGTCCTGCGCCTCGTCGTAGCGCATTTTGGTTATCTCATTGAAGCAGGCGTACTGGGTTTTGGTGTCGCTGGTGGGCAAAGGGGTCTTCCAGATGGACAGTGGGCCATTGCACTGGCACGGGCCATGCCCAAACTCACCCTTCATCGAGGGGTTGTAGTTGCCGCCAAACATGCCGCCGCAATTGCGGCACATACAGTTCAAGAACGGTTTGACGTCCTCATCGTGCAAACCCAGTTTGCGCATCTTGGTCATCATCTGCTCAAACGCGCGCCTATCCAGCACCATCTGGTGCATGACCGATGCCAGCTCGTTCTGCATGGCGGCGTAGGCCTCCATCTCCTTCTCCTGGGTGAAATACTCCCAGATCGTGTCGGGCAAATAGAGCACACCGATCAGCACGTCCTGACCCATGTAGACACCGGTCTTTAGCAGGGTGAAAGTGACATGCTTGACCATGGACGGGTTGGCGCCGTTCTCAAACTCCTTGATATAGCGCTCCAGTTCCTCGCGCTGCGCTTTCTCGAATGCCGGGCCAATGCCGGTGCCCTCCCAAGCGGAGTGCAC
>JFJP01034736.1_pt1 | contig 62979 bp, 52 predicted proteins | sample 431651 | NCBI WGS metagenome assembly JFJP01 (sample SAMN02602958, study PRJNA72255) | Microbial mat metagenome, whole genome shotgun sequencing project. | biome: fresh water; feature: sink hole; material: water; isolation source: purple microbial (photo- and chemosynthetic) mats found in... | reverse complement strand
GGTGTCTTCTATATCAAGACCGGAGGCCCGGATAGTGGATTCTACGCAAGCACGGAGAACGGCATCACCACCACCGAGTACGGCGAGTGGTCAACCTCATACGTGGTCTACAAGGCTCCCTGATCCCGTCCACCGCGGTGCCGGACGCAAGATCCGGCACGCATGGACAACCCATAGGGTATCCTGGTGAGTCTGTAAATATGGCAGACTAAGTCTTTGTTCTACTCTGAACCTACCCGCATAATGTTTCTATGAACTGTGTATACGCCAGTAATCGGCGCGGCTCACTTCAACGAAGCCACGGGAGCGGTACAGGGCAAGCGCGGCGGGATTGTCCACATCCACCTCGAGGGAAATATCGGTTGCCCCGCGGTTCCTGAGTACGACGAGGGCAGCATCCAGGATGGCCCCTCCCAGCCCCTTGCCACGCGAGTCCGGAACAACACCGAGGCCGTGCAGCATGTAACCCTGATTTTCCCTGGCCAGGGCTACCAGACCGACGGCTCCCTCGGCCGAGCGCGCCATGAATTGCTCACGTTCAGGATCGGAGAGTATCGCGATGGCGAATTCCCTGGCATCGTCTTGCCGCTCGCTGAAAGTACCAGATGACAGTGCTGTAAATTCATCAAGGTCTGCCATTGTAACAGGCACCAGACGCAAATCCCGGGGCGCCTGGATTTCCGCGAGCCGGTCGCCCGGCAGCGACATCAGGTATTCGCCGTGGTCCAGTACCGCGCCCAGCCGTTCAGCAATGGCAGAGCCTGATGGAGCCGCACCTTCGCAGACAAGCAAGGCTGACTCTGCACCCGAACGGGACAGAGCGTCCGCGAGACTGTGGTACAGCTCCCTGAAGATGCCCTGATGCCTGAAAACTGGCTGGACGCAGGCACTGATTTCACCTTCTGACCGGCGCGGAGCAAACGCGCATGCTGCTCCTGCGAGTATCCGGAGACAGCCCCGGGGTTCAATCGTGGAGTTGCTGATCGATTGACAGGACGGAGTGCCGGATGGCACAGCCCAGGCCAGGCGCCATGCCGGCAGGTCATGGTCGGCATTCAGGTGCGTGTCGAATTCCATGCAGGGATCAAAGTGGTCAGCTGTTCTGCACTCCGCTATGAGTTTCTCCACGGCAAGCCGCTCTTCCTGTGACAGCGACACCCGCTCCTCAAAGCATATGGGCAGGCATACGGTCATGATTCACCCGTCTTTATGCGCTCTATCTCGTCGCGGAGTATGGCTGCCGCTTCAAACTCAAGGTTCTTGGCCTTCTCGAGCATTTCGCGCTCAAGCCGCTTTATAAGGGCGGACTTCTGTTCAGGCACCAGCAGGTTGTACGCGCTCTTGATAGTCTCCAGTTCCGTGCCAAGGGCCTGCTGCTTTTCTTCCTTGTGGCGCTCGAGGATGTCGTGGATGGCCTTCTTTATGGTCGTCGGCGTTATGCCATGTTCGGTGTTGTAGGCCATCTGGATGGCGCGGCGGCGGTTTGTCTCGTCTATCGCGATACGCATGGCATCTGACATCCTGTCCGCGTACATGACGACGATACCGGCAGCGTTGCGGGCCGCTCGTCCTATGATCTGCACGAGGCTGGTTGCTGACCGCAGGAAGCCTATCTTGTCGGCATCGAGTATTGCTATGAACGAAACTTCAGGAAGGTCGATACCCTCGCGCAGCAGGTTTATGCCGACCAGCACATCGTATTCACCAGTGCGCAGTTGCGTAAGAATCTCCACGCGCTCTATGGTCTCAACCTCGCTGTGGATGTAGCGCACCTTCAGCGATAGCGAGGCCAGGTATTCGGACAACTCTTCGGCCATGCGCTTGGTAAGGGTAAGTATCAAGCTCCGCTCGCCAAGCGCGTTGCGCTTCTTGATCTCCGTGTAGATGTCTTCCATCTGCCCCTCGCTGGGCCGCACGACGATTATCGGATCGACGAGGCCGGTAGGCCGTATCATCTGTTCGACAATGCGGGCGCTCTTTGTTGTTTCAGTGACACCAGGTGTCGCCGAGACGTAGACGACCCGCTTGGTCAGCGTTTCGAATTCGTCAAACTTGAGCGGGCGGTTGTCCATGGCGCAGGGCAGGCGGAATCCGTAATCAACCAGGTTCTGCTTGCGGGAGCGGTCGCCTGCGTACATGGCACCTATCTGGGGCAGGCTTACATGTGACTCGTCGATGAACGTGAGGAAGTCGTCTGGAAAGTAGTCAAGAAGCACCGAAGGCCGCTGTCCCCTGGCCCGGCCTGACAACGGGCCGGAATAATTCTCTATGCCGGGGCAGTACCCCATTTCCTCGAGCAGTTCTATGTCGTACTCGACGCGGGTCTTCAGGCGTTGTGCCTCTACTATCTTCTTCTGTGACTGCAGTTCCTCGTACCGTTCCGCAAGTTCGGCCTTGATGCCGGCAAGGGCACGCTGTACCATCGTTTCCGGCATGACGAACTGTTTGGCCGGATAGATGACGGCAGCATCAAGTTCTTCAAGGATGTTGCCAGAAACCGGGTCAAAGCGGCGTATGCGCCTGACCGTGTCAAAATCGAGTTCCAGACGGTACGCCTCCTTGGCGTAAGCCGGGTATACCTCGATGACATCGCCACGAACCCTGAAACGGCCACGGTCGAGCACCGCGTCGTTGCGCTCGTACTGCAGCGTTATGAGTTCACGCTTGAAGGCCTCCGGATCGAGCTCCTCGCCCACCACGGCGTCAACCTTCATCTCACGGTAGACCTCGGGCGTGGCCAGGCCATAGATGCAGGACACGGTCGCGACGATGATGACGTCGCGCCGTTCCATGAGGCTGCGCGTCGCGGAGAGCCGGTGCCGCTCAATTTCCTGGTTGATGTCAGCGTCCTTTTCTATATAGAGGTCACGCGTCGGCACGTAGGCTTCGGGCTGGTAGTAGTCGTAATACGAGACGAAGTACTCCACGGCGTTGTCAGGGAAAAAATCCTTGAACTCGCGGAACAGCTGGGCGGACAGGGTCTTGTTGTGGCTGACGATGAGGGTGGGCTTCTGGACAGCTTCTATCACCTTGGCCATCGTAAACGTCTTGCCTGAACCAGTAACGCCCTTCAGGGTCTGGAACCTGTCACCAGAGCTGATTCCAGAAGCAAGGGCAGCTATGGCTTGCGGTTGATCTCCGGCCGGCACAAAGGGAGCTACGACTCTGAATGGTTTCATACAGCCAGTATAGCCTCCCGCGCAGTGCACGGAAAGTGATAAAACGATTCTAGCCGCTGATCCTGCCGGCGGCGGCACAGATGATGCTGGCGGCTGGCCCGAGCAATCTGGCGGGGACCGAACCAAAGCTGACGCGGACATGGGCATCGCCGACGGGGTCAAGGGCCGGCTCATACCGGAAGGATGATTCCGGCACCAGCACACAGCCTCCAGCCAGGCATTCAGCGACAAACTGCCGTGCCACGACACCGGCGGGCAAAGCCAGCCACAGGTTGATGCCCCCCTGCGGCTGCGTCCAGGAAAGCCCCGCAGCCCGGCAGGTTGCCAGCGCGGCCGAAAAATCCTCGCAGGCTCCGCGGTAGCGCTTCCGTGCGGCCGCTACGTGCTCGTCAAAGCGGCCGCTGGACAGGAATCGTTCCAGCACCCGCTGCATGAGGCCGTTGGACGAAATGTCTATGGAACGCTTGACGCTCTCAAAGCGCTCCCGGAGTTGCGTAGGTGCCTCAAGACAGGCGATGCGCAGTCCCGGCATCAGTGACTTGGAGAAGCTTTTGACGAATATTACCCTGCCCGAGCCATCAAAAGACCTGACAGGGGGTATGAATGAACCATCCCAGGCCAGGTCTGAAAACAGGTCGTCTTCTATGATGTAGAAGCCATATCGATCGGCCAGATTCGCCAGTTCTGCCCGCCGTTCCTGGGTGTAGACCACCGTGGTGGGATTCTGGAAGCTTGGATTTATGTGTACCAGCCTGAGCGGCCGGGACGAGGCGAGGCGCTCGAGGGCCCGCAGGTCGAGACCGTCAGACAGGAGCGGCACGGCTTCGACCCTGGCGCCGGCTGCCACGAAGGCATCCCTGGCGCCGCGGTAGCCGGGAGATTCCACGGCGGCCACGTCACCACGCCTGAGCAGCACCCTGGCGGCCAGGTCTATGCCCTGCTGGGCACCCGAAACGATGTGCACATCGTCAGGGTCGATGGCGGCTGAAGAACCAGAGCGGCCGTAGGCCAGGCGGGCCGCCAGGGCGGTTTTAAGCGGCCGGTAGCCGGCTGTGTCTTCGTACTCGAAGGCACGGCCGCCATCGGCGTCTATCGATTCTACAATGAAGCGCTTCATGTCCTCGAGCGGGAACAGATCCAATGGCGGCGCATTTGCCGCCATGTCGATGACAGGAATACTGTTGTCCGGTAGCGGGCGTTTTGACTCAGGCGCCAGGCTACCGCCACGATCCCGGCCAGGCTCGGTAGTGAGGGGCAGATCAACCAGCGGCGCGCCGTCAGCAACGTAAGCGCCTGAACCTGCCCTGGCCTCGACGTAGCCTTCCCTGGTCAGGATGCGGTACGCCGCCACAATGGTGGCGGGATTGACGCCCAGCTCGTCTGAAAGGCCGCGCACAGAAGGCAACCTGTCGCCCGGGCGGAATTCTCCGCCCGCGATTCTTGCACGCACGGCATCCGCGGCCTGGATATACAGAGGCGTCTCATCGTCCTTGAAGAGATGGAAGCCCTGAACCACAGCCTTACTTGGTGCCCAGGTATTCAGCCCGGTCGGACAGCACGACATCCGCTGAAAGCTTCCTGGAGCCGCGGTAGTACTGGATCTTTACGGTGCTGCCGGGCTTGTTGTCCTCAAGCGCCGAATACAGATCGGCCAGTGAGCTTGTTTCCATGCCATCGACTGAAACGAGCACATCTCCACCGACGTTGAACACACTCTGATAGTAGCGCACGGGAGTGGTGCCCCCACGGACACCGGAACGGTCTGCGTTGCCTCCCTTTTTGGTTGAAGAAACAAGCAGCCCCTTGTCTATGGGCAACGAGTCACCCTTCTCCTTCATATATTCTATGAGCGCGGGAAAAAGCTGTACGTATTCCGCATCTATCCAGCCACGCTTGACCATGCCGAACTTTATCAGGTCCGGCACGATGCGTTTGGCTGTATTCACGGGTACCGCGAAACCAACGCCGACAGAGCCGCCAGAGGGAGAATAGATCATCGTATTGACCCCGATTATCTCGCCCTGCGCGTTCAGGAGCGGGCCGCCTGAATTGCCGGGGTTGATGGACGCGTCGGTCTGTATCATGTCACGGATGATGGTCTTGGCATCCTGCTGCACGGGCCGTCCCAACCCGGAGACGATGCCGCGTGTCAGCGTGCGCTCCAGGCCAAAGGGATTGCCGATGGCCAGCACCTTCTGGCCTACCTTGAGGTTGGTACTGTCGCCATATGGCACTACGGTAAGTGCCATGCCCTTGGGAGGGTCGAATTTGATGACCGCGAGGTCGTTTTCGGGGTCAGAACCTATGACTTTACCTTCCATGCGCGTGCCGTCGGCCAGATTGACGAAGACCTTGTAGGCATCCTTGATGACATGGTGGTTGGTCAGGACATAGCCTCGTGCATCAATGATGGAACCCGAGCCCGAACCGCCCTGCTGGGGCACCGGCTCGAGGAACCAGTTGATGGCCACGACCTCGGTAGTGATGTTGACGACACCGGAATTCAGCCGCTCGTAGACGGAGATGTTCTCGTTCTCATCCTGTGAATACCCTCCGCTGGCATCAGACAGCACCTGTACGGCCTCAACCGTCCGTACTGTGTTCGCAGCAGGTACTGCGGAAGGCGCATCGGCTATGGTCCGGGCGTTTTCCCCGGCAGGCGGTTGCTGGCCGGCAAGAGGCAGGAAGCCGAAGCCGACCGCGGCAAGCAGGCCGATGGCAAGGGACGTGATGATTGATACGATCAGCTGTCTACGGGAATAAAGCCGCATATGCATCCTCCGGTGAAGGTTCATGCCTCCACTCGATTCAATGATTTGTAAGCAACACCACAAATATACAGGGCTGATGATAAAACGCCAATGTCTGCGTGTTGTTTATGTATCACATTGACCGCGGGGCCAACGCCGGATACTATAATTGCCCATGGATATAAAGCGAAGACTCGGCCAAGCCTATGGCGTCGGCACCAAAGACGAACCCAAGGACGATACCAAGCCAGCCACGCCCGGAAGACCCATTGCGCCGCGGAACCCGGAATCCCGTGGTACAGCTCCGGCAAAGACGGAAGCCCGCCCGTCATCGCTGAAACCGCGGAACCTTGACGCCAGGGCGGTCGCAGCCTCTGAAAACTACCTCAAGACAGGCAAGCCGGGCATAGAGAAGGCGGCCAAATTCCTGCTCCTCCTGGGCCGGGACGAAGCCGCAAATGTCATCCGCCACCTGAAACCGGATGAAATCGAGAAAGTCTCGCGTGAAATAGCGCGCATTGACCGCATAGACACCGTCGAAGCCAACGAAATACTCACCGAATTTGGCTGGCTGGCCAAAACGCAGGCTGCCAGTCTCGAAGGCGGGCCTGAGATTGCCGAGAGCATGCTCGCCGCCGCCTTTGGCGCGGAACGGGCCCGGGAAGTATTCCGCAAGGCCGTACCTGAATCCAGAAAACCATTCTCGTTCCTCAACGACTTTGATGCGCGCCAGCTCCTGGTACTGTTCAAGGACGAATCACCGCAGATGATTGCCATGATCCTGCCCTACATAGACGCAAAGCTGGCTTCAGGCGTCATTTCAGAACTATCAAAGCCTACCCGCTCGGACGTCATACAGCGTATCGCCAGACTCGACCGCAGTTCACCGGACGTCATAGAGCGCGTAGAAGCGGTACTGCGGGACAAGGCCGCAAAGATAGGCCGGGTCGACTCGGGCGAGCGTATCGATGGGGCGGCGGTACTTGCCGGCATCCTCAAGCATGTCGACGGAGGGCTTGAAGGCACCATCCTGTCCGGTATAGAAGAAGACAATCCAACCCTGTCGCAGGATATCCGCGAGCGCTTGTTCACCGCGGATGACGTCCTGCGGGTCGCAAACCGCGACATGCAGAAAGGCCTGCGGGACCTGTCAGAACGGGATATTGCGCTCGTGCTCAAGGGCAAGAGCCAGGCATTCAGGGACAAGATCCTGTCGAATGTATCCCAGGGAAAGCGGACCATGGTACTTGAGGAGTATGAAATCATGGGTACGGTCAGGCGGGACGAGGCGGACAAGGCAACCAAGTCGTTCATAGACTTCTACAAGAAGCGCTGGGAGGCCGGGGATCTGGTTTTGGAAGGCGACGACGACCTGATCGATTGAGGACAGCCCCTCTCAGCCCTTCGCGTACACGATACCGCCATCCGAGCTTTCTTCGGCACGCGCCAGCATGAACAGCAGGTCAGAGAGCCGGTTGACGTAGCGGCGCAGGGGGGCTGGCACGTCGGCATCCCAGGCCAGCGCCACTATCCTGCGCTCTGCCCGCCTGCAGACCGTCCTGGCAATGTCGAGCTTGGCCGACTGCACATTGGAGCCGGGTATGACAAAACCGGCAAGCGGTATTTCGGCTTCGTAGCGGTCTACATAAGCGCCGAGTCGCTGTTCATCCTGTTCAGTTATAGGCAGCGCAAACGCACCGGTACGTGTGGCAAGCTGCCCGGCAAGCCGGTACAGGTCTTTCTGTATCTCCTCTACTATGTTCCGGCAATCGTCTCGCTTGAGCCAGTGTTTGGCTTCACCGAGCACCGAGTCCAGTTCATCGATGGTACCATACGCCTCGACCCGGAGATCGTCCTTGCGTACGCGCTCGCCTGACCAGAGCCCCGTCAGTCCATCATCACCAGTTTTTGTAACGATACCCATGAGCCTACCCCTTGCATCGAATGGAGCTTCGTATGATCATAGTGCGCAACTTGGCTCCTTGTACCATGAATACTATGCTAGAATATAGTTGATCGAGAGGATCAGGAACAATTTTACTCAATTATGATTCCAGAGGCTGCGATGAACGACGATAGCGTCCTGGCAGTTGATGCTGCAAATGAACGGGCGTGGAATTCGACAATAGAGAATCCTCAATCATCGCTTGAAGAAGCCGAGCGAGCCTTGTCCTCGGCCCTGAGCATCGGATACACCAAAGGTCAGGCTGATGCGCACCTGAACATTGGCTGGGCCAATTACTACCTCTCCCGCATGCCGGAAGCCTTTGGATCGTTCAACGAGGCCAACCGCCTGTATGAGGCGCTTGGCGATATCATGGGTACCTGCAGAACCCTCAATGCGTTTGGCGTATACCATCAATTCGTCTTCAGGCTGGACAAATCAATAGATTTCTATACCAGAAGCCTGAATGTCGCCAGGGCCAACGGCCTGGTTGACCGGGAACTCATAGCCATGGCCAACATCGGCGAAGTGTGTCTGGAGCTGGGCAATCCGCAGCAGGCGCTGGACTACCTCATCCAGGCCTACGGAAGGATGACTGCCGGGATGGATACCGAGGTCGTTGCCGATTGCCTCAGAAACATCGGAGTGGCCTTCCTCGAGATGGACAACCTGGTCATGGCAGCCGAATTCACCAGGAAATCCTACGAAATGGCCCTGGCTGCGGATGAGACCATCATGGCAACCGATGGCCTCGAGACCCTGGCCAACATTGCCATAGCCAGCAACAATCCCACAGAGGCTGAAACGCTCGTCATCAAAGGACTCGAGCTTGCGGCAAAAACCGGCAACCTGAGCCAGCGGGCAAGCATCCTCATCGTACAGGCATCCGTGCTCAACGATACGGGCAATGCGCGGGAAGCACTCGGCATCCTGCTGGAGGCCGAGCGGCTTTGCCAGGGTATCAACCTTAAAAGCAAACTTTTCAAGGCGCACGAACAGATCTCAAAGTCGTATGAGGCTCTCGGAGAGTACGAACAGGCCCTTGTGTACTTCAAGAGATTTGCCGACTTCAAGGCCCAGGCCCAGCGAGAAGAAACCGCCAACAAGCTCCGCAGCATCCAGACACAATCAGAGATGGAGCGAGCCCGGCAGGAAGCCGAGATATACCGGTTGCGCAATATCGACCTCAAGGAAAAAACAGATGCGCTCGTCGATATCAATCGCCAGATCACCTCGATCTCGACGATAGGCCGGCGCATAACGGCAAGCCTGGACTTCAACATGGTAGTCCAGACCGTCTACGACTGCCTCAAGCCATTCCTGGACATGGACATGTTCGGTATAGCCCTCCACGATCCGGATCATGGCCAACTCGTGTACAAGCGCTTCTACGAAGATGATGCAAGGAAAAACGAATACAGGATCAATCTGGATTCTGACAGCAGTTTTGCCGTATGGGCCTTCAAAAACCGCAAGCCGGTACTGATTGCGGAAAAAGACCTTGAATACGGCAAATACCTGTCAAAACCCTCTGCGACGTTTGGCCGCTCGTCCCAATCTGTTGTGTGCATGCCTCTGGCCATAGAAGACCGTGCGATTGGTGTCATGACTATCCAGAACTACAAGCCCCGGGCCTACGCACCCAATCACCTGTCCTTCCTCGAAGCACTCGCACCCTATGTCGGCATAGCCGTGGAAAATGCCATAATCCATGACAGGCTCGAAGACCTGAACAGTGCCTTGTCTGACGAGAAGCGCAGGCTTGAACGGGCGACGCTGAAGATAAGCCATCTGGCCAATCACGATTCACTTACGGGCTTGCCCAATCGCAGGCTCCTGTTCGAACTGATGGTCAAGACGGTTGAAACGGCACGGCGGACCAATGGAAAAGTCGGCGTGGTATTCATCGACCTGGACGATTTCAAGCCTATCAACGACATCCACGGACACGCTGCCGGCGACAGTGCGCTGGTCGCCATTTCAGAACGCCTGCGGGGACTGGTCAGGGCCTCGGATATCGTGGCGAGAATTGGAGGCGATGAGTTCGTCGCTGTCGTGACCAATGTAAAAAGCCGGGACGATATTGAACGGGTAGCCAAAAAAATCATAAGCGAGTGCTCCGTACCGCTCTCGTTCTCGGGAACATCTCGCACACTCGGCATGTCCATGGGGATATCGGTATTCCCGGACGATGGCGATGCCATAGAGGAACTCGTCAACAAGGCCGACGCCGCAATGTATGGCGTAAAGCACATTGCCAAGAACGCCTACGCATTCTCTTCAGAACCTGAGGAATGACACCGGGGAGCCCACTCGATTGACATGACCATGCCACCGTGTTATGTTTTTGCGCGTTTTGGATCACAGGATTTCTACATACAACGTATCGTCTTGTTCGGTAAAACGATAGATCCAGCATCTCTCACAAATCCAGGAAGGTTTCGATGGCAACCACCAACGACAAGCACGCAAAGCCCGAATCAGGCGAGAAACGCCGAAAAGGCAACCCATTCATCTATATCGGCACCATAGTCTTGCTCGTCATTACGATAGTGGCCTTCGTTTTCGTACCGGCCGCTGGCAGCGCCAGTTCCGGTACCGACATGACGTTTGGATCATGGAACGGAAAGCCTATCGCATTTGTACAGGGTGGATATTTTTCAACACAGGTACAGCAGATCAAGGCCCAGCTTGAACAACAGGGCTACAGGGATACCGGCGACCAGTTCTTTGCCTATCAGGTGTGGCGACGGGCCTTCGAGAATACGGCTGTCCATTATGCCTTGCTTGATTACGCCCAGAAAGCCGGCATCGCGGTCAGTGAATCGTACATCGACAAGCAGATCACGCTGAGTGCGGCCTTTCAGGAAAACGGGGCCTTCTCCAGGCGCAAATACCGGGATGCGACCAATACGTTCAAGCTCTCTCTCCGCAAGGAGATTGAAGCAACAACGTTGAAAAACCGTTACATTGCCGACGCCGTTGCCTTTACCCCGAGCAAGGCTGAAACAGCCTTTCTCAAGGCCATGGCGCAGTCCCAGCGCATCATTGAATATGTAGCCATTCCGTTCTCTGTCTACCCAGACGAAGAACGAATTGCATACGCCAGGGCCAATCCAGCCTCGTTCAAGCGAGTCAGGCTGTCAAAGGTTACCATCTCGGCCTCCCTGAAGGAAGCCGAGCAGGTACTGGCAAAGGTTAACTCTGGTTCATTGTCCTTTGAAGAATCAGCCAAGAACCATTCCAAGGATGAATTTGCCACGAAAGGTGGCGACATGGGTTCACGCTTTGTCTGGGAACTCAAGGGCGAACTTAAAAACGCAACCGATCTGGATGCCGTGCTAAGCCTCGCCAAGGGTGCCATTTCTCCCGTCTACGAAACCTTCACCGGATCCTGGTCGTTCTACCGCATAGAAGAACTGGCCGTAGATCCGGATTACGCATCCGCAGACCTAATCAAATCCGTTTCCGATTACCTGAACAGGAATGAAAAGGGACGTATCGAAGATTGGGTAGTTTCAATGGCCGACAAGTTTGCTGCCGCGGCGAGAAGCGATTTCAACGCAACCGCCCTCGCCAACGGGTATACGGTCAAGGAAACCAAGCCTTTCCCGCTCAATTACGGCAAGGCCCTGGACGTTGGTTATTTCTCCCTGCTCGGTGCCCTCGATACCACCGATCTTCCGGAACTCAACGGAGCGGACTCCAGCGATAGTTTCCTGACGGCTGTATTCTCCCTTGAAGCCGGCAAGGTTTCTGCGCCACTGGTCCTCAACGACAATGCCATCGTAGTAAGGGTCAAGGAAATCAAGACTGCCGACGAAGGCGAACTCGGCCTGCTCGAAGCGTACTATCCCACAGTCGTGCAGCAGAGCATTTCCGACGAACTGGCGGCAGCCGTACTGAAGGATCCTGCGCTCGAAGACAATTTCATCGCGGCTTTCACGCAGTTCTTCATCCAGTCTAACTGAAAACAGGCTGTCATGGATGATGCAAGGCCCCTGCTCGTCGATACGGGCAGGGGCTTTTCAATTCTGGCCGCAGTCCTGGCCACTCCTTTCAGACCAGACACTCTGTACATAGTACCCTCACCCTGCCTCTGCTATGGACTCCGGGAACTGCTGGAACGGTTGCCGGCTTCCAGTGCAATTCTCTGCATCGAGGCCGAGGCCACGTTGCGCTCAATTGCCGAGAAGTCTATCGCGGAAGGTTTACCTGGCGTCGTCCTGGCCTCACCACACGAAGCCATCGCTGCATACCGCTCCGTGGAGCAACGCATCGCACCCGCCCGTTTCAGGCGTGCCATCGAGGTTCGGGTCTCTGGCGGGAGGGCACTGCACGAGGCCGAGTATGACCGTGTACTGGCTGCCATCGATGCCGACATACAGATACGGTTCCGCAACCGGCTGGCGCTGGTCAGGATGGGCCGTCTGTGGACTAAGAACATAATCGCAAACCTGGGTTCGATGCGCTGGGAGGCACTCGTGCCGATCGGTGCGGGTGGCAAGCCGATAGTCGTCTGTGGCGCGGGGCCCTCGCTTGATGGCGCCCTGCCAGTGCTGGACCGGCACCGTGAAGGCCTGTTCGTGCTGGCCTGCGACACTGCCTCGGGCGCTCTGGCAAGGGCTGGCATCATTCCTGATGCCGTCGTCTGCCTGGAGGGGCAAGTCTACAATGTTGAAGATTTCCTGCCCCTTGAAGGCAGGCCCGCAGCGCTGGTAGCGGATCTGACTGCCCACCCCGCCTCGTTCAGGGCCTTGCCAGGCTCTTTGAGCCTGACCCTGAGTGAATACACAGACAGCGCATTCCTGAAGCGCCTTGCGGCCTCGGGGTTGCCTCTCACGCTTGTTCCACCACTGGGATCTGTCGGTGTACTGGCCATCAGGATAGCCAGGCTCCTCGGCGGCCCGGTTCTCGTTGCGGGGCTTGATTTTGCCTTCAACCAGGGCAGGACACATTGTTCCGGCAGCCCGGCCGACCTGCGGGCACGACGTACGGAGAGCCGCACCGAGAAGCGGAGTGCGGCGTGGGCGAGCTCCTTCCGGGATGGCTGCACGCGCAGGCAAGACGGCTCGCTGACAGATCCGGCACTGGCCATGTACGCGGCGCTGGCGGCTGGCGAATTGAGAGGTCTGGATGCATGGGACCTGAGGGGTGGTTTCGGTGCGGGTCTACCATTGCGTGCAACAACACCCAGAGACATGGAACTGTTGGCTGAAGGAAAATACGTGCGGGGTGAAGCAGGGCAACTGGGTTCGCATATGGACCCTGAGCATTGCAGGGAGCTTGCCCGTAACTTTCTGGCGGTGGAACTCGAACGCGCGGAAAACGTGGCGGCTGCGCTGCGCACCGGAACAACCCCGGAACGGTTGAAAGCGCTGCTGGCCGACGCAGACTTCCTGTACTTCCATTTTCCAGATCCGGAACGGGTACTGGAACTGGAAGACGACGCCCTCAGGCGCGTAGCCGCTGAAGCCGCCTACTGGCGCGGGCGACTCGCCGACGCACTGCAGAAACCATGAGTCCGGCGGGTTCCAGACTCAATTCTTCTTGTCGTCGTTCTCGTTTTCGCGCAGTACGGCCATGAAGGATTCCTGGGTCAGCTCCACATCGCCTACCATCTTCATGCGCTTCTTGCCTTCCTTCTGCTTCTCGAGCAGCTTGCGCTTGCGGCTGATGTCGCCGCCGTAGCACTTGGCAAGCACGTCCTTGCGGACAGGATTGACCGTTTCGCGGGCGACTATGGATCCGCCGATCGCGGCCTGGATGGCAATCTTGAACTGGTGCCGGCTCATGGAGTCCTTGAGCCGCTCGCAGACCTTGCGTCCGCGTTCCATCGCCGAGGGCCTGAACACCAGCTGGGCAAGAGCGTCCACAGGTTTGGAATTGATCAGGATGTCCAGCTTCGACAATTCAGTAGGCCGGTAGTCGATTATTTCGTAGTCAAAGCTGGCATAACCCCGGCTGGTACTCTTGAGCTTGTCGTAGAAGTCGAAGAGAACCTCGGCAAGCGGCATCTCGAAAATCATCTCCACCCGTTTCTCGTCCAGGTGCGTAAAACCGGTTTGCGAACCGCGCTTGTTGATGCAAAGCGTTATGAGATTGCCGATGTAGGCAAGCGGCGTGATGATCTGCGCCTTGATGTAGGGCTCTTCGGCTGACGCGATGCGTGACGGATCGGGGTAATCAGACGGATTGTCTATGATGACGACATCGCCGGTGTGGTTCATCGTGAGGCGGTAACGCACGCTTGGTGCCGTCATGATGATGGCCTGATCGTACTCGCGCTCAAGGCGTTCCTGCACCACTTCAAGGTGCAGCATGCCCAGGAATCCGCAGCGGAAGCCGAAACCGAGGGCCAGGGAGCTGTCCTTGTCGTAGATGAGCGAGGCGTCGTTGAGCTTTAGCTTTTCCATCGCCACCTTGAGTTCGGGGTAGTCCACCGTGTCCATCGGGTAGATGGAGCTGTAGACTACCGGTTTGACCTCGCGAAATCCGGGGAGCGGCTCGGTGGCGGGGTTTACAGCACCGGTGATGGTATCGCCCACCCGGATATCTGAAACGGTCTTGATGCCAGCAATGAGGTAGCCCACGTCGCCGGCTATCAGCTCGTCGGACTTGGACAGCGCCAGCTTGAAGTACCCGGTTTCTTCTACTTCGTACTCGGAGTCGTTGTACATGAGCCGGATCTTCATGCCGGGCTTGATGGTGCCGTCAAAAATCCGCAGGTGCACGATGACGCCGCGGTACGGGTCGTAGTGACTGTCGAAGATGAGCGCAAGGAGCGGCTTTGTAGGATCGCCGCTGGGGCAAGGCACCCTCTCGACGATGGCCTCGAACAGTTCCTCTATGCCCAGGCCCATCTTGCCCGATACACAGAGGGCTTCGTCGCCGTCCAGCCCGAGGTCGTGGGATATCTGGTGCCGGGCGTCGTCTATGTTGGCTGCAGGCATGTCTATCTTGTTTATGACCGGCAATATCTCGAGGTCGTGTTCCAGCGCCATGTACATGTTTGACAGGGTCTGTGCTTCGACACCCTGGGTAGCATCGACGAGCAGGATGGCGCCTTCACAGGAACTGATGGCTCTGGAAACTTCATAGGAAAAGTCGACATGACCGGGCGTATCGACCAGATTGAGCGTATATTCCTGGCCATCTTTTGCGGTATAGGAAAGCGTCACGGCCTGACTTTTTATCGTTATGCCGCGCTCCCGTTCTATGTCCATGTTGTCCAGCATCTGGTTCTGGATCTTGCGCTGGTCGACTATTTTGGCCCGCTCTATGAAGCGGTCGGCCAGTGTGGACTTGCCATGGTCTATGTGCGCAATGATACAAAAATTGCGGGTTCGGGCGATGTCATGCATGGATCGAATGTACCCCGGAACAGCACCGTTGTTCAATGACGCACAGGGATCGCCTACGTGGCGTGCGCCTACATGGCGCAACGATGCCGGCACCGTTATACTTGCCACCATGATTGACCCCGAGAGAATTACAGCGCTGAACCGCCTGCCCGTGCGCAGCGGCGCGGCCTTCGTCCTCTACTGGATGCAGGCGGCCCAGCGCGCTGACTGCAATCACGCCCTCTGGTTCGCTGCCGCGGAGGCAGACCGGCTGGCACTGCCTCTCGTTGTAGTTTTCGTCCTCGCTGACTACCCTTCAGCCACCGCGCCTCACTACCGCTGGATGCTTTCCGGGCTCCAGAAAACCGCCGCCGTCCTGCGTGATGCCGGGATAGGCTTCAGGTTGCGGCGCGGCGAGCCACTTAAAACAGTACTTGAAGTCGCAGAAAGCGCCGCGCTCGTGGTCGTCGACCGCACTCCGGCACGGTGGTCGGTAACAGCGAAAGCCGCGCTCGCGGTGCAATCCGGTGTGGCCGTCGTAGAGGTGGACGGCGAATCAGTGATTCCCGAGGCCGTGGCCAGCCCCAAACAGGAATGGTCGGCCCGTACGTTGCGCCTCAAGATAGAAGGCGCGGTGGCCTCCTACGCCTCGCGACCGCTGCCTCCGGTACCCTCTCCCCGCCATCCGGCGACCAGGATCCAGATTCCCGGTGATGGCCTCCCCGGACGCACCGGGCCGGACGAAGCCGCCTTGTTCGCGGCGTATGACGCTGCTCCCGGCCCCGCATATCCCGGCGACCGGAGCCCGGAGCAGGCGTTCCCGTGCTCACCGGGCGAGGCTGCCGGGCGCACCAGGCTGGAGGCCTTTGTGCAGGACAGGCTTGACCGCTACGACGGTGACCGCAATGACCCGCTGAAGGATGGCAGCAGCGGTCTCTCCCCGTATCTGCACTTCGGGCAGGTTTCTCCGCTGGTCGTCATTTCGGCGGCACGGGCACAAGGAGGACCGGGATATCCGGCCTTCGCCGAGCAACTCGTCGTACGGCGTGAACTCTGCCGCAACTACGTCCGGTACCGGCCGCTCGATTATGACGCCTGGGAAGGCCTGCCCGCCTGGTCCCGCACCGCCCTGGATTCCGCCGTCTCCGATCGCCGGGCGTACCTGTACACCCGGTTGCAGTTTGAAGCGGCCACAACCCATGATCCGTACTGGAACGCTGCGCAGGAGCAACTCGTGCGTTCAGGAACCATCCACAACTACATGCGCATGTACTGGGGCAAGATGATACTCGCGTGGAGCGCTACGCCGCGGGAAGCCTTTGCCACGGCCCTGTACCTGAACGACCGCTATGCCCTCGACGGCCGCGATCCCAACGGATGGGCAGGTGTTGCCTGGTGTTTCGGCCTTCACGACCGCCCCTGGCCGGCGCGTCCGGTCTACAGCACGGTGCGCAGCATGGTTGCAGCCGGCCTCAGGCGGAAATTCGACGCCGATGCATATGCGTGCGCCTGGGCCCCCGGGCAAAACCCGTCGTGAAGGGTATTTGCCAAAAGCCATCATCGCGTTTACTATATACGGCAAGGAGAATAAACGATGCTTGACACCTTAACCTACACACCTGTCCATGGCGAACATACTACGCCGCCCATAACTGTCTATGCCCTGTCCACCTGTGGATTCTGCAAGCGCGCCATGACCTATCTTGAAAAAAACAAGTTTGCCTACCGTTTCATCTACATGGATGCCATCCCGATAGAAATAAAAAATGAAGCCAAACGCACGCTCAAGGAAAAATTCAAGGTCGACATTGCCTTCCCGTTTGCCACCATAGGAGAAAGCGAACACCTTGTAGGTTTCATAGAGGCTGACTGGAAACGGACGCTGGGGCTCTGAACGTGTCAGAAAAAACCATCGACGATACAAGGCGGTTCGCAACCATGGTTGCCGCCAAACAGGGCTGGGAACTCAACCCCGACACCGAGTTTACTGATATCCTGCTGTCAGGATTGACTACAAACTGGAACCGGTACGCTTACTACCTCTGCCCCTGCCGGGACTCTGACGGCTCGCGGGAGACGGACGCGGATGTAATCTGCCCTTGCGTATTCGCAAGGCCCGACATAGACGAACATGGCCACTGTTATTGTGCTTTGTATCTCCGTGCAGGATTCACGGCCGCCGGGGGCGTACCTGGAGGCATTCCAGACAAACGTTCCTCCTGACACTGACCGGACAACCAGCATCGGCAAGCAGCAACCTGGAGACAGCGACCCCAGACACCATATGGTCTGCGGGTCGCTTGCCTACCCCCTGCCCAGCGCGCTATCATACGAACCATGTCACCATGCTACCTCGACTGGGCCGCCGGGGCTCCACCGTACAGGGATTTAATAACCGAGGCAGCAGATCTTGCCACGCGCTGTTACGGCAATCCGTCAAGCATGCATTCCGCGGGGAAATCAGCCAGGACAGAACTGGAAAACTCACGGGCTGGTCTGGCCACCGTTATCGGTACAACTGCCGAGCACATCATATTCACGTCTGGCGGTACTGAAGCTGATTCGATAGCAATGCTTTCAACACTGACTGGCAAGAGTCAGCGATCTGTCATCATTAGCTCCATCGAGCATGCTGCCATATTCGAACAGGCCCGCATTCTGGAAGAACTTGGCATTACCGTCATAAGGATAGCACCTGACCATGATGGGTTTATCACTCCAGAAGCTGTTGCCAATGCTGTGAGACCTGATACAGCGATGGTTGCCATCATGTCCGTAAACAATGAAACAGGTGCCATCCAGCCAATCAAACGTATTGTGGATTCAGTCCGCACCGCCGCGGGCAATGCTGGCCGACAGCCGTTCTTCTACTGCGATGCAGTCCAGGCTCTCGGCCCTATAGGGTTTGACGCGGTTGCGACTGGTGTTGACGGAGCCGGTTTCAGCGCACACAAACTTGGCGGGCCTCGTGGCATAGGAGCTCTGTATCTACGCAAGCCCCTGAGGCCCCTCGCCATCGGTGGCGGCCAGGAGGGCGGCATCAGGCCTGGCACCCACAATACGCCAGGAGCCTGGGCCTTTGCCAAAGCCGCAGCCAGGTCGGCAGAAACACGAGTACCGGCCATGGCGCGGGCACGGGAATTGGAAAAAGCACTGATCGATGGACTCAGGAGAATTCCGGGAGCCACCCCCATCCCCGTTTCAAGGATGGCGGGTGACGAGCGGTATAGTCCCAACATTGTGCACGCGGCGTTCCCGGGTCTTGGTGGCGAGGTGCTGTGCAGGCTGCTCGACATGCAGGGTATCGCTGTTTCCACCGGAGCCGCCTGCTCCAGTACCAGGAAGGAACGCCGGATACTGGATGCGATGGGTGTGGACAGAGCGTTTTCATTTTCTTCTATCCGCATATCGACAGGGCGGGATACGACCGTCGCCGACATCAATGAATTCCTGGGCCACGCGGCATCATTGCACGCGCAATACCGGGTATGACCAAGGGAGATCTAGCCGCCATGGAAGCGTTGTACCTCATCAAGATAGGCGAGATCCGGCTTAAAGACGGCAACAGGGCAGAGTTCGAAAACCGCCTCAAGCGGGATATCAAGCGCAGGCTCTCATCGTTCCACAGCGAAGTATCGTCCAGAGAAGGGCGTTACTATCTCAAAGTGGACGAGGAACATGCCCTCAAGGCAGAATTTGCATTATCCAGAATCCCTGGTATCAATGGCTGGGCCAGGGCTCACAAGATGCCAAAAGACATGACCCGCATGCGGGCCGCGGCTATCGCAGCGATGGAACCGCTCGTAGCACAGGGAGCCAAAACCTTCAAGATCGAAGCCCGAAGGTCAGACAAGGGTTTTGTACTGGATTCTTATGGCATAGCACGGGAACTGGGCGGAACAATACTGGAACGCTTCCCGACGATCCGTGTCGACGTGCACAATCCTGATGCCATCATCTATGTAGAAGTTCGCGAAAAAGCATATGTCTTCAGCGATCCCTCGTATGGAATGCGGGGCTTGCCCATTGGTTCCGGGGGACGAGGCTTGCTGCTCCTTTCCGGTGGCATAGATTCACCGGTGGCAGGCTACAAGATGCTCAGCCGGGGGCTGGCTCTGGAATCATTATACTTTCATTCCTACCCCTACACTTCCAAGGAAGCCTGGGAGAAGGTCCGTGATCTCGCGTCCAACCTGGCCACCTATTCCGGTGGAATGACGCTGCACACGGCCAGCTTCACCGACGTGCAACTCAAGATAAAGAAAGACGCACTACCGGAAAAATCTACCTTGTACCTGCGCGCATGCATGATGATGGCGGCAGACATGGTTGCCAAAGGACGGGGACTCAACGCAATAGTCAGCGGTGAAAGCCTTGGACAAGTTGCCAGCCAGACAGCGGAGAACATGCGATTCACCGGGTCCTATACAGACTACCCCATCCTGAGGCCACTTGTCGGAACCGACAAGGAAGATACGATACGGCTTGCCAGGAGCATAGGCACGTTCGATATTTCAATTCTGCCCTATGAAGACTGCTGCGTCCTCTTTTCACCAAAGCATCCAGTACTCAAGGCTAAGTATGACGAAGAACGGGCAGAATTTGACGGGCTGGGCTTCCGGGAAGCGGTTGCCCAGGCCGTCTCTACAATGGAAACCGTGGAATTGCCGTTTACGTTCACGCCTCCACAGGCAACAGCAGTTCAGCGATGATGCGCTCGAATTCCTTTTCCGGCAACGCACCCATGGAGACTCTGGGCTGGCCATCTTTGGGAATGAACAGCAGCGTAGGTATGCTCTGAACGCCGAACATGCCAGCGAGTTCCTGTTCCGCCTCGGTATCTACCTTGTAGACTGAAAGCTTTTCAGCGTATTTCGTTGAAAGTTTCTCGAGTACCGGAGCTACCATCTTGCATGGTCCACACCAGTCTGCATAAAAATCTATGATGGCAGGAAGTTCACCAATATACTTCCATTCCTTTTCGTTCTCGTAATCAAAAACCTTGTTTTTGAATGCGCCAAGAGTCAATTGTTCAGTCATAAAAACCTCCACGGTTGATGTAGCCTGCGATCAATCTGTTTGCAGGTATTGTATCGATATAGCTAATATAGTGATTTTACTATGTTTAGTCTAGTTGTCAATCTAAAAAAAAGACTACCCGTCAACAGGTAGTCCTTTTTGGGTGCTGAACTAAACTCAGAACCAGAATCGAAGACCGAATGCGCTCTGAAGTCCCCATACCGGGAAATTAATGTCTTCACCGATCCCTACTGCCAGTGTAGGAGCGATTTCCGCGAATAGTTCGAGATTCTTGATCGGAAACGCATTGATTCCGACTGGGAAACGACCGCCAAGGAGCAACGAATTCGCATAGCCGACATAGAAGCCTGGCCCCAGGTAGTAATTGATGAACGAAAAAAGATTCGCATTGGCCACCCACCAATCACCGGTAAAGCCAAATGACGAATTGTCCTCTCCGATGCTGAAGCCGATTCCCATCAGAAAAGGAAGCTGCGGTACCTTGAGCGACAGCATGACATTTGATCCTGGCAATCCACCGCCTATGGGCAGTCCGAAAGCGGCACCGACTCCAGTAGCAAAGGACATGGGTACAGCTATGGCAACAAGAAGCACCACCGCAACGAGCACGATCTTTCTTTGCATGTTTCCTCCCTGATCTAATAAAAAACCTTCTGCAACATTGAGTTACAGAAGGCCTACATCCCCTGGGGGAATTGAACCCCCGTTGCCGGGATGAAAACCCGGTGTCCTAACCACTAGACGAAGGGGACAGTGGTAACGAACCGAGCGAACAATACCAAAAATCCGGGTAGCGTGTCAATCACATACAGATTTTACATTTTGAGCTTTTTAAGAACCATGCCCCTCAGTTTTTTTAGCGAATCGTTATCAGGTTCAAGTTCAAGAGCGGCATCACAATCAGCAAGGGCTTTGGGATAGTCCTCAAAATGGTAGTGCGCCTGGGCACGACGATACGTTGAATAGAAATGGTAAGGATGGATAGCCAGTGCGCTGTTGAAGTCATCTATCGCCGCAGAGTAGTTCTGTTTGACGCTATGCACTACTCCCCGATAGTACGCAGCCTTGTAGCATGCTGGATCAATCTCCATGGTCGCTGAAAAATCTTCCATGGACTCGTCATAGCGGCTTTCCGCGAAAAAAGCCATGCCGCGGTGTTTGTAGATCAAGGCCCGTATATCTGGCTTTGGATCCATGGCAAGCAGATGTGAATAGATATCTATAGCCCTGATATAATCCGCACGGTTGTGCGCATTGAGTGCTTCAAGGAGCAGATCATCGAGGGATTTCCAGGGTCCGAGCCAGGAAGGCTGTTTCGGCTCTTCTCCACCGGAACGTGGGGTCTCCTTGAAATTGGTATACAGATCCTTGTCTATGGCGTCTTCTATTTTCTTGAAAAAGGCTACCCGCCTCTTGGCAAGTTCATTGGTCAACTGATGCTGATAATCCCGTATTTCCTGGAAGAGCATGTCCGAGAGTGTAAGGTTGGCGTTCAAGGCTGCCAGTTTTCGTTTCATCGGATCATCAAAGGGAGTAAACTCTGCCTTGTACACCAGTTCATGCTCGACCTCGGCCCAGGCATCCTGGAGTATGGTCCGTATCTGTACCTCACATACCGGAGGATCCAGGAACGTAGAGCCATTGAGCAGATCGGGTGGAACCTCCAGCAGCATATGGGTTGATTCATAGCCAAATTCCTTGAATGACCGCTCAGCACCCTTGCGCTCTACTTCACGTACAATGAAATGTGATGAGAGGGCCTTCTCAACTCTGTCGAGGTCACCAATGAAAGGACAGATTATCCTCAGGGCTATGAGGTCTGTTATGGGAAGGCACGTTGTTCCATTTGTCGATGATTCCCGTATGAATTTTATTTTCTTGGAAAAATAACTCTGGAACGACTTGATCCGGTGCTTGTAAGCAGGGAACAGGCCCGCACTATCAAGAGCACCCTGAATTCTTGAAACCATCTCTCCAAGGATACCCTCAAGGACTTTCTGGTTGGACTTGTATGCTTTTTCAAGCGTAGCCCTGCTCGGTATGGGTTCAGTTATATCCATGGGCAAAGAATACGATGTAAAGGCATGACGGGCAAGCTATTACGGAAATAAAAGCCGCCCGTCGCCGGGCGGCTTCATATATCAATCACGCGCTATGTATTATTTGTCGGCAGAGAAATCAGTCTTTGTTTCCTGCTTCATGCGCTCTATGTAGCGCATGACCTGCGAGGCTCCAAAGCGCTGGCTCTCAAGACGCTTGCGATCGTCTTCTTTCTGGCCAACGATGCCCCAGATGGCTTCGTCGTCGATGTCGCGAACGGGTTCAAGAACGGCCTTGTCATAGAGGATCTTGACATCCTTGACATAGGCAACGAAATCACCACCGATAGCAGCAGCATCACGGTTGATGATGAATCCACCGAACTTGACAAAGGGAGTCGAGCGCGGATAGAGCGGATCAATCCTGAGTTCGCGGTTGCGCACATCGGAGATGTACTCAGGGTTGTCCCAGCGAAGCTCTCTCCAGCCATCGAAGTTCAGGTAACCCATGAACATCACATGCTCTTCAGCATTGTTGTCCTTGATTATGAGCGACAGGCCATGGGGAAAGTTAAGACCCTTGACATTGATCGCGATGGACTTGATGACGCCAACGTTCTTGACTACACCCAAAGCTGTCGTGATCTTGGTCTCGGCGTTGTAGGTGCCCTCGAAACGGGACAAGCGGGCATTGACCGGATCCGAACCCTGCTGATCGGTTTTTGGGGTGATCTTGCCGGTATCATCAATGTCAGCCTTGGGCTCAAAAGCGGGGACATCAAAAGGAGGCTGGACCCTGGCCCAGGAGTTGAAAGACTCGAGGGGGAAGTTCACGCGGACGCCAAGAGCCTTGGCTCCCGGGTACTGCTTGGCATCCTGGGCGATGCTGGCTTCGCGGGTGTAGGAATACGCCTGGCGCTCACCGGTCCGTGAAGACGAAGCAAGGACTACGTCCCAGTTTTCGATGGCGAGTGAAATTGCCATCTGCTTTTTCTGCTCTTCGGTATAGCTCGCCCCGACAACCGTGGAGAAATCCATCATGGTTGCCTTGTTCTGCGTCATCATACCCTTCTGGATGGGGTCCTCGATGATATCCGCTCCGAGGAGGGAAAAATCTATCAGGACGGCTTCATCCGCGAAAACTACCGCGCTCCTTTCCATAGTGCGCGTACAGTTTACCCAATTTGACTTGATTATAGCCAAGCCTATGCCTTTGTCAATTATTTTATTTGATTTATATCCCTTCGGCTACCTCTGATTGCGTCCAGACTGGTTCCTGGCCGTCTACGGTGAGTACAATCCTGAAAAAAGGGAAATTCCATTGCAGGCAACGCTCTATATAAGCAAGCACGACCTCAGGTTGCACTGCAGGCGCATCATATACGCCAGAAGCCGACAACCTGCCAAAGAGTATATCATTTGATACATCAACGTATAGTGTTTTCCCGGAGCGTATGGAAGACTGGAGCCTGGCATCGGAAACGGTCAGGGACCGCAAACCCGGAGAGAGCGGGCCAAGCAGCAACTCTTCAACAACAGAAGCAGCCAGGACCGCAACATCCCGGTTCGAACCGACATACCTGAGTTCGGACTTTGCACTGGAAGGTGAAATCATACGTGAATCTGGAAACCAGAGCACGATGGCGCGACGGTCTGGCAAAGCCAGGGAAGCAAGTGCACTTGCCATAAAAACAATCAGTAACAAGCCTGGCCAGATGGTTTCCGGCTTGAGGTTGTTATTGATGAAGCCTGCAAATGCTGCAACTGTCTGCTTGAGGCTACGCTTCACGGTGCGGTGGGACCCTTCCTGTGTTCAAAATAGTCTACAAAATCGACTACGCCATTATAGATGCCGTCACCGAGCTTGCGCAAGTGTTCCCGGTCGGAAAGCAATCTGGCTTCAGCCTCGTTTGTTACGAAACCAACTTCGACGAGCACACTGGGCATCTTGGCATTCCGTACTACGAACCACTCTTCTTCCCTGATACCGCGGTCGATTGAAACAGCTCCGATGTTTTTTTTCATGCTGCCCAGGATGCTCCTGGCCAGAAACACACTCTCGGTCGTGTATTCTTCCTCGAGCATGGCATTGAGGATGGGCAGCACGTTCTTGTCGACACCTTCGGCTTTTTTTGAATCCACCACCGTGCGCCGATACTCCGGATTCAGGTACCAGACCTCAAACCCCGATGCGGCCTTGTTGAAGGAAGCGTTTGCGTGGATGGAAACGTAGATGATTGCCTCATTGGCTTCGAGTGGGACTTCGTTGGCCTTGTCTACCCTGGCATCGAGCGTCGGGAAGGTGTCTCCGGTCCTGGTCATCAGTATTCTTTTATCTGGCCATCGCGCCTGGAGCCTGGCATAGACATCCGCCCCGACAGCGAGCACGACATCCTTCTCCAGTATCCTCAGGCGGTCCTTTCCGGTGCCGAACTCACCTATGGCTCCCGAATCCTTGCCTCCATGGCCAGGGTCTATGAGAATGGCAGCAATGCTGAACCTAGAAGCACGTTCGGCATCCCGTTCAGTAAACCAGCGGGTGATGGCGGCGACCGCCTCTGACGACATCTCGAGCCGCGCACCGGTGTCACGTACCGCGGGTGCCCGCAAGGACAGACCCGAGCCGACAGAATACACCGGATAGTCGCGCTTGAAGCGAACGAGGTCAGCTCCGCGCAGGAAATGTCCCGTACCGGTCAGGGCGTCGTACGCAACCGTTGCCTTCCATACTGACGCCACGGCCATCACATCGGTCCAGCCAGCCGGTGTTCCCTGCGGGAAAACGACGCTGAAGCTTGCGAGAAGCAGAATGGCGGACAGGCGGAGGCGTCTGGTCATCGAAGCGGGGCTACCAGACGAGTACGGGCAGAGTCTATCAGCCAGGATCCGGCTTGATAGCCGCCTTTGAACAAGGCACGCCAGAAGGAAGCACCGAAGACCAGGTCCCCGTGCAGGCCTACCGAAGCCCCGGTCAACAGGGAAACGGCCTCCAGGGACTCGGCGATCGATCTTCCCTGCCAGTCTACACCTGTTTCCAGCTCCGCACCGTGCAGCGGTGCTATGGAACACGAACCAACGGTCGGCGACAGGCGGATCATGTCGGGCATCTTGTCCAGTGACGCGAGGGTCATGGCGGACAGGCCATCATACGCCTCGGGTGGCCAGATTGAACCGTCAGGGCCCGTCATGTGCCCGTCGCCACGCAAAAAAGCTGCTGTTTCAGAATTTTCTGGCTCGAGCCTGAGCAATACTGACCTGGCCGCTTTTTCTGCCGCGGCATCCGCCTCGATGGAGGTAGGCGCGACAGCGAGAATGTTGCCGCATTTTTCAACGTTGTTGCATGGAAAGACAACACGGTCACCCGGAGCCGCACGTGAAAAAATATCGCGGACGCTGCCCATGTGGGTTGCTTCTTCGAGGCCGAAAATAGTGGCAACCTTGCCCGGTATGGAAATCCAGGCCCGCTCTGAACACACAAGGTCATGGGCGTGCCCCGGAAAATCGGGTATGACGCCGCAGGCCAGATCTATGGCCTCCGCGGTCGCCTCTACCCCGCTGGAATACGGGTAGGTCCAGCCGGACATGTATCCGCCAGAGAGCCTTGCGGCTATTTCTCCGACGAAGGCACCGCCCCGGGTATATTTTATATCACCCTTGGCCGCCCCGTTCCTGATGCCGAGGGCCTTGATGCCTGCCTCGAACACCGCCACGACCTCGTCAAGGATGTCCTTACCATAAGAACTGGGTATGGTATGCCCCATCTCGACGAAAAATGGTTCAAAAACGACAACGCGGTCCGCTATCCCGCGCAATACGACGCGCCCCTCGTGCACGATGGCGTCAAGACTGAATTCCGGCCCTTGCAGGTAGGCTTCGATGATGGCAGTGCCTGACCGGGAATGTCTGACAGCATCGGCCCAGGCCTCGCGCAACTCTGGCAGGGTACGCGCAAGGCGACAACCGCGCGAACCCATGTTGTCCACCGGCTTTACGACCAGGGGCAACGGAGCAACCTGGCCTGCAAGCACCGTGGGGTCGTCCCCGGCTGTGCCATAGGCGTAGGCCGGCACGGGAACTCCACCCGCGGCAAGCCTGGACCGCATCCTGGCCTTGTCAGACGCGTCGAGGGCGACCTCGTACGGCAGGCCGGGCAACCCGAGCTGCCCGGCTACCCAGGCAACAGAGGCAGAAAAATCGGTGCCGGCGGTCATAACCCCCGCCAGGCCGTCTATCGCCGCTGCGGCCTGGGCCAGCGCGTCCTTGTCCTTGAGGTCAATATGAAGGAAATGGTCGGCGGACCGGGCTTCGGGGGCTGCTGGATTGCCGTCGGCGGCGTACACGCGGTACCCCTTGGCCTTGGCTATCCGTATGGCTGGCCCCTGCATGACGCCGGCGCCCAGTATCAGTAGTGCTTTCATGTGTGCTCCGCGGGCCTCATGCAGCGCCGCCATCAGCCAGGCCGCGGTAGACGGCGTAGCACTCGAAGGTGTCGCCGAGCCCCAGGAGCCTGGAAATTGCCATGACCACCTTGTACCGCAGCGACCTCGCATCTGCTGGTACGCCGGCAAAACGCTCAGGATGGTGACCCGTCACGACTATCTGTTGTACATCGAAACCGAACCGTTTGAGAATCCCGGGAGCAGTTGCCGGACTCCAGATGGTGAAGTGATCATCCGGTGATCGTTCGTAAAAATCAGCCGGATTCCTGCGGGCCGATATTCCGGATCCCGAAGGCGTGGAGAACGCAAAAACACCACCAGGCTGCATCAATGAAGCAACACGCCGGAGGACACGGGCCAGTTCATCGAAGTGTTCTATGACATACCACATGGACAGGCAGGACAGGTTGCGGGGATAGAGTCCATCCGCTCCGGGTGCCGCGAAGTCGGCTATGAAAGCCGGCACGCCATAAGTAGCTTTTACATACTCTACGGCATCGGGAGCCACATCGGAGCCAACGGCGTTCCAGCCGCGGCTCTGGGCTTCCGCGACAAAGGCTCCATACGCACAGCCTACATCCAGAAGGCTTTGTCCCATGTGTCCAGGTGGTGAGGACCTGGAGAGCAGTGACTCTATGACACCCAGACGTTTTGCTCCGGCCGCCCTGATCGAAGGAATATCTTCTATGTAGGTCCTGCCGTACTGCGCCTTGTATTCTTCGAAAAAGTACGAGCGTTCGGCGTACGGATACTCTCGTGCCTCGAAATAGGCCATGCGGACGAGGCCGCAGGCCGGGCACACGTGGTAGGTCTTGCGTTCCGACCTAAAAATGGCCTGGCCGTTGCGGAGACCACACACGGGACAGTCACCCGCATGCTTCGGAGAGAGCAACTCAAGCCGGGCAGCCAGATCCAGCCGCTGTTCTGGCGCAGCCCCGAGGGAAGCCTGTATAAGTTCCGCAGGATCCTGAAAAACCTTGCGGATTACCTTGAGCTCAGGTTTTCTTATTCCAAGACTCATAAAACCGGCGGCACGGGTGAGTTCTTCATGTATGGCAGAAGGATTGAGGAGGAGCACGGCACAACCGGCCCAGGCTGCCTCGAAGGCAGTGAGGCCAAACTGGGTAACGACCAGGTCGTACGAGCGAAGTTTCTCCTTGAGGTCCTGTACCGGACCTATGGCCGTGACGCCAGGAAACCGGATCGCTGATCTGGAAAGCGCGCCTGTAACGACGGTTATCTGTTCGGCTGAAACAAAACCGTTTCCTACCGCTGCCTTGAGGAAGGCATCCGCCAGTCCAGCGGGATCCTCTCCTCCAAAACTGACGAGGACCCGCTTGATTGAAGCGGGAGGCAACCTGCGTGCCGTAGGCAAGGCGAGATACCCGAGAGACGAGAGGTTGGGCGGTAATCCCAACCGGGCCTGCCGCCAGGGCCGGGGCAGTATGTCTACAAGGTATGCTGCGGAGCTCCTTGCCTCACCCCCTTCGTCAATGGCGACGACGGTGCCCCACCGGGCCCAGTGCTCCAGTTCGGCTGCCGGGGTTTCCCGGTTGTCGAGCACGACAAGCGTGAACCTGGCCTCTGACCGTAGTTCGCCAATAATGCGCACAGAACTCATTTCCCGTGGGTAGGCAAGCCTGAGTTCATCAGAACTCCACGAAACAGGACCGGGATCATTGGAGAGGAAGACCGCGGCCTTGGTGCCCAATGCAGAGGCAAGCCCGAAACAGCGTACGAGGTGCCCGGAACCATTGCCGCGGCGGACGGAGGGAACGAACAGTATGCTGACCATGGTGTTCAAGTGCCTTTCTGCGGGCCCTTGAGCCAGGCAAGTATCGCATTGTCAGAAGGCAGGGGGCCGAGAGCAGCCACTAGTGCCTCCGCCTGTTTGAAATCAGCGGGCGTATCCACGGTAATCCGGGCTCCGGGCAACCGGTATGCAATGGGGCACTCGGGTCTGAGGATGGAAAAAACAGAAGGGTTTGTGTAGAGATACGGGCATACGTGCTCCCGGTCGAAAGTGCTCGTTGCTGCTCCCGCTGCCTTGCAGAGGGCAGCAACGCTGACCACTTCTACCCCCATCCCCACAGGCATCCCGACTAGCCCCACATAGTCGGCGCCGGATTCATCCGCGGCATCCATCGCCAGGACTGCCAGGGTTACCGACACGAAGGGATTGTCACCGGTTGCCCGGATGAGCCGTGTGAGCCCAAAAGCCTCGGCCGCCATTGTGTAGCGTGCGAGCACGTCGTCTTTTGGTCCTGCAAAAACAGAAAAGCCAGATTCACTGGCTACATCCGCGAATGCTTTGGCCCCGTCAGGGTCGGTTGCCAGCACATACTCGTCCACGGCCAGGGCGCGCAACCTGCGCAGCACCATGCCGGCGAGGTTTGTACCGCCCAGAGGAAGCAAGGCCTTGCCCGGCAACCTCCTGGAATCCAGCCGCATCTGCACGACAACACCGGTTTTCATGGCAGGTATCACGAGAGTGGATCCCATAGGTCTGCAAGCCGTGTTGCGTCTGCCTTGAATCGATAGGCACACGCATCCACCCATTCCCGGGCTGCCTTGAACTCATCGAGGGCGGCCGAAGGATTCCTGCGCGATCGAAGCATGTAACTCCACAGGCGGGACCGGGGAAGCGTCGCCGCATCGCCGCGATACATGGGAGCGAGGTTCTTGAGCCAGAACCGGCCATAATCGATATTGGGGGTTGTGTCGTCGGCAGGTGGATTAGACTCGTATTTGAGCCTGAGTGCCTGGGCGTATTGTATTTTCTCTCCCCAAAGCCAGGTACGCATCCCAAAATCAAGCTTCTGCCAGTACGGATTGTCGATGGTCCAGTCGTATCCGCCAAGCATGGTGAATTTTTCTCTGGAATAGATTCCGCAGGCATCGAATGGATACAGGCTCTTCTCGCCATCGGCACTGGGGGGCAGCGGTACAACCCTGAAGGCCTTGCCAGACTGGGCCGGATTGCTGATGGATGGAACAAGTGATCCGGCAGCATCGCTGAGCGTGGGCACGAGGCAGGCAACATCGAGGTCAAGCACCTTGTCGAAAAAACGGCTGGACAGGGTACTCGTCGCGAGGCGCAGGTCATTCCACAATACGAACACGAACGGGGCAGTTGACTCCCGCATGCCTATGTTCATCTTTGCGCCGAGATTGCAGTCGTCATGCATGCAGATGAACCGCACCTGCGGATGTTTCGAGGCAAGCCCCTCGAGCTCGGGTGAATCGCTTATCCCCTCCATGGAGACTATCGAATCGAAGCCGACCTTGACCAGTTCCTGGATCATCGCCGCACGATAGAGTCGCGGGCCCCGGTTGAGCAGCAGCACCGAAACAGGAAACCTGTCCCTGGAACCACTACCCCGGACGCCGCCAAGTACGGTATACGTTGGGCGGTAGGCGTCAAGCGTTAAAGGTATGGTATTCATCGCAACGTCCACACGGGAGGGGATAATCCGAGGCCAGGTGCCGGTCATACCACGCGCCAGTCCGGTTCCATATCGATTCGAGTCCATCGTCGAAGGCGTTTCCGGAAATTTCCGCATACCCGAGCCGGCCATCATCACGCGATACCAGGCAATGTTTGCAGGGTGGCACGCTGCCATCGACAAGGACCGCAAGGTCACGGGCCAGGTGCCTGCACGGCAGACGGTCCAGAGGAACGAGTTCGGCAACCGTCCTGTCCGGCAGGCACCCCGCGAAGGAGTCGTACTTCTGCACTATTACCTTGTCTCCACGCTTCTTCCAGCCACGATAGAACGCCTCAAGCCGGGGTTCGTTGTCTTTCATGCGCACGGCCTGGGCATGCACGTTGCCAGGCGATACCCGCAGGAGCCGTTCGGCAAATGCCGTAGCCTCATCCTTGCCCTCGCCACGGATTGCCAGATAGCCTTCGTCGTCCGCATCATCCAGTGAAACGATCCACTGGATGCGCGGGCCTGCCTTTGCTGCCAATGATTCGGCCAGTCCCTGGGTCCAGCCTATGCCGCTCGTCTCGACTATCAGGGTGAAACGAGGCCTTGCCAGCACCGCTTCGGCTATGCCGGAAAAATCCGGATGCAGCGACGGCTCGCCCCACAGCGACACATCGACGACCAGATCATCACACAGCACTTCGGCGTCCAGCATGAGCCGCCCGAAGCGTTCTGTCGGCATGAAACCGGTCAGTTTGCGTGGGTCGCCTTTCATGAGAGGATACGGACAGTATGAACAGGACTGGGGACAGGCCTCGGCAATCTGCACCCACATGAACGCGGGCAGGGTGCGCAGGAGTTCCGGATGGACGGGCAGTAATTTCGTCACGTCTTCAGCGGAACGAGCTCCCAGATTCCACAGGCGTTCGGCAGCGATGAAGTTGCGCTTTGAATCGCATACGGGCGAAAAACGGTACGCACGCAAGTCTACCGGAGAAAGGTGAGTCTCGATGTCGTACGAATTGATATCCTTCTGTATGACCGAGAACAGGCCATCGCGTTCTACAGGCGCATCATTTTTAGCCGCAAGTTCGATGAGGTTGGGCAACGATTTTATTGCAAGCAGTTCAGGCGCGAAACCGGGCGGGTATCCGTCTGCAAAGGTGTACTCCGCGCGGTACCTCCGGTGCAGCTCCAGGAGCGTAGCCGTCAGTTCGGCATCTACGAACGGCGCGTCGGCATGCAGGTACAGAACGGCGTCTGCATCGGGGCGGGACGCCGCAAAGGTGGCGGCTTCGGTGAGGACATCATGCATGCTCCAGGCGGGCTTTCTGACCATCTCAACCCCGAGTTCGGGTACCGATTGCGAGGCCAGGACCAGGAGGTCCGGTGAGCCACCAGTGAGGCTACGGGCAAAAGCCAGAACGCGGTCCAGAGCGCTTTGTCCGCCAGCCAGCGGCATGCCGGCAAATTCGTTGACGCGGGTTGCGTTGATGACAACAAGTGTTTCCATATTCAATATCAGTATCGGCCCGGTAGAGCCTTGCCGTTAGCCGCTCTTGCGATACTAGACAGGTACAGCATATCGACATATAATTACCAAACCATACCAGTACTGGTATGGCGGTTTGGATGATTTGGAGGAAATTATGAAGATCGATAGAAAATTCACGACCGCCGGCAAGGGTCCCTATGAAGGAATACAGTGGGAAAGGCGCGTCTCCGAGATACGGAATCCCGACGGCAGGTCGGTTTTCAGGATGGACAGCGTCATCGTACCGTCCACCTGGAGCCAGATAGCTACCGATATCATAGCCCAGAAATATTTCCGCAAGGCTGGCGTCCCCGCGGACAAGGCCGATGCCTGGCGTGCCTTTGTTCCAGAAACCCAGCAGGCTCTGGCCGGAGCCTCTCCTACCCCGGGCTCAGAGCACGACGCACGGCAGGTCATACACCGTCTTGCCTATACCTGGCTCCTCTGGGGCAAGGAATCCGGCTATTTTGACAGTGAAGCCGACGAAAAGGCCTACTACGATGAAATCTGCCACATGCTCGCCAGGCAGATGGGCGCTCCCAACAGCCCCCAATGGTTCAACACTGGCCTCCATGCAGTCTATGGCCTCGAAGGCCCCGCCCAAGGCCATTATTATGTCGACCCGGCTACGGGAGAGGTAGTCGCATCCACCAGCGCCTACGAGCGCCCACAGCCCCACGCCTGCTTCATCCTCAATGTCGAAGATGACCTTGTCAACGAGGGCGGCATCATGGACCTCGTCGAACGCGAGGCCCGGCTGTTCAAGTATGGATCGGGTACCGGCTCCAACTTTTCAAAAATCCGCGGTGCCAACGAAACCCTGTCGGGCGGCGGAGTCTCGAGCGGGTTGCTCTCGTTCCTCAAGATAGCCGACCGTTCAGCCGCGGCCATCAAGTCGGGCGGCACCACCAGACGGGCCGCCAAGATGGTCATCCTGGACGCTGACCACCCCGACATCGAGAGCTTCGTGGACTGGAAAGCGGGTGAGGAGTACAAGGTCGCCAGCCTCGTGACCGGCAGCAAGGCGCTCAAGCGCTATTCCACCGCCATGCGCGACGCCGCTTCCAGGGCGGATGTGGCAGCCGCGGACCGGCTGTCGTTCGATGCCAACCCCTGGCTCCGCACCGCCGCCAAGGAAGCGCTGGACGCAGGCGTTCCCGGCGCGTACGTGTACCAGCTCCTGCGGCGCATAGAAGACGGCGATCCGGACATTGACGGCCCCGTCTTCGACGCCAACTGGGAAGGTGAAGCCTACAACACCGTTTCAGGCCAGTCCTCCAACAACTCCGTCCGCGTCACCAACGAGTTCATGGAGGCTGTTGCCAAGAACAAGGACTGGGCTCTGACCATGCGCCGCGGTGGCAAGACCATGAAGACGGTCAAGGCGCGTTCGCTATGGGACCGCATCGCCAAGTCGGCCTGGCAGTGCGCCGATCCCGGACTGCAGTTCCACACTACGGTAAACGACTGGCACACCTGCCCTGCTGATGGTGCCATCCGCGGCTCCAACCCCTGCTCCGAGTACATGTTCCTTGACGACACGGCCTGCAACCTCGCCTCGCTCAACCTCACGTCGTTCTACAACCACAAGACCCGCGCCTTCGATGCGGACTCGTATCGCCATGCGGTGAGGCTCTGGACGATGACCCTGGAGATTTCCGTTGCAATGGCCCAGTTCCCGTCAAAGGAAATTGCCCGCAAGAGCTACGACTACCGCACGCTTGGACTCGGATATGCCAATCTGGGCACCCTGCTCATGCTGATGGGCCAACCCTACGATTCCGACGAGGGTCGTGCCACCGCGGCCGCCCTCAGCGCCATACTCACCGGCGAGTCCTATGCGCATTCAGCCCGCATGGCTGCCCAGTTCGGCCCCTTTGCCCGCTACGGCGCCAATACCGACGCAATGCTCAGGGTCATCAGGAATCATCGCCGCGCTGCCATGGGCGCTGCCTCTTCGGAATACGAAGAGCTGTCAGTACCACCCCTGGCGCTGGATCCGAAAAAGGCTCCGGCCAATCTTGTCGCGGCGGCAAAAGCGTCCTGGGATGATGCGCTTTCCATCGGTGAAGCCCACGGATTCCGCAACGCCCAGACCACGGCCATTGCCCCAACGGGTACCATCGGACTCCTCATGGACTGCGACACCACAGGCATCGAACCCGACTTTGCCCTGGTCAAGTTCAAGAAACTGGCCGGCGGTGGCTACTTCAAGATAGTCAACAATTCCATTCCACCCGCCCTGCACGCGCTTGGTTATACCGACGAGCAGATCGAAGATGTCCGGCTCTACATGGTGGGCCGTGGCTCACTCGACGGCGCTCCGGGCATCTCGGTGTCGATGTTGCTTGAAAAAGGCTTGCCGGAAGCTGCGATTTCCAAAGCCGACAAGGTGCTCAAGGACGCAATGGGACTCGATGCAGCCTTCAACCCCTATACGCTCGGCTCTGAAGCCTACGATGCTGTCGGCGCTGTGGCGGACGTACGGAGCGAACCCGGTTTTGACATCCTCACCTACCTGGGCTTTTCCGAGGCAGAAATTGCAACAGCCGAGGCGTGGGCCTGCGGAACCATGGGCATAGAAGGCGCGCCGCACATCAAGAAGTCGCACTACGCGGTATTCGACACCGCGACCCCCTCAGGCAGGAACGCCACCCGGTCAATAGCCTGGCAGGCGCACATAGCAATGATGGCCGCCACCCAGCCCTTCGTCTCTGGCGCCATATCAAAGACAATCAACATGCCCGATTCCGCGAGCTTCGATGACGTCAAGGGCGCCTACATGACCGCATGGAAGAGCATGCTCAAGTCAATCGCACTCTACAGGGACGGATCCAAGCTCTCCCAGCCACTGTCTTCAATCGCAGCCGGTGCAAACCCGCTGGCTGAAGGCCTCATCGCGCTCCAGGCCGCTCCTCCCGCAACCTCGCAGCCTGCCGCGGCACCGGAGCAACAGGTAGCCTTTGCCAGCGTCCGCCATTCACTACCCAACCGGCGCGACGGCTACACCCAGAAAGCCAAAATAGGCGGCCATTCAGTCTTCGTGCGTACCGGCGAATACGATGACGGCCGCCTGGGCGAAATCTTCCTTGACATGCACAAGGAAGGAGCCGCCTTCAGGAGCCTCCTCAACTCGTTTGCCATAGCCGTCTCTCTGGGCCTCCAGTACGGCGTGCCGCTGGAAGAATACGTAGATGCCTTTACCTTCAGCCGCTTTGAACCCAACGGCATGGTCCAGGGCCACGAGTACATCAAGATGGCCACGAGCGTGCTCGACTACGTGTTCCGCGACCTTGCCATAAGCTACCAGGACCGCTACGACCTTGGCCAGATTAAGCCCGAAGACCTGAACGCCACCAGCACCCAGAACGGCAAAGCCAAGCGTGAGTCCGAACAGCGGGCCCAGGAAACAGCCGAGCGCTCGATCTCCACGCCGCAGGCCGCCCGCCCCAAGGACGATTCCAAGAAAGCCAAGATGAAAGGCTACGAAGGCGACCCCTGCCCCGTCTGCGGCCACCTGACATTAGTCCGCAACGGCACCTGCCTCAAGTGTGAGACTTGTGGAAGTACAACTGGTTGTAGTTGAGTCATTCTTGCTGAATTTGCAATAAGCGTCTCACACTTGAGGCGTCATGAATGAGCAGGTCCGCTCCGGCGGACCTGCATCGCGGGTACTCCCGCGCCGAAACATGTGGGAGCACTACGGGCTGCAGCTGAGCCTGTTGAAAGGCTGTGCCCAGAGATGTGTTTCGCATTTCAGGTACCAATAATGAGCAGGTGCGCCGGTACTCCGGCGAACCTGCATCGCGGGTACTCCCGCGCCGAAACCTGCGGCAGCACTACAGGCTGCAGCTGAGCCTGCAGTCTTGGTTTTTATTCAAGATTTTACAGGATTTACAGGATAAGAAAGGGAGATGAACAGGATAAGAAAGCCTTAAAGCTTTAATCTTGTATTCTCCGCTCCTTGATCATGTACATCTCTTCGATTTCATCCTGTAAATCCTGTTTTTTCTTGGTGAAAATCCAAAATCAGACAGGATTTACAGGATAAAAAAGAGATGTACAGGGTGAGAAAATTCCAAAGCTCTCGTCTTGTTTTCTCCGCTCCTTTATCCTGTCTATCTCTTGGACTTCATCATGTACATCCTGTCAAATTTTTGACGTGTAGTAGCCAGGCCGGTTCTGTATATTTATGCAGTCTGAGTGCCCTCAATGTATTTTTAGCGTAATGCGGGCCGAGCTTGTGGACTGTCCGGGATAGCGGTATCCTGCTCGGCAAAAGGGGGGCTTTCATGGACAAGAGCCTGAACATACTCTCGGAGACCGGTCGTCTTCGCAGGGTGATAGTGCACACACCCGGTGAAGAAGTCGAAGCCATGCGCCCGAGCCGAGCCGAAGAAGAACTCTATAACGACATCATCCCGCTCGAGGTCGTAAAACGCGAACATTCACAGCTCAAGGGATTCTTGTCCAAAGTAGCTGAGGTCAGCGAACTCAGGGACCTCCTCACAGAAACCCTGGCAGCAAACGGACCGCGAAAAACCTTTGCTGAACTTTTGCGCTCGTACTATCATGTCGACCACCGGAGCGAAGAAATCCTGGCCATGGATGCTGTAACCCTTGCCAGAACGGCCATTTCAGGCTTGCGGTCACGGCACGCCAGGCTCTCGTCCTTTATAAAGGGTGCTGATTTTGACATTCCCCCCCTGCCGAACATGTACTTCATGCGCGACGCAGCCATGGTCTACAGGAACAAATCCATATCTTCAGCAATGCGGTTCCCGGTTCGCCGGGCGGAGGCGATGATCAACCGCTTTGTGTTCGAGTATCATCCCGATTTCAAGGGTGGAGGACGCCTCATAGACGGTCCGGCACTGGTCAAGGATGGATTTTCAATAGAAGGCGGCGATTTCCAGGTTATAAGCAAAAACGTAGTCGTCATAGGAGTCTCGGAGCGGACAAGTGCAGACGCCATTGATTTTGCGGCCCAGGCAATCGTGGAGAGCTATGGCGAACCGGTCACGATCTTCGCCGTCGTCCTGCCTGTAGCCCGAGCTACCATCCACCTCGACATGGCCTTCACCGTCATCGACAAGGATGCGTGCCTCGTATACGAGCCAGTCATACTCGGCCATCGCAGGGCCCAGGCCATACGGATCGACGCGGTACCGGGCAAACCTGCCCGCCTGACTGAAGTTGCATCACTGCTGGCCGGCCTCAAAGCCGTCGGAGTCGACCTGAAACCAGTCCTGACCGGTGGAGCCGATCCACTCCGGCAGGAACGCGAACAATGGCTCTCCGGTGCCAACTCGTTCAGCTTTGCTCCAGGCAAGATAATCATGTACTCATGCAACGTCCACACCCTCGAAGCGCTCTCAAAGGCCGGGTTCGAGATCCGCTCCGCCAACGATTTCCTGATCGGCGGCCAGGATCCCCTCTCTTTCAACCGCCTCGCCGTAGGCTTTGACGGCGTGGAACTCGCCCGCGGCGGTGGCGGCGCCCGCTGTATGACCTGCCCCATAGAACGCGAAGACTGACTCCGAACCGCGCACAATAAAAAAACCCCTCCGCGTGCGCCAAGCACGCCGAGGGGCTTTTTTAAACCGGGGGTCGAAGAAATTTAACCTTGGATAATGGCTTCAGTGGGGCAGACGGAAGCGCAGGAACCACAGTCGGTGCACTTGGCGGGATCGATCCAGCGCAGGCCGTTCTTCTCACTGATAGCCTGGACGGGACACTCTGACTCGCAAGCGCCGCAATTTACGCACGCATCTGTAATCTTGTATGCCATGGTATGATCTCCTTGGAATGTTGATGTACCCGGATATTATCATATGACGGTATGGGGTGCAAGATCATGGGACGATGTATGGACAGATGCTGTCATTGCTTAGAGCCGGTCCTTGATGGTACTTTGTATGATGCATATAACATTATTCACAGGTAAAAGGAGAATGTCATGAACATAGGCATTTTCACCGATTCATACCGGCCGGAGATAAGCGGCGTCGTAGTTTCAGTACAAACACTTAAAAAAGCATTGATGGCCCGTGGCCACCGCGTGTTCATATTCGCGCCGGACAATCCTGAAGCCCAGCCAGAAGATGATGTGTATCGCCTCCCGAGCGTCCCGGTGATATTCCAGAAATCACTCAGGCTCGCGGTCAGCGTAACACCCGAAGCGCTTACCGCCATCAGCCAGATCAAGCTTGACGTAATCCACACGCAGACAGAATTTACCCTTGGTTTTTTTGCCAAAGCCGTGGCCAGAATACTCGATCTACCAATCATCCATACCTACCACACCATGTACAAGGACTATGTACACTACATCGCAAAGGGCAAACTGGTACAACTGACCGAGGATATGGTTCGTGTTCTGAGCCGAAAATTCTGCAATGCAGACGACATGATAATTGCTCCGACCGACAAGGTCAGGAACGTATTGTTGTCTTATGGAGTCAAGCGCCCCATTCGGATCGTGCCATCCGGGGTAGATCTAGGCCGTTTTCAAATTGCTGCGGCTGATCCAGAAGCGCGGAATACCGTCCGCAAGGAACTCGGGATTGCAGAATCGACACCCCTCATTGTATTCATAGGCAGGATTGCCAAAGAAAAAAGTATCGACATGCTCGTCAATGCCTTGTCAGTGCTCCATGAAAAGCTGCCTGAAGCTCGCTTGCTTATTGTAGGTGATGGCCCCGAAAAGGCCATTCTTGAAAAAATGGCTTCTGAACGCTGCACGGCAGGGAGCGTCATTTTTGCGGGATCACGGCCCTGGGTGGACATTCCCTCGTACTACAGGGCCGGAGACGTCTTCGTAAGCGCCTCAGTTACGGAAACACAGGGTCTTACGATACTCGAGGCCATGGCTGCGGAGGTTCCTGTTGTGGCCAGGCAGGACCCGAGCTTTGCCGCGATGATAACGGATGGCGTGGATGGCCTGCTCTTTGCGGGTAAAGATGAGCTACCAGAGGCGTTGTTCCAGGTGCTGTCGGATCATGAAAAGACGGCCAGCATCATCAGCGCTGCGCGGGAGAAGGCTCTCCAGTATTCAGCCGAGACGTTTGGACTGAAACTGGAGGAAACCTATGGAGAGGTCATAGCGCTCCACAAATTAAGGTCACGGCACTTCCTCAGGCGCATACGAAGATTCATACTGACACGCAAGCTGGCACCCCGCTGAAAAAGGTCATCAGCGAGGCAGTGCAGATACGGATGCCGATACTGCCCCCAAAGTCTGCTTTCTGCCATATTCGATTCTGCAAGGAGGGGTCATGAAGGAACAACTGATTGTCAAAAACCTTCCTTTCATAAAGATACTGCCGTCCTGGGCTCAGGAACTTTCGTACAAGTACTGCTCCAAGACCGCCAACCTCTACATAATCCATGGCAACATCCGCGACTACCTTCCGCACAAGATGAACGAGGGAGAATTCAATTTCGTCAAAATTCAGGACTATGTCTCGGAGGTGCTGTTCGGCAACAGGGACATCATCGTGTTCTGGGACCGCTCGAGCGGTGTAAGCTTCTGTACCCCGGAGATGCAGCGCGACTATATCAGGGCCATGCGCGAGCGATTCCCGGACACGAGCGATGACGAACTGCTATCTGCCGACCCTGCCGTGGCATTCAGGACGCTGGAGCGCTATTTCCTGCTCAACATACCTCAAAAAAAACGCATCGTGATGATAATCGACTACGCGGAGACCATACTGCCGGCATCAGACCTGGCCAAGCTCGACGAATCTGACCGGTACTGCTTCGTGACGCTCAACCGCTGGTCGCACGATCCGGTGTTCACCAAAGGCGATGTATCAATACTGCTCCTGTCTGAAAACCTTTCAGACCTCAATCCGCGCATCATAGCGAGCCCCTCAACCATCAAAGTTGAAATACCCATTCCAGACGAGACCGTACGATCATCGTTCCTCCAGTTCCTTGAAGACAAAGGAACGTTGTTGCTGGACAAGGGTCTGACGCCTTCTGCCGTAGGCTCGATTACCTCGGGCCTCAACCTCGTCAACCTGAACCGGCTGGCGGCAGAAAGCTGGCAGGAAGACAAGCCCATCTCCATGGACTACCTCAAGACAAAGAAGCGTGAAATCATAGAAAGCGAAGCGGGCGGGCTCCTCGAGTTCCTGGATACCGAGCATGACCTGTCCTTCGTCTCGGGCCACGATTTCGTCAAGAAGCGTTTCAAACATGCGGCAAGGGCACTGAAACAGGGGCGGCTCGACGTGTTGCCCATGGGTTACCTGATTGCCGGGCCTGTTGGCACGGGTAAAAGCTTCATGGTCAGCGCTTTCGCCGGCGAGATTGGCGTCCCCATGGTCAAGTTCAAGAATTTCCGTTCAAAATGGCAAGGCGTCACGGAATCGAACCTGGAAAAGGTGCTGACCATCCTCAAGGCCATGTCGCCGGTCGCGGTAATGATAGACGAGGCCGATGCATTCCTGGGCAACCGTGACCAGGACGGAGATTCAGGCACTTCCAACCGCATCTTTGCCCAGCTGGCCAGCTTTATGGGCAACACCGAATATCGCGGCAGGATCATCTGGTTTCTGATAACCTGCCGCCCGGACCTGCTGCCCATAGACCTTAAGCGCCAGGGCCGCGCAGAGGAGCACCTGGCCCTCTTCTACCCCGACAACGACCCCGACAAGGAAGCGCTGTACGACGTGCTTGTGCGCAAACTCGACCTGTCGATACGAAAATTCCCCATATCAGAGCTGTTCAAGCGATTCAAGCACGAGTTTTCGGGAGCCGATCTCGAGGCGGTGCTGATACGCGCAAAACTCAGGGCAACAATGGACGGGCGATCCTTCGTTACCAAGGAAGACCTCGAGGAGACGATGGGTGATTTTGTACCTCCGGCGTATCCGCACGAGATAGAACTGCAGAACCTCGTGGCCGTCGTGGAATGCACGAGCAAGGAAATGGTGCCCCGCCGCTTCCAGAACCTGGACCGGTCTCGCCTCGTCAAGGATATACAGGAACTCAAGAGCCTGCTCGGGGAACATTGACCCCTTGGGACGGCCACGGTATTTCAGGCGGATTTTCACGCTGTTCCTCGCGGCGGCCATGGCACCGGCAGCGGCAATTTCCGTGCTGTACACCTCGCTGGCGGGTTCGGCGCTCCGCAACGAGGCAGAGTCACGGCTAGACTCCCAGGCCCGGGCCTTTGCCCGGTCTGTTGCCTCGATTGCCGATTCCTGCGCCAGGGACCTGGCCCTCGTCGCGACAGACCCCGCGGTACTGTTGGCACTCGAGCCGCCCAGCCACGCTGATTCCGCTATCAAGGCGCGGGCATTCAGGCGCATCCTTTCAGTGTTTCCGCGGTCGGGGGAACTGGCTGAAGCCAGCGCGTATGCATCGGACGGGTCGGTCTCGTTGCTGCTTGGCGATATTCCGGCAGACAGGGACATATCGATGTACGGCTCGTGGGGAATTTTCAGGGCCCTTTCTGTAACACAACTGGCAGTAACACCCAGGGTAACGCCACTGTCCGACGGTTCGGCGGGTTCCTTTACCATAGGAATACCGATAAAAAACGACACGGGGAACAACCTGGGGTATGCACTGGCCGACATACGCCGCTCGGCCATAGCAGCCGCGGCTCTGGCAAGCGGACTGCAAGGCGGCGCATCGCTGGTGTTCCCCTCCGGCAAGATAGTGTTCGACCAGTCTGACCCATCCAGGGAAGGCCACTTCAATGATGAAATTCCAAGGCCTCTGGACTCCGGGAGCGTCTCCATAGCCAGTGCGACTGGCGCAGGCAATCAATTCACCGTTTTTCTGGAAGCACCCAGCGGACTGTACGCCGGATTCGGCCGCTCAGCCAGGACCATCGCGCTCGCCGGACTCGCAGGCGCAGCCGGTCTTGCAGCGGCGCTCGCCCTGAGTGCTTCCGGTTCGGTTACCAGACCCGTCCTGAAGATGGCCCGTTCGATGAAGCTCGTGGAGGCGGGAGACCTGACGATACGCATCGAACCCTCCGGCGACGACGAACTGGGCGACCTGGCCCGGTCTTTCAATGCGATGACGGCGGAGGTTGACGCGCTGCTGAAACGGGAGGTAGAACGCCAGGAACTGTTGCGTGCGGCGGAACTCCGCGCACTGGCCGCACAGATGAATCCCCACTTCCTCCACAACACCCTTGCTTCAATAAAATCCCTGGCCAAGCTCGGCCGCTCCGCGGAAATAGCTGAGGTCGTTTCCAGACTCGGCAAGATACTCCGTGCCGGAGCCGGCCGCCGCGACGGGATGTCTACCATCGGAGTAAGCCTGGCTTCGGTGCGGGATTACCTGAGCATAGAAAAAGTACGGTTTGGCGATAGATTCAGCTACAAGGTCGACGTGGATCCCGCGCTTGAAGCAGTCCGGATTCCTCCTTTGACCCTGGAACCACTCGCCGAAAACGCCTTGACTCATGGCCTTGAACGCAAGCGAGGACCGGGCATGCTTCGCGTCTCCGGCAGGATGGAAGGCACACTTGCCATTCTTGAATTCGAGGATGACGGCCCGGGTATGGAGGCCAAGGCGCTTGAAGAACTTTCAGAATCTCTTGAAGCAGCGCTTCCACCTTCAGGCAGCCACGGCATAGGCCTATTGGGCACAAACCGGCGGATTGTGCTGGAGTACGGGCATGAATACGGTATCCGGATAGGCCGGGGCTCGGTTCCTGATGGTGGATTCAAGGCGACACTGAGGATACCGGTACAAGGATGACGACTGCTGGATCACATACGGGAGGCATGGGATGAGGCGACTCCTGATAGCCGAAGACGAAGAACTCGCGCGCAGGGAACTGGAGACGACCATTCCCTGGGAGCTATGGGGCTACATGCTCGCAGGGGCGGCCGAGGACGGTACCCAGGCCTGGGACCTCATCATCGAACGCCGTGCCGAAGTGGTGGTTACAGACATCCGGATGCCTGGCCTGGATGGCATGGCCCTGATGCGAAAAGCCGAAGCCGAACTGGAACCGCCGGACCGCCCCTTGTTCATCATCCTGTCGGGCCATGCCGACTTCGAGTATGCACGGGAGGCCGTAAGGCTGGGCGCGTTTGCCTACCTGATCAAGCCTATGGTCGATGCGGAACTCGAAGAGACAATGCGGAGTGCGCTGCTGCGGGTCGATGAGCGGGAGCATATGTTCACACTCGAGCGGGTAGCCTCGTCCGATCGTGCCTTTGGATTGCTGCGCGACCTGACGCAGGAACGGAGCACCGATTCAGGGGATGCCTATGTCGAGGCTGCGATACTGGATCTACGTGAACGGTTTGTCGTGGACCTGTCCGCGGATTCAGTAGCAGAACGCATGGGCATCTCCGGAGACCACCTGTCGAGGCTCTTCAAGAAGGCTACCGGCCTGACATTCAACGAGTATCTGACCAGGCTCCGCATGAAGCGCGCCATGGAACTGCTGCGCGATCCGGTCGTCCGGATCGGTGAAGTAGCCGATTTGTCTGGTTACAAGGATGCGCGATACTTCAGCACACTGTTCAGGCGCATCGTCGGCATGACACCCAGCGAGTTCAGGCACGGGCGTCAGTAGCGCCCGGTCAGGAGCCTGAAACGCTCGATGGTGGCTTCCCGCTGGGATACAGACGCATCAAAATCGTAGTCCAGGAGCCGTATTGATTCCAGGGGTGGCAGGCCTTCAGGTACCGGCGCGTCCGAGCGCGCAGAGCGTCGCTTGAAACGGGCAGTCACGACCCGCGCGACATCGTTGCCAAGAACAAAATCGACGAAGAGTCGGGCCGCATCGCGATGGGGAGCCCCTTTGAGTATGGCTACTCCATCCGGTACCGCTGACGTGCCGTCTTCTGGATAGACTATCGTGACATCGGAACCGAGACGCCGTGCCTCCGCACCGGCATTCTCGTAGGTCACGCCCGCAAGGTATTCTCCTGCGGCCACGCCGGAATACACCAGCGCTGATTCCTCCACCGGGGTACCGCCGATTGCGGCCACAAAGCCTTCTATGAGCCTCCAGGCCGCTCCATCGTGATCTATATCGCTACCGGCGACGGCGGCGCTTCCAGCGACGAGCATCGTGCGGAGTATGGTGTACGCGCTGCCTGAAGATGCTGGATTCGCGAAAGCGACACTGTCTGCAAACCGGGGCTGTAGCAGGTCTGACCAGCGGGCCGGCAAGTCCACGGCCGGTACCAGGCGCGAGTTTACGATGATGACCATCGGCAATACAGTAAATCCTGTCCAGAAACCATCCTCGTCACGAAGGCTTGCAGGGATCGCCGCACGCTCTGGAGATTCGTAGGCCTCGAACAGTGCAAGGTTCGCGACGAGGCTTTCAGCTCCGCCCCCCCACAACACGTCAGCATCCTTGCCCTCACCGCGCCCGAGGCGGGCCAGCAAGGCGCCGGTGCCGTCCGGGACGACGCGGACACGCAGACCAGTCCGTTCCCTGAATTCATCGAGTATGAATTTAAAAAGTTCGTCGGGATGCGATGTATAGACAACAAGGTCGGTATCGATCCTCGGGCTTTGCTTGCGCGAGCAAGAAGCCAGTGCTACGAGTACCAGCAACGACACGACAACCACAGTCAGAACGCGGTTCAACAGTTTCAAGCCTTCAACTCCGGTTCAGCTAACATTGAATCAAGCGCGTCCTGAAGCCCCTCGATCCCGTTGAACAGGTGGGACCGTATGCCGAGCGATTCTGCAGCTTCAACATTTTCAGGGTAATCATCGATAAAGAAAGCATTGCCGGCATCTATGCCCTCGGCTTGCAGAATCGCATGCCAGAATGCGGCATCAGGCTTGCACACACCCATGAGGTGCGATGCGTAGACAGCGTCGAAGCACCCGTACAGGCCACGCTGCTGCAGATGGTCATAATGTGATCCTACGGTATTTGTACCGCATACCACGCGGCCTCTGGCATGGAGTTTGCTTACCAGACGTTCCATAAGGGAATCCAGCGTCGGAGAGAACAGGGTCGACCAGTAATCCTCCGCAACGAGCACGCCAGAAGCCGCTTCAAACCGGGTCCAGTATTCCCGCGCGCTCATGGCGCCGGTCATCAGCGCGTCCATGTCGGCCCGCGCGAATTGCCTGGCCGCAGTCTCGGAGAGCCCCAGCCGGCGTGCGGCTTCTGGGAGCACATCAAACGACTGCACGAGCACGCCACCCATATCAAAAATAAACAGCATCATTCCTTGCCGGCCTGATAGACGGCAGAACCTCCCAGAAAGTATTTGGACAGCGAGAAGAATAACACGAATACAGGCACAGACGCGATGACAGCTACGGCCATCATCGCCCCTTCGTCGGCGTGTTTCTCGGCCGCGAATTTGACTATGTACGCGGGTATCGTTTTCATCTGCTCGTCCTGGGCGATGAGGAGCGGCCACAGAAGGTTGTCCCACTGTTGCCTGAACGAGAGCACCGCAAGAGTCGCGGCAGCGGGACCAGCGTTCCTGAATACGATGTCCCAGAATATCCTCGGTTCCGAGCAGCCGTCTATCCTTGCAGCATCCAGCATTTCGTCGGGAAATGTTATAAGATATTGCCGCATAATGAACACACCAAACGCGTTCATCAGAAACGGCACGATGAGTCCGGCGTACGAGTTCTGCATCCCCGCCTTGACGGCGATCAGATACAGCGGAATCATTATGGTCTCGAAGGGAATCATCATCGTACCCATGATTGCCATGAACACGGCATTGCGTCCCCTGAACCTGAATTTTGCGAGACCGTAGCCTACAAGAGAAGACAGCAGTACCGTTGATACGGCAATGCTCGTCGACACCAGCACCGAGTTGAGGATGTTGCGCAGATACATCCAGGATCCGTCGTTGCCAGCCAGTGCCCTCAGGTAGTTACCGGGTTTCCATACCTCGGGAATCCAGCGGTAGGGCATCTTCATGATGTCTATAGCCGGCATGAACGAAGAACCGAGCATGAACACAAGCGGCACCAGCACCAGAGCACAGGCGATGGCAAGCACGATGGTTCCTGAAATCGAACCAACTGTTTCACGGTATTTGCGCATCATAGATCAGCCTCGCTGTTCCTGGAGGTGCGGAGCTGTATCCAGGTCAACCCCAGCATCAGGAGGAACAGCAGCGTGCTCATGACGCTGGCCCTGCCGATGTTGAGGTCGCGCATCGCAGTATTGTAGATATTCAGCGTAATCACGTTGATCGGAGCAAGGGGCGCCCCGCTCTGGGTGAACAGGTACTGGGTGCTGAAGGTCTTCATGCACTGAATCAGTATCATCACCGATACGAGCACCGTCGTTGGCCTGAGCAGTGGAAGTGTTATTGAAAAGAAACGGCGGATTGGCCCCGCTCCGTCCATCAGAGCAGCTTCATTGACTGAATCCGGTATCTTGCCAATGCCGGTGACGAACAGGATGGTAAAATATCCAAGGTATTTCCAGACATACACAATCATCGTTGAAACCTGAACCATCGTGGCGCTGGAGAGCCACTGGTGATCTATGCCAGGAGTCATGGAGATCCAGTTGACAAACTGGTTTGCAAGCCCGCGTGGATCAAGCATCAGAAGCCATATCAGGGCGGCCACGACTGAAGACAGCACCGCGGGCGAATACAAAGCCGCCTGGGCAAAGCGCTTGCCTCGTTTCATGTTGGTTATGAGGGCGGCAAACAGGAGGCTCATGATGAACAGTGGCACGAAGACTCCAACGGTGAAGGTTGCGGTAGCCCTTGCGGAGTTCCAGAAATCCTCCGAGCCCAGTACTTTCTGGTAATTCTGCAACCCGATGAACACGGGTTTCTTGAGCGACAGCAGCCTCTTGTTGAAGAAGCTCGTCCAGATTGCGTTGAGCATCGGATAGAACGAAAACACGGAGAAGAACACAAGCCCCGGAGCCACGAAGGCCCAGCCCCACTTCGATCGGTTCCGTTCCAGAGCCCCGACAATTTCCCGCCTCTTCATCACCACCTCCACGATGCCTGACATACTGCCTGGTACACAATTTTCACACGGAGACACGGAGATAAGATCCGAGCAATGCGCAGGATCACAGGGGGTTTTAGGGGGGTATCCCCCCTAACGGTAGCCATTGGGGGCAGATCCCCCAAACCCCCTTGCGGCGCTACGAGTCTCGCGCCGCACTCCGTGTCTCTGTGCCCAAACTTCCTATCTTTATCCCTCTTCTCATCTTCTCTGTGTCTCTGTGCCAAATTTCCTACTCTTAATTCCTCATCCTCTCTGTGTCTCTGTGCCTCTGTGGTTCAAATTCTTGGTCTAAATATCTGCCAGGGCGGCGGTGACGTCTTTGCGGAGTTTCTCCAAAGCCTTGGCGGGCTCCACACCGGAGAGCATCACTGACTCAAAGGCTTCCTTGAGCAACGATTCGATCTTGGAGCTGGCGGCACCGTAATACACGATGTGGCCGGCGGCCATGTCCTTGGCAAACACGTCGGAGTACGGCATGTTCTTGAAGGTGGCTGACTCCATCAGAGCCTTGGTCGGCTGCACGATGGCTACCTTCTCGAGGTATTCCTGACCATGGCCGAGCATGTAGCCCAGGAGCGCCCAGGCTGCCTGCTGGTTGAGCTTTGACTTCTGTGCGTTGACCATGTAGTAGTGGCCGTAGTAGTTGTTCGGCACCTTATTGACGGCGTCTTTCCACTGGGGATACGGAATGACCATCCATTCGCCTGAATCATAAAAGGCCTTGTTGACATCACGCATGCGTGCTTCCTGATAGAGTCCGGACAGCGACATGGCTATCTCGTTCTTGTCGTTGTCGAAAACCTTGCGCGCAGCCGTGTAGGTGGGCGACCCGAGGTTCTTGCCGTTGGGTCCGAAATCCTTGAAATAGCTGAGCACCTTGAGCCAGGCTGCGTCGCCGGTGATTACGCTTTTTCCATCCTTGGCAACAAGGACGCCACCGAGCTGTTCCACCATCGGCACGACCGAAGTGAGGTAGTACGGATAGCGAAAGTCAAAGCCGCGGCGCGTTATGATCTGGCCGTCGCGCTTGACTATCTTCTCTGAAACCGCCATCACGTCTTCCCAGGTTTTGGGATAGTCCTTCATCGGATCGAGGCCGGCATCCCTGAAAATCTTCTTGTTCAGGTATATGGCCCAGTTGGTCAGTTCCAGGGGCATGCCGTAGATCTTGCCATCCTCGGTTACCGGGTCGAGCATGCCTGCCATGTACTTGGCCTGCATGTCCTTGAGGCTCTTGAAGCCCGCGGCCTTATAATCAACCGGCGCGACGCGCCCGTTGGATATGAACTGATACTCGTCAAAAATCTCCAGGTTGAATATGTCCGGACCGGCATTGGCCGCGAAACCGGCTACCACGATGTCCTTGATCTTGCCTGACGGATAGGTCACATAGTTTACGGTGACAGTGGGGTTGGCCTTGATGAACTCATCTATCAGGCGCTTCTCGAGGGCAGTCCTGGCCGCGTCCTCATGCGTCCAGATGACGACTTCAACCTTCTTGCCCTTGAGGGCGGAAACGGTCGGGGCCTGCGCGAAAACAGACGCGGCCACGGTGAGTGCGAGTACCATCGCTGTAAAACGTTTCATGGCATCCTCCTATGGATTGCTTGCTCTGGAATTATTCACTGATCATATTCGGGGTGTTCCGGCCAGCACGCAATGCCGCGAAACCGGCTTTTTGTTGGCAATGGCGGCATCAGCTACAGGCGATCTGCTTGCAAAGCCTGCATTACACTGCTATATCTTTTTATATGATCACCTTCTTCTTCAAGAAAAGCTTCTATGATGGCTGGGACAACCTGCTTGCACTCTCGGGCTTCAATGCCGCGTTCCTGGCCCTCGCAGCCCTGGGCATCTGGCTTCCCGCGACCATTGACAACTCGTTGGTACGTAGTGCCGGTCTGCTGTTCCTCCTGATGGCAGGCTCGCTGTGGTGTTCTGTCGCAGCACATGCAATGACGGCTGTGGCCGGCTCGGGAACGTTCAGGGCTGGAGAGCTGCGCGCGGCATTTTCAGCCGGGTGGGTGCCGGGGCTCCAGTTCGGAGCGATGGTTTCAATAGCCGCGCTGCTGGCCTTGGTAGTTTTTCCGTTCTATTCTTCGATTGGCAGCTTTTTTGGTCTTTTTGCGACCAGCCTGGCCTTCTGGCTGTTCCTGTGCCTCGTTCTGACCCTGCAGTATTTCCTGCCATGGCGTGCCGCCAATGGGGGAACCTTCAGTATGGCCTTGCGGTCTTCGTTCGTGCTCTTTGTGGATGCACCGTTGTTCTCGCTGATACTCGCGATTGACGGACTGTTCTGCATCGCCATCTCACCGCTGGTGGCATTCCTGCTGCCGGGTCCGGCGGCGGCAGTCCTGGCAGGCTGCGAGGCAGTCAGACTACGCAGCTACAAGCTGGACTGGATGACCAAGACGGGTTCGGCCAAGGGACGCGTACCGTGGGCCGAGCTTCTTGCCACGGACGTAGAAGCACTCGGCGAACGTACACTCAAGCAACTATTCTTCCCCTGGACTCATTGAACCCGTCCTATATATCATTCTTTCAATGTATTATATATAGATATTGACTTATTTTCTAATATCGCCAAGTATACTCCGCATACAGCGCCCACGATTCGCAAACAGCGGGCGGGGCGTACGTTCACCAGTGGAGGTAGTTTTATGAAGAAGATCACGTTCATCGCTCTCGCGTTGATACTCAGCGCGTCGGCTGTATTTGCGCAGACCGCGACCAAGTACTTTGTCGCTCACCAGGGTGGCTACATCGGTGAAGCCACCGTCACCATCAAGGGCACCAAGGTTGTGTCCGCGTCACTCGCCGAGTGGCAGGGTCCGGGCGGCTTTGCCGAGTTCAATTCCCCAGACGGAAAGACGACTATGGATGGCTATGTGGTTCGTGTACCCGACCCCCTCGCCAACGCCATGAACGCCGATCCCGAGATCAAGGGTTACATGTTCTACATCTACAATGTGCAGAACGGTGTCAGCGTCTGGTCACAGTTCACCCCCGGTAAAGATGCTTTCGCCCGTCCTACCCGCCAGTTCGAGCGTGACTTTGAAGGCCTCATGGGCAACCCCATCCGCGCCGCCGCCTACGCCAAGGCTGCCCGTGAAGACAAGATCGTCTCCGTGACGATCGAAGGCCTCAAGGTCACCGTCGGCAAGAAGGCGTCCGAGACCGTACACTATGGTCACATGGACAAGTCCAATCCCGCCGCCAACTACATGGCCCTGAATGCCGGCAGCATCGGCTACCGCTACAACTACAAAGCCCTCATCAACTTCTTCGTAGCCAACCCTACCGCCAACTTTGCGGCAGCCACGCTGAAGAAGGTAAAGGTGACCCTGGTCGAAGACAAGGCTGTTGACGCCGCCGCCAAGGTAGCCGGTTACACTGCTGCCACCGACGATGTATTCTTCGTCGCTGACGCCGTTACCGGTGCCACCTATTCCGACTTCCCCCACTACGCCCTCGAACTCCAGGCCGCCTACAAGATGGCCCTGGCTGAAGGCAAGGTAAAGTTCAAGAAATAAGACGTTCCTGTGGACGACGAAGGCCGAAGCCAGCTGGCTTCGGCCTTTTTTAACTGTTCAGTGTATCTGCTGTTCGTTAAAACAGTCACGTTCCCGCCCTGATCGCCCACCACAGCCGTGCCGAGGTAGAGCGGGGATTCTGGTAGCGCTCTTCGGCGCTGGCCCGTAGGCCTTCTGGGGATATCGATGCGTACACGCCGCTGTCCAGCCCGGTCTGGAAGGCGCGCGCTACCCGCCCCTCCTCGCCTGAATGGAAGCACAGTATGGCAGCGCGGCCACCAGGATTCAGGCAATCTGGCAACGCCGCGAGCAGGGCGTCCAGGGCAGACAGTTCGCCGTTCACGGCTATGCGGAAGGCCTGGAAGGTGCGCTTTATGGCCTTCTTGATGACGTCGTCTGACTCAACGCGGCCTTCAAGCGCATAGCGGATGGCATCGCGCAGGGCCTTGGTTGTATCGATTGTGCCGCGGCGCTGGGTCAGGACCCGGGCTATGATGGCCGCCTCAGGCTCGTCTGAGTACTCGTCGATGAGCTCACGCATTTTTGATTCAGAGAGGCTGCGGATAAGCTCTGCGGCGCTCGAACTTGAAGGTAAAGCCCCGGTCGGGATTGTCTATCTGCATCGACGAGACGCCTAGGTCGGCGAGTACCATGTCTACCCCGGCCAATGGTGCTGCCAACGGACTGTCTTCAGAAAACAGCTTGCCGGTCTCAGCAAAGTTGATCCGTACAGCGACAAAGGACTGCTCACCAAAGCCTGCTTCCCTGAGGCGCGCTTCTGTCTTTGCAATTTCAAGCGGGTCCCGGTCCAGACCGTAGAGGGTGCCACCGGGCATGATGGCCTTGAGCAACTCCAGAGCGTGGCCGCCATGTCCGAGGGTGGCGTCTACAGCCAGTTCTCCCGGTCTGGGGGCAAGTACGTCGAGCACTTCCCGGACGCAGATGCTGCGGTGGCTGCCAGCCGGGGTCGCGCCCCGGGCGATCACCTTTTCGACATCGGCTGTGTAGCGTTCGGGATCGAGTTCCTTGTACTTTTCAGAGAACGCGCGGGGGTGTGTGCCCTTGTAGCGGGGACGGCGCTTGTGCGGCCCGGCGGGGTCGCTCGAGTCATCAGACATGCCGTGGAGCCTCCTTGATTCTGTATTGCCATGATACGACAGGTTCAGCATCTACCGATACTACAGATGGGTTGTTCCTTGACGAAAATACAAAAAAACAGTATTCACACGCACTTGCATTGACCGTAATCCGGTATATACTAAATCAGAATCAACATTCTATTTAATGGAATCGAATTTAAGCTGCGCAATTACGGGGCGCTCACAGTCAGGGCAAGGAGCATTCAGATGGACGACCGCAAGGCCCGCATTCTTCGACTCACGCTTTTTGCGACGGTGTACTTCGTCGAAGGAGCGGTACTGACCTACTTCTCGGCCTTCAATGTGCTGTACCTCAGGTCGTTTAACCTGTCGTTTTCCCTGATCGGCCTGGTGGGTGGCATCACCCTCATCCCGTTTGTCCTCAAGATTTTCATAGGCCTGCTGTCAGACCGGGTCAGCCTGTTCAACAAGGGACACAGAAAACCGTTCATCATCATGGGATTGCTCCTGCAGTCATCGGCGTTCCTCGCCCTGCCCTTCATTTCGCCTGGCACTGCCTTTCCATTGTATCTGGCGGCCATGATCCTGGCATCCCTGGGCATGTCGACCTACGACACCACGACAGACGGCCTGTCCATAGACAGCACACCACCTGAAGACCGCGGGCTGGTGCAGGGCCTCATGGTCGGAGGCCGGGCTCTGAGCGCCGTGGTGATGGCGGTGTTGATGGGCGCCTTTTCTGAACAGGGAAGGTGGTCTATCTCGTTTCTCATGATAGCCGGGCTCGGTTTTCTGGCGTTGATTCCCGCATTGCTTGTCTCCGAGAAAAAGGAGCGCGCCCCTGACCTGCAATTCTCCAGGGATGCGTTCAGATCCTGGAGGAGTGCACCGTTCCTCCTGTTCCTGGTACTCGGGATAGTCTACCCCCTGGCCCTGTACAGCGCGCAGGGTATGGTCGGGGCCTTCCTCAATGAAGGCTTTGGCGTGTCGCTCGGCACGGTAGGGCTCTACACATCGGTATTCGGGATTGGAACCATAGCCGGTGGACTCGGAGGCGGTCCGCTCATGAGGAAACTGGGCGAGCGCACCAGCATCCTCTCAGCCTTGGTACTGACCTCGGCGGTTACCCTGGCCCTGGCGGTGGCACCTTCTGCTGGCCTCATGTGGATACTGGTATTCCTGTTCGGAATTGCCTTTGGATACTATGAAACCGTGTACTTTGCGATGGGCATGGATTTCTCTGATCCGCGTATAGCAGCCTTTACGTTCGCCTTCATAATGGCAGTCGGCAACATAGGCATAGGACTCGGGCAACCCCTGGCCGGAATGCTTGTCGATGCGGTGGGCTTCAAGCCCATGTTCGGTATTTTTGCCGGAGTGCACATACTTGCCTTGCCTGTGGTGATACTGATTTTCCGTTACCGCAAACCAGCCTTGGAAGCAGCCTAGACATGCGCATCACCGGTATAGAAGCCACGCCGCTCGACCTCAGGCTGCAAACGCCGCTGACCGTGGCCTACGGCAGTTATCCCGAACTCTCCTACGCTTTGCTCAGGATCCATACCGATGAAGGATACATGGGCCTCGGAGAAGCCTCACCAGACCCTGAAGTGACGGGAGAAACCCGGGAAGGAGTCCTGGCAGCGCTCAGGCTCGCAGGAGAGTTCCTTATGGGGCAGGATCCGTTCAACCTCGATTCAATCATCGATCGTTGCCTGGAAGCCATAGGATTGTACCCCGCGGCCATAGCCGCGATCGACATGGCACTTTTTGACCTGATGGGCAAGTCCACAGGGTTGCCCGCCTTCAGCCTGCTTGGTGGCCGCTCCCGGGCAGCCATCAACCTGTATCCGGTGATACCCCTGGAATCGCCTGCAACAATGGCCCACATGGCCAGCACCTTCCTGGGCATGGGCTTGCGGACGCTCAAGATAAAACTTGGGTCTGAACCCGATACCGACCTTGCCAGGCTCGCCGCGATCCGGGCAGCGATTCAGAATGCCGGCGCGAGCGGTGTCAGGCTCAGGCTCGACGTAAACCAGGGCTGGAAGGATGCGGCCACGGCGCTCAGGACGATCAAGGCCATGGACAGGTCCGACCTGGACTGGATAGAACAGCCAGTCGCTGCAGCCGACCTGGAAGGACTCGCGGAGGTAAGCGCAGCCATAGACACCCCGGTGATGGCTGACGAATCCTGTCATGCGCCTGCCGATGCCCTGCACATCGCGCGACTCGGCGCGGCAGACATGATAAACATAAAGCTGATGAAGTGCGGTGGCCTGAGGCAAGCGACCAAAATCCTTGCCATAGCAGAAGCCGCCGGCATCCGCTGCATACTCGGTTCCATGGGTGAAAGTTCCATAGGCAGCGCGGCAGGCCTGCATTTTATGACCGCCAAGGGCGGAATAGAAGCCTGCGAACTCATCGGCCCCCTCTTCATCACCAATGACCCGGCACGCGGTTACCCCGTAGACAGGTCCACATTCCAGGCTACAGCCACGAATGAACCGGGACTCGGCGTGGCCCTTGCATGATCGACTGGAATGAGGTCGCAAAAGAAGCACCACGCCTGCTCGGCGCCTACCTGAAGATCAAGTCAGTCAATCCGCCTGGTAACGAAAGCGGAACCGCCGCCTTCCTGAAAGACGAACTGGTCAAGCGCGGGTTTTCGCCGGCTTTGCATCAATCCGGCCCGGATCGCGTCAACCTGACGGCAAGGCTCACCGGGGACGGTCGCAAGCGCCCCGTACTCCTCTACAACCACATGGACGTTGTGGAGGCAGACGCAAGGCAATGGTCGCATGAACCCTTCTCGGGAGACATACGCGACGGGTACGTCTGGGGCCGTGGAGCCATCGACATGAAGGGCATGGCCATCATGCAACTCCTGGCCATGGACCTGCTGCAGCGCAACCACCCGGCGCGCTCGAGGGACGTCATTTTCTTTGCCGCGGCCGACGAAGAAAAGGGCGGAAAACTGGGTACCAGCTGGATGATCGAGAACCGCTGGCAGGAACTGGATGCCGAATTCGTATGGGACGAAGGCGGCTTTGGCATGCAGGATTTTTTTGGACCCAAACCGGTGTTTGCCGTGGCGGTTGCAGAAAAACTTGACCTGTGGCTACGGATATCAGCCCGGGGCACGCCCGGCCATTCAGGCATGCCCCATGGAGACAACGCCGCAGAAACCCTGGTGCGCGCCCTCGGGCGGGTCATGCGCATCAACGCGAGGCATGTACTGCACCCCATAGTCCGCACCATGTTTTCTGGCATCGCACGCACGATGGCTTTTCCCAAATCATTGGTGATGGCCCAGCTTGGCAACCCGCTGGCTTTCAGGCTGGCACGGCCATTCCTTGCAGCCTCACCCATGTTGTCAGCCATGCTGCGCGACACCCTGAGCGTCACGGTACTGTCGGCTGGCGGCAAGGAAAACGTCATCCCCGACCAGGCCGAGGCCATCATCGACGCACGCCTGCTGCCTGGACATAGCCCTGAAGCCTTCGTTGCCCTTCTGACAAAACTGATCAACGACGAGAAAATCTCGATAGACACCGTGCAGACGCCGCACCCTGCCCAGCCATCAGACAGTACCTCGGAATTCTACAACGCCCTGGCCGCAACACTTGCAAGGCTCGTACCCGATTCCGCAACCGTGCCCATGCTTACTCCGGGCACCACCGACTCCTGCCACTTCCGCCGCAGGGGCGTCCAGTGCTACGGCCTCTTTCCGGCGGTAATTACCCCCGGCGAGCTAGCCCGTTTCCACGGCATAGACGAGAGGATATCGATAGACAACCTGGTGCTGGGAACAAGGATCATCTACGAAACGCTTAAGAGTCTTGTTGCCTGAGAGCTATTGCGTTCCTGGCACATGGTCACTCTCTAAAAAGCCTGTTGTGGTACGCTGCTTTAGAAGTGATTCACCCTCTTCCGGAGCGTCATTGTAGAACCGCCAGAGTTCCTCGTGGGGTTGCAGGAACAACAGTACCCGCCCGTCACGGATTTCAGCCGCCGCCTCTTTGACCAGTATCATGGGTGAATGGATGATACCAGTACGGTGATAGTATTCCAGTTCTTCCCTGCCATACTCCGGTTGCTGCCAGACAAGGATTTCCTGCCCCAGGACCATTGGCCGCCCCGAAGCTGACCTGACGACCTCCAGTATTTCATACGCCTGAACCCACTCACGTGCTATAGTCTCTTCACTTCTGGTGTAGTGAGCCTCACGGGGGAATATCCATTCTTTGTATATTTTTGGCCCCCCCTTCCGGCGGGCCACAACTATAACCGGGGCGTGTTCCAGACTATGCTCCCAATCATGAGGAATGCCCTGGTAATGCACCTGACTCACGAAGGCCTCCTCGGGGACGCAGAAGAGAAGCAAAAGAAGGCTGAACAATTTCATGTGTAACCTGCTGGTTTTCATACTGGCAACCTTCATCGTTCGACCGCACGTTTCTGCGAAGATCTCGATTTTGTAGACTAATGGAAAATTATTCTATGGATGCGATGCGATTATTGAAATCCAGGCCAGACTATCAGGGCTGGCCGGGATTCCAAATGTATCGTCACGAAATTAGATCACTGCTCGACACCAACTAGTTTGAATTTAAGATCCCATGTCGCAGTTACACCGACCGCCCATTTAGTATCAAATTCTGTTATATTTGTATCAATAGCTTGGTTTGATTTCCAATAAATTCCTTCGCTGTATTGTTCAGTACCCGACTGGTAGCACAGCAGTTCACCCCTAATATCAGACGCCAATGAACCAGGTAGATACACGGCAAATAGAATTGGTGTATTGATAGTAATCGCTGGGCACCCGGCTATGTTGAAAATGACTTCTTCTTCGCCACTGGCTGTCCTAGCGTTGACGTGGGCAGTAGCTGTCGCAAGCAGTTCTTTATCGTTCTGATGCCAGATAGCCAGCTGCAGATCAACCGCTGCTGCATTGGAACTCCCAGAAATGATCTTCTTAAAATAATTAGCCGAATGTACATATACAGAGTACGAAGTTGGTACATAGGCTATGGGGAGAGTTATACTTTGACCAACACCGGCATTATAAGAATCGGTATAGCTACTACCAACCATCGAAGTAGCAGTAGATTCAAGGTTCTGGCTTGTAAATGGCGAATTCACGCGCGCATAGCCTACAGTACTAAACCCACTCGATCCAGAACTGTTTTTAGCCTTGATCCAGACATAACACGTATCACCATTGTTGAGTCCTGCAATTAATACTGTTTTGTCAGTTACAGTGCTGTACAAAGACGCAGTGCCACTGTCATTCGTATTGATATTTGTGTACACATCATAACTTGCAGCTCCACTCACTGCGACCCAGGATACTGAAAGCGTAGTATCACCCGGAGTCACCGTCAAAGCTCCCGGTGCGGCCGGTCTGGTCTCGGCGGCCGGTCTGGTCTCGCTCTGTATGTCGTCGAGCAGTCCGTCGTCGCATCCAGAGAACAGAAATGCGGCCGCAACGATGAGGGCAACAGCACAGGCTGGTTGCTTCCTAAAAATCATTCTGTCCATAGCACTGTCTCCCTTGTGTCGGTCGTTGCCGAAGCTCTACCCTCGCCGGATCCCGCCCGGAGCGCATAGGCAAAGCGCTCTGACAGGGCCGCGTCGAGTTTCTTTATTTCCTGGAAATACCGGGCGACTCCAGCCTGGTCGCCGAGTTCATAGCTGGTCAGGAGCAGGCCCACGAGGGCACCGGTATTGCTTTCATGCAAGCCGTACGCCTCGGCAAAGTAAGCCCGGGCTGCCGCATAGTCACGGCCAACGAATTCCACGTTGCCCATGTTTATCAGGGCCGGCAGGTATTTTTTCTCCTTGAGGATGGCAAGGAATTGTTCACCGGCCCTGGCATAGAGGCCATATCTGGTATACAGGATGCCGAGCGAATTGCGGAGCTTGACCGAGCCTTGTGACTTCTCGATTTCCAGCTTGAGGCGCGACTCTTGCGGAGCGAGTTCACGCTCGACGATGGCCTTCATGGTCTCGTCGTAGCGGGTATCCAAGGCTGCGCCTCTCGGGGGAACGACGGTGGACGAGCTGCCTGGCATGGCTACTGGTTCGAACACGGTCCAGGCTTCCCTGACGGGATGCAGCCTGGCCTCTCCGGCAGCCAGATTCTCACGCCATCCGCTGGCACCGAGTTTCCAGGCTTTCAGGAAGCCCCCGTGCCGTTCCGTTATCTCAAGCGGCAGCCAGGCCTTTCCGTTGGAGTAGATGAAGTCAGCCGCACTGCTGAACAGCCGCCTGATCGTTGCCTCGTCGCCGTCCATGGCAATGGCGATGAAGATGTGGCCCGGTGTGGTAATAAAGGCCGTCTCCACGCCAGCAGCCTCCAGCAAGGCAGCATAGAGGATTGAAAGGTCGTCACAATCACCGGAACGGTACTCGAGCGTCTGCCGAGGGAATTGCAGGAAATCTATAGCGCCCTTGCTGCCCGATATGGCCGCATAGGATGACTTGGGGTCCACAAGGTAATTCATGCCGTACAGTTCAAGTGACGCGTGGATGGCTACAGCGGCCTGCAAGCCGCGGTCAAGGGTAAACGCGTCGCGGCCCGCAACCGCCCCGACTACATTCTTGGAGAAATTAAGTACGGCCGGGTCTTTCGCGGTAACGTAGGCTGCGGCACAGCGGTCATCGAACCAGCTCATGGAATTGCGGTCAAGTATCCTGAGCGGCTTGGCAATGGTCGTGGAATGCGGCTTGCCGTCAAGCGTGTACGAGAGCGTAAACTCGGTAACGACCAGCGTGCCTTCTGTTATGTTGAGTATCGAATCGTTGAACAGGCCCGTTACCGGGATAGTCGTATCCTGGCCGGCTCCAAGCTGCGCGCCGTCGAGCAGTATGGCTGGAGAGTCCATGTAGCGCTGCATGAAATATGACACCCGCAGGTTTGATACCGGTTTCTTTTCATTATTATGCAGGGTCAGTTCGCCAAAGTGATTACCGTTGTAATATGAGTAGAATACAGGAAAAATAGACTCCAGCTCCACCCTGGCCAGGGTCACTCCCGTGGCTTCCTCCAGACCAGAGCGCACGGTTTTTTCAACGCGTGGCCTGGTGGATTTTGTGGCATCGATAACGTAGGAAACACGAAGCCCTGCGGTAAGGCCGTCATAGAGGTTGAACAACTTCAGGTACCGTGCTTCTACGGAGAGTTCAAAGGCAGGAACAACCCTGAAGGCAAAAAACAGCCCGGCATCCGCTGACATGCCCAAACCACCAGCATCCTCCAGGATCGATCCGGGCAACGCACCATCTATGCTGGATGTGTATACGCCGATACCGGCTGTTGCTCCCAAGGAAAATGCTGTTCCCAGGGACCGTACATAGCGACCACCGAGCGAGGCCCCGATCAGGGCAAGGGTCGGGCCTGATTCCAGTGGTGATCGGGAATAGACGGCATCGATTTCAGCTCCAAAACCATTGGCCAAGGTGTACGAAGCTCCAGCCTCGGTCATGACCCCCGCATTGAAAAAGGGTGCGGAAGCCGCGAGGGGTATCATGGCGTTTCCATACACACTGATCGCTAAATCATCCGCGCATACCGTAGACGGCAGGAACATTGCAGCACAGAATGAAAAAAACAATGCGCTTGAAACCCGTGGGACGCTAGGAGCACGACAGCCAATCATGGGATGTTTCAATATTTTCAGAGTCAACTGTTTCCCCCGGCGCATTGATATTGCGTATCTCTGGTACCATACAATATAAATATAGAACAGACATTCTATTTTAGCACAGGGTGGATACATGTTCAACAATAGTGCGATTACTGAATCTTTCAGGCAGCCTCAGCAGGATCGAAGCAGGGAAACCCTGACGCGGATTCTTGACTCTGCTACAGAGATACTAGAATACAAGAACTTTGAGGAACTGACTATTGCCGAGATAGTCATCAAGGCTGATACATCCGTTGGGGCCTTCTATGGGCGCTTTGCCGACAAGGATGCCCTGCTCCACGCGCTTGACGAACGTTTTCTTGCAGGTTTCAAGAAGCGGCTGAGTGAGAGGATCGCATCGAAAGACTGGGAACACGGGACTATTGCCTATATCGCAAGGGATGCGATTGGTTTTATGGTTGATATTTACGGCAGGGATCACGGGCTCCTGAGATCCCTCAACATGAAGGCCCGCATCCATGGGGATGATCGCTTCAAGGAACGTGAACGCAGGGCCTGGGATGAGCTTTACCCGGCACTGGAGAAGTTCCTGCTGGTACATGAGCACTTGATTCGGCACCAGCATCCCAGGCGTGCTGTCCTGTTCGGCTTTCAGCAGATGTTCTTTGCAATGCGCGAATTCCTGTTGTGGGAACCTCTTCGCACCGGCCAGGCCTGCGATACCGGACAGCTCATAACGGAACTTACCCGGGCTTACCTTGCATATCTGGGTATAGAGCCCGCAGATTACTGAAACGCCTCTGACTCAGGCCGTAGCCTCGACTTTCTGCAGCGCCTTGAGCATCAGGCCCATCAGCTGCTCGCAGTCATCGTCGGTGGTGTGGTAACCGCCGTTGCCGGTATCCTGGCGCACCACCACGGTGCCATAGTTGTCGTCGCCACCAGCCTCCACCTCAAAGCCACGGGCGCTCATCGTCCTGAAGCGGGTGTAGGCCGGGCCGTTGCGGCCCTTGGTCAGGACGACGGCGTACATGTACGGCACATTGCCGTTGGCGCCCTTGTTTATTGACGCCTGGAACTGTATGCCGACCAGATCCTCCGGTTTGCGGCGGGGCTCGAGCATCAGGCGGAGGTCCTCCGGTACGTCGCGGCCCTGGTCGTCCTTGTCAAAGCGAAGATACGGAGTAAGCACGAAGCCTTCTGGCCGGGCCACGTTCATCGCGGCCACGAACCTGGCCAGCTTGAGGTCGAATTCAAACGGCACATGGGTTCTGACGCTGCCGAAAAACAGGCCCGGCAGGCAGAACAGCCCCAGGTCAAAGAGGACAAGACCGGCACGGGGCGAATCAAATGAAACAACGAGCGACGCGAACAGCAGGCCGGCCAGCAGCAGCACCTTGAGCACGGCAGGCCCGGCTATGGAAGCACGCAGCTTCTTTGACCGTGAAAGGTTGTCGGCGATGCGGGCAACCTCGCCGTCGGAGACGGCCCGCCACTCTTCCAGGCCCTTGTCTTTGGGCTTGTTGGTGGCCGGCTTGAGCGCGAGGAGGAACCACGCCACGAAAACGGGGAAAAGGCCCGCGAAAGAGGAACCAAGTGCTACCTGCAAGGCTACGGCCCCCGCGTAGAGGGCGGCAGCGGCGACCAGCCTTGAGCGCAGGCCGAGTTTCAGGTACTTGAAACGATGTTCCATCGTCGAGCCTCCTTGCAATTCTGTATCTCTGAATAGCCGGCATAGCGCCAGTACAGCGGGCAAGCCGACTGGCAGGCCGTGAATGAAGAGCAGGTCCTGCACGATTCGGGGGCAAACTTCTTTTCCTTGAACCAGGCGGCGGCATCGGAGAACCACACCGCCTTGAACCCGTCGGCCAGCAGGTTGCCTACCGGCTCCGGCCAGGAAGAACAGGGCAACACGTCACCCGACGGCGAAACTGAAAGCAGCCCGTCGCAGGCTGCGCAGCTTTTGTTACCCAGCCCTCGGGCTATCGGGTTATAGAGGCACATCGGAACCGGCGAGTACCAGTAGAAGTCGACGCCGGCCTCAAGGGCCCGCCTGCGAACCTCGTCCACAAAGGCGCCTGTCTCGGCATACGGAAAGAACAAGTCAGAGGCGGCCCTGCCCGAGCCGGTAGGCAGGAACAGGTTCATTGACATGCGCCTGACGCCAAGAGAAGCCACGAAAGCTGGCAATTCCAGCAGGGCTTCGCGGTTGGCGCGGGTAAGCGTGGAGTTTGTCTGCACCGAAATGCCGGCTGCTAGCATCGCCCTTATGCCAGCCACGGTTTCGTCAAAGGCGCCAGCCGCACCGCAGAGCTCGTCGTGCAGGGCCGCACCTGGAGCCTCCAGGCTGACCTGGGCGGTGTGCAGGCCAGACGCAAACAGGCTGGCGGCGCGCTCCGGAGTGGCGAGCCTGCCGTTCGTCACCAGGTTTACCCGGAGCCCGCGCGAGACGGCATAGGCAGCAAGGTCCTCCACATCGGGGCGGACCAATGGCTCACCGCCGGTGAACGAGAAGAACGGAATTTTTGCCTCGTCCCTGAAGATGTCTATGATGCGCTTCCAGCCGGCGGTGTCCAGTTCCGACGCGCCGGAGGATTGCGCCAGCGCGAGGCCGGAGGCGTCGCCACAGCCCGCGTAGCAGAAGCGGCACAGGTTGTTGCAACGGTAGGTTATGGCTATCTCGCCGAGTACGGGCAGCTTCGTAAAGTCGAACCCGTACGGCACCCGTTCCAGATCAGGCCGCCCCTCGTAAGCGGCCTTGAGCGACAGGAAGAACGCCTCCACCTCGGCAGCGCGCTCGTCGGAGAAGCCGGGTATGCCCTCGAGGCGGCCGCCCGAGCCGATGTGGTCGAGCAACTGTGCGCCGGTGCGGTTTGTCTTGAACACCAGGTTGGGCGGCAGGATGACCACCTCGTCTTCCACCCGCGCATAGGCATACGGCGAGAGGCTCTTCCAGAAACCGTACACCCACTCCAGGCGTTCCAGGGTACTCGTCAATGCGAACTCCCCGAGACGCAGGCACTATGGCAGGCGCTGTGGCACGCGGAGTGGCAGGCGCTGTGACAGGCTGAATGGCAGGCGTCATGGCATGCGTTGTGGCAGGCTGAATGGCAAGCGTCAACCGTGCCGACATTGGCCGGCGTAAAACAGCCGGAATAGCACACTGCAGAGCGCATGAAATCAGCATAACCGGCAGACATACCTTCGGGGAGCCTGATACCGGCCATGTACGAGGGTCGACCATAGACGATGCCATAGCTGCGCCAGTACATCCAGGCGTGGTTGTGGCGGTAATAGTCAAGGCGTCTCGTTTCATCCCAGGAATCAACTTCCTCGGCCTTGACTTGTGCCTCCAGGATCTTCTTTCTATAAAAAGCCTTGGTTGCTTCGAGGTCGCAGTCCCAGATCTTCTCCTGCAGGCGCTTTATCGATTCCTCGAAGAAATCGGCCAGCAAGCCCGGAAGCACGTTGCCGTCGGCGTCGAAGGCTGCAAGGAAACGCTCCTCGATATCGTCGCTGGCCTTGCGTTCCGAAAGGAACCTGAGCCGCAGCGGATCCTCGCGCTCCACGGCCACGAGCCCCTGGGCCGCCAGACCGTCCACCATGATGGCCGCTATGCGCGGCAGGGCCAGTTCCAGGAGCAGCGCAGCCTCCACGGGGTGCAGGTCTTCAGGTACCTTGCCTGGCACCTGGTAGGTACCGGCAAACAGCTTTGGTGGAGTCCAGGCGTCGCCTGCCCACGCGATGCCTTCAACGATTGCGGAGCGCTTGGCATGCGCCTGCACGCGCTTGCGGTACAACAGCAGGGATATGGCTATCACCAGCGCAAAGACAACGAGGGCCACGAGCGGAGCGTCCCGCCACTGAGGACGCGGTTCTTCAGAGTATCCAGACTCGTCCGGACTGCCAGAGTCTACATCCGCTGCGCGGGAGGAAAGATCCGTCGTCAGGGGCAGATAATCACGTGGAAAGTACAACCCCAGGCGCTGGGTCTGGTTGGAGCCGGGCGCATCCTGATAGAACAGGATGG
>JFJP01037084.1_pt1 | contig 62987 bp, 57 predicted proteins | sample 431651 | NCBI WGS metagenome assembly JFJP01 (sample SAMN02602958, study PRJNA72255) | Microbial mat metagenome, whole genome shotgun sequencing project. | biome: fresh water; feature: sink hole; material: water; isolation source: purple microbial (photo- and chemosynthetic) mats found in... | reverse complement strand
CTCAGGCCTGATGCACGCCTTCATCTTCTGGGGATTCTGCGTCCTTTTGATCCGGAGCATCACCCTTTACGGTGAAGGCTTTGTAGAAGGATTTCAACTGCCGGTATTTAATGAAAACTTCCTCCTGGGATATCTGTATATCGGTCTGAAAGATATCATGGAAGGCATAGTCCTGGTCATGGCGGCCTATGCCATTTTCCGGCGGGCTGTTCTCAAGCCGGAACGGCTTCACAATACCTGGGAAGCCTATTTTGTTCTCTGTATGATCGTGACCCTGATGATTTCCGATCTCCTTCTGGACGGGGCCCGGTATAATCTGATCACCCTCTATAACAACCCGGAACACCTTCATTTTTTCAATAACCCGAGCTATGGCAATGAATTTATCTGGACACCGGTTTCCGTTGCTGCCGCATCCCTGATATCCCCCCTGGGGGCCGATGCCACAGGCTATGTCCTGGTGGCCATGTTCTGGCTGCATATTATCACCCAGTTGACCTTTTTGAATTTCCTGCCCCTGGGAAAACATTTCCATGTCATCACCTCCCTTCCCAATGTATTTTTAAAATCTCTGGGATATCCCCATGAAAAGGCCAAGGTCCTGGACCTGGAAAATGAAGCCGCCTGGGAAGATGAATCCCTTGGCATGAATCACATTCACCAGCTCAACTGGAAACAGGGCCTGGATCTTTACACCTGCACCGAATGCGGCCGCTGTAAGGAGGTCTGTCCTGCTTTTTCAACGGATAAGCCCCTGAATCTCTATGATTTCAACATGGACTTGAAGCATGAACTCCTGGACAATGCAGGCAAGGTCATCCAGCGGAAAAAACTCGCCCTTGCCCTGGCCAATGAGCAGGATGATGCCAAAAAAGAAGAGATGAAGGCCCAAATGACCGAGCTGAAAAGCGATAAATCCCTGGTGGGAGATGTGATCAAGGAAGACACCCTCTGGGCCTGCACCACCTGCCGGGCCTGTGAAGAAGTCTGTCCCGTGACCATTGAACATGTGCCCCGCATCATTGCCCTGAGACAGGGCCAGACCCTCATGGCGGAATCTTATCCCAAGGAGCTGAACACAGCTCTCAAAGGTCTTGAGCGGAACGGCAATCCCTGGGGCATCGGCTATGACAAGCGGGCCGACTGGGCTGAAGGCCTGGGCGTCAGAATGATGGCCGAAGATTCGGATGTGGATTATCTCCTCTGGGTCGGCTGTGCCGGGTCCTTTGACGACCGCACCAAAAAGGTATCCGTGGCCCTGGTCAAGATTCTCCAGAAGGCTGGGATTAATTTTGCCATTCTCGGGACCGAAGAAAAATGCACGGGTGATTTTGCCCGTCGCGCAGGCAATGAAATGATGTACCAGATGATGGCTCAGGAAAATATTGAAACCCTGAACACCTATAAAGTTAAAAAGATCATTGCCGCCTGCCCCCATTGCCTCAACACCCTGAAGCACGAATACCCGCAACTGGGCGGCAATTATGAGGTGATCCATCATACCGAGTTTATCGAGGGCCTGGTCCGGTCCGGAAAAATAAAACTGAACAAGACCCTGGAAGGTTCCCTGACCTATCATGATCCCTGTTATCTGGGCCGATATAATTCAGTTTATGATCAACCCCGAGCCCTTCTGTCCGCGGTCTCCAAAGATGGGTTTAAAGAACTCGACCGTCATGCCAATGAAAGTTTCTGTTGTGGTGCGGGCGGTGCCAGAATGTGGCTGGAAGAGACCATTGGAAAACGCATCAACCTGGCCCGCGCCGAAGAGATCGCAGGCAAAAATGTTGCAACCGTGGCCGTGGGCTGCCCTTTCTGTTTAACCATGGTGGAAGACGGTATGAAAGAACTGGGCAAGGAAGAACAGATCAAAATCCAGGATATTGCAGAACTTGTGGCAAAAAATATGGTCTGATTTCTCTATTTGAATCGCTGAGATCAAAAATATAGCGGATACGCCGCAGGATATCATGATGGGTCATTTTATGTTTCTCCGCTGTTTTGAAATTTTCCGTTGGTTGACAATCTCTATAATGGCCTTGTCTGCTTTTTTTTCACTGGATGGGTTGCTGGGGCGTAACAGGACAAAATCCGGCACCTCCCCCCCAATGGTAAACCCGCTGACCTCTTCCTGGGGAATCTTTTCCTTGAGCAATCCTTCAATGGCTTTTACATACCCTCTTTCTTCAGGGCTGACCAGGGAGACGGCAATGCCGCCAGCACCTGCCCGGCCGGTCCGTCCGATGCGGTGGATATAGTCTTCCGGAATTTGAGGCATGTCATAATTCACCACATGGGGCAGGTTGCTGATGTCAAGCCCTCTTGCAGCCACATCCGTTGCCACCAGGATATGAATCCGGCCGTTCTTAAACTCATTCAGGGTACGGGTTCGAAAGGACTGGCTCTTGTTGCTGTGGAGCGCTTCGGCGAGTATCCCTTTTCCAATGAGTTTCTCTGTCAGCTTGTTTGCCCCGAATTTTGTGCGGACAAAAACCAGAACTTGACGCCAGCGTCCCTGGCGTATCAAATGGATGAGCAGATCCCGTTTATGGGACTTGTCCACCCGGTGAATCTTCTGGACAATGGATTCTGCCGCTGTATTTCCGGGAGTCACCTCGATATAGTCCGGTTCTGTCAACATTTTTTTGGCAAGATCCCGGATCTGCTGGGTATAGGTGGCGGAGAACAGCATGGTTCTTCGATCTTCCGGCACCAGATCCAGAACTTCGGAAATTTCCCTGCTGAACCCCAGGTCCAGCATTCTGTCTGCCTCATCAAACACCAGAAATTCTATCTGGGAAAGATTCACATCCCGATGGCCGGCAAGATCCAGAAGACGCCCCGGCGTGGCCACAAGAATATCAATCCCCCGCTTCAGCCGATCGATCTGGGGATCAATAGTGACCCCGCCATATACCACGGAACAACGAATGGACACCCGCCTTCCATAGGCCTTGATGCTATCACCCACCTGGAGAGCAAGTTCCCGGGTGGGAGCCAGAATAAGGGCTCTGGGGTGACGCCGATGGTGGTTCCCCTGGCTCAATAGTTCAACCAGGGGAAGTGCAAAGGCATCTGTTTTTCCCGTTCCTGTCTGGGCACGGGCAAGGATATCCCTTCCTGCAAGAATTGCCGGAATAACCCGGGCCTGAATGGGGGTCGGTGTGGCGTACCCTTTGGACTTAATGGCGTTCAGCAGTTCGGCCCGAAGGCCAAGATCATCAAATGACATGTATGTTTTCTCATCAGTATATGGTTTAAACCCGATCACGCTTATACCACACTCCCCCGGGAATGTCCCATCATTTCCAGTCTCTGTGGCGGCGCCTCACCCTGAAGAAGACCATTGGCAGAATCCCATGGGCTCGGCAGATATGATTTTTCTTTAAAATCAGTTGAATTTTGCAACAAATTTGATACATTCAGACTCAATAAAAATATTTTTAATTTTTCCGGAGATGGGTATTGGGTTAGTATTTTGGAGCTTCGGACAGGATGATTCAGACAAATATTTATAAAGCAGGGTTGGATATCGGTTCCACAACTGCAAAAATTGCTCTTCTGGATTCTCACGACACCCTTGTTTTTTCCGATTATCAGCGGCACCATGCCAAAATTAATGAAACAGCAGCATCTTTTTTCAACCAGATTCTGGACCGGATGGGAGACTGTCGCCTTGAGTTGAAGCTGACAGGGTCGGCCGCTCTTGGAGTTTCCAAAAGGTTGAACCTTCCCTTTGTGCAGGAAGTAATCGCAGCCCATGAGATCATTAAAAAACAGTATCCAGATGTGAGATGCGCCATGGATATCGGGGGTGAAGATTCCAAGGTGATTTTTTTTGAGCCGGGCAGACCGCCGGATATCCGGATGAATGGCAGTTGTGCAGGCGGCACAGGCAGTTTTATCGACCAGATGGCCACGTTGCTGGATATCACACCCTTTCAACTCAATGCTCTGGTTGAATCCCACGACCATATTTATCCAGTGGCATCCCGGTGCGGCGTGTTTGCAAAAACCGATGTTCAGAATATGCTCAGCCGAAATATCCCGCATAAGGATATTGCAGCCTCTGTTTTCCATGCCGTGGCGATTCAATGTATCAATTCCCTTGCCAGGGGAGTTGCGATCAAGCCGAAGATTCTTTTGTGCGGAGGGGTGTTTGCATTTCTTCCCGAGCTTGTGAATGCATTTTTAAAAGTCCTGCACTTTTCAGCATCTGATGTGGTTCTGCCCGGACGGTCCGAACTCATCCCAGCCATAGGCGCGGCCCTGTTTGACAGGTATCCGGTGCCGGAAATCCGGGTCAGTCAACTGATCCAAAAACTGGATGAGGAAGTTTTAAAAATTTCAGAAACCAAGGACAGGCTGGACCCTCTTTTTTTAACACTCCGACATTTTGATGAATGGAAAAAAGAAAATGGGACCGTCCCTGTCCGGACCTGCCTTTTTTCAGAATATCAGGGAACTGATTGTTATCTGGGAATCGATTCAGGTTCCACAACCACAAAAATTATGGTCATCGGCAAGGAAAGGGAGGTTTTGTTTTCCTTTTATCGGAACAATAACGGGAACCCTGTAAAGGCTGCCATTCAGGGATTGGTTGAATTTCGCACCCTTTTGTCTCTACATGATTCCGGTTTGAAAATCAAGCAGAGCGCTGTTACCGGATATGGGGAAGACCTGATCCGGGCCGCCTTTAACATGGATCACGGGATTGTGGAAACCATGGCCCACACCATGGCGGCAAGGATTATTGACCCGGAGGTGTCCTTTATCCTCGACATCGGCGGTCAGGATATGAAAGCGGTTTTTATTGATCAGGGTATTGTCAACCGGGTAGAGCTGAATGAAGCCTGCTCTTCGGGTTGCGGTTCCTTTCTGGAAGCCTTGGCCGGGTCTTTGAACTATCCTGTCGGGGAATTCGGCGCTCTTGCATGCCGGGCTACAGCGCCTTGTGACCTTGGCACCCGGTGCACGGTTTTCATGAATTCCAAGATCAAACAATCCTTAAGAGAGAATGCCGCCATCGAAGATATCAGTGCGGGATTGTCCTATGCTGTGATTAAAAACTGCCTGTTCAAGGTTTTAAAACTCCATACCATGTCGGAAATGGGAGACCATATTGTATTGCAGGGCGGGACATTTAAAAATCCTTCCGTTGTCCGGGCCCTGGAACAGATGACAGGAAAGAAGGTCAGCATTTCAGATATTCCGGAACTCATGGGCGCTTTTGGAGCAGCCCTTTTTGCCCGCGAGGTCTATTTAAGGGACCCTTCGGTGCCGACCGGTTTTCAGGGGCTTTCGGGCCTGGAGGCAGTTGAGACGTATCAAACGAGCCACCTATCATGCAAGGGATGCGAAAATACCTGCCGGGTGACACGATTTATATTTTCCAACGGCCAGTCCTTTTTTTCAGGAAACAAATGTGAAACATACTATTCGGCAAAGGGCCATGACCATAGGCCAGGCTTTGATTTTATTAAATATAAAACAGATCTGATTTTCAATCGGGACCTTGCTTCCCATGAAAAGCCGAGGATGACCCTCGGGATTCCCAGATGCCTGAATTTTTTTGATAATTTTGTCTTCTGGCACACGCTTTTTACCCACTGCGGGATCAATATCATTCTGTCTTCCCCCTCCACGGTCAAGATGAGCGAAAAAGGCATGGGAACCGTCATGTCCGACAATATCTGTTTTCCGGCCAAACTGACTCATGGCCATATTTTTGATCTGGTTGAAAAAGGAGTGGACCGGATCTTCTACCCTATGGTGGTATTTGAACAAAATGATTTTGAAAATGCCCTGAATACCTATAATTGCCCCATTGTATCGGGATATGCCGAAGTCATTGAAAGCGCCATACCTCCTGAAATGCGGTTCAATATTCCCCTGGATCGGCCCGTCATCACTTTTAAGGATCAAAAGCTGTTACAAACGGCCTGTTTTAACTATCTTAGCCGGTTTCATATTAAAAGAGCGGTTATTGAAAAGGCCTTTGAGTCTGCCCTTGCGGCACAGGGAAAACTTAAGGGAATGATCCAGGAGAAAGCGTCAGAGATTATTGAGAACGCCAAAAGAGACAATTCCCTTCTCATTGTTCTGGCGGGTCGGCCCTATCATGCGGATGGGCTCATCAATCATAAGATCCCGGAAATCCTCACAGGTTTAGGGGCGGATATCATTACCGAGGATGCCCTGCCCGCAGATACGCATTCTCTTCAAGATGTCCAGGTAGTGACCCAGTGGGCCTATCCCAGCCGGATTTACAATGCTGCCGCATGGGTGGCAAAAAATCCCGGACATATTCAACTGGTTCAGCTCAATTCATTCGGATGCGGCCCGGATGCCGTTGTCATTGATGAGGTCCGGGAAATCCTGAAATCCGGGGGGAAAAACCATACCCTGATCAAAGTGGATGAAATTTCAAGCCCGGGATCGGTCCGACTCAGGCTGCGATCCATGGTGGAATCCTTAAAACTCCGGAAGCCGGAAACGGTCAGGAATTACAAGCCGAGAAAACCGTTTCTGAAATTTACCGGGGAAGACAGGAAAAGAACCATCCTGGCCCCATTCTTTGCTGAAGATTATTCAGCCTATCTGCCAGCTGTTTTTAAGAATGCCGGTTATGATTTTCACATTCTGCCGAAGCCTGATCGAAAATCTGTGGATCTTGGGCTTCAATATGCCAGCAACGACATCTGCTATCCCGGCACCATCGTGATCGGGGATATTATTAAAGCATTGAAGACCCGTTCCTATGACCCTAAAAAGATTGCTGTGGGAATTACCCAGACCGGCGGGCAGTGCCGGGCTTCCAATTATCTTCCCCTGATCCGTAAAGCCATGATCGACGCAGGGTTTGATGATATTCCAATTATATCCGTAACCGCTTCCGGGGGGCTCGTGGATCAACCTGGATTTCATATTCATTGGCTTTTAAAGACCTGGATTCTTCTTGTCACCACTCTTTTCAGCGATTGCATTGCAAAAATGTATTATGCCGTGGCAACCAGGGAAAAAATAATAGGGCAGAGCCTGAAAATACGGCAACACTATATGAAAAAGGTTTCACCAAGCATTGTTGCCGGTGATTGTGCAGGAATTTATAAACTGCTGGAAAAAGCGGTTAATGATTTTAATGAGATCCCGGTTCATAAAAAAAAATATCCAAAGATGGGAATCGTGGGTGAAATCTACGCCAAATATAATTCTTTTGCAAACCAGGATCTGGCCCACTGGATGATCCATCAAGGCATTGAACCTGTGATCCCTCCCCTGATCGATTATTTTATTCAGGACCTGGTCAATTATAAAGAAAATATCAAGGCCGGTATCCGGAAAAGAAAAATGACGGATTTTATTGGCATTGCCATAGAATGGGCGGTTAATACCTGTAGTGTAAAGATGAATGCCATATTTTCAAAATTCAGATATGGGCAGCCCTTTGATGATATCAGACACATCGCAAAAAATGCCTCGGATATTCTGAGCATGATCCATCAATTCGGGGAAGGCTGGCTGATCCCGGGTGAAATCGCAGCCTTTGCAGAACAGGGGATTTGTCACGTCATCAGCGTCCAGCCCTTTGGCTGCATTGCCAATCATATTGTTTCAAAAGGGGTGGAAAAAAAAATCAAAGCGGTTCATCCTGATATGAACCTTTATTTCCTGGATTTTGACGCTGGCATGAGCGAAGCCAATATTAGAAACCGACTCCATTTCATGGTTGAACACCTTAAATAAACCTTTTCTCTTGATTTTTTAAACTTGAAGGGTCCATAATATTGTATTTAATCCATTATTCCGGCGGATTGGGGTTTACACTTTGACTTGTACAGGTTAATACGGAACAGGGAATTATAACATGTGATCAGGAGAATGAAATGACGGACCCGAAGGATGACAATAAAGTTGAAGATCAGGATGAAATGAGTTTTGCAAAGCTTTTTGAATCATATGATACTGGGATGGGAAAAGAACTCGACCAGGGAGATCTGGTGGATGGTCGGATTATTTCCATCGGCACGGCAAATGTCTATATTGATACCGGGACCAAAAGCGACGGGGTTGTGGATAAAGCAGAACTTCTAGATGCAAACGGTGAATTGCCGTACAAGGTCGGAGACAGACTGAAACTGTATGTCGTTTCCCTGAATGAAAGTGAGATTATCCTGTCCAAAGCGCTTTCCGGTGCGGGAAAAGCGACCATGCTCAATGAAGCATCCCGGAACAGGACCCCTGTTGAAGGAAAAGTGACCGGTGTAATCAAAGGCGGCTTCAGCGTGGATATCCTGGGCAAAAGAGCCTTTTGTCCGGTCAGTCAGATGGATGTGAAATATGTGGAAAACCAGGAAGAACATGTGGGAAAGACCTATCGTTTTCTGATTACCCGGTATGAGGAAAGCGGCAAGAATATTGTGATCTCCAGAAGAGACCTGCAAAATGAAGAAATAAAAGAAAGACTGACGGTTTTTCTGGATACGGTCAAGGAAGGGGATACCGTTGAAGGAACAGTGACACGGCTAATGTCTTATGGCGCTTTTGTGGAGCTGATTCCGGGTGTGGAAGGGATGGTTCATGTTTCGGAATTGTCCTGGTCCAGGATCGAAAAACCCGAAGAAATTGTCCAGGTGGGGGATGCCGTGGCGGTAAAACTCCTGAAAATTGAATTTTTAAAGGAATCCGGCGCTCCCAAGATTTCCCTTTCCATGAAGCAGACCTCTTCCAATCCCTGGGACGGGATGGGTGCTGATTTCCATGTCGGTGATCAGGTATCCGGCAAAGTGGTCAGGCTGACGGCTTTCGGAGCCTTTGTGGAAATCGCACCGGGCGTGGACGGCCTGGTGCATATCAGTGAAATGAGTCATACCAAAAGAATCCTCAGACCTGAAGATGTCGTAAAGCAGGGAGAGCAGATCCATGTGGTCATTAAATCCATAGATATGAACAGCAAAAGAGTTTCCCTGAGTATCAAGGATGCCCAGGGTGATCCGTGGACCGGAGCGTCAACCCGGTATGAACCCGGTTCAACCCATGAGGGCCGGCTCGAGAAAAAGGAAAAATTCGGTCTGTTCATTAATCTTGAACCGGGCGTGACAGGCCTTATGCCTTCATCTACGATCAGTCATGCGGCAAAGCCTTCGGATTATGAAAAACTTAAACCCGGCGACACTGTCCTCGTTATGATCCAGGAAACGGATGAGGAAAAAAGAAAAATTACCCTGACATCACCGGATCAAAAAGACCCGGACAACTGGAAACAGTTTGCCGGCATAGGATCGTCAAAATCCGGCGGAACCATGGAAAGCCTGTTCCTGGAGGCCATGAAAAAAAAGAAATAGTTCTTTGTGAGGGAGGATTCGCAATTGATCAGGCGTATTGCCGTATAAATTTTCCAACCCGATTGATGGCCTGCCTCCCCTCTGACAGATATTTTGCAAAATAATGCCAGACATGAAACATATCTTCCCAGATCTCAAGCTCCACAACTACTCCTGCGGCCTTCAGTTTTTGTGCAAGAATTTTTGAGTCATCCAGCAGAATTTCATTTTTGCCTGTCTGGATCAGGATGGGCGTTATCCCGATAAAATCATTATTGATCGGAGATATTAAGGGGTGTGACAGATTTTTATCCGTATAAAGGGCAGCGGTTTTCTTCAGGATATCCGTGCTGAGCATGGGGTCTTTATCTTGATTTTCAAAATGGGATAAATTTTTACACTCAAGGTCGATCCAGGGAGAAATCAGGACTGAGCAGGCAGGAAGCAGGTATCGGTCCGATAGAAGTCCTGATAAGAGTGAAAGTATAAGCCCTGCCCCGGCAGAGTCTCCCACAAGGATGATATCGTGACCCTCCCCGAATTGAGCAGTCAGCCATTCATAAACGGTTCTGACATCGGTGAGTCCTTCAGGAAAAGGATGTTCAGGGGCCAGTCGGTAATTAAAAATTAATATTTTTGCATCGCAGGCTTTGGCGATTCTGGACGCAAGATCCCAGTGAGAGTTCATTGATCCTGCAATGAACCCGCCCCCATGGACATAGAGGATGATTCTTCGTTCATCATGGGTTTCAGGGAAAAGCCATTTCGCCTCTATGGAGTTTATCATGACAGGCCTTGTCTGTATGGATTTATCAGGCTTAAACGCAGCGGCACTTTTTTCAAGAAGGGTTCTGTAGGACTGAACACCGACCTGTTCAATGGTCGGGTGTGATTTTAAATGCCGGAATAGAACCGCCAGTATATGTGATGTTATTTTGCCCATTAATGAAACAATCTTGTGATTCCATTGGAATCCATATGTTCCACATATCAGCGCCCCCCGGTCAAAGCCGGGGGGCACAAAGTTTATTGCCGATAATGCAGTTCATTGCGAATAGGGTGAGGATCAACTGTTTCATGAATGATTTCCAGGATCAGTTTGTACTGCTCCGGTTTATGAACCACTCCCTGAATGACGATGGCCCTTTCATCATAGAACACCTTTAAGGTGGGGATAAAGATTTCCGGATGGCTTAAAATGCGTGCTTTTACCCTGGCGGTAGCCGCCTTTTTTTCCAATCGGCTTCGGCTTTCCGGGGTTTCAAGGCGATCCCAATCTTTTAAAATTTCAACCAGATTCCGGATAACCTGGTCATAGGTCTGAATAGCAGTGTTATAAATCACGTCATAATTGGAGACAGCCGTCAGCTTTTTGCTGTAAAGCGCCTGGATATATCCCATTCTGGCTTTATCTGCTTTTTCGATGAAAGACTCTGCCGCACTGTAATTTTCCTGGGTCTGGTTCATCCGCCTCTCAATGCGGACTTTTAGCGGGGTATAGAGCCTGACTTTTAAGGCTTGAGGGATATCATTGAGAACAAATGCGCTGCCTCTTCCTAAAATCACGGTTTGATTTTTGAGTGCTGCATCAAAAATGGCAGATTCGATCAGGGCAATAAAAGCTAAATATTCACGATCAAATTGTTCCCATAGGGTTGGCTGTTCATGATCCAGCTCCAGGGAGAGGTTGCCCCATTTTTCTCCGGTTTTTTTCAAAATGGCGGTAATGCTGTGCCGGTCCACGAATTCATAGTTCAACTGCTCGGCAACGGCTTTCCCGATTTCGAAGCAGCCGTTTTGATGTTCCCAGGAAAGTGTTAAGACGGCCATGGTTGATCACTCCTTTTTCTTATCAATGATAGGATTGTTTTTATTTTCAATCGCCACGCCAAGTTTCTTTTCTTCGCTGGTGATTTTCATTTTGATCCACAGCTTGCCGGCTACTACCACCCCTATGAGGCAACCTATCTCAACGCTGTATTGTGCAAATTTGGATGGATGGAGCCATTCTACCGTAAAAGGGTCCGTGATCATCATTTCGCCGCCTACCCGCCCCAATATGGCAGAACCGGCATAAATAATCATAGGATATCTGTCCATCATTTTAGAAAGAAGGTTACTGGTAAAGACAACAAAGGGAATACTGAGCATGAGCCCGAAAACCAATAGAAAAAGATTGCCCTTGGATGCCCCGGCTACTGCCAGCACATTGTCCGTCGACATGGTGAGATCCGCGATGATGATGATCCAGATGGCCTGTCCTAGTGTTTTGGCTTCCTTCTGACCATCTTCTTCAGGCGCACCTTCCACAAAGAGTTTGATGGCGATCCAGATGATGATTGCACCGCCGAAAAATTTGATAAAATTGATCTGTAACAGCTGAGCTGCAAAAAAAGTCAATGTCACCCGCAGCACAACGGCAGCCAATGAACCAAAGGCTATGCCCCGGGTTCTTTGCTTTCTCGGCAGGGAGCGAACGGCCATGGCAATTACCACAGCGTTGTCGCCTGCCAGAATAAGATCGATGAATACTATACTGAGCAAGGCAGTAAAAAATTCTAAATTGAAATGAACCTGCCCTAAAATGCCTAAATCCACTTGATAGTCTCCTACAGTTTAAATCCCCGGTTTGAATTTTTTTAAGCTTTTTAGTCGTATTCCGCTTTATTCGTAAAGAGATGATGCGACTCTAACCTTTGGCGATCCACTATAGGTGAGGCATTACGGTGTTGTCAATAGCTTTGTAAGCATTGTATCAGAAGGTAAAACAATATTGTGAATCCATTGAAAAAAAGGTATTACAACGTGAAAAGGAATCGGGATTTTTTAAAGAATAATGGAATAAATGAATAAAAAACTTTTTATTACAGATCTTGACGGAACGTTGATGAGGGATGATAAAACCATTTGCCGCAAAGATCTGACGGCTCTTGAGAGACTGCGCCGGAATGGAATAATAACGGCCGTCGCCACAGGCCGATCCGCACATTCATTGGAAAAGGCCTTAAATGCCATTGGGCTTGGAAAGGGACAAGGCGTATTCTCCATCGATTACGTTCTTTTCTCCACCGGGGCCGGTATCATGGAATTTCCAGGCCGGGACATTATTTTTCAAAAGTCTTTGTCTTTACCCGATATAAAAAAAATTTCAGCCTACTGTGACCTTAAGAAATTTGATTACATGGTACACAGAGCAATTCCTCATACCCGGGAGTTTTTATATAAATTTCATGGCAGCTCCAACCCTGATTTTGAAACTCGCCTGGCCCTTAATTCAGAAGATGGGTCGTCCCTGAAGGACAACAACACTCATGATTTTTATCCGGCAACAACACAGGTTCTGGCCATTATTCCGGCTGGGGCAGCAGATGCTCTGGACATTGAGGCCATAAAAACGGATCTATCTGATTTCAGCGTCATTCATGCCACATCCCCCCTTGATCACCAATCTGTCTGGATAGAAATTTTCCATAAAGATGTGTCCAAGTCAAGGACCGCCGCCTATCTTGCTGAAAAATTATCGATTCACCGCCATAATATTATTTCAATCGGAAATGACTATAATGATGAGGATCTTCTATTTTGGTCCGGAAAGGGATATGTGGTTAAGAACGCGCCGGAACGTTTAAGGCAGGAATTTGAAACAGTAGGCTCCAACAATGAGTGCGGTGTCACCATGGCCATAGAAAAGTCCGGGTGGATCGTGTGGACGGACGATAGAAATTAAATTTTTGTTTTCATCGCTTAAGCGTTTATTCTCAAGAACCTGTGGACGGATGATCTTCATAACCTCAATGCCGTCTTTTCTGGGCATTCGCAGATCTGTCAGGACAAGGTCGATCTTTTGAACGAATTTCAACTTCACGATGCCATGCTTTGTTCCGTTGTCAGAGGGCTAATATTAATTGTTTCATGTCTCTGACGGCCTGTTCCATCCCGGTGAGAATGGCTCTTGAGACTATGCTGTGGCCGATACTGAATTCGCTGATTTCCGTAAGCCCCTTAAAGGCCTTGATAGTATTGTAGGAGATCCCGTGACCGGCATTGACTTCCAGCTTTAATTTGGTTCCGATTTTTGCGGCATCAACGATTCTTAAAAATTCTCGTTGTTTCTGTAATTTGGTTACGGCATCACAGAAGGCCCCAGTATGGATTTCGATCATGTCCGCGTCAATTTTGTGAGCGATTTTTATCTGGTCCAGATCCGGATCAATAAAGATGCAGACGGCGATTCCGGCATTTTTTAAGGTCGTAACGGCTTCTCGGATATGATCCTGGTGGGTGATAAGGTCAAGCCCTCCCTCAGTGGTTAGTTCTTCTCTTTTTTCCGGGACAAGGGTGACGCAGTCGGGTTTGATATCCAACGCAATCCCCAGCATTTCATTGCTGGACGCCATTTCCAGGATGAGTTTGGTCTGTACGATTTTTCTCAGCAGCCGGACGTCCCTTTCCTTGATATGGCGGCGGTCTTCTCGCAGGTGAACAACAATACCGTCAGCCCCTGCTGTTTCAGCAGCAACAGCAGCTCCGACCGGATCAGGATAGTTGATACCTCGCGCTTCCCGTAAAGTTGCCACATGATCTACATTTACAGCCAGTTGTGCCATGAGTTCTGTTCCTCCATTATTAAAATTCCGTATTCAGAATATGGGTAAATCTTTATTCGGTTCTATTAATTTAAGCAGTTCAAAGCTTTTATCTTCCATATTCCTTTCGCCCTGCTCACCTCTTTCATGATCAAATCCAACCAGATGAAGAACCCCGTGGATCAAAAGCTGGGACATTCTTTCAGAAAGATTGATGCCGGCCGTGTCGGCTTCTTTTTGTGCAGTATCACAGGAGATGACGACATCCCCGAGAAGGCCTGGCGTAAGATCTGAAAATTCTCCTTCCTGCATGGGAAAGGATAGCACATTGGTCGGTGTATCAACTCCCCTGTAGGTCCGGTTGAGCTCCTGGATCTGCGTATCATCCGTAATCAGAATGGAGGCGGATTTTGTCCGTTGGGAATTTCTTTTTTTGCTGATTGTCGATCAGTATCTTTAATGATGCCATTTTTTTCTTTTTTCTTTTCCTGGGGTCTGTCCGGATATTCTATGCGGTTGTGATAAATACTGGTCAAAATATTGTTAAAGCTTTTAGCTATTTGGTGAAGGTCTTTTAAGGTCAATTCGCATTCTTCAAGCTGGCCATCGGCAAAAATATCATTGATCAGTTCTTTTACCCGACCTTGAATCCTTGCCGGTGTCGGGCGGTCAAGAGCCCGGATGGCAGCCTCTACAACGTCTGCCAGCATGACAATGGCCGCCTCTCTTGTCTGGGGTTTGGGGCCTGGATACCTGAAATCTTCTTCTTTGACAGTGTCATTTCCGCTATTCAGACTTTTTTGGTAAAAATATTTAATCAGAGACGTCCCGTGATGCTGGGTAATGCTTTCAAGAATTTCGTTTCCGAGTTTATGTTGCCGTGCAAGTTCAATCCCTTTTTTAACATGCTGAATTAATATCAGGGCAGACATGGATGGAGAAAGCTTGTCGTGTTTATTTTTCCCATCGGCCTGATTTTCTATGAAATACAATGTTTTATCGAGCTTTCCGATATCATGATAGTAACCCATAACTTTTGCTCTCAGAGTGCCGGCGTTGATGGAGGAGGCAGCCGCTTCGGAAAGCGTGGCAACAATGACACTGTGGTTATAGGTGCCGGGAGCTTCAATCATCAATCGTCGCATTAATGGTTGATCAAGATTAGCAAATTCCAAGAGCTTGGAGTCTGTTGAATAATCAAAAATAACTTCAATGAGTGGAGCGAAACCAATGGTGAGTGTGACTGAAAATAGCCCCCCGCAGAAAGCAAAAGCCATTTCTTTAGCAAGAATGATGACGTCTGGCGGCTGAGAAAGGGAATAAAATGAAAGGGAAAGCGCTAGTGCAACATTGAACATTGCGAGCTTGAATCCTGCGATAATGAAATTTTTTCTTTCCTGCCGTTCTTTTATCCAATATGCGGCTGCAATGCTGGATAAAAAGAAGAAAATAAAAACTTCCAGATTGCCGGAAAAAGCAAGGCTTGTCAGCAAGGCCAGAATGAATGTAAAAAAAACTGCAATGTCAAACCCGAGAAAGAGGCATGTTACCATTGCAGCTGCAGGGATCGGAATGATCATGAAAAAAGAGACTGAAGAAATATCCCAGGATAGGTCCGGGTTGGCGGACTGAGCAATATAGGTTGCTGCTTTGGCAAAGGTCAGATAAAGGACAAGCCCAAGAGCAAGAAAGAGTATATGCTTATTATGGTCAGGCTTTAATTTTTTATGGTTTTTTATAAAAAGAAGATATACCGTTAAAATCGTGAGAAAAGTAATCAGGGCAAGCCCTGTACTGGAAACGAAGATATCCTTTTCTTCCACCTGCTCCTGGAGGGCATTGAGTTTTACCAACTGTACTTTGTCAACACGCTCTCCTTCCCTGAGAATCATCTCGCCTGCAACGATTTGATAGAGGATCGGCTTGATCTGAGCTGCAGCGTCCTGGCTTCTTCTTTCCGTTTCATTTTTATTCAGGGAAATATTGGGTTGCAGCAGTCTCTGGCAAAGGTCAACGATCAGGTTGGACAGATTGTAATTCAAATCCTTCAGGATTGGCTGCCCTTCGATCCGAACCATAACTTTTGCCTGCTCAGGGCTGTAAAAGGTTTTTAAAACATTGACAATTCTTTCATCCCTGGTACCAATAGTCTGAAGAACAATCCCCTTGTTTTCTTCTTTCAATAAAAGCTCTTTGTTGGCCACAACACCGATGGCCAGAATTTTTTCAAGAACGATTTTCATCTTCATGGAAATATCAGAGGAGAATTGATATCGGTGTAAAACAGCATAGGCATTTTTGCTAACTTCGATTCCCAGTTTTTCTTCAAAAGCAGCTTTTGTTTCCAGCACAATAGCAAGAGTTGGCTCCGGGTCATGTTCGTTTGCTTTGGCAAACAGTTCTCGGGGAACTTTCATGGCATTGTCAATATTAGCTGCTATCCTGTCCACGAGTCCGGCATCATAATCATATACGGATTTGACAGACTCTCTGACCTCGTTCTTTTTTTGATTTGTAGCGGCTTTATCTTCAACAAAGAAATTTTTTGGGGCCTTAATATCCCTTTTTGCCACATCCCCTATAGTATAAGAATAGGATGGATTGCTCTGTCCCGGATAGTGTGTAATTGTAAAGGCAAGAGTTATGACAAAAAGCAGAACCCAGAGGACAGACTGTGAAGTCAGAAAAAAATTTTTTAATTGTTCAATACTATTTTCGTTCTTGCTTTTTTTCATAGGCGTCAATGATGTTGGATACGAGTTTGTGTCGGACAACATCATCCTTTGAGAAATATATGAATTCAATGCCCTTTATTTTTGTCAGAATATTTCTGGCTTCAATAAGACCGGATTTTTTCTTCGAGGGCAGATCTATCTGTGTAATATCTCCCGTAATAATCGCCTTTGAACCATAGCCGATCCGGGTTAATAACATTTTCATCTGCTCTGAGGTTGTATTCTGGGCTTCATCCAGGATGATGAAGGCATTGTTCAGGGTTCTTCCCCGCATGAACGCAAGCGGCGCAATTTCGATGATATCTTGTTCTATAAGAGATTTTGCTTTTTCAAATTCCATCATGTCATAAAGGGCATCATACAGGGGTCTTAAGTATGGGTTGATCTTCTGGGCAAGGTCTCCGGGAAGAAACCCCAGGGCTTCCCCGGCTTCCACCGCAGGCCTTGTCAGGACAATTTTTTTTACTTCTCCCCGTGAAAAGGCAGCCATTGCAAGAGCCATGGCAAGATAGGTTTTTCCGGTTCCGGCAGGGCCGATAGAAAAAAGAATATCATTTTTGAGAATGGCCTCTGTATATTTTTGCTGAGTCAGATTCCTTGGTGTGATAGGTTTGTTTTTTACGGTTTTATAGACAGTGGTTAAAAAGATATCTTTGAGATGGGTATGGGTGTTTTGTTTAACCGTGTTGATGGCAGCATCAAAGTCGGCATCACTGAAACAAAAATTGTTTTCCATGAGATGATAGAACTCATGAAGCAGTTTTTCCGCCAGGGTCACACTCTGAGAGTCGCCATTAATGAGGAGGGAATTTCCTCTTGAGTTGATCTTGACATCAAATGCTTCACAGATTTTATCCAGATTGATGTTCTGATGACCGAAAAGATCTCTGGTAAGCCCGAGGTTTTGAAATTCTACGCTTTTCATGGCCTATAGGGTGCATTTTATTTGCTTAAAGGTCAATAAAAATCTTGACTAAAAATCGGGTTCATTGTTATTGAGAAGGGGCTTTTCATCAAAAAAAACAGAGGTAACATGAACACTTTTGATGTCATCATCATCGTGATTATTGCATTTTGCCTGATACGGGGTCTTTTTAAGGGTCTGATTGGCGAAGTATCCGGAATTATAGGGGTTGTAGCAGGCTTCTACGGCGCCTATACCTATTATCCCCTGATCAGTGTCCATATTGAAAAATGGGTTCATAATCCGGGAGTCAGAAATCTATCGGCATTTTTTGTTTTATTCTGTGTCATTTTGATCATTGTCAGCTTCATTTCCATCCTGATCCGGAAATTGTTAAACCTTGTTTTTTTAGGATGGGTGGACAGGACCTTTGGTCTTGTTTTTGGCGCAGCAAAAGGCCTCTTGATCGTGTCCGTCATTTTTATTATGATCACCCATTTTGTTCCGAAAGGCTCAACTGTGATTGGAGGCTCAAAACTGTCTCCCTATGTTGCAAAAATATCTAAATCCATGACCCTATTCGTTTCTAAAAATACCAGAAAGGATTTTGTAAAGAAACTGGAAGGAATCTTGTAATATTTTGGAAACACTGGATAAGCTGTTTGACATCATCAGAACATTAAGAAGTGATAATGGGTGTGCCTGGGATAGAAAACAAACCCCTGAAACCATGTGGCAATGCCTTGTTGAGGAAGTTTATGAGCTGGAGGAAGCCATTGTAAAAAAAGATCTCCAAAATATCTGTGAGGAACTTGGAGATGTGTTGTTTCAGCTCTTATTCATCCTTGAGATCTTTCAGGAAAAAAAAACGATTAACTTGTCAGGGGTTGTTGAAACCGTTGCCCAAAAAATGATTCGCCGGCATCCCCATGTCTATGAGGATGCTGTTATTTCAAATGAAGGCGAGCTGAACCGCCAATGGGAGAGCATTAAAGCCCTGGAAAAGGGAAACGATGATTGCCGGAAATCGGAATCCGTTCTGGATTCCGTTCCCTCGGGGATGCCTTCCCTGATCAGGGCATTAAAGGTATCCCAATGTGTTGTCAAAGTGGGATTTGATTGGGATAACTCTGAAGAGATACTGGACACAGCCAAAAGCGAAATTGTAGAATTTGAATCCGCTTTAAAATCGCAGGACAAAAATGAAGCGGCAATGGAATTTGGGGATATTCTTTTTTCTCTGGTCAACGTGGCAAGAGCTGCACAGTTTCATCCGGAAACCGCCCTTGCCCAGGCAACGGCAAAATTTGAAGGCAGATTCCGGTTAATGGAAAAAGAATTGAAAGAAAAAAATCTTATTCTTCAAACTCTTTCAAGAGATGAGAAAGAACTGCTCTGGGACCGGGCAAAGCGTTCCTATCAAAGATAATCCCCCCTTTGGAATTTCAGATATTCTTTCTGAGCTGTAACAATGGTCTGGGTTGCAATCTTTTTTAAGGCTGTATCTGCATCGGTCAGGAACTGGGCTTCTTTCAGCAGGCTTTCAGCCTTCTTATTGATCTCATCGAGAACCGGGGCAATGCTTTTTAAGGAAATCGCCGGATTATCTAATTTAGAAGAATAAGATTCCAGCATTTCTAGAAGTTTGTCCGTTTTTTGGGAAATAATATCAGAAGTATTAATAATTTTTAGCTCTTTGGAACCGATTTCCATCAAAGCACTAGCCATTGTCCCTTCCATTTCCGACTCCTGTGCTTTATCCAGGGCCTTGCCGAGAGCAATTCCAAAAGAATCAGTTTCTACTGTTTTTGAAGGTCTGGCATTTGGGGCCCCAAAGGTGGGGTTGGCTTCATTGATTGGGCTTATATTCGTCATAATGGTCTCCTTTTTACTTAAAATACTTTAAGCAAAAGATGTGCCAATAGTGAATTTTGGGAATATTTCAAAAAAAACTGTAAAATCAGATGGTTGAATTTCATTCGTAAGGGATGGTGCCAGAATAAAGAAAAAAATGCCGGGCAATTATTGCTATTATCCGAATTGGTTCATGGAAGAACCCACTATTTTTTCAGCAACGGTTTCGGCATTGATATTATATTGATTGGTTTCAACTTGCTGCTTGATATCGGCCACATATTTTTTTCTTTCCACAGGCTCGTTTTCCATGGCTATACTTATTTTCTGCCGAAGTTTTGTTTCGTTCGATAAATTAATGCTGTCTGTTATTTCATCAGCCGGTTTTTGAGATTTCAAATTCTGATTGGCAGTGTTGCTCATTTGACCGGCATAGGCCTGGTTGATATAATTGGGAGTGGTGTTGGATATTTTCATGATTTGTATCTCCTTATAACTCCATATTGCTGTTCGCGACCTGCCGCGCCAGTTCCGTCATGCGTTTCAGGATAAATTTCGAATCCTCAACAGACAGAGTTCGGGTGGTTTTTTGATTGTTTTCATCAATCACGGTATAAGTGAACTGATTTCTATCTTTTGTGAAATTGATTTTTTTCCCAAGTTCTTTTTCAATCTGTGAGGTAATTATTTCTTCATTTTTTTCTTTAGGCCCTTCCGTGATAATCCGATCAACAATATTAGCGGCGACTTTATCGATAATGGCCTGTCGTTTTCCTTCGGAAGAGATGGTCACGCTGTCGGCAGAACTTGTGTTGGCATTACCGAACCTGTTTCTGCTCATGATTTTGCCCTGGCTCAATTGTTTTGAGTAAACTTTCAGGACATTTTGTATCTGGTATGAAGGTATCTGCATCTATTTCTCTCCTTAGACAATAATATCGGCCTAAGAAATTTAAAACTTAAGTTTTTTTTTAATCTTCAAAATTTCCTTCCAGACCTTTGTTGGAATTGATTTTCAGATTGGATTTGTTTCGCTTTGGGACCTGGATTAGGGAAAAGTTTTTTTATGTTGGGGGGGCGACCGAAATCAAGCGCCCGTTCAAAATCTGAAGAGTAGCCAAATGGTTTTGTCATGTCACCCTCCCTGGTTTTTTGAAAATGAAACCCATTTTATCCTTTTTTTACATGAAATGATCTTAAAATCAAGAGAGATATTGAATAATGAATTTTCATTCATGATCGACTGTATGGGGTGAGATTAAAATTTATCTCGATTTAAAAAAACAATGTCAATTTATAACACTTTGTAAATTAAAGAAATAATATATGATTATCCTAGGATGGGTTTTCAATATTATTGGCTTGACATTTAGTTCGATCTTTTGTTAGATGATGAACCTTTATTCATTGTTATTAAAAGAGGAAATACAAAGATTGCAGAAAAATAAATCGGAAAAGTATCAAATTATATTGAACAGTGCCGGTGCGGTGTTTGCCGAACATGGTTTCTACAAGGCCACCATTTCACAGATTGCGGCACAGGCCGGGGTTGCGGACGGTACCCTTTATCTGTATTTTAAAAATAAGGATGATATTCTCTACCAGTACATCAGCTACAAAACAGAGATTGTATTTGAGAAAATGAGAGCCTCTGTTGAAAAAGGAAAAAATGCCGAAGAAAAATTAAGGCTGTTGATCCGGTGCCATCTTGAAGAGTTTCAGAATGATAAAAACATGGCGGTTATTTTTCAGTCTGAAGCGAGGTATTTAAGGGATATTCAATCTCAGATAAAGGATATCTCAAAAATGTATCTTGATCTTTTATCCGATATTATCGAACAGGGACAGATCGAAAGGGTCATGCGCCAGGATCTTTTTGTAGGACTTGTAAAACGGTTTATACTCGGAGCTGTGGAGGGTGTCATCAGTACATGGGTATCCGCAGAGGGCCGATATGATCTGGTTTCCATGGCAGATCCCCTTGTGGATCTATACCTGACAGGTGTGAGAGAACAATAAACGCCATATATTTTCTGAATCAAAGAATTTTGCTGAATTTAGCTTTTTGCTTGACGTGTTCTTACATGTTTATTAAATCTTTTGAGTTCATATTCATAAGGTTAAGAATTATTTTGGAGGTAAAGAAGGATGACTTCAATAATTGGTCCTGCAAGTTATAAATTTTTTGGGATATTTCCCGCAGCGTTATTGTCATTTGTACTGCCCCTTATTGGGATAGGCTTATTTGTTTATATCATGGCAAGACGGATTGCTCCCCTTGTGAGAGCAAATCCGGACAACCGCTTTGATCATATCGGTAAACGGATAGAAAACCTTATCATAATTTGGCTGGGTCAGATGCGCCAGCCCCGCTATATGCTCGCTGGCGTGCTCCATATCATTATTTTTGCAGGGTTTCTGATCCTGTCCGTTCGATCGATTTCACTCGTTATTATTGGTTTTTCAGATGGGTTTGTTCTTCCCGGATTGGGGGGTGGTCTCGGCCTTGTGTATAATTTTATCAAGGATTATGCCGCCACCTTTGTCCTGATGGCTTGTATTGTTGCGGCCGTTCGAAGAGGGATTTTCAAACCCAAGCGCTATGCCGTTCCTGAGAAATATGGAAAAGACCACACAGCAGAAGCGGTTTTTGTTCTCTGTGTTATTTCAACCCTCATGATTTCCGAAAGCCTTTTTGAAGCCACGGAAGCTGCCTTTGAATTTCAGAAAACCGGAGAGGCCCATTTTCTAGCACCCCTGACATTGGTCTGGCTATTCAAGATCATGTTGTCATCCGTGTCGTTGAATGTTCTTCAGGGACTTCATATTTTCGTTTATTATGTTCATGATCTGGCATTTTTCTTTTTCCTCTGCTTTTTGCCCATGGGCAAACATTTTCATGTCATCACATCAATTTTCAATGTGTTTTTCATGCGGGTTCAAAAAGGAAAAATCAAGCCTGTCATGTATGGAATTGATGATGATAAGCTGGATGACCTGAAGTCTTTCGGGGTTAAAAAACTGGAAGATTTTACCTGGAAGCATATGCTGGATTTCTATTCCTGTGCTGACTGCGGTCGGTGTTCGGATCAGTGCCCGGCCAATGCGGTGGGACGGCCCTTATCTCCCAGATTCATTACGATCAAGGCGAGGGATCTGATGTTTAAAAATTACCCGTTTTCAGGGGAAATTTATAACAGTAACAAACTCCTGGTTCAGGATATCTATACGGAAGATGAAATCTGGTCCTGCACCACCTGCGGTGCCTGTGAGGAAGAATGTCCCCTGGGGATTGAATACATTGACAAGATGGTGGATTTAAGGCGTGGCATGGTCGATGAAGGCTTGGTGCCTCAATCCCTTCAGAAACCCATGAAGGCTCTTGAAAAACGTGGGAATCCCTATGGTAAAATGGAGAAAAAGAGGGCTGAATGGGCTGAAGATAAGGAATTCAGTTCGGTATGCCAAGTTAAGGATCTGGATGGAGAAACAGCCGATACCCTGTACTTTGTGGACAGTATTACGTCCTATGATGACAATATCCAGACCATTGCAAGAAAGACATCTCTTATTCTTAAAAAAGCAGGTGTGGATTTCGGAATTCTCGGAAAGCTTGAAAAAGACAGCGGGAACGAGGTGTTGCGGTTTGGTGAGGAAATGCTGTACCAGGATCTGAAATCACAGAATACGGAGGCGATCCTGGAAACAGGCGTAAAACTGATCGTCACCTCAGATCCCCATGCCTATAATGCCTTGAAAAATGATTATAAAAACCTTCCTCCGGTCAAACATATCAGCCAGGTAGTGGCCGAGAAAATCAGGACGGGCGAACTGGATCTGAAACCCTGCCTCAACCCTGAAAAGGTCTATGTATATCATGATCCCTGTTATCTTGGGCGGCACAATGGCATTTATGAAGATCCGAGGCAGGCGCTGGATGCCATTCAAGGGTTGAACCGGGTGGAGCTTGAAAAGAGCCGCGACCGGTCTTTCTGCTGCGGCGGTGGTGGGCTGATGCTCTTCTATGAACCGGAAGAAGAAACAAGAATGGGTGTTTTAAGGGTGAATATGGCTGCTGAAGCCGGAGCAACCGTCATCATAACGGCCTGTCCTTTCTGCCTGGTTAACATCCAGGATGCCATCAAGGTGGCAGGAAAAGAAGGGCAGATGGAGGCTCTGGATTTTACGGAACTGATTGAGCAGCATCTTATTTAGATAATAACTGGGTTACAGGTTTTTAAAAAAAGCTTAAAGCCTGTAATGGATAATTGATTTAAAGGAGGCAACAATGGAAATTTTGGTATGTGTCAAGAGAGTACCGGATACTGCTGAGAACGAGTTCGAACTCAATAGTGCCGGAAATGATCTTGATCGCGGTGATCTGGTGTATTCAGTGAATGAATGGGACAATTACGCTGTTGAAGAAGCGATTCAGATTGTTGATAAAGTGGGCGGAAATGTCACGGTCATCACTGTGGGTGATAGTGAGTCTGAAGAAGTTCTGAGACGTGAAATGGCCATGGGAGCCAATAATGGTATTCTTCTGTCTGATGATGCCTTTGAAGGATCTGACGGAAAAGGGATTGCAACCATCCTCAAGGCTGAAATTGAAAAAGGCAAATATGATCTCATCTTTACCGGAGCCCAGGCAGATGAAGGCGCTGGCCAGGTCGGCGGAATGCTGGCAGCCATGCTGGATATGCCCTATGCATCACTGGTTAATAAAATCGAAATGGGTGAAGGCAAAATAAAAGTGGGCAGGGAAATAGAAGGTGGTAACCAGGAAATGAATGAGATCGCGCTTCCCTGTGTTCTTTCCATCCAGACCGGCATTAATGAACCTCGGTATGTGGGTATTCGCGGCATTCGAAAAGTTGCCAGTGTTGAAATTCCCGTGAAAAGCGCATCTGACCTTGGCCTTGCCGCAGGCAGCGTGGGAAAGGCTGGAGCAAAAACAAAAAGAATTGATTATTTTGTACCGGATATGGGTGCAGGTGCTGAAATGCTTGCAGGCTCTACAGACGAGATCATTGCAAAACTGATTGAAAAGCTTAAATCAAAAGGAGGGCTCTAATCATGACACAGATTTTTGCTTATATTCCATTTCAAAACGGTGTTGCCGAAGATGTGGCCATGGAATTTCCAACCGCAGCGGCAAAGATTGATAAAGGCGCATCCTTGACTGCTGTTCTGACAGGTTCAGGCGCAGACCTGGATAAAGTTGCAAAAGAAATGACAGGCCTCTATGCCGAAGTCATCAAAATCGATCATGCAGACCTTGCATATCCCAATGCAGAAGTTGTCCGCAAAGCCTTGTTGAATACGATTCCGGCAGGTGCGATTGTTCTTATGCCCCACAATACCTTCGGTATGGATCTGGCCCCCGGCCTTTCCGTTAAAATGAATGCTGCCTATGCAGCAGACATTGTCAATTTTGACGGTATGGAAGGTGCCACCCTGAAAGCGTCCCGCCAGGAACTGGGCGGAGCTGTCAGCACCCATGTGGCTGTTGATGTCTCTTCCGGTGCTATTATCACCATCAGGCCCGGATCTTTTGCAGCGGTTGATGGAAAAACAGCTTCCGGTGCCGTGGTGGATAAATCCAGCAATGCCGGTGATCTTTCCGCAAAAAGAAAATTCATTGAGGTTGTTCAGGCCGAAGTCGGCGATGTGGATATTACCAAAGCCGACGTTCTGGTTTCTATAGGCCGCGGTATTGAGGAACAGGAAAATATTGAAATCGCAGAAGAACTTGCCAAAGCCATGAAGACGGTGGTTTCCTGCTCAAGACCCATTGTGGATGCAAAATGGCTGGAAAAGGGAAGACAGGTCGGTACCTCTGGTAAAACCGTTAAGCCGAAAGTATACATGGCCATGGGTATCTCCGGTTCTTTCCAGCACCTGGGCGGACTGAAAGGCAATCCCTTTATTGTTGCCGTGAACAAGAACCCCAAAGCACCCATCTTCCAGGTGGCGGATGTGGGAATCGTGGCCAATATCATTGAATTCATGCCCGAGCTGACCAGCGCCATAAACGATTTGTAATCGAATATAAAAAAAATAATGACCAGGGGGCCTGACATCTGAAGTGAAAGGCCCCTTGCCATTTCTTCTCCTTTCCTTCCACATTTCATATTGGGTTTGACAACCATTTTTGGATCGTGTAATAGAATTGTATCGTTACAGGGATTTTGCGCTTTATTCCATTTTCGGCGAATTTAATTTTATTCTCCACAAGGGTCTCCTTTGTGTTCATAAAAAAAGGATTTATCCGGCATAATTTATATGGGAAGAAAAAATGGCAGACATACTGATTATTGATGATGACAAGGTGATATGCGATATACTGGCACAGATGATGGAAAAGCTCAGCCATGAGAGCCGTTCTGCATTGACTGGGAAAGCCGGCCTGGAACTTGCGAAAAATGGTCGGTTTGATATTGTTTTTCTGGATGTCAACCTTCCGGACGCCAACGGTCTTGCTCTTATAAAAACTCTCAAAACAGCCCCTTCTTCGCCTGAAATTATTATCATTACAGGTGACAGTGATCCTGATGCTGCAGAAATGGCGATTAACAGCGGTGCCTGGAATTATCTATGTAAACCCTTTCTGCGGCAGGAAATTAATCTTCAGGTGAGCCGGGCCCTGCAGTTTCGAAAAGAAAAAGGGAATGTATCCAGTCCGGGTATTTTAAAACGAAACGGCATTATCGGCGAATCAGAGGAAATCCGGGTCTGTCTTGAGCAGACCTCTGTTGCGGCTTATTCCGACACCAGTGTTCTGATTTCAGGAGAAAAAGGTACGGGAAAAGAACTCTGGGCAAAAACCATTCATCTGAACAGTAGCCGGAGCGAAAAAAATTTTATCATTGTTGACTGCTCTGCCATTAACGACGCCATTGTTGAAAGCATGTTGTACGGGCACAAAAAAGGGGCCTTCTCAGGAGCTGTGGAGAACCGGTCAGGGCTCTTTAAACTCGCTGACAACGGTACGCTCTTTCTTGATGAAATTTCGGAGCTTCCCATGCAGGTTCAAAAGTCCCTGCTTTGGGTGATGGAGAGCCGAACATTCACCCCGGCTGGCGGAAAAACAGAAGAAACCAGCAATTTCAGAGTGATTGCCTCTACCAGCAAAGATCTCGATCCATTAAGCGACCAGGGAAAATTCAGGAAAGACCTTTTATTCAGATTAAAAGGGATTTGTATTGCTCTGCCCCCTTTGAGACAGATGCAGGAAGATACAATTAAAATTGCCCTGTATTATATAGATCAGTCTTGCAGGAAATATCAAATCGATACAAAGGGAATTTCGCCTGAATTTCTGGATATCCTGACGGCTTATGAATGGCCGGGAAATATCAGGGAATTGACCAGCGCCATGGATAAAGCCGTCGCATCGGCAAAAAATGAACCCACCCTCTATTCCATCCATCTGCCATCCTATATCAGAGCAAAAGTTATCAAAGAATCTTTTATACCGGCTCTAAAAAACAAAAAAAATCCCTTGGACGATTATGATCAGGGGACTTTTCCTTTGCTGACCGAATTATTGGAAAAAACGGAAAAAGAGTATCTTTCCGCCCTTTTGTCATACACAAGGCACAATGTGAAAGAAGTCTGTGATATTTCCGGGATATCAAAATCCAGGATGTATTCAAAACTGAAAAAATATAATATGAATTGAAAAATCGCCGGGGCCTGAATTCGGAATCGGAATCATGAGAGAGCCTGGACATATGAACATGACCGGGCTCTCTTGATTTTTATTGGACCATGGGAACCGTAAGTCCCCCATCCATGAGAAAAAGGACGGTAGCATCCGGTCCTTTTTTCAGAAGCGCTGCATCAACAGCATCTTGAAGATAGCTAAACGGCCTGATGAACAGTTTTGAAATGATTTCGGGCGCCACGTCGGTGACCCCCCACATCTCAGCCCAGAGACCAATTTCCGCCATTTTTGCAGCCTTGTGATACCCGAGGACGTAGCCCTTTTCAATGGTGTCAAGAGCCGCCTTGGGTGTATCGCTGGACCCCAGGAGATCAGCAAAGGCTTTTCCGCCGATGCCGTGTCTGCATTTTGCCACAAGGATCAGGATACCGCCTTTTTTCAGGGCCAGCTTTGCATTGTCAATCCCTTTCTGGGCCTGGTAAAGATCAATGTCCTGGGGAAATTTAACCACAGACACGACAATATCGGCTTTTTCTTTCAGCGGTGCAGCAAAGACTTCGTTGGCAAGGGTTATGGCGGCATGAAAGGAATCATGGATGTGACCGCAGCAGGTGGCATACACCTTGTGATGCTTATCCAGCACCGTCATGATAGAAAAAATTTCCTGCTTGACGGTTTTGATGGCATCCATCATGTCTTCATGAACCGGGTTGCCGTCCAAGGCCAGTGCTTTGGCCTCCGGTGAAAGGGCGAGCTTATGGTTCTGCTCAATGGTTTTATACCCGGCAATACCCGGCAGAAATGATTTCCTGCCGCCGGTATAGCCTGCAAAATAATGGGGTTCCACCGATGAAATGATAATGATTTTGTCTGCTTCAATCCCGGCTTTGTTGACATGCATGGGCGTCCCGTTGGTGGAGGTGCCCAGGAATACCATGTCTTGATCCGCCCTTGCATCATGAACAATGATCCTTCCCCTGATTTTTTCATAAAAGGAGCCGAAAATCTGGGCATATTCCTCATCTGTCGGTCCCCTGTGGGCGCCGGTGGCAATGATGAAATTAAAATCCGTCTTTGATAAAGCATCAAAAATAAATTCAAGGATTTTTTTTGTAGGTGTCGGCCTTGTGGCATCGTTAACAATCACCAGGACTTTTTTTGCATCACTCAAAAAGCTTTTGAAATTTCTGCTGTTGATGGGGTTCTGAATGGCATTCCTGATATTCTGATCTTCATCACCGATGGCAACATCATTGGCCTCAAGAAAATTAATCTTGATATCATCCCTGATAACCACAGACATGGATCCGTCTTTCCCGTATGGGACATCAATCTTCATAACCGTTTTCCTTTACCGTATAGGACCCATTCCATTCAATTTATTTATAAAGGTGTCGATTTCCATCTGGAATTTGTTCTTGTCCCCGGCCGCGATCTGGACGAGTTGAACCCTTTCCGGATCAATATCAATGTTTTTAAAGGTATTTTGAAGGCTTTCAACTATTGTTTTAGCCCTGACATTCCCGTTATGATCACATTTGTCATCCGGACATACGGCCACCATGACCCCCCAGGCATCATTGAGAAAAGGTGCCATGAGCAGTTGGGGTTCAAGACGTCCGCCGCACATATTGACAAGGATCTCATAGCTCTTGTCTTCAGTCTCGGCATCGGGCAGAACCGAGGCCTGAAGGTCGGGATAATAGGACCAGTTGCAGGCAAAAATAATGGCTTTGGCGGATTCATGGGTTGAAAAAAAGGTGGCTGCCCGATTCATTAGTGCTTCCCTATCTGTCCCGAAACTATTTTCAATGGTTGCGGCTCCAGCAGGGCAGACTTCAATACAGATCCCGCAGGCCCGGCATTTAACAGGGTCCGTGGCAATACCTTTGCCGTCATAAGATCGTGCTTCATGGGGGCAGGCACCCACACAGATCAGGCAACGGGCACAGGACATTTTGGTGGTGGAAGTGGTGCCGGGTCCTTTGAGACCCATTTCAACCAGGTCTTTTTTCGCATCCGTAAAAATATCCGTGAGGTTTACCCCGGAGGAACAGGCAGCCTCACACCGTTTGCAATAAAAGCAGGAAAACATTTTATGGGCGGCGGATTCAGAAGGTTCAACCTCTCCAGACAAGAGGCCGAAGGCTGTGATGATTTTGGCCCGTGGCGCATCCGATTCCCATCCCGTGTGCTTGAACATGGGGCAATGCTCAAAACAGTATCCGCACCGGATGCAGTTTGCCAGAGTTTTCTGCCATTTTTCAAGATGTTTGAATTCTTTTATTTTAGTTTCCATTGACATAACCTTTATCGTTAGCAGTTCACAGAATATCTGAGGTTGGTTGCCGTTACCCAGTCTTCCGGTGCCTGGGAGAGTTTGCCCGGATTCAGGATATTATTGGGGTCGATGGCCTTTTTGATGAGGCTGAGAAGATGCAGGGAATCTGCTTTTTCAATCTTAAAGGATTCGGCCTTGGAAAGGCCGATACCATGTTCGGCACTAGTGGTTCCATTGACGGACCGGACATATTCATAGACCTCGGTGATGGCTTTTCTGGCCGATTCCCACTGGTCTTTGCGCCTTGTGTCCATAAGGATTTTGGTGTGCATGCACCCTGAACCGCAGTGACCATAGGCGGTCATGACAATATTGTGCCGGTCTGCAATTTCATGGATTTTTCCGGCCATTTCCGCCATCTTTGAATAAGGCACGGCCATGTCATCAGCAAGGGCGGTGCTGGCAAGATTGTCATCATATTTTGACAAGGCTGGAAAAAGAGATTTGCGGCCCAGGAATATCTTGTCTCTCTCCTTGGGGTCGTAACTGGCATAAATATCTTCACCATTGTGTTTCTGACAGATAGCCTTCATTTTATTGATTTCGTAATCCACAGCTTCTTTCACCATGCCGTCGGCCTCAAAAATCAGGGCGGCCGCGACTTCCTTCAACCCCAGGTTCATGGTCTTATTGACGGCTTTGATGGCCACATCATCCACCAGTTCCAGCATGGACGGGATGGCACCGGACGCCATGATGGAGCCGATGGCGTCTCCGGCATCTTTCAAGGTATTGAAATTGGCAACGCCCATACACCGGAATTCCGGGATGGGCACAAAGCTTAAGGTGGCTTCAACCACTATACCCAGCGTTCCTTCAGATCCCACCATGAGCTTATGGAGCTGATATCCTGAAGCCTCAACCCTTGTGCGGGCGCCCAGGTTCACCAGATCGCCATTGGGAAGCACTACTTTCATACCGAGGACTGCATCCCGTGTGGCCCCATATTTAACAGACCTGACCCCACTGGCATTGTTGGCGATTTCACCGCCAATGGTGGCAATCCTGCTCGATGCCGGTGTCGGCGGGAAAAAGACCCCATGAGGTTTCAGGGCGAGATTCAGATCATCGTCCACCACACCGGGTTCAACCCGGCAGTAAACATCTTCAAGGTTGATCTCAAGAATTTTATTCATTCCCTTCATGTCGAGAATAATACCGCCCATGACCGGTACGGTCTGACCACACATGCCGGAACCTCCGCCCCTGGCAATAACCGGAATCAGATTTTCATTGGCATATCTCATAATGCCCTGAACCTGTTCCGTGGTCTTTGGCCTTACAATGGCCCAGGGCATGGCATGGTGGACCGATGAGTCTGAGCCGTAGATATAGAGGTCGGAAGGGTCTGTCTTGATATTCGCATCACCGACGATCTGTCGTAATTTTTCTTCATCAATTTTTTTCATTCAAATTCCCCTTTTTGATGAATCGGTTATATTTGCTAAATCATCTTTAGTGGCAAACGCCCTATCCTTCCATAAAGATCTGAAAATTTCAATTCAAATTTATGATTTTGCCTATAATTATTTAACTTGCTCCAGGAGTCTTGACTTGCCAAATCATCAAGAGAATGCTTATACTTTCTTCAAGGTTTCAGGATTTTGGTAAACGTATTTCAGCATAAGGATTGAACCATGACCTATACGGTAAAATTTCTACCTCACACTGTCAGTGTTAATGTTGAGCCCAGTGAAAGTCTTATCCGGGCTGCTATGGAAGCAGGTGTTCATATCAATGCCTCCTGCGGCGGGACCGGTGTCTGCGGCAAATGCCGGGTCCTCTTGGAAGAAGGGACCATGGACGGCGGAATATCCGAGCATCTTTCCGACGAAGATCAGGGAAAAGGATATCGGTTGGCCTGCCAGTCGCAGATTACTTCAGATATCACCATCCGGATTCCGGTTGAGTCACAGGTGGATACCAGCCGCCTTAATGCACAATTGGGCGGAAGGCATACGGCCAAAGCCGTTTATGCGGATGTAGATGAACTTCGGCAGGACGGCCTTTTTATTCCGCCTGTGGAAAAGATTTATCTGGAGCTGGCCCCCGCAACCATTGGAGACAACCAGGCCGACATGGCCAGAATCATTAACCATTTAAGGTTCAACCACCATGAGCATCGCCTCAACATGAACCTGGACCTCATCCGGAAGATTCCCGATCTCATACGGCAGGGAGATTTCAAGGTAACCGCCACCATTGTAAGACCGGTGCGGGAAGACGGAAAAAATGAAATCGTCAATATAGAACCCTTTGACACCACTGCAAGGAATTTCGGTATTGCCGTTGATGTGGGGACTACAACGGTCTATGGCCAGCTCCTGGATCTCCAGACAGGTGAAGTTCTGGCCCAGCACGGGGAGTTCAACAGCCAGATCAGTTATGGCGAGGATGTGATTTCAAGGATAATGTTTGCAGAAAAAGGGGACGGCCTTGAAATTCTTCACCGGAAAATCATTGAAACCATCAATAAAATCATTCAGGACATTCTCTCCGAGGGCAAGGTGGGTAAACACGAGATCACCACCATTACCATTGCCGGGAACTCCACGATGACCCAGCTTCTCTTAAAAATAAACCCTGCCTATATACGCCGCGAGCCCTATGTCCCAGCATCGGTCATGTATCCGCCGTTCAGGGCGAAAGAAATTGATATTGATCTGGCAGACCACACCATTGCCCTGATTTATCCGGGTGTGTCCAGCTATGTAGGCGGCGACATTATTTCCGGGGTCATGGCCTCGGGCATGTACCGGTTCAGTGAGCTGACCCTCTACATGGACATTGGAACCAATGCGGAAATCGCCATTGGTCACAAGGACTGGATGGTGTGCACGGCGGCATCGGCGGGCCCGGCCTTTGAGGGCGGTGGGGTAAAATTCGGCATGAGGGCCACAAAAGGCGCTATTGAAGATTTTTCCATCAACCCTGAAACCTATGAACCCATGATCATTACCGTGGGCAATAAAAAGGCAAAGGGCATCTGCGGTTCCGGCATGATTACCCTTACGGCCAAGCTTCTTGAAACCGGGGTCATCGACTCCAGGGGCAAATTCAACCGGACCTTGAATACGCCGAGAATCCGGCAGACCGATGATATCTGGGAATATGTCCTGGTGTATAAGGAAAACACAGCCATTGACAGAGACATCACCATCACCGAACCGGATATTGACAATCTGATCCGGGCCAAGGGCGCCATGTACAGTGCTGCCCTGACCCTGCTGGAAGAGATCGGAATGTCCATTACCGATATTGAACGCATCATCCTTGCCGGCGGATTTGGAAGCTATGTGGATCTTCAGAGCGCCATCACCATCGGCCTTCTGCCGGAAATCGAACCTGAAAAAGTCACCTATCTTGGCAATGGCTCCCTTCTCGGGTGCAAGATTAATGCTCTGACCAATGCCCTTCGCCGGGATGTCATGAATGTGGTCAATATGATGACCAATTTTGAACTGGCCTCCACCCGTTCATACATGGATCACTATATGGGCGCACTCTTTTTGCCCCACACAGAAATGAATTATTTCCCCAAAGTCAAGGCACGCCTGGAGAAGCTGAGAAAATGATTCCAGGCAAAGGTTTTGTCCGGCTGGTGGAGGTTCAGAAACCGAGCTTGAGCAACAATACTGCAGATGCAGAGAGGCTTGAAAAAAGCCTTAAGGACGAAATAGGAACCGGACACATCCGGATACCCCTGTCGGTGGTGAAAACCCTGCCGTCCAACCTTCGATCCTGGGGATTCAGGGCAAAGGCCGTGGTTTTCCGGAACAGGGAATCCTGGATTCTGATCGACCTTCTTCCCCCTGAATCGGAAAAAGCCCTTCTGGGTGCGGCCATAGATATCGGCACCACAAGAATTGAGATGGCCTTGGTCAATCTTGAGACCGGCATTGAGGTCGGTAAAATCGGATTCGATAATCCCCAGGCTCTTATCGGGGCGGATGTTCTTACAAGAATTCATTATTCAGCCAAACCCGGCGGGCTTGAGAAATTGAACCGCTTTGTCATTGAAGCCGTAAACCAGAACCTCGCATCTCTCTGCCAAACCCACGGATATGAAAAAGAGGATATCTATATGGTCGCGGCTGCGGGCAATACTGCCATGACCCATCTGTTCATGGGTATTGAATCCTTTGAAATCATAAAAGAACCTTATATCCCCTGCACCAATATCCCGGGCACGCTTGCGGCGCACCATCTCAATCTGGAGATCAATGAAAACGCGCTTGTCTACCTTTTCCCCAATATCGGGTCTTATTTTGGCGGTGATCTGATTGCAGGAATTCTGTTTTCTGACCTGGACAAAAAAGAAGAGCCCTGCCTCATGGTGGATGTAGGCACCAATGCAGAGATTGTGGTGGGCTCAAAAGATTTTCTCATTGCCTGTGCAGGTGCGGCTGGCCCGGCCCTGGAAGGCGGGATGAGCAAAATGGGCATGACTGCAAAACCAGGCGTCATCGACCGGGTCTGGGTGGACCCGGAGTCCCGTGACATCCTTTTTCATACCATTGAGGATCAGAAGCCTGTCGGGATCTGCGGGTCCGGCATGATCGATCTGGCGGCCGCCCTTTTTGTATCCGGCCGCATTGATATCCGGGGTAAATTTTCAGAACCGGTCTGCGGTCGCCGCCTCATTGAAAAAGAAGGCATCAAAGCCTTTATCCTGGTGGACAAAACCCTTTCCGGAACAGGGGAACCCATTATTCTCAGCCAGGTGGATTTAAATTCTCTCACCAGTTCCAAAGCCGCTATGTACACCATCCTGGAAGTGATCGTGAAAAATACCGCAGGCCTGGAATTCACGGACTTGAAAAAATTTTTTGTGGCAGGAACCTTCGGGTCCTTCATCAATCCCGTCTCCGCTATATCCATCGGCATGCTGCCCGATATACCGCTCTCCACCTTTGAAGTCCTTGGCAACAGCTCACTTGGCGGTGCCAAGCTGCTTTTAACATCACCCCATGCCTTTGACCGGATTCTGAACATCCGGCAGTCCATCACTTATATTGAACTCAACGTGAACCAGGAATTCATGAACATGTTTTCCGGTGCCAAATTCTACCCCCACACCGATGCCTCCCGGTTCCCGTCCATTTTTACGCCTGGCCTACCCATTGGTGATTCTGCTGAGTAGTTCAACAAACAAGCTGCTTCATATTTTTGGATTTAAAGCTTCTGACGAGCCAAGCGTGACTGAAGAGGAAATAAACCTGCTGATCGAAGGGTTTCAGCCTTGATGACGCCCAGGTCTAAAAATTTAAAGAAAAATTATATTTTACATATCTGACAGATAGGGTTCGATCAATTCAAGTTCATTGGGTCGGATGGGCCGCCAGGGGATGGTGTACAGCGTTGCCTGGGTTAGTTTCGAATCAGGGTGAATCCGTGTTACTTCTATGGTATCATCCAGTTCAACCCAGAGGGTTTTTTCCATATCAAGAGAATAGGCCCTGGAGATTTTTTCTGCAAAATTATGGATATAGTTTTTCAGTGAAGTATTCATGGTGGGATTTATCCTTGCATTTTTCAGGATCACGGCAAAGGGCACAAGGTAGCTTATGCCTTCACTGTCTGTGCCGAGTCGGATAATTTTTACATGGTATGATCCCGGCCACCAGGAAACCGGTTTTTCGCCTTCCGCGCTTTTCCCGTCCCATTTATAGATAAAATCATGAAGAACCATGGCTATGTGCATTTCTCCTGTGTTTTTATTACCCTGCGGCAGGCAAGTGCAACATCTTCAGGATATGCGCCGCTGATCCATCTGAGCTGGGCTTCGGAAAAGGTGCCGGGCGCATAGGGAAGCCTGGGGATAAAAGAATAGAGAAGTCTTTGATCCGTATCTGATGAATCAAACCGTTTTGAAAATTCAATGCATGTCACAAATTGTGCCCCCAGGGATTCAAGGGTTTTTATGGCGGTCAGGATCGCCTTGTCAAGGGATTGGCGCATTTTTGTATCGGCTTCAAGAATATTGCCGCAAGCGGTTTTGGGCATGAGCTGAAGTTCCCATTCCGATACCTGGGCCTTTGGAACAAACAAAATCGTATGGTCATCTTCGGCAAGGATGAGGGAGGAGGGACCTTCCTGTTGCCCATCGGTTCTGGTGTTGTTTCTGATGCAATCGATATAAGTCTCGAAAAAAAGTTTTCCGGTTGCCTGCCGGTATTGGATGATGAAATCACGGATCAGGTCACCGCAGGCAAATGACGGTATGTCTTCGCCCGATTCCGTCCTCACCTCTTTCGGGATCATGGCATTCTGCTGGTGGATCATCTGGTGGGAGGCATGAAGTCTGTGGCCGGACTGGGCATAGCCAAAGCCAAAATTCCATCCCCAGAGCGTGCTGTCAAAGGTGAGTGAAGGAGCAGCCGGTTGCTTCAGGGTTTTGAGGATTTTTTTTCTTAAGGTTTCAAGGTTCTTTTCGGTGAGGGCCTCTCTTTTCTCAGGAAAGGGGATATCGAGATCAGCCCCAAGTCTGATGAATGCCCTCTGGTAGTAAAGGTGGCGGATGCCTCTCATATCTTCATCCGTCAGATCCCTTGCCCTGTATCGGACGGCATCGTTGGCCATGTTGGAGGCGAAATGGCCCCAGGGGATATAGGAATTGCGTCTCAGGTATTCAAAAACATGGGTGTTGCCGTCATGAGAAAGATATTCCCCCGTGATTTCATTGGTTCCCTGCACACCGGGTTTCAATACCAGGGCGTTTTTCCAGGTATCCGGCAGATGCGGATTGTTCACCAGCACTTCAAATAATTCAGGGTCATGGATGTCTGGGCTTATTTTCCCGGATGTATTCTTTTTATAGCCGATTCCCACAGGGGTTTGGCCGTCATTGCCAAAGAGGATACGGCAGGATTTTTGTGAGAGGAGCACAAGCTCTTCCGGGTCGGTGGATGCCTGGGCTATCGCAATCTGAAGGGGATGGGGTAGAAGATTGAGCAGATTGGTTTTCTCTTTCAGGTCAAAGTCTTTATTCTCTATGATGGTTTTGAAATTTTGAAACAGGGAGCAGGGTTCCGGGGCTTGAATTCCTATGGTTCCGGGGTTCGTTGCCTTTGCATCGGCCCAGGCTGAATTGATATAGGTGGTTCCCCTGAAGGGAAAAGGATTATTGATTTCATAAATGATGTCGGCTTTGGGCTCGTACAGATCCTGATCCGGAAAATTCAACCGGTTGTCAACGACGGTTCCGTCTTCAAACTCCCCAAGGCTTTCAAAATATTGATTTTTTCTCAGGTTTTTGATTTCAAAAAAAGGTCTGTGAACACCGACAATAAACCGGCCGTTTTTGCCTACGCAGGATCGTAAATCCGTCATAGTTCCGGGGCTCCTGAAGGGATCAGACAGACAAAAATAAAGGGTTTGTCTGAGGTGTTCCTGAACTGGTGCTCAATATTGGGGGGAACAAATACGGCTGATCCATCTTTCAGTGAATACCACGCATCCTTGATAAAGACCTCACCCTGCCCGGAATGAACAAAGACCTCATGCTCCCAGTTGTGGGCATGCAGCGGGGTATATCCGGCAGGCCCCATTTCAAAGAGGCGCATACAGAAATTCTTTACCCCGTCTTCTTTGCCGAGCATCACGCGGCCCACAACATTTTTTATTTTTTCACTGTCCATGACAGTGGGCAGAACATCTTTGTAATTGATTATTTTCATTTGGTACCTCCTCGTTTTATATCCATCCATATGTTTCGAATTGATTATGGATATTTAAAATATGCTTTTCAATCCCGGATTGTCAATGGAACCTGATCCACTCTGATTATTTTGATGCCAGAACATCTATGGCATCCATGGCAGCATCCACCAGATCCGGTTGTTCAAATGAGTTAAGCTTTGATTTGATCCACTCTTTTGTGTTTTCATCCCCTGTCAGCCCAAATACATAAAGGATATCACCCTTTACCGGGATTTCTTTTTTATCAAACCGGTCCATGAGAATAGGGCAGAGGCGGGCGGCAAGAGTGGGATGGGATTCAGATAATTCCTCGACAATGACCATGGCACCAAGGCGAACGGACCAGGTGTCGTGAAGCAGAAGCGCAATAAAACCGTCAAAGATCTGATTCTTTTCGATCATCTGTCGAGTGATCCAGGCGGCATCCCCCTGTTCGAGAATGGTTTGCAGGGTTTCAGGGCTGAGTTGGGATGGGTCCCGGTTGAGGATCATGTTAAGGATTTCAGCGGCCGTCACATGGCCGGTCCATCTGAATCCGTCATCAAGAATGAGACAGGGAGCCGACATCACCCCCTCTTTTGCGGCAGTTTCCGGAAACAGACTTCCGTCGATGATGTGAAGGATGATGTGAGGGCAGTGAAGCGCCAGCGGTAAAACTGTTTTGACGACTGTGGGGCAGAAGGGGCATTGAAGAGCAATATACAGGGTCAGCCGGACCGGGATATCAATATCATCAAGGGTTTTCCGGATGGCATCGGAAAGGGTTGATTCATGGCCGGAAAGGATGGACAGGGCTTCAAGAAATGGCTCCAGTTCTTTATCAAAGGGAAATGCCGACCAGACAATATTGTCTTTAAAACTGAATCCGGGCAGGCCGGAGACGCTTTTTCTGGATTCAATGGCAAGATCCGGCATCAGAGTAGAAAGCTCATCGGCAATTGAAATAAATTGATGGTCTTCAGCATGATCCGTGGCAATTCGTTGAATCCGGGTCTTTATGGCCCCGGTCTTACAAAAATTTTGAATCAGCGTTTGGGACTTCGGGTCAAAAAAGGTCATAATCTGCACCTCCCCTTAAGGTTAGCGGATTTTGTGTCTGCCCCGGTCATCAGGAGGAGTTTGTCTTTTACCATGTTCATTCAAAACCCTTTCATATAGTGTGATGTAATGGATAGATATCCTTTATCAGAATCCTGCTTTAAAATTAAGAGGAAATCATGTAAATTATTGAGCCTGTGTGAAAATATAAATCTTTTAACCGGACAACATGAAAATGAAATTTATTGCCGATCTTCACATCCATTCCAGGTATTCACGGGCAACCGCAAAGGATCTTGATTTTGAACACCTTTATCGTGTGGCCCAGATCAAGGGGATAACCGTTGTGGGGACCGGGGATTTTACCTATCCTGCCTGGATTGAGGAAATAGAAACTAAGCTTGAAGAAAAAGAGCCTGGGTTGTTTTCCCTGAAAAAAGAAATTGCAGAAAAGATTGATAAAACCATACCTGAAAATCTGAGGGGCCCTGTCCGGTTTATTCTCCAGACAGAAATCAGTAATATTTACAAAAACGAGGGAAGGGTCAGAAAAAATCATAATCTTGTCTATTTTCCGGATATCAACAGTGCTAAAAAATTTAATGCAAAACTGGATGCCATTGGAAACATCAAATCCGACGGGCGTCCCATTCTGGGGTTGGATGCCCGTGATCTTTTATCCATCATGCTGGATATCAGTGATAAAGGATTTTTTGTACCGGCCCATATCTGGACGCCCTGGTTTTCCCTTTTCGGGTCAAAATCCGGGTTTGATTCCATTAAAGAATGCTTCGGCGATCTGAAACCTCATATTTTTGCCGTTGAAACAGGACTGTCTTCAGACCCTCCCATGAACTGGCGCATCCAGGACCTTGACACTGTCAGATTGATCTCCAATTCCGATGCCCATTCACCCGGCTATCTCGGGCGGAATGCCAATGTTTTTAATACGGAATTAAACTATTTTCATATCCGGCAGGCTCTTGAGGAGAATGACCTGAACGCCTTTTGGGGCACCCTTGATATGTTTCCTCATCAGGGGAAATATCATTATGATGGGCATAGGAAATGTAATGTCAGCCTGAACCCTGCCGAAACGGCAGACATGGACGGTATCTGCCCCGGGTGCGGTCGAATGATGACACTTGGGGTGTTGAATCGGGTACAGGAACTTGCCACAAGGCCTGAAGGATATAGGCCCGAAAACCGACAAGGATTTATGAGCATTATCCCCCTGACAGATATCCTTTCAGAAATTTTTGATGTGGGGCCGAAGACAAAAAGGGTCATTGAAGCTTATCAACGGGCTACAGAATCTCTGGGGCCTGAGCTCCACATCCTCATGGGTAAATCCATTGAAGAGATAGAAACTGCAAGGATCCCTTTGCTGGCCGAGGCGGTTAAACGGATGCGGGAAGGAAAGATTCAAATCGAACCCGGCTATGACGGGGAATTCGGAAAGGTTGGTATTTTTTCAAGGGAGGAAAAACAGAGTCTTAAGGGCGAGAAAATATTTTCATTCGCTATTTCTGCGGATTTATCGGAAAAAACGTCAACGACGGTTGTTAAAAGAACATTGGTGGCTGAAAGAAAACTCAAAAAGTCACCGGAACCACTACTGAAGGACCGGAATTCGGATGTACTGAAAGGTCTTAATCCTGATCAGCAAAAGGCGGTTGAATCGTTGTCCAGGGCCATCATCATCCAGGCAGGGCCTGGAACCGGCAAGACCAGAACCTTAACTGCAAAAATTGCGTATCTCGTATCTGAAAGGGCAATTGATGCAGGTTCCATCCTTGCCTTGACATTTACTAACAAGGCGGCAAAAGAACTGGAAAAGCGAATTCAAAAATATCTACCGGGATCAGGGAGCCCAAAAAGAGCTGTAACGGCGGCTACCTTTCACGCCTTTTGCTTTGCATTCCTAAAAGAACATCAAGGGTTTGATGCGAGCATTGCCGATGACTCTATGCGGATTGCCCTAATCAGGGAAGCCATGGGGGCAACGGCAAAAAAGAAAGACATTAATGCAGCAGACCATCTGATCGGTTTTTACAAGCAGAATCTCCTGGGGCTTGAAGATGACCTTGAAACGATTGCGGGCGAAAATGGATCAGAGAGTTTCAGAAAGGTTTACAAAGACTATCTCTTGCTATGCAAAGAAAGGAATATGGCGGATTTTGAAGATCTCATCTTTTTAACCGTCAAGGCGTTGACCAAAGAAGAAAAGATCTTGTCGGCAGCCCGTAGACGGTATCGTTATATCTTTATTGATGAATACCAGGATCTGAATTACGGGCAGTACGAACTGGTAAGGATTCTGTCCAGGGATAATCATATTGTTGTGATCGGTGATCCGGATCAGTCCATCTATGGATTCAGGGGATCGGACAATATCTATTTCAAGCGGTTTGAGCTTGATTTCCCAGGATGTGAAAAAATTATCCTGACCCAAAATTACAGGTCGGCGCAGACCATTCTGGACGCATCCTTCCAGGTGATTTGCAAATCATCGGAAAATGATGAGAAAATCAGGATTTTTTCAGATATCGGAACCCCCAAAAAGCTCATCATCAAAGAGACAGCCTCTGAACAGAATGAAGCCTTTGCCATTGGAAAAATGATTGAAACCCTTGTGGGCGGGACTTCTTTTTTTTCCATGGATACGCGAAAAAATGAATTCGAAAATTCCAAAGAGTATTCGTTTGCAGATTTTGCCGTTCTTTTCCGGACCCGCAAACAGTGCGAGGCTTTTATTCATGTGTTTGAAAAGGCCGGCATTCCATTTCAGGTAGCCGATAAGAACAATATGCTGAAGATGGAGGGAATTTCTCAACTGATCTCTCTTAGCAGGATCATAACTCAGAATGAGGATTTCATGGGGGAGAAACCCTTACAGGTTGGGCTCAGCTCCGAAGAAATCAAGGCCCTGAAAAATGAAATCCAATCGCTTGACAATGAATCAGGACTGAGGCTTTTATGCAAAAAGGCGGGTCTGAATGAGATCATGGAAAAAAATGATGGAACAAAGCAGGCCTTTGAAAAACTTTTGTCCCTGGCACGGGTTCACCATAATCTGAAGGGATTCCTTGACGCCCTTGCCCTTGATCAGGATGCAGATGTTCTGGAATATGAGGTGGAAAAGGTATCCCTTCTGACCCTGCATGCAGCCAAAGGGCTTGAATTTCCGGTTGTGTTTGTGGCAGGGTGCGAACAGGGGCTGATTCCCTTTGCAAGGGATGGGCAACATATCGATAATATGGAAGAGGAGCGCCGCCTTTTCTACGTCGCCATGACAAGGGCCATGGACATTCTTTGTTTGACTTATGCAAAAAAAAGACGCATATATGGCAGGAGCCTTAAACAGCAACGGTCTTTATTTATTGAAGATATTGAAAAAAAATTGACCCGGCTGGAAAAAAGCGCGGATCGGATGCCGGAGGCAAAGAAGCCGGAACAGATGGAATTGTTCTGAAAGTTAAAAAATTCGTGGAAAAGGAAAGATCAGGATAAGAATGGAGCAACGTATCATAAAGACAATTAAACTTGAAAACGGCCATACCCTTGTAATATCGGATTTGTCCCGTAAGATCAGTGAAGCCGGCTGGGTTGTTGTGATGAAGGCAAATATGGAGATTAAAATCGCAAAAGAACTGTTTTCCGATACCCCCTTGTCGGATTTTAAATTTCAGGAGATTCTGGGAATCCTGGGAGATACGGTGGAGTATGAATATAAAATTGAACGGAATTTCATCCTGAACCATGACCGGGATGAAGTGTTTGGCAATATTGTTGAAACCTATATCAAAAATATGGGTCAATATGTGGAAAAGCCGGGTTTTCCCGGGAAATTTGTCTTAAAGGAATATAAGAACAGGATAAAATGAAAAAGAACCCCTTTTTCCATTTTCTGACGCTTTCCCTGAGCATTATTTTCATTCACACTGCTGCGGCAGATATCTATATGTATGTTGATAAAAACGGTGTTGTTAATTTTACAAATGTTCCCTCATCAGATAAATATAAATTATTTGTAAAGGAGTTGCCTTCAAGGACAAGAAGAAGCTTCAGCACCGTCGAATATGACCACATTATCAGGAAAGCCACAGAGAAATACGATGTGGATTTCTCCTTGATTAAAGCCGTGATTGAGGCTGAATCCAATTTTGATCCGGAAGCGGTTTCAAAAAAAGGGGCAAAAGGACTGATGCAGATCATGCCGGGTAATTTCCGATCTCTTTCTGTACAGGATCCGTTTAATCCCGCACAGAACATCATGGGGGGGGTAAAATATCTTCAGGAGCTTCTGAGGCGATACGAAAACAAGCTGCCTCTGGTTCTTGCCGCGTATAATGCAGGGCCCGAGGCAGTCGATCAGTACCGTCAGATTCCACCCTATGAAGAAACCCAGAACTATGTCAGAAAAGTGATGAAACTTTATAAGCAGTATAAAGATTCCTGATGTGGATCAGAATTTTTTCTCAATTTCTCTTATAAAACTGATCAGCTTGTCTCTCATGTCCGGTCTTTCCAGGGCAAAGGCAAGGTTGGCCATCTGAAATCCAACCTTATCACCACAGTCAAATCGTTTTCCTTTAAATCGATACCCAAAGATAGGCTGTTCATTCAGGAGCGCTTTCATGGCATCAGTGAGCTGGATCTCCCCGTTGGCGCCTTTTTTCCCTTTTTCCAGGTGGTAAAAAATTCTGGGAGTCAGAATATACCGCCCGACAATGGCCAGGTTGGAAGGAGCATTCTCAGGCTTTGGTTTTTCAATCATGTCATCAATTTTGACAATATCATCTTCTATCTGCGTCGCTTTCAGGATGCCGTATTTATCGGTCTGATCTTTTTCAATTTCCATGATGGCGGCAATTGAAGCCCTGAGTCGATCAAATTTTTTGACCATTTCAGTCAGTACGGGTTTATCGGTCTGGATAAGGTCATCGGCCAGAAGGACGGCAAAGGGCTCATCACCCACAATATCTCTGGCGCACCAGATGGCATGACCCAGTCCCAATGGCTGATTCTGCCGGGTATAGACAATGGTGCCGGTTTGCGGTACAAGCTGTTGGATTTGTTTTAAAAGATCATCTTTTCCTTTTTCCATCAGAGTATGTTCGATTTCAAAAGATCTGTCAAAATGGTCTTCCAAAGCTTTTTTGCCCCGGCCTGTAACAAAAATAATCTGTTCTATTCCGGCGGCAAACGCTTCTTCTACCGCATACTGGATAATCGGTTTATCTACAACCGGGAGCATTTCTTTTGCCATGGCTTTGGTAGCGGGAATAAATCGTGTTCCAAGACCAGCTACCGGAAATACCGCTTTTCTAATTTTCATGGAAACCTCTCAAAGTGATTTACAAAAACATGAATCAACCCTATGGTGCTCAAAACTGTTTTTATGTTATTTATTTTGAAAAAGAACATCTGTCAATTGATTTTGGTCTGGATTCAGTCGTGTTCCGACCACCAGAAGTATAGAAAAAGTGTAATCAATTGACATTATTGTATTTTTTTCGTATAGTCCACATTTTTGAGGGACTACTAAAAAATGATGAGGAAGAAATAATGACCGATACCGCTACAAAAAAATCAGAAATACCGCCGGAGCAGCTCAGTCTGAAAAGTAAATTCCAGTTTCAATGCCACAAGGGTGTGAAATGTTTTACCGACTGCTGCCGGGGCATTGATATCATGCTGACCCCTTATGATATCCTGACCATGAGAAAAAAGCTGGACATGAACTCGGAAGAGTTCCTTGCCATATTTACAAAGCCGGAGATCCTCGAAAAGGCAGGCCTTCCCGTCGTGACCCTGAAACTTCTGGATGATGAAAAAAAATCTTGCCCCTTTGTTGAAGACAAGGACGGCTGCGCTATTTACCAGGACCGCCCCACAACCTGTCGGTATTATCCCCTGGGTGTTGGTTCACTGAGTTATTCCGGTGAAAATGGTGAAAAAGATGAATTCTTTTTTACGGTAAAAGAGGCCCACTGCCGAGGATTTGAAGAAGATAAAGAATGGACTGTGGCTGAATGGCGGGAAGATCAGGGCGTTGACCTTCGGGACCGGGTGAACGACGGATGGATGGAGCTTATTGTCCGTAAAAAATCTTTGCCTCCGAGCATGAGACTTACGGAAGAAAGCAAAAAAATGTTTTTTCTTGCCTGCTATAATATCGATAAATTCAGGGACTTTGTTTTCAACACCACCTTCCTTTCAAGATATGATCTTCCGGAAGAAGAAATTGAAAATATTAAAAAAGATGATATCAAGCTTTTACAGTTTGGCTTTGAATGGTTGAAAGCCACCTTTTTCAATACAGGGCAGGAGAAATTCAAACTAAAAGAAAAAAAATAGCAGTTTCATACCATTGTTTTAAGAGGCCATGCCGGTTTCTGCATGGCCTCTTACTATCTGATATCAATAGGATGCTAATAAGAGTACCACAAATTTTTCTGGAATTCAGGATCATAAAGCCTTTTTTCAATATCCACATTGAAATATGAAGCAATTGGGTCAAATATTTCCGGGTGACCGGAAAAAACACCTCTGACTGCATCGAGAACTACTGTAAAGCCTTTTTTTGTCATTTTTCCAAGGGGCTTTCGGCAGGGGCCAGCGGGCATGCCTATCAACTGCATCAAGGTTTTAACGGGAACCGGATTTCTCGATCTGCAATTGACAGGTCCGAATTCTGAAGTTTCCTGTGTGGTCACAACCACAAGATCCAGCAACGGTTTCAAGGCAGTCTGAAGTTTCATGGCCCCGGCGATATCGCCCTGGTTCAAGAGGGCAACGAGCTCAGTCATGAATTTCGGGGCAATATTGGACATGACGGAAATGGAACCGCAGGCCCTGATTTCAGGATGGGTCATGATGTCATAGACCAGGGCGTCATCCCCTGAGAAAATCATGAAGTCATTCCCGCAATATTTTCTGGTGAGCTTCATATTGTCAAGATTTCCCGTGGCTTCTTTTACACTGGTCACATTGGGGCAGGTTTTTGCCAGGATGGCCAGATCCTGGGGCAACATCTGTGCTCCGGTTCTTCCTGGAATGATATAGGGGATGATGTTCAGGCCTGGAAATTTTCCGGCGACAACCTCATAGTATTCTCTCCGGATTTCAAGGGAGCTGGGGCCGTTGTAATAGGGATCAACCATGAGAACGGCATCCACATCTTCATTGGCGGCATGGCTGACGGCTTCCAGTGCTTCTGCAGTATTATTGCTGCCTGTTCCGGCGATCCTGAGGCATTTATTTTTTGCAAGCGCTGCAACCAGTGCGATCACATAGTCGTGTTCTTTCCATTTGAATGTAGGGCTTTCACCAGTGGTCCCGGTGGCGAGTATCCCGGTGACACCATTTTCAATTTGAAAATTGATAAGTTGTTCCAAACCTTCCCGATCAAGCTCTCCGGCCTGATTAAAAGGGGTGATTAATGCGGTATAGCATCCTGGTTTCATGTCTTTTGCCTGCCTTGTCAATAACCTGTAAATAAATAATTGTTTGACGAATGATCTTTTACACCTGCTATCACAAGTCTTGCTTCGGTTCAAGCCTAATTTGAAACTGCTGAATAGTTTTAATGGGGCTTGACACAAAATTGTATCAGAAATAATATAGCTGATTTTAATTAGAAAAAATAATTTTTCAGCAATCAGATATAAGGATATTCATAATGACGGATACGGATCAGGCAAAACGCCTTCCAAAAAGTGCGGATGAGCAAATCGTCCGGTTGAGAAGCCAGTTGACGGGCAATGAAGAATGCGGAACAACCCATTACAACCTTGCAGTGGCCCTTATGGGAAAACAGGAATATGCAGAGGCTGAAAAAGTGCTTCATGATGCCATTGAATGCAGTCCGACGCTGGCCGAGGCCTATGTTCTGTTAGGAGGTATCTGCCTTCAGAGAAATGATCTTGAGGGATGCTACAGATATAATCAGAATGCTACAAAGGCAAGGGCCGGTTTTGCCGAAGGCTATGGAAATATGGCTTTTGTCCTTTTACAGATGGTGGACGGCAAAGACTCGAAAGAGGATGAAGAAAAAGTCGATAAAGCCATCAAGAATCTAAAAAAAGCCATCATTCATAATAAAAATTTTGTCCAGGCCTATACCACCCTTGGAAATGCCTATTTTATGAAGGGACTTGTTCGTGAAGGGATTGAGGCCAACCTTGAAGCCATAAAAATAGCCCCGGATTTTCCGATTGCCCATAATAATCTCTCCGTGGCCTATCTTGAGGCTGGTGAGGTTGATAAAGCCATTACCCATTGTGATAAAGCCGAAGCACTCGGTTATAAGGTTCCGGAACAATTAAAAGAAGAGCTTTTGCCGTATAGAAAAGCCTGATGGGAAAAAATCGGTTCCACTTTTTTATATCGGGCGAAGAAAAAGAGGTTATCCCTGGATCAGAGTTATGGGAATTGCCATTGTCAGGGAAAAGAACGGTTAGAGATGGTGGTTTTCAATCAGGACCGGTGAACCGGGACACGGAAATAACCATTGGGGATTATTTTTCAGCTTCCTCTGAAGTTTTATCCAAAAAAGAGTTTTCAATACTCGTAACAGGTCTTGAATCTTTTTTTCAGAGACCTGTTACAAAAAATTATATTCACAGTGTTTCGGTCTTCCTTGAAAAACACGGTGCCTTTTATCACCCTCTGAAGATCAGGGTTGAACTTAAAGATTCCCAAACCTGTTTGTTTGTCCTCAACGGTGCAGTCTCAACCCCTGGCTTGTCTTTAATAGAAACTGAATACTCTCTTATATCAAGATTAAATGAAACTTACTCGATACAATATCTTCCCCAGGTCTTTGGCCTGGATGTTCTGGAAACAAAGCATGGAAAGATAGGTTTTTTTTTAGGAGAGTGGTTTGAGGACTACACAGAATTCCATGTGACGGTTGGTAGGGATGAAAGGCAAATCGTGATATGGGAATCTGATGGGAACTGCTGTTATCTGCCTGAGAAAACGGTGCTGTCGATTTATCGGGAAGCAGCACGGATATTGACCTTCTACTATAATATTGAAACTTTTGAACAGATTTTCCCCTGGCACCATGCTGCTGGCGATTTTATTGTTAAACAGGCAGACGGTCAATTTCATGTCAGGCTGATTACTGTTCGGGGATATTCATCTTTAACGGAATTCGGGCCGAATGAAGCGGATAGAAAAAGCCATATCCTGCCTTCATTGCTGATTTTCTTTTTTAACCTTACCTTAAGAATGCGTTTGGATCGCCTGGATGGTACCGGCAAAGCCGTAATGCTTGGGGATGAGGTCATAAGGGCAACAACTGACGGTTTTTTAGATGCCCTGGATGAAAAATCCAAAGATTATGATTACGGAAATTTGAAGCTGAGTTTTATTGCCTTTGTAAAGGGATGGAGCCTCGATCAGATACTGGATATCATGGTAACGATCATAGAATCCGGTGATATGAATCCAATGGAAAATAGATTGATAATGGAAAACCTTGAAATTCATTGCAGGGTTCTTGAGGTGATTTTTAAAACCTTGTAAAAAAAACCTTTTTTAATTGACATGTTGAAGCAGAAATTTTATATCTGCAATGTTATTTTTTAGGTAATATTTTTAGGACAGGCGGGTTATTAAACTAACTCTCTGGAATAACACAGGAATAGATTATTAAATGAAAAGTTTGGATAACCTTTTCATTAGTGGATGTAAATTAACTATTAACGGAGGTAAGTAAATGGCAAAACATAAGACTCCTTTACTGGACCAACTGGAATCCGGCCCATGGCCTAGCTTTGTCTCTGACCTGAAAGCACAGGCTGAAAAAAGAGCAAAGAATGTTGAAGGTGTTGAATTCCAGATTCCTCAAGATTGCATAGCCGATCTTCTGGGTGTGGTGGAGCTTTCCTACAAACATGGCAGGACTCACTGGAAACATGGCGGTATTGTTGGTGTTTTTGGTTATGGCGGTGGTGTTATCGGCAGATATTGCGATCAGCCCAAATTGTTCCCGGGTGTAGAACATTTTCATACCATGCGGGTGAACCAGCCGGCTGGCAAATACTATACAACAGATTACCTGCGGTCACTGACCAAACTTTGGGATTTAAGAGGTTCTGGTGTGTTCAATATGCATGGCGCAACCGGTGATATCATTCTTCTGGGAACCACCACTCCCCAGCTTGAGGAAGTATTCTGGACACTGACCCATGACATGGGACAGGATCTGGGTGGATCAGGCTCCAACCTGAGAACACCTGCGGATTGCCTTGGCCAGTCCAGATGTGAATATGCCTGCTATGATACCAATGCACTGGTTTATTTTCTGACCAATCAATATCAGGATGAACTTCACAGACCCGCTTTCCCGTATAAATTCAAATTTAAACTGGATGGCTGCCCCAACTGCTGTGTAGCATCCATCGCCCGTTCCGACATGTCCTTTATCGGTACCTGGAGAGATGATATCCGGATCGATCAGGATGCAGTGAACAAATATGTTGAAAATGCAGCTGGATACCCTGCCAATGCAGGCGCATTCCGCGGCAGCAGAGACTGGGGTAAATTTGACCTTGAAAAAGAAGTTCTGGGCCTGTGCCCGACAAAATGCATGATGTTCAAGAATAAAAAGCTTTCCATTGATAACGCCAATTGTACCCGTTGCATGCATTGTATCAATGTCATGCCGAGAGCCCTTAAAATTGGTAAGGATACCGGTCTTTCCATCCTTGTCGGCGCAAAAGCCCCGATTCTGGATGGCGCCCAGATGGGTTCATTGCTGGTTCCCTTTGTCGAAGTCAATCCCGGCAATGATTATGAAGCAATCACACAGGTTATTGAGAACGTTTGGGATTGGTGGATGGAAGAAGGCAAAAACCGTGAAAGACTGGGTGAGCTGATCATGCGTCAGGGATTCCAGAAACTTCTTGAAGTTACTGGGATTGAGGCAATGCCCCAGCATGTATCATATCCGAGAACCAACCCCTACATCTTCTGGAAAGAAGACGAGGTTGAAGGCGGCTGGGAACGTGATGTTGACGAATACAGAAAACACCATCTTAGATAGAAAGGGAGAATAGTAATGGCATTTATTTCTACTGGTTATAATCCAGCAAAACCGATGGAAAACAGGATTACCGACATCGGTCCGAAAGACTATAACGATTTTTATCCTCCTGTCATCGCAAAAAATAAAGGAAAATGGTCCCACCATGAAATCCTTGAGCCAGGTGTTCTGGTGCATGTCGGCGATTCAGGAGATGAACTTTATACCGTCAGAGTCGGTGGCGCCCGTATCATGTCTACCGGCCATATCAATGAAATTTGTGATATTGCTGATAAACATTGCAACGGTTATGTCCGATTCACCACACGAAATAATATTGAATTCATGGTAGATTCAAAGGATAAGGTTGAGCCCCTTAAGAATGATCTGAAATCCAGAAAATTTGCCGGCGGTTCCTTTAAATTCCCCATCGGCGGAACCGGTGCCGGTGTGACCAATATCGTGCATACCCAGGGCTGGATTCACTGTCATACCCCTGCCACCGATGCTTCCGGTACGGTAAAGGCGGCAATGGATGTATTGTTTTCGGATTTTCAGGATATGAGACTTCCGGCACAGCTCAGGGTTTCCATGGCCTGCTGTTTGAATATGTGCGGTGCGGTTCATTGTTCTGATATCGCCATTCTTGGATATCACAGAAAACCGCCCATGCTGGATCATGAATACCTTGACAAAGTCTGTGAAATTCCTCTGGCTATTTCTGCCTGCCCCACCGCCGCCATCAAACCGGCAAAGGTGAAACTGGCGGATGGCAAGGAAGTAAAATCCGTTGAAGTAAAAAATGAACGCTGCATGTACTGCGGTAACTGCTATACCATGTGTCCGTCCATGCCTTTGGCTGATGCAGATGGCGATGGCATTGTTCTCATGGCTGGCGGTAAGGTTTCCAACAGGATTTCCGCTCCCAAATTCTCCAAGGTTGTTGTGGCCTTCCTCCCCAATGAAATGCCAAGATGGCCATCCATGACTGCCACCATCAAGAGAATGGTGGATGCCTATGCAAAAGGTGCAAATAAATATGAACGTATGGGCGACTGGGCTGACAGAATCGGTTGGGAAAAATTCTTTGACGCCTGTGAAATTGAGTTTACCCATCATCTCATTGATGACTTCCGTCAGCAGGCCTACATGAGCTGGCGTCAGACAACTCAGTTCAAATTCTAAAAAGAATTGTTGAACCGTAATTTTATATAAACATGTTGAGGCCGGAGTGAATTTTCACTCCGGCTGAAACATTTCAATTCTAAGGAGAATGACAATGAGTGATCTTCTTGCAAATAAAGAGGCGGCAGTCCAGGCAGTCGTGGAGTGGATGACAAAAAAAGCCGGGAACAAGACCAAATTCTATTTTAACGATTTCTCTAAAATTTTTCCAGATGACAAGCCAAGAGATATTAAAAAAGTAGTCAATAAAATGGTTGAAGAAGAAATCCTTGAGTACTGGTCCTCCGGAAGTACAACCATGTATGGACTCAAAGGTTCCGGTATCCAGCACTCGTCTGAAGGCGAAGAATAAAATTAAAGCGCCTCAAGCTTAAAGGGTTCATGCAAAAAGGTGGTAAAAAAGTACCGGGAATAATCATTGCCGGGCTTAGGGGTGGATCCGGGAAAACAGTGATATCCCTTGGAATCACTGCTGCATGGAAAGAAAAAGGTTACAGAGTTGCACCCTTTAAGAAGGGGCCGGATTATATTGACGCCGGCTGGCTTTCAAAGGCAGCCGGTCGTCCCTGCTACAATCTCGACACATTTCTGTGTCCACCTGAAATCGTAAAACAATCCTGTTTTGAACATTCAAAAAATTGTGACATCTCTGTTATCGAAGGCAACAGAGGCCTTTATGACGGCATTGATACCGATGGCTCCACTTCCACGGCAGAACTTGCAAAACTTCTGAACCTGCCTGTTCTGCTCGTTCTGGATTGTACCAAAGCCACCCGGACAATGGCTGCAATGGTTCTGGGGTGCATGAAATTTGATCCGGATATCAGGATTATTGGGGCGATTCTGAATCGTGTGGCTGGGAAACGCCATGAAAAAAAGATAAGGGAAAACATCGAAAAGTTCTGCCAGATAATGGTATTCGGCGCTATTCCAAAACTGAATGCAGAAGATTTTCCGGAACGGCATATGGGGCTTGTCACTTCTGAAGAACATCTTTTTTCAGACAGGGCGATTCAGGCCGCACTTCAAGTTGTGAAGGATAATATCGACCTGACTGGATTATATGATGTATTGAGCAACCCGGTATGTCAGAGTGATTCTCCCATTGTTGAAACAATGCCTGATATTTCTGAAAATCAATATCCGGAACCTACAAAAGTTACCATCGGCATTATCAGAGATTCAGCCTTTCAATTTTACTATCCCGACAATATCGATGCCTTGAGAAAACTCGGAGCAGCGATTGTATTCATCAGTCCCCTGAGAGAAACGTCGATCCCGGATGTGGATGCCATCTACATGGGAGGAGGATTTCCAGAAACCCATGCACCGGAGCTTGCAGAGAATATAGGCTTCAGAGACGATCTGAAACGATTATCCCAAAAGGGGCTTCCCATTTACGCCGAGTGCGGTGGCCTGATATTTTTAGGACAAAGTATCCGGCTGGAGGATAAGGAATATCCCATGTCCGGGATTTTTCCGATTCACTTCGGGCTTTGCAAACAGCCTCAGGGTCATGGTTACACCAAGGTTGAAGTGATCAGGCAGAATCCGTTTTTCAAAATAGGGGAAGCTTTAAGAGGCCATGAATTCAGATATTCAAGCATTCTTGGTATTGATTATCAAGATCATGAGATGGCATTCAGAATGGAGCGGGGGAAGGGCATAATTGATAAAAAAGACGGCTTTTTCAAGCAGCATACCTTTGGAACATATACCCATATCCATGCACTTGGGGCTCCCTCCTGGGCTTCGTCTATGATCAGAATGGCAAGTTCATACAAGGTTTCTAAATTCAGATTCGAACTTATCTGATTCCTAATAAAAAGGGATCTTCTGGTGAAACCGGAAAATCCCTTTTTCTACAAAAAACAATATTAAAAAATTTATGATTTTGGAGGAATATGGCAGTTATTGCATGAAACAGGTGCATTGCCTTTCAGGCCTTTCGGGTCGCCTGCTTTAATATTGGCTTTTTTATGGCATTCAATGCAATTGCCGTGCATGGCATTTTCAAGGGCTTTGATATCCTTCGGGTTAGCTTTGTCTTTTTCCATGACATTGTGGCATTCTGAACATTTCTGAACCGCATCACCCGCTTTTAGGGTCAGGGGTTTGTTATCTTTGTCATGATGACATTCTCCGCAGGATACCTTATATTCTTCGGCATGTTTTTTGTGGGTGAAGGATACAAATTCAAATTTTGGTGGGGTCTTTGTCCGTTTGGTGTAGGCATTGGTGTCCATTTTTATTGTGTCGGCAACTTTTGTTCCGGCATTGAGTCCCGTAGCAACAAAAATTACAGCAATACTTGCAGCCAAAAGCCAAGTCAGCAATTTTTTGTTCATGATCAATTCAGCTCCTTTTTTTAATTTCAATTTATTTTGCCTTTTACCGGCAGCGTTCATCGAAGCTACCGGGGATATCCATCTATATATGCTAAATTTTTACACCCAAGACATGGGGAAAGTCAATAAAAAAAAATCTGTAATCGTGTGAAGGTCAGGTTTCTTCCTCTTTGCCCGCATCAGTGGAATCTTCGTTTGTAATCTGATTTTCATCCGTGTCTGAACCCGGCTTTTTTCCGAACATCTTAGCACCGATAATACCGATTTCATATAAAATCATTAGGGGAACAGCCATCATAAGCTGGCTGATGACATCGGGCCCTGGGGTAAGAAGCGCGGCTACAATGAAAATGATCAGAATTGCATATTTTCTGTTTTTTTGTAAAAAAGGAACAGTAACAAGACCCATCCTCGCCATGAAAGCCAGAACCAAAGGCAATTCAAAAGTAAATCCAAAAGCAAGAAGCAGGGTTGAAGAAAAAGAAAGATATTCCTTCATGGACAGCATGGCATGGATGGCATCGGTTGAGAATTCGAGAAAAAATTTAAAAGCATAGGGAAAAGCAATGAAATATCCAAAAGAGGCGCCAACGATAAAGAAAAAGACGGAAAGCAAAACAATGGGCAAAAAGTATTTCTTTTCTTTTCTGTAAAGTCCGGGAGAAACAAACATCCAGAATTCATAAAAAAGAACCGGAGTAGATACTACAATACCGGCAATTAATGAAACTTTAAGATATGTAAAAAACGCCTCAGGAAGCCCTGTAAAAATCATCTGGGTATTTTTGTCCTCACCAATGGCTTTGATGAGGGGGGCTGTCAGGATTTCAAACAGCCTTTCCTTAAAAAAATAGGCACCACAGAATCCGACGCCAACAGCAATGGCAGAGCGGATCAGGCGATCTCTAAGCTCACCCAGATGTTCAGTAAAGGGGCTTTTTTCTTCGGTTGTCATAGGTCAGGCATTTGATTTTTCGTGTTATCAGTAACGGCAGCGTTGGTTTTTTCGGATGAATGATCCATTGTTACCGGATTTTCTTTTTTCGCAGGATTGTTCGGAGCAGAGTCTGTTTTGACGGGTGAATCAGTCTCCTCTTTTGTATTGGCCTCTTTCAGGATATCTTTCAGATCTGTTTTAGGCAGGTTGATATCTTTGATATCTTTAACGGTTGTTTCCACATCAATGCTGCGTTTGAACTCCTGAGCCGTTTTTTTAAATTCTCCCATGGCACGGCCAAGGGTTTTTGCAAGTTCAGGCAGTTTTTGGGGCCCGATGACAATAAGGGCGATGGCGAGGATCAACAAGATTTCAGGCATTCCAAGACCAAACATGTATATTAAACTCCTTTAATGAAATTTGCCGGTCACATCAAGCTATCCCATTTACACCGAATAATCCTTAAGTGTCAAGAAAGGAATCGGAAGATCAGGGTTTTGGTTTGCGTTTAAATGGCTTTCTTCCAAGCGGTTTCGGCTTTGAGAGAAATTTTTTACGGGCTTCAGGTAAGGGTTTTTCCAAGGCTTCTGATGGATATTCACATGTAATCTTATAGCCTAGAACCTTTTCTATTTCCGGGATGAAAAAAGAACTTGTTTCATCGGCAAAGCTGATTGATATTCCGGATGCTCCAGCTCTTCCTGTTCGGCCGATTCTGTGAATATAATGGTCAGGCTCATTGGGAAGATCATAATTGATCACATGGCTGATATTTTCAATATGCAGGCCACGGGCTGCGACGTCGGTTGCAACCAGAAGATTGATTCTGCCAGCTTTAAAACTTTCTAAAACCTTGAACCGTTTATCCTGGGGGATATCACCGGAAAGCACGCTGCATTTCTGATTGTAGCGTTCAAATTTTGATGCCAGAAATTTGGCCGTATCCTTTCGGTTCACAAAGAGGATGACACGGGTGAGGTTCTCACTGGTAATCAGATTATAAACATGTTTGAATTTATCAGCTTCCGTTGTGATGTAGACAATCTGTTGTATGCTATCTGCTGCCGTCTGTTCCGGATCGATTTCAATCTGAACCGCATTATCGGTTGTCCAGGTTTGAGCCAGTCTTAAAACTTCCGGTGTCAGAGTAGCTGAGAAAAACAGGGTCTGCCGTTTACTTTTATGGGGTGTGGTGAGTATGATCCTCCGAACGTCAGGGATAAATCCCATGTCCAGCATTCGGTCTGCTTCATCGATGACGATTATTTCAACCTTGGAGGTGTGGATCAGTTTCTTATCCATGAAATCCATGAGGCGGCCTGGAGTTGCCACAATTACATCAACAGGAGATGACTTCAGAACTGCCTGCTGCTCCTGATATCCGGTCCCGCCAAAGACAGCCAATATTTTAAACCGGGTATATCTGGCAAGGGCTTTGAAATCTTTTTCAATCTGGTGCACCAGCTCACGGGTAGGGGCGAGGATTAATGCTCTCGGAGTTCCATTATTGTTTTTTTGAGGCGTTTTAATAAATGCAGCCATAATTGTAATGATAAAGCTTGCACTTTTACCTGTTCCTGTCTGCGCCTTGGCTGTCGCATCTTTTCCTTCAAGGGTATGGGGAAGAAGTTTTGCCTGAACAGGGGTGCAATAATTAAACTTCAGATCTGCAATTGCATGCAGAATACTTGAATGAAGCTTAAGATCATGAAATCTCGTTTCTCCTTCTATGGGTTCTACCGGGAAATCGAGGGGAGTCCATTTTTTTTTCTGGGGTCTTGGCGGAGTCTTTTGGAAAGGGTCTACCGTTGGAGGTGGCGGAGGTTTCGGGATATCCATAGATGGAGCTGAAGGTGGGGCCGAAGATTTTTTAGTAAAAAGATTTTTTAAAAATAATAGGAATCGTTTCAATCGTTTCTTTCTTTTTTCGTGTTAAAAGTAAAAAGCCTGTCTGTCACCAAATGGTAATTAACAGACAGGCCAGGTTTTGTGAAGCTAAAACTATAAAATTATCAAATTAGCCTCCGGCCACCAGAGGCAGAAGATCTATTTTTGAATTGTCTTTGATCTTTGTTTCGGAAAATTTCGGGCTGGACACAAGTTTGCCGTTAAGCCGGATCACTGAACAGAAGTCAACATTTTCAAGGCTCTGCAAAAGAGAGTCAATTGTCATGTGTTCGGACCAGGGCATTTTTTTTCCATCCACTTGGATCACTATTTATTCAACTCCATTTTTTTTCAGAACTTCCATGACCTCAGGAAAATCAATGCCCAGTCGCTTGACGGTGTTCACAGTGGGGATACCATTATTTGTCCATCCCCGGCGTTCATAAACAGCATCTTTGAGCTTTTCATACTGGTCTTCCCTTTTTTTCCGCAATTCAGACAATTTTTCTTTAGTATCCATGCGGGTGATATCAAAACTGTATTTATCCTTAAGTTGCAGGTCGTATCTTTCTTTTCGGGATTCATACTCTTCCACCGTCACAGGACCGACAGCCCGGTAAGGAAGGGTATCGTGTTCTCTTGTGCCAAATCCCATCTTGAGGTTGAAAACTCTCTGAAAATTATAAACCGCTTCGCTCATGGTGATGATATCTTCAGGAGCAGTTTTTCGGCCGGTGACAGAACTGAAGAAATCTGCATACCATCCCACATGTTTCATCACTTTTGCAGGCTCAGACGTTTTCTTATTGTCTTCGGGAACGATATCGTTCCATGGAAGCTTGCAAAGGCCGCAGAGACCGAACCATGTTCGGAACATGGGGAACCAGTGAAGAGCCTCAGCCTTGTTTTCAAAGGTCGGCATGAAATTGTGAACCATATCAAGGAAAATCAACCAGGCTTCATCGTGCTGGGGGCCTTTCAAGGCAAGGCCGTAACCTCCCTGCTGAGCGAGGGATTCCTTGGTAATATATTCAGAAAATTCAAGGCCTTTAGATTCCATGCCGATGTCCTGCATAAAAGAGATATCCGCACCAAAATCTTTAGCAAATATTTTTTTCATATTTCTGATGCCTTTTCCTACGATGGCACCAAACCCTTCACCTTTCGACATCTGATGGATGATTGTGAGAGCATTGAATCTGTTGCCGAAGCTTAAGTCCATCCCGCCGGTGTCTTCTTTTGTAATCAAACCGTTTTCAAAACAATCCATGACAAATCCAAGGGATGTGCCAACGGAAATGGTATCAATACCATAGGCATCACAATAGAAATTGATTTCAAGAATAGTATGGGCATCAAAAATTCCCAGGTTTGAGCCGCAACCGGCAATGGTCTCATATTCCGGGCCATCAACAAAAACTTTCTTTCCCTGGTAAGGGCCTGTAAACGGAGAAAAATCTTTGACACCATGGGCACAGGCAACGGCACATCCTTTCCAGCAACCATCAAACCCCTTGTCAAATATGTGTTCATATATTTCTTCACCAATGACCTTGCTTTCAGGGTGGGACCCAAATTTGAAATTATGGACCGGCAGACAGTCATGGTCATTCATAATGGGGACAAGATGGGTGGTCCCAACCAGAGCCATGCGGTTCTGGTTGGGATCAAGATTATGGATTTCTTTTGCATGGCTTTTTGTGACCCGTTTTAGTGCTTCAAGATCGGCAGGGTTGTTGGATTTCATTGAAACGGCACCATATCGGGCGACAACGGCTTTGACCTTTTTATCGGCAAAAACCGTCCCTATGCCGCCTCGACCAGCCTGTTTGTAACGGACTCTTTTACGTCCGGCATCCCACCAGGAAAAGTTCAGGCATCCGAAAAAAGTATGTTCGGCACCGGGGCCTGCAGTTACGACAGAGACATTGACCGGTTTGTCCGGATCGAAATACCGGGTCAGTTGATCGGATAATTCATAGGAATCTTTGGGAAGATCCGCAGCCTCAAAAATTTTTATTTTATTTTCAATTCCATCGATCAGGATGACTCTATCTGCTGTTGCTTTGCCGTCAATTTGGATGACATCAAAACCGGAAAATTTCATATAAGGCCCAAAATATCCCCCGACATTTGAATCAATGGGGGCACCGGTCAGAGGAGAAATGGAGGTGACAATGCTCTTTCCTCCGCCCGGATAGCCGGGTGTGCCGCCAAGAGGTCCGGATGAGATACAGACGGCATTTTCAGGGTCGTGCCATCGGGTTTTTCCGGTAACAGAATTCCACAAAAGCCAAAGGTCATATCCTCTCCCACCGATGAATGTACGTTTGATTTCTTCATCAATGGGGCTGATGATAATGTCGTTTGAATTCAGATTGATGCGAAGGGATTGGTCGGTATACCCTTTTTTTAACTCTGCTTTTTCATAAGAGACGGATTTAATCTCTTTCAGATGGAAATTGCCCATATTGTTACTCCTTGATTATGAAATGAAACCAAATGGTTAAACCATTAATAAGCCATCTCTCTATAGATGTCAATCGACAAACGAGGAAATTTAATCAGGCTAAATATTTTAAAAACTTGACTTTTTGCAGCATTCATAGTTAACCAGTGGATTGTGGAAGCACAGAAATCATGGAAAGGGAATACAAATGTTCATTTTTGCTAATTTTATTAAAGCCATAGCGATTGTTCTGAATTATGGGCTGACTTTTTATATGTACATTGTTATTGCTGGTGCTGTTCTGTCATGGGTGAGCCCCGATCCTTACAATCCTATTGTGCGCTTTATCAATAAAGCAACCGAACCTGTTTTTTACCAGATCAGAAAACGACTTCCTATTAATTTTGGAGGGCTTGATGTTTCTCCTGTCATCGTGATAATGGCAATTATTTTTCTTCAGACGTTTGTTGTGGACAGTCTTTTAAGGCTGGCTCTCACTTTAGCATAATAAAAAGCGAGGTATTTTTTATGGGAATAACACCACTGGTTGTTAAGCAGAAAGAATTCACGACAAGATTCAGGGGTTTTGATGTTCAGGAAGTGGACCATTTTCTTGAAGATGTATCAAGAGAACTGGGTCATCTGAATCATTCCATCCAAAGTCTCCATGAAGAGAATCACCGGCTGAATCTAGAGAATCAAGGCTATAGAAAACGTGAAGATTCTATGAAGAACGCGATGATTCAATCCCAGAAAGTTCTAGACCAGATGAAGGAAAATGCAAAGAAATCTTCCGAGATCATCATTGCAAATGCTGAAGTTGAAGCAGAAAAAATATTGAACAGGGCTCACAAAAGGCTCTCTCAACTCCATAGCGACATTATTGAGCTGAAGCGTCAACGAATTCAGCTTGAAATCCAGATCAGTGCAGTTCTTGAATCACACTCAAAAATGCTTGAGATGACCAAGGAAGAAAATAAAACTGCCGACGAAACCGATTCCACCTTGAAATTTTTAAAGCAAGCATAAATTAATATCAATACTTAACAAAAAGGGCATTAGCAATGGCTGAAATTGATGCTTTTTTTAAGCTGATGCATGAGCAGGGGGCCTCCGACCTCCATTTGTCTTCCGGACAGCAGCCTGCACTGAGGCTTCACGGTGATATTCAGCGGATCAAATATGATATCCTCACAAGTGACAAACTACGAGGGCTTCTTTATGAAATCACCTCTCAGGAGAAGATAAAGATCTTTGAGGAAAGCGGTGATGTTGATTTTGGTTATGAGATTCCGGGTCTGGCACGATACAGGGCCAATTATTTCATGCAGAAGAATGGTATTTCCGCTGTTTTCCGTGAGATTCCCTCTGAAGTTTTAACTGTAGAGCAGCTGGGTCTTCCATCGGTTATTTCAAAATTGGCGGAGTTGCCTCGAGGACTTGTTCTTGTGACCGGACCAACCGGGTCTGGAAAATCAACCACCCTTGCCGCCATAATTGATCAGGCCAATAAGGTCAGAAAAGACCATATCATTACTGTGGAAGATCCCATCGAGTTTGTCCACAGAAGTCAGAACTGTATTGTAAGCCACAGAGAAGTCGGGTCGCATACGCAGACATTTGCATCTGCACTCCGGGGAGCATTGCGTGAAGATCCCGATATTATTCTGGTGGGAGAGTTAAGGGATCTTGAAACTATTTCCCTTGCCATAGAAGCTGCATCAACAGGGCATCTCGTGTTTGGAACCCTTCATACATCCAGTGCTGCCAAAACCGTAGATAGGATTATCGAGGTGTTCCCATCCTCTGAACAGGCTCAGATAAGGTCCACAATGGCAGACGGGTTGCGGGCCATTATCGCCCAGACTCTTTTTAAAAGAATAGATAAAAAAGGCAGGTGCGCTGCCCTTGAAATTCTGGTGGCAACACCAGCAGTCAGGAATCTGATCCGTGAAGGCAAAACCCATCAGGTGCCGTCGATGATCCAGACAGGAAAGCAATACGGAATGCTGTTACTGGATGATGCCATCATGAATTTGTATAAAAAAGGATGGATCAGTGCCGATGATGCATACAACAAGGCCAATAACAAATCTTTATTCAGACCCTTTCTGAAAAACCCGCCTACCGATTTTACCGAGGCTTAGGCTGTATTTTAAAGATACAATAAAAGGAAAGCGGTATGAAAAAACAACAGATTGATCACATCCTGTCAAAAATGCTGGATTCCCATAATAATGTTTCCGATCTGAATTTTACACCTGGCAAGCCGCTACAGGTAGAAAGTTCCGGGCAACTGGTTGCTGTCAATATTGAGCCTTATTTCAAAATATTGACACCTTTTCAGACAGAAATCATTGCATTAAATTTGATTAATAATAACCGCAAGTTGATGGAAACGCTGATTCGTGAAGGCTCCTGTGATTTGTCTTACCAGCTTGGAAATAAGGCCCGGTTCCGCGTGAATGTTTTTTCAAGATCGGCTCGATATTCCATTGTTCTGCGTAAGCTTGAAACAAAAATCCCCACCATTGAAGAGCTTGACCTTCCCAAGGCCTTTCACAGAATGGCGGAAGAAAAGAACGGCATTATCTTTGTGACCGGGGCCACAGGTTCGGGTAAAACCACCTCCCTTGCAGCGCTGCTGGATAAAATCAATGAAACAAAATCCGTTCATGTTATCACCCTTGAGGACCCCATTGAATATCAGCATCAACAGAAAAAATCCACATTCAACCAGAGGGAGCTGGGCTCAGATTTTGACACCTTTGCAAACGGGCTGAGAGCTGCTTTGCGTCAGGCACCAAAAGTAATTCTGGTGGGTGAAATGCGGGACAGGGAAACGGTTGAAATCGGCCTTTCTGCTGCAGAAACAGGTCATCTTGTTCTGTCAACCCTGCATACTGTTGATGCAGGCCAGACCATCAATCGTATTCTCGGGATGTTTTCTAGTGAAGAAGAAAGGCAGATCCGGATCCGCCTGGCCGATACCCTCCGTTGGGTTTGCTCCCAGCGATTGCTGCCGAAAATCGGTGGCGATAGAATAGCTGCTTTTGAAATTCTGGGAACCAATCTAAGAGTAAAAGATTCCATCCTCAATGGAGAATCAGAAGGAAAGACCTTCATCGATATTATTACTGCGGGAAAACCTCTGGACATGGTATCATTTGATGAGTATATCATTTCTCTTTATGAAGAAGGCAAAATCACTGAAAATATTGCATCTTCCTATGCCTCAAGAAAGGATATCGTCGGGCGTGGACTTGATTCGATAAAAAGTTCACGCGGAGAGACCACATCCAAAATTGATTCGCTGGAAATTGATCACGGATATAAAGGAAGGTAATCGCTATGAACATCACTTGCCATAACTGCAATACAAAGCTGAATATTCCGGATCACAAACTGCCCACAGACAAGGAATCGACCGTCACATGCCCAAAATGCAGAGAAAAGATTCAGGTGCCGGCTTTTTTAAAACCCCATCAACCTGTGGAAGAGAAAAAAAGACCGTCTATTCAACGGCGGTTTGAAGACCGGCTGAATACTCTGATATGCATTGACCCGGCCGAATTGAAGCAAAAGATAAGTTCGATTCTGGATCAGATGGGGCTGAATGTTGAGGTTGCTGTTGATATGCGCACCGCATTAAATAAAATGGAATACAATGCCTATCAGCTTCTGATACTGAATGATCATTTCGACCCGGACAATTCGGGTGCGTCGGGCATTATTGAGAAAATGTGTGCCATTGACATGTCTCTAAGGCGAAGGCTCTGCATTGTTTTAATCAGTCAAAAGTTCAACACCAATGATAATATGGCAGCCTTGCATTCAAGTGTGAACAATGTCATTCATCAGAATGACATCCATCACATGGAATTATTTCTATCCAAAGCCTTAACAGATCATAAAAATTTATATTCAATTTATAATGAATCTTTGAAACTGGTCGGAAAAGCTTAAGATAAGGGGTTGAAACAAGATTTTATGGCCCTTCACTGGTATGAACCCTTGACTTTTTCCGAGTTGCTTAAAAGGACTTTCTCTTTTCTTAATATTGCTTTGTTCATTATTACAGCAGCATTTTTCTTTTCTGAATTTCGGTTTGACTGGTTTGAAAAGCTTGTGGGGTCCTATCTGGTTTCCACCAATGAGCTGCGCCCTGAAACCGGGGCTGTCTGGGAAACCGGAAAGCAGACCACCAATGCCCATGAGTCCCTGAATGCCATTGTCAGCAAAAAAGAAGGTATCCGACAGAATGCGAATAAAGCGGATTCTTTTTCAGGGCTTTTATCCACCCTGTTGCCGGGAGAATGGGTAACGCTCGAAAAACAGCAGTTTAAATCTCTTTATCTCAGCCTTGAAAAATCAACTTCTTTAAAGATTATTGATCCTGCTCGATTGGTCTGGCTGCTCAACGGCAGTAATCTTGATAGAATCTTCTGTGAAGGGTTTAAAGGCGGGATAAAAATTTATTTTATTGATTCTGAAAACAGAGTCATAAAGGAGATCGAACTCAAAAAAGAAGATATTGTTGAATTCGAAAATGCAGATAAGCCGATTAAAGGAATTCTGACGGATATGGCCGGATTCCAGGGGCGAATTTATCCGGCCCGGATTTTTTTTGATGCGCTTTTGAAATTGCCGTCGGAAATCATTCCGGATCTGATGGTGGACCCGGAAGCCCTGCTCAGGCAGGAAGGAAAAATAATCCGGGTCGGAATTTTTAATGAGGCGGTGAATGGGTATATCAAACTTGGATTTGAATTTGAAGCACAAGGCGGAGCGCAGGTCGTCTTTCTCAAAGGCCGTGAATGGGCTGTCTGGCAGTTGAGCCTGAAACTAAAAGGAGAGGGGAATTGAATCTTTTCCTAAGAGTTGCAGCGCTTTTCCGATTCTGTTTTTTTATGGGGTTGATCCTCATTTCCCTTGGAAGTCTTTATGGGATGCTTCTGGTCTTTAATATAACAAAAGACCTTCCAAAAC
>JFJP01005302.1_pt1 | contig 63057 bp, 53 predicted proteins | sample 431651 | NCBI WGS metagenome assembly JFJP01 (sample SAMN02602958, study PRJNA72255) | Microbial mat metagenome, whole genome shotgun sequencing project. | biome: fresh water; feature: sink hole; material: water; isolation source: purple microbial (photo- and chemosynthetic) mats found in... | reverse complement strand
GAGCAGCATTGCCAACAGAGAACGTGGTGCTTGCAACAAGAGATTTTTCCTGGATTTCATAAGTGCCCTATGGAGATGAATCCCGAGCATAGAAGCCACTCATGAAGGTTTTGTGACACAGCGCTCAACAACCCCGCCGCCGGACCGCTTGGCATCGTGTTTTGCCAGCGCTGCCAGATTGGCTACCTGATCCGGGCGCGTAAACCTGCTTCCATCGATCACAACGGCACCGATGGACAGTGTGGTGCAGGGGAAAAATCGAACCACACCCTGCCGATCTTCCGCTTCGATGCCGCCCGCAGAACGGGCTTTTTCATCGAACATCATGAGCGCGTGACGGTCGAAGTCTGCGACGACCCGCTCACACCGTTGCCGCCAGTTGGGACTCTGCAGCAACAAGATGAAATCGTCTCCTCCGACATGCCCCAGAAAGTCACGTTGCGAATCACATTGCTCCATGCAGACTTTGGCCAGCAGCCGGATCATTTCATCACCGCGCCAATAACCATAGTGGTCGTTGAACGTTTTGAAGTTGTTCAGATCTGCATAGCACGCAATAAAGTTGACCTGCTTCTTTAGCAAGCGTTCGATGTGCAGACTGATCGGTATGTTTCCCGGCAAGAATGTCAATGGATTGGCGTGGCGTGCCGCCTCAATGCGCGTTTCCGTCACCGACCGTACCAACTGGTCACCTGTGCCTAAACCGACGTACTGACCGTTGTCCGTAATGATGAATCCGTCTGACAGATAGCGCTGGTCGGTCGAAGTCAAAATTCCCAGCAGCTGGTCGATGCTGTGGTTTTTCTCTATCAAGCGAGGCTCCATGTTCGCATGGGCAGCGCATGGCTTGCGTCCCCAGACCTCCCGGTAATACAACTTGGAATATTCGTTCATGAACCGCGCCCGGTTGATCAGTCCAACCGGCCGCTCACCTTCGAGCAAGGCAATTGCGTGCAAGTCCGGGCCACCGAGAAATAGCGCGGCCAGTTCGTCATTGGTGGATCGCAATGTGACCGTGGGCGCCGATACGGTCGCCAGGTTCTTCAATTGCCCATAGCTTGCAGCGCGACCTAATTCGGGGAACACTGCGATTTCACGCTCACGCAAAACCCGCTGCGCGTTGACCTGCGCGTATTTGGCTGGCTGGCGATCGGGGTGCCCCAGAAAATAGCCCTGCCCGTAACTGATGCCCAAATCGCGTAGCACCCGCATGTCCTGCGCGGTCTCGATGCCCTCGGCCACCAGTTCGCTGCCAAAGATGGAAGCGATCTGTTGCAAAGCCTGTATTGTTTTCAGCTTGTCTGCGTGGGCGCAGATATCCTTGGTGAAGTACTTGTCGATCTTGACAATTTCGGGTTTCAGCTGTGACCATAGGCGAAGACTTGAGCGTCCATCACCGAAATCATCCAGTGCCAGCGAAACGCCAGTGGTGCGCACTTGATGCACCACCTCAGCAAGCTGGTCCATGTCGGTGACACGTTCATGCTCTGTGATCTCCAGTACCAGCATGCGCGGCAGTACACCAAAGCTGTGCACCAGCATCGTCAGCCTTTCGCGACCTTGGCGGTTGTACAGCTCCATCAAAGCATCGGCGCTGACGTTGACAAACACACGCCCCTGCGCCTTGATTCGGCCCCAGGTCTGGATCGCCACTTCCATGCAGGCGTACTCAAAGGGGTGGCTGAGCTCCTCTTGGGCCGCTGCACGCAACAACGCATCTGGCGTGTGCAGGTGTGAACCCTGGGGACCACGAATCAGTGCCTCGTGCGCATAAATGGAAGCGTCGGCCAGACTCACAATCGGCTGGAAAACCGGGAAAAGGCGTTTTTGCTCCAGGATGTTCTCAAGCACGCTGGCTCCTCCTGTAATCAGGTCGATGGGGAACGCCGCACCATTGGGCGGCAAATCGCGATGGGAGATGGACGGGACCTGTGCATGCATGGTTGACGAATCCTTGGCAGGCCTGGCGGATGAATGTGATCCACGCCCAAGCGCTACCGTGTGTGAAGGAAACGCTCAGAGTAGTTGCAGAGCGTGACGGTTCTGTGACGAACCGCTGGTTCTACGAGTCCACCCAGAGCAGCACCTGCTGCGCCACCCAGGGACCGTCATCCAGCGTCAGGTCATGCCCGGCGCTGGGATGAACTTTGATCGGAACATCCCACCGCCTGGCAATGGCTTGGGAGCAGTCAGCGGACACCAGTTGGTCTTGCTCACTGACCAGCACAAGTACTTTGGCGCATGGTTTTCGTGTTGGCGCACGAAAACGCGCTGCCGCCCAGAGTTGACGCAGTGCGTTCCAGCGCGACACCGGAAAGTGCTCGCGCAGGTGTGTCCAGGATTCGAGCACGGGTTCGCCCGGATGGTGGCTTGTCATTTTCAGAATAGCCTGCTCCCACTGGAGTGCAGTCGCTCCCGCAACAAGCAGCTTCAGAATGGGGATGTAGTTTGCCGGGCGCAAGCGTTGGTAAATGCGGTTGAACGGACGCATGCTCGTGTTGATGAGCACCATGGCAGCCACTTCGTCTGGATAGGCATGCGCCCATTGGACTGCGACCATGGAACCCATGGAGACGGATACAAAGCGGAAGGGGGGTACAACTCCTTGTTGTTGCAACTGGCTGCGACAGGCATTGACCATCTCCAATAGGGTCAACGGGCTGCGCAGGGTGTTCAGCACTCCGTTGCCTGGCAGATCTATAGTGTGTACTTTGGCATCTGGAACGCGCGACTCAAATTCGCGAACAAAGCCCCCCCAGTGCCGTTGTTCACGAACCAGTCCCCGCAGAAATATCCAGTCGGTCATGCCCTAGAACCACTCCTGCAGGGCGCGTGCATGGCTCCTCTCGCGCTCCTGCGTTCCTGGGAGCCACAGCGCATGACCACATGCCGCGCGCGAAAGAAAGTCCAGAAACTGCTGGTGCTGCCGCAATACACGCTGCTGACGGTGCTCAATCAAGGGGTTGAACATGCCATGCCTGGAAAACAGTTGCCGTGGATTCTTCTTCACCCACAGCCACGACCCCATTTCCAGCGTTAACGGTAGAAAGGTCCGCCCCGGCTGCAGACAGGACTGCATATAGAGATGGTCCCACAAGTCACCATGCGCGAGGTACTGGATGCTTTGCGGCTCGAAGATGTACCGGTGATGGCTGTGGGAGCCTGCAAAGATCTCCTTGAGCGCATGCACTTCCGCAAGGTGCCCGATGGGCGCGCGGGTGTGCGCAAAGGGAAACCAGATGCGGTCTGTGGCACCAAACCCGGAATGGCAATCAACGGCCACGCTGAAGGGTCGAGAGAGCAATTCCGCGTGGACTACTTCACAAACCGCCTGATTCTCGTCTTCCATGGCGTCTGAGATCGGGCCACGATACCACGGCAACCGGGCACTCATGCGATGCCCGCCCAAAAGGAATGGAACTTTCTCCCTGGCATCTACCGGTGCGTTGCGCATCAGGTCTACGCCATTGGGGTTGGCACGTGTGCCCAACGCCAGCCCGCCCGGGTTGACCAGGGGCATGAACACCATGCGCACCGACTCCAGTTGCTTGTGCAGCGTGCTATCCCATTGCAAACGCATGACAAGGCTTTGCAAGTACGCCAGCACCACCTCGCAACCGATGCGCTCCAGCCCATGCACACCACCAAAATAGCCCACTGCCGACGCTGATGGGTCCGGGTTGCCCAGGGTCACTGCATGCACCGGAAGACTAGTTCCCGAAGGCAGTTGAACTGTCCGGACAACGCGGTGCTCCAGATGGCCGCGACCCAGTTCAATGAGGCGCTCCAATGCAACCAATTCCGGAAGTTCGATGGGTGTCACGGAAGGTGAGCATACTGACTGCGCGCCACCCTGGGAATGGCATCGCCGAGTCGTGTTGCTTCTGCGCGAAGTCATCAAACTGAAATATTTTGGCGCTAATGTCCAATCTATTGTTCGAGTCAGGGACCTTCCATGAAGAATCGATCAGGCTACCTCAGCGCTTTCGCCATCGCGCTCGCCGTTGCGCACGGTACCGGTGAATTCATTGCGTTGCAGCGCGTTTATCTCCTGAATCGCATTGCCAGACTTCGATCAAGTTGGGCATGAACGAGTCCCATACATCAACACATCGAGTACCAACATGACCTTCGCCAGCACGCCCGTCTCACGCCACCACAGTTACCTTTGCCAATTGATTCAGAAGATGGAGCTTCGCTTTGGCACAGACCACGAAATTGTGACCCCCCTGAGAAACGAGGTAGCACACTTTGACGCGCAGGCGCCGCACTACCGTGCCGTCCGGATGACCCGCCATGCGGAGTCGTCAGGCGCCGCACTACCGTGCCGTCCGGATGACCCGCCATGCGGAGTCGTCAATCAGCGTGATGCAGCGGCTTTGGGACTCGCGGTCGCAAAAAATGCGCAGAGCGAGAACGCCATTGCCTGCACTGTCTGCGAACGCTGCCCCAATCGTAAATTGAAAGACTCACCAACCATGTTCTGGAACCTGTTCCGTCTGCAAACGTTGCTGGATTCACTTTTCGAAGACGGTTGGCTCAGCATGGGGGTGCCGGAACAGATGGGCTACGATGAAAGTGTTGTACTTGCGCTCATGCCGGATTGAGCCGCGCCCCGTCTAAGCGTTTCCTGAAACGGTGTAAACTGTTTACACCGTTAACTTCAGGAATCATGATGTCTACAGACAAACCATCCGGTACCGTCACCACCGCAAAAACCGCGCCCAAAGCCAAGGCCGCGCCCGTGGCAAAGCCCGCAAAGGCTGTCGCTGCGACCAAGGTAATGACCGCGAAAACCGTCGCCAAGCCCAAAAATGCAAAGCCACTGTCCGTCACACAGACCCCTGCAAAAGCGGCTCCAGCCGTTGCAGCAAAGCCTGTCAAAGTCAAAAAACCAAAACTGGTGCGCGACAGCCTGACCATGCCCAAAGCCGAATACGAAGTGCTGGACCTGTTGAAAGCACGTGCTGCTACTTTGCAAACTCACATCAAAAAAACCGAACTGATCCGTGGGGGCATCAAGGCGCTTGCGGCGATGACCGATGCTGCATTCCTGGCCGCGATCAAAGCTGTTCCCAACCTCAAGACCGGGCGACCCAAGAAGTCTTGATCTCGTTCGTCGCGTCAAGCGACAACCCCGCCCTGGCAGGTACCAGATTCTTGGCAAAAAGTTGCGTAGCTGCCTTCCAACTGAAGTCCAGGGCTCTATTCCTGGCGTCTTGGCGTGGTACCGCATATGCCTGGTACCACGCTGCACGCAAATCTTCTGCCAGCGCACCGCCTTGCGGCGGAGACCCCATTACCTCCAGCGGCCCTTCCACAGGGTAAGCCGCCACCGGAGTTCCACAAGCCATGGCTTCCAGCATGACCAGTCCAAAGGTTTCGTTTCGGCTGGACATGACGAATACGTCGGCGCAACCGTACACAGATGCGAGTTCGTTGCGCGGCAAAACACCCAGCCAGCGAACCTGCGGAAAACGCTCCCGCAACCCGTGCTCCAAAGGTCCGACACCGCATACCACCTTGGTGCCGGGGACGTTCAGGTTCAGGAAGGCTTCGATGTTCTTTTCGTAGGAGATGCGCCCAACGAAAAGCGATACTGGACGAGCCAGTGGCCCGAGTGGCTCATAGATGGCGGCAGTACTCGCATAGCGAAAGAGCTCCATGTCAACACCGTGTGACCAGCTGCGCAGATTTGAAAATCCGCGCAGTGCCAGCATACGCATGACGCTGGGCGTTGGCACCATCACACCTGCCGACCGCTTGTGAAAGTGTCGGAACAAGGCATAGCCCAGCCACAACGGGATTTTCAGCGCAGCCTGCAGAATCTCCGGGAAACGCGTATGAAATGCCGTGGTGAACGACAGTTTGCGCCGCAGGCAGTATTTGCGTCCTGCCCAACCCAATGGGCCTTCGGTTGCCAGATGGATGGCGTCGGGTGTGAAGGCGTCAAGGCGGCTTGCCAACCGCTTATAGGGACGCACAGCCAGGTCAATGCCAGAGTAGCCGGGGCAGGCGCGTGTAGCGAACAGGTTGGGGTGAACAACTTCTACCTGATGCCCCAACAGCTCCAGTTCCCGCACCAGTTCGACGAGCGTCGTCACGACACCGTTGACCTGGGGCGTCCATGCGTCAGTGATCAGTGCGATCCTCATGCTGGCACACCTTGATAGTGAGGCACTGACAGATTGACTTTGGATTCTTCACTCCAATAGATGAGTTCAAGCCGTCCATCGAAATGCTCCACCAAAGCGGTGCGACTCTCGACCCAGTCGCCATCGTTGCAATACAGCGTACCGTCAATGTGCCGCATCTCCGCTCGGTGAATGTGTCCGCAAACAACGCCATCGTGTCCGCGTGCGCGAGCCTCTGCTGCCACGGCCACCTCAAAGTCTGTGACGTAGTTGAGGGCTTTCTTGACCTTGTGCTTGAGATAGGCTGAAAGTGACCAGTACGGCAGCCCCATGCGCGTGCGCAACCGGTTGAGATGCCGATTGAGTTTGAGGGTGAATTCGTACAGGTTGTCACCCAGAAACGCGAGCCACTTGGCGCATTGAATAACGCCATCAAAATAGTCGCCGTGGGTAATCCAGAGGCTACGACCATCAGCGGTTTTGTGGGTGGCGTCCTCGAGGACTTCAATGCCACCAAACTGGAGCCCGATGAAGTCTCTGGCGAATTCGTCATGGTTGCCCGGGATAAATAGCACCTTGCATCCTTTGCGCGCGCGGCGCAGCAGTTTTTGCACCACATCGTTGTGTGCCTGTGGCCAGAACCAGCGTCTGCGGAGTTGCCATCCGTCCACAATGTCACCCACCAAGTAGAGGTACTCGCTGGGGTGGGATTTGAGAAATTCCAGCAGGGCCTGTGCCTGGCAACCCGCGGTGCCCAGGTGGATGTCGGAAATAAAGATGGCCCGCACCCGGCTGCCATGCGTTTCTTCTTCCGGGTCGGTGGTTCCTGATGTGAACCCTGGCATGCCTTGCCATTGACCCGCCACTGTGTCAAAGGCGGTTCGCATCATTGACCCAGGAAGTGCTTGCGGTAACGCATTGGCAAATCCTCAATGCGCATCAGCATCGGCAAATCTGCGGAGTTGAAGTCCGGGTCCCACGCTGGCGGTCCCAGCACCTTGGCACCAAGACGCAAGTACCCCTTTATCAGCGCGGGTGGGTCGACATCCAGCTCGCAATTCAGACGCTCCAAAGGCAGCGGTCGCCGGGGCCGGACATGGTATTCGATGGGCGCCAGGTGACTATGCCTTACCTTGCTCCAGATACTCGCAGCCACATCCCCGCTGATGACTCCGTTGTGCAACATGGGGATGCTGGCGCAGCCAATCATGGTGTCGAGTTGATTGCGCACCATGAACTCTGCCAGAGCGCTCCACAAGGCCATGATCACACCACCATGCCGATGGTCTGCACGAACACAGCTGCGGCCCAGCTCCACCATGCTTTCACGCAGGCCCCGCAGACGGGTGAGATCAAATTCGGTGTCACTGTAGGTGCTTCCCACTCGTGCTGCCTGCGCGGGAGTGAGAACGCGGTAGGTACCAATGACCTCTTTGCTCGCCACATCGCGCACCAGCAGATGCTCGCAAAAGTTGTCGAACAGGTCGATGTCGTGGCCCGCAATGGTGATGGGCAGGGTTGCCCCCATTTCCACGGCAAACACCTGGTGTCGCAAGCGTTGTGCTTCTCTCACTTCATCCAGGTGCTTAGCCCACGAGACCGTTATTTTGTTGCGCTCCAGGCCATCGGAGACATTGATCGAGCTGATGGCACTTGGGCCTGCAGGAAAGGTCGTGTAATTTTCATGCGTGGCGGAAATGAAACTTCCGGAAGCTGGCGTTACCTGTGAATCCATCGTGTACTCCTCTTGGCAATTGCGATGCTGATCAATCAATAGGACCGGCGGTCGCTGGTCAGGGGAATCAGCCAAGGCCTCGTACCCGCTTTGAAACGCAGGCCGCCAGGACTGTTCGCCAGCAGGCGTGCCGTACACATCAGCACGCGAAGCACCTGTGCCTGAAAGTTCCAGGCGTGGTGGTGTGAACTCTCGAAGCGTTTCGCTTCAACACATTCTGTGGAATCGGAATTTGTCACTTGCACATGCTCCAGTTGGTGAGGCTTGGTGCAATTCTGGAAGCCATGTGTGACGCGAAGACGTAGGTTCAAAGTATCTTTGATGACATCTGCCCGCACTTCAATTCCTCTTGAGTTCATACCCAGTCACCAACTCGCTGCGGAGCTTTCAGACGATGGCCTGCTGTCTTGATGGCGCACAAAAAAGGCCCCGTCAAGCGGGGCCTTTTGAAGCGAGTTGAAACTCGACTATTTCAGCACTGGCAGCGCAATGTAGCCATTGGCCGACTGCTTCATCACCCCGCCCCAATTGGCAGCAACCTTTTCCTTCAGGCCACCTGTAGCGGATTGGGTCGCGTTCCACGACCAGTCGCCCAAGTGCTGCATGGCCGACATCACATAGGCAAAGCCGTTCAGGTTGTCCACCGCCTGCAAGCCCGTGCATTCGCCACCAGCGGGGACGGAAAGCACTCTGGACAGCACTTTGGTGTCAATGTTGTAGGCCCAGACATAGTTGTTCAGGTGCCCTGTGCCATCTTCACCAATGAACAGGGTACGCATGCTCTCCGAGTACTTGACGTTGTCTGGTTGCGCGATCTTGTCTTTCACTGCAGCATTGCCATCGGCGTCGGTGGGCGAGAGCACCTGCCCTAACAGGCCATCCGGCACGGACATGCTGGTTGGCACCCATTCGCTGCCGATGGCGGCACCGCTGGTGTCGGTCTGGCCCGACTTCAATGGACAAGCGTAGACAGCGCCGGGACGCAGTGCCGTGTGCTGGATGGCACCGGCGCTGTCCCCAAACGGAGCGTCCAGTCGCGACATGGCGTAGTAGGCAATTTTGTCTTTGGTATTGACCGTGACGCCTTCAAGCTTTGTGGTTTCCATGGTGGCACCCATCACCGTCGAATAGCGATGGGTTTCCAGGAAAGCAGCTTCTTTTTCCTTGCCGGGAAGCACCTTGACGTACTGCTTGCCGCCGCCGTCCAGGGTCAACTCGGTATAACCTGAGGTGGCTGTGAACACCACGTCAATGATCTGGTTCACCTTCAGGGTGTCCGCAGCAGTCTTGATTTCCGCGCTGGAAGCGCTACCGAGTTTGATCCACTGGAACGTGAAGTTGCCGCCGTTGGTCGCGGGCTTGGTGGTATCGGTCTGCGTCAGCTTGGCTGCGTACAGGGTCCCTGCCGAGAGGTCGCCAGCGGTGTTGGCGATGAACATGTAGAACGCGCCGCCCACATAGTCGTCGCCCATCAGAACGGTTTTCTGGTCGGGCATGACTTGCACCAGTTCGCGCGAAATTCGACCCAGACAATAATGCTTCTTGATGCTGCCGGTTCCGTCGGCGTTGACCGTCACTTCAGGAACATGGCCATAGTGGTACGGATTGGCCGTGGCAGCGCTGCCAAAGGTGTTGGTGCTAAAGGACTGGAAGTAGTCCAGATTGCCGTTCAGGGTGGCGAGTTGGGAAGCGGACCATCCGGTCAGGGAGGCGATTGAGGTCGTGCCGGCATCCCGAATTGTCTTGACGAACCAGGCGTCGGGCTCGTACTCTTCGCTGGACAGGTGGGTGTTCCATGGCGAAAGGCTGCTACCGCAAGCAATCCACAGGCCATTGATGGAAGCAGTCGGGATGTTGTAGTAGTACTTCAGCGTCAACTCACCCGTAGTCTTGTTCTGCTCCAGAGTCGTAACCGCGATCGGGGATGGCAGCCTGCCATACATGCTGGTACCTGCACTGTTGATGGATTTGTACTCGAACTGGGTGACCAGGAAAACTGCGTTGCCGGTGATGCCGCTCACGGTGGGGGCCGATAGTTTCAGTAGCGATTGGCCGTCAAAACAATCCGAGTAGAACTGCGCGCTGGTCGCACCCGTGGTGTCCATGATGGGGGTGACGCCATCGGGTTTGTAGTAGCCGCCGATCAGGACATCGTTGCCGGCCGGTGTCTTGGCCACGACGCCGCTGCGGTAGATCTCCTTGTAAGACAAGGCAGAAGTCTCCGCCGTGTTGTCCGAGTAGGTGACATTGATCTTGGCGTCGGTGAAAACCTTGGCTTTGTCGGCATCTGTGGCCGGACTCGATGAGGCAATGAACGTGATTTTGGTCGGATAGGCGGTGCTTGAACTGCCGCCACAGGCTGTCAGACCCAACAACGACGTACCAGAGAGTGCCAGCGGTGCTGCACCCAGGTAACCCAAGAAATCACGACGCTGCATGCCCGATACGTTCACTTTGGTAACACTTTCCATTCAAATACTCCCGAGTTGGTTAGAGGTTCAATCATCGGGGGCAGATGTTTCAAATTTGTGACCGCCATGCACGACGATGTGCTCTGAGCTTGTGCGGCGTGCAGGCGACCGCAGTAGATCGGAAGTCTGGTTATTGCGCTACTATGGTCACCTTCTCATGAACACTTTTCAAAAGCTCGCAGCCCTGCGTATTGCAGCCGTCAGCGTTTTGCTGGCCCTGGTCGCCAGCCCCGCTGCGTGGTACGTAGCGCGGGAAAAATCGGAAAACAGCATCATTGCGCTGGCAATGGAAGAGTCGCACCGCGTCATAGACCATTACCATGCCACGCGCCTGGACGACAGCGATGCGAGTCAACGGGCCAGTGATGCGTCCAAGGCGCTGACGGGCGGCCTGTTTGACATTGCCGAGATCTACACCAGCAGCGGGAGTAAACTGGCAGAGTCCATGACACCCGAAGGTGCCTCGATCGAGGCAGTGTTGCCCAAGCATGGCAGCCCTCGCTACACGCGCGCCACTTACGACAGTTTTACGCTGAAAGGCGACATATGGGTCATGCGCGTTTTTGTGCCACTGCATGTCACCGAGGGAGACCCTTCCGCAGGGATTACCGGCTACTTTGAGGGGGTTCGCGTTGTTCCACCCTGGCAGCGGGATCAGATTTTTTCGGATGCCATGGTGGTAGCCCTGATGGTGGGCCTGGCGTCGCTGGTGTGTGGCGCTGCGCTGTTTCCCGTGGTGGTGCGCCTGGCAGCTGACAATCAGAAAAAGTCACAAGAGGTATTGGACTCACAGGATGCGCTGATTGAAGGGTTGCGCCAATCCGAAATGGCATTGGAGGGCAAAGTGGCCCTGCGCACTCAGGAACTCGAGGCCGAGCAAACCCGCACCCGGGACCTTTTGCACAACATGCTACCCCGGGAAATAGCGCAGGAACTCGCGGATACAGGCACAGCCCGACCGGTGCGCCATGAAGCAGTGACGATCCTCTTCACTGACTTTAGTGACTTCACCCAAGCCGCTTCCACCATGCCGCCCGATCGTATGGTGGCCGAGCTTAACGACATATTTGCGCACTTTGACCAGATCACCGACCAATGCGGGGTGGAAAAGATCAAGACCATTGGTGATGCCTACATGGCCGCCGCCGGGGTTCCCACCGCTTGTCCGGACCATGCGCAGCGTTGCGTCAAGGCGGGGCTGCGCATGCTCGACTATTTGGCACAGCGCAACCAGACTTCTGCTTTCAAGTGGTCGTTGCGGGTAGGCGTGCATACCGGTCCGGTGGTGGCCGGGGTGGTTGGCACCAAGAAGTTCGCGTTTGATATCTGGGGCGATACCGTCAACATTGCATCGCGCATGGAGAGTTCGGGCGAAGTGGGTCGGGTAAACATTTCGGCGTATACCTACGACCTGGTGCGCAGCCAGTTTGAATGCTCTTACCGTGGCAAAGTCAGTGCCAAAGGCAAAGGCCAGGTGGATATGTATTTCGTCATTTCGGAAGTGGTGGCCTGACATAGAACCCGACTGTTTTCACGGCAAATTCATCGCGCCACAACCGTCTTGCCAACGGGGGCCAACGTCAGCAACGCAAGCTTGAGATGTTGAATCCCGAAGGGGATGCCAATGATCGTGACAAAGCATGCCAGCGCAGTAGCAATGTGACCGATCGCAAGCCATACGCCTGCAAAGATGAACCACAAAACGTTGCCAATCGTTCCTAGCGGTCCGGTGCCAACATCCTGGACGCCGGTGAGGGTGTCACGACTGATGGCCTCCTTGCCAAAGGGCAGGAATGCAAACTGCCCGATGACAAAACAGGCTTTGGCCCATGGCAGGCCAACGATGGTGATGGCACAGAGTAACCCAGCCAGCCACCAACCGAGCCCCATGTAAAACCCTCCAAAGACAAACCAGAGTATGTTGCCGATCAACCGCATGTTCATTCTCCGCTAAGACAGAATCGCTGGCGATGCATCGGTGGTCGTGCCCAAGCCTTGCCAGCATTGATGCGCAATCTCGAGCGCGCTGAGACGATCATCCGGATCAAATACGTCGCAGACCAGCATGAACTCGTCTGCCTGTGTCATTTCCTGCAATTTGGCAAACGATTGCGCCACCGTCTGCGGACCACCAATCACCGCCATGCCGAGAAACTCCGCAATGGCATTGCGCTCGGTTTCGCCAAGATCGCGCACAAAGTCCCGTGCCGGAGGCTGAAGTTTTTTTCTGTCGCCCGTGAGGATACCCAGCACGCGCCGGTAAATGCTGCTGGCCAGGAACTGGGCCTCTTCATCCGTGGGCGCGGCAACCAGAGGCACACCAATAGCCACGTAGGGCTTTGCCAGGTCTTTGGAGGGTCGAAAATTGATGCGGTACAAATCCAGCGCTTGCATCATCAACTTGGGCGCGAAGTGGGAGGCAAAAGCGTAAGGTAGCCCACGCTCGGCGGCCAGTTGCGCAGAGAACAAGCTGGACCCCAGCAACCATATCGGAACATGGGTTCCTGCCCCCGGATTGGCCACCAGGCGCTGACCGGGGCGAATGTCGCCGAGCAGTTCCTGCAATTCCGAGACCTCGCGGGGAAAATCCTGTTCTGTCTCCACCCGATTGCGCCGCAGTGCGCGCATGGTGAGCGCGTCGGTACCTGGTGCACGTCCCAGGCCCAGGTCGATGCGATGGGGATACAACTCTGCCAGCGTACCGAACGCTTCGGCAACGACCAGTGGCGCGTGGTTGGGCAGCATGACACCACCCGACCCGATCCGGATGCTCGTGGTTCCCGCAGCAACATACCCCACTAAAACGGCGGTTGCTGAACTGGCGATGCTGGGCATGTTGTGGTGTTCCGCGAGCCAGTAGCGGGTAAAGCCCAGGCGTTCTGCATGCTGTGCGGTTCGCAAGGCAAGCGCCAGAGCTTCTGCCACGGTTCCACCCTCGCGCACAGAAACGAGATCAAGCATGGAAAGTTTGGCTTGGGTCTTACGTGTCATTGACAGATTGTCATGGCAAAGCGAGTTTCACGCCCTGCCCATTGCCGAAGTTGCGATGTGGTCATGTGGGTGTCAGCATCACCGGCGGGTCGCGCAGCAGGGCTTGCGCCAGGCTGAACGGGTTGAGTTTGTGGTTGGAGTTGGTCTTTGCCCTCGCCGGCTAGTCTGCCAGCAGCGCAATGTATGCGGCATAACTGTAGCTGCGATTTTTCTTTTGCCCGGTCAGCTCGACCACGATGCCCAGGTCCACCAACACCTTCACTGCTGCATTTGCCGTTGGGAAGGTGGTGCCCAACTTCTGGCGAACCTGGTCGATCTTGAAGCGCGGCATCATGGGCAGCAGTTCGAACAGGCGGTAGCTGGCTGGCCCGGCTTTGGGTGATGCCAGCAGTTTGCGGCGGTCTGCCGTCAACAAGGTGGCAATGGCCACAATGCTGCGCTCTGCATTTTGCGCAGCCACGGTGACGCCTTCCAGGAAAAAGGCCACCCAGCCCTCCCAATCGCCCTCGGTGCGCACGTTGGAGAGGCGGCGGTAATACTCGGCCTGGTGTTGCTTCAGGTAGCCGCTCAGGTACATCAGCGGCTCGGGCAGCAGGCCCCAGTGCTCCAGCAAGGCCGAAATCAGCAAGCGGCCAATGCAGCCATTGCCATCCAGGAAGGGGTGAATTGTCTCAAACTGCAGGTGAATCAGCGCAGTCTTCACCAGCGGTGGCAAGGGCTGTGCTGCATCATGGATATATCGCTCCAGGTCTGCGAGCAAGGCGGGCGCCCGCTCCGGCGGGGGCGGCACAAACACCGCTTTGCCAGGGCGCGTTCCGCCAATCCAGTTTTGTGAGCGCCGCAACTCGCCGGGCTGCTTGCCATTGCCACGTGCGCCGTCCAGCAGCAAACGGTGCGCTTCACACAGCAGGCGCACGCTTAACGGCAGACCTGATGGGTCACGCAGCTGGGCCTGTACCAGGCGAAAGGCGCGCAGGTAGTTGGTGACTTCTTCCACATCGTCGGTGTTGCTTACGGCAAAGCCGGCTTCTTCGTCAAACAAGTCTGCCAGCGTGGCTTGGGTGCCTTCAATCTGCGAGGTCAGCAGCGCCTCTTTGCGAATGGCGCTGTAGAGCAGCCAATCCACCGAAGGCACCAACCCCGCGACACCGGACAGCCGTGCCAGCGCGAGCTCTGCCACCCGGTTGGCCTCCACAAAGCATTCGGGTGCCAGCGCAGGCTTGGCCGGGGGCAACGCATGCGGCACAAAAGCCTGGACCGATTCACCCAAGGTAGTGGAGATAGCGTAGGTTCCGGTGCTGCGCATGGTGTGAAAGAAATCTTTAGTAAAGCTGAATCACATTCAAACAATCTTTAATATTCTATGCAAGTGTGAAAGAAGGCTTGCATAGACGTGTCGGGTGACGACGAGGCAGGAGTGACAACTTGGTTATGCATGAAATTGGCCATTTACGCCCGCTGGACGTGCGCGAGCAGCTATCAAAAGCATAGTAAATGTGGGCAATGGCATCCAGGCCAACAGTACGAGTCGATCTGTCGTTTGGGGTGCAAGATAGGATGTCAGGCGAAGCCCGTACACGCCCTAGAAGTCTGGCGCACACAACGGCCTACTTCGGGGAATTCAACGAACAAAAACCTGGAAACCTAATGAATCAAAGACTTAGAAAACTTGGTGGAGAGGAGGAGGATCGAACTCCCGACCTCTGCATTGCGAACGCAGCGCTCTCCCAGCTGAGCTACCCCCCCAAAGTGTTGACGAGTTTATCAATTTTCAGCAGGTTGGTACAAGAAGTTTCAGGCATCTGTGGCGCTGTTCATAGGCGGCGATACGAGCCAGTCTCCGCAGGAAATCGGACGCCATGAGCACGACGACATTCCCGCCTTTTTCAGGCGATGCCGGCGGACGCCCTGAACACGTTTCCGTCGAGTCGACGTCTCTGACACATGGCCTGCGTCGCTTCGTGCTGCGCAGCACACAAGCCCAGCGCGACAACACACCCGGTGAGCGGACCGTAGACGAGTCGCCTGACAGTCCGCAGTTGCATACCGGCAATCTGTTGTTCGACGCCCTGTTCGCGATGGCACTGGACGATGCCCGACTCGATAGCGTGAGCGAAATTCGGGACGAAGCCTACAACAGCGGCCTTCCAATCCCATGCGAGTGCTTTCAGACGGGCGAGAAGTGGCCGTATGTCTGGACCCGCGATGTATCGTACGCAGCGAACCTGGCTTTGGCCTGGCTGGACCCGCAACGGGTGGTCACTTCGCTGCTGTTCAAGACCAGCGGCTGGCGTGAAGGGGTAACTGCCCCTGCCGGGCTTCCTCCAGGCACAACGCAGATCTTGCAGGACACCGGTTCAGGGGGTAGCTGGCCGACCAGTACCGACCGCGTGACCTGGGCATGGGGAGCAGCGGCGGTTCTCAATGCCCTTGCTGACAAGGAACGATCCGCCTTTGCAGCCAGCGCGATGGCCGCCCTGCACGGAACGCTGGAGGCCGATCGGCTGGCGGCCTACGATGCAGCATCGGGACTGTATGGTGGCGAACAGTCGTTCCTGGACTGGCGCGCCCAGAGTTACGCTCCCTGGATTGTCAACAACCTCTCACACATGGCGGCCAGCAAGTCCCTGTCCACCAATGTTGCGCATTACCAGGCCCTGCAACTGGCAGTGCAACTGGCACGTGAAGCGGGGGACTCTTCCCTTGCAGGGCGCTACCGTTCCTGGGCAGAGGACCTGAGGTCTGCAATCAACCGCGTTTTCTGGCTGGACGACGTTCAGCAATATGCCAGCCTCACGACCGACGACACTCCCCCGGTAGCACTGCACCAGTTTGATTTGTTGGGTACCGCTCTGGTGATCGTTTCCGGTGTAGCGCCACCACAGCGCGCCATCGAGGCGCTGGCGCACTACCCGCATGCGCCATTCGGTGCGCCTGTGATTGCACCGCAGCAACCCCATCAGCATGTCTACCATAACCGTGCCATCTGGCCATTTGCCACAGCGTATGCGCTGCGTGCGGCAGCCGCCACCAAAAATACGGCGATTGCGTCCAACGCACTAAATGCCCTGGTGCGGGCGGCGGCGCTGAACCTGTCAAATATGGAGAATCTGGAATGGCTGACGGGAAAGCCGCAATTTGACGATGGCCCCACGGTCAATTCTCGGCGCCAACTATGGTCGGTTGCAGCCTACCTGTCTGCAGTGACAGAAAGTGTGTTTGGCCTGCAACTGACCGCGCAGGGATTGCATATTGCGCCGTTCCTGACCGCAGTGGCGCGGCACACACTGGGGCAGGACGAGGTCGCCGTGCTCTCGGGTTTTCGATATCTGGATCGCACGCTGTCGATCACATTGCGATTGCCACCCGCAGTGCAGGCAGAGCAAGTCACTGGCTACTACCCGGTGTCCTGCGTGTCCCTCAACGGGCATCCCGTGGATGGCCCGATAACCCGGCAGCAACTTGACGCAGAGTCCAACCGCATTGAAGTGCTTTTTGAGGCGCTGGTGGCCGGTGAGTCCCGTATCGTGCATGTGCCTGCCGTGGACCCACTAAGCCGCCACGACGCACGGGTTTTTGCGCCTCTGACACCGGTGGTGCATTGCTTGCGGCGCGACGACGGAGCGCTGGAACTTGCCATTGCCCCCCCCAGAGACGCGGCCGAAGGGCCACTGCATTACGACATCTACCGCAATGGACACCTTGCCGCCGCCCAGTCCACTGATCTGACATGGGTTGATCCACGCCCGGTCACCCGCGGTGTCCAGCACCGCTACGCGGTGCAGGTGGTCAGTGTCCGAAGCGGACACCGATCCCACTTCTGCGAACCGATCTATGTTGAGGAGGGCGCAGTAAAAAACGTTCGACCAGGCGAAGTCTTTTCTCTGCCGGAAGGTGGACGCTTTGCGTTTGGGTTGCTCTACGACAACCACGCCTACGCCATCAACACGGGCATCACCAACGCCGTCAAGATTTTGGTCGTTCGCACACAAGATGGGCGCGAGGCAACGCGCGGGGTGGTGCAGATGCCGCACATCGACGCGCGCGAAGGTCGACACCCTCTGCGACGATCCACTGCGGTGCAGGCGGTGCTGCCCAGCGGGTTCTACCGCGCCGAGTTGCTGGATTTTTTCAACATGAGCTACCTGCAGGCGAATGCACGCTATGGCGGGCCTGGAGGTACGGGCGGCCCCCTCAACGCTGCGCATATAGAAGCATTGCTGGTGATTGCGCTACCCGATACACCCTGAAGTCTGAGGCAACGCGGCGACTCGTATTTCGGCATCCGGCATTCGTCGTTCGTCGCTTTTCGCTTTTCGCACATTCAACACTTCCTTAGACTGCGGGCTCCTGCTCCTTCTGGGCATGAATTTGTGGAGATATCACTTGCTGAAAAGACTGATCTGCTGGAATCACGCATGGGAAGACGAAATTCTGGCGGTGCTGGCCGACCCATCCCTGGCATCTACAGTAGCACCCGGATATCGACGCGTCACAGCCCAGCGCCTCGCGAAAATGTCGGCTATCGAGCGCCAGCAACTGCGTGATTTTTCCCTTGCCTACCGGGGTGCCAAAGGAGCCATCGCCATCGGCAAGCTGGTAGTCCTTTTCTGCCTGATGGGAATAGCTTTGCATCTTTCGTCCCCGGCCAAATTCGGCGTCATCGAATCCCTGTTATTGAGCAATCTGTTTGGAATATCGACCGCTTTCGGGCTTGTCAGCGTGTGGTTCAACTACCGGCGGTTGCCACGCCCCGGCCTGCGAACTTTTCTCATCCTGACCGGTCTTGCTACGCTGGGCGCGGCGTTCGGAGGAGGCCTGGTCGGTGTGATTCATGACAAGCCGCTGATGGACATGATGGAGAAGATCGGTCGCAGCGCAGTACTCGCAGGTTTTGGTGCCGGAGTTGTTTACACGATCATTCACAGCATCGTGGCGGGGTGGCGCAATCGGGAATACGAGTTGCTCAATACCCAATTGCAATTGCAAACGCAGCAGGAACGCCTATCCCGTGAAGTCACGGAGGCCAAGTTGCACCTGCTGCAGGCACAGATCGAACCGCACTTTCTGTTCAATACCCTGGGTGCAGTGCAGCAACTCGCGCAAACCGAGTGCCCACGGGCAGCGGACCTGACCGCCAATCTCATTACATTCCTTCGCGCCAGTCTGAGCGAAATGCGCAATGAACAGGTAACCTTGTCCAGCGAATTCCGGCTGGTGCAGGCGTATCTGCAGGTGATGAAGACGCGATTGGGTTCCCGCCTGGAGTTCACACTGGAACTGCCTGCGAATCTGGAAGCCATTCAGGTACCGGGAATGCTGCTCCTGACCTTGGTAGAGAATGCCATCAAACATGGCATCGAACCCAGTTTGCGCGGTGGCTCTATCGAGGTGCGGGTGTCGCAGGCCAATTCGATAGTGAAGATTGAAGTTTGCGACGACGGTGTGGGACTTTCGACCACCCCCACTCCGGGCGTCGGCCTCGCCAATGTGCGCGAGCGGCTGCAGCTTGTCTACGCAGGCCAGGCTTCCTGCACTTTGGCTGCAGTCGAACCTCATGGCGCCATTGCAACTTTGAATTTTCCTTTTCAGTTGAGCGGAGAAAGCACGTGACCACAACACTAATGATTGCGGAAGACGAACCCCTGATGCGTGAGCGCCTGTTGTCGATGCTGCAAGCATGCTGGCCCCAGGCGCAAATCGTGGCGGTAGCCGAGAACGGCAATGACGCATGGGATGCGTTTCTGGAACACGAGCCACAGGTGGTGTTTCTGGACATCCGCATGCCGGGCATGTCGGGGCTGGAGGTTGCAGAGCGTATTGGCAATCAGGCCCACATCGTCTTTGTAACCGCCTACGACCAGTACGCAGTGCAAGCCTTTGAAGCTGGTGCAGTGGACTACTTGCTCAAACCGGTGGAGGCCACGCGTCTGGAAAAAGCCGTTGCGCGCGTGCAAGAAAAACTCACCGGCCCGCCAGCAGCACTGCAGAGCATTCTGAGCCAGCTCAAGGCGGCCTTGCCCATGCCAACGGCAGAGAAACTGAACTGGATAAAAGCCACGGTGGGCAAGCAAATCAAGCTGATCGATGTCAGCACGGTGCTCTACTTTCAATCTGATACCAAATACACCCGGGTGGTCTTGGCGGACTATGAGGCCTTCATTCGCACACCGATCAAGGACCTGTTGGGTGGACTCGATACGAACCAGTTCTGGCAAATTCACCGCAGCACGGTCGTCAACGTGAAAGCGATTGCATCCGCGCAGCGAATTGATGCCGAACGCATGGAAGTCGTGGTCAAGGGCAGCGGAGACCGACTACCTGTCAGCCGGGCCTTTACCCACCTTTTCCGGGAATGAGGGTCCTGGCCAAAACGTCGATGTAAATCAGTTGGTGCGGCGTGGTGTCATCGGGCCACGTCCTTCGATGTGGCGGAAGTTGATGCGTCCTTTGGACAAGTCGTAGGGGGAGAGTTCCAGCGAGACGCGGTCGCCTGCCAGGATGCGAATATGGTTCTTGCGCATTTTGCCGGCGGAATAGGCAATCAGCTGGTGCCCATTTTCCAGCGTGACGCGAAAGCGGGTGTCGGGCAACACCTCGTTTACAACGCCCATCATCTCAATCAGTTCTTCTTTGGCCATGGTGAAGTCTCTTAAAAATAGATCAATCAGTGCGGGCGTGTGTTGACACGTACCCAGTCGATGCCTTGAGCGACTGCGAACTGCGCCGCAGTGTCATGGCAGGGAAACTCGTCTTGAAAGCGCATCACGCGATCGGTGGATGCGCTGCCGCGTCCGCTGGCGATGGACACCTGGGCTGCAAACTGGCCGCTGGCAAGCTGTCGGGGACATGCTGCTATACGGTATTTACCCATGGTGATAGGAGTCGGTTTTGTTGTTGTCGTAGTAAAAATCATCAAATCAAAATTTGGGCTTCGGGCCACTGGCCCTTTACGCCCGCAAACAAAAACTGGCACGCCCTCATGCCGCTACCCACCGGTTCACTGGCCCGCTCCTTTTGGAAAAAGCAGAGAACCAACTTGCGCCACGGCAGAGGCAACGCAACCAGAAGGGAAATTCGCTACACCGTGAGAAGAGGTAGCGCAAGCGCTGTTGATGGGCTGGATTGGTGTGCTCTCTGCCGGAGCCATGTGCGCGAAAGCAAAAATGCCTGCACGCGTCCAATCGCCAAAAGCGATCGGCTAATGTAACACGAAGCGCGTTTTGGCGCGCGCCAGTTGTTTTCCACTGCCGCATCTTATGTGCCAGCGGCCACCGTCGTGCGCTTGCGGGACTTGCTCTTTCCCCTGGAGGACGCACGCGGTGTCACGGTCTTGGCAAGGACTGCAGCAGCGTCCGCTCGCCGGGCTCGTTCGACCAGCGCCAGGCCGCGCACGCGGGCAATGTCTTCATCACTGAAGGGTCCATTGACTCCGGAGATGGCAGCGAGCTTCATACCGTGCTTGAGTCCGAGCCGGTAGATCTCACGCACCTTCTCCCACTCGATGGCCCGACCCACCGTAAAGTTCTCGAATCGCCCCTCCAGCGCCAGCACGATGGTTTCGGCCAGACAGGCGTAGGCCACCCCCTGCGGCAGGCCGATGTTCTTCATCTTCACATCACCCGGCAACTCAATTTCGCCAGATTCCACCACCAGCACATCCGGGCGCTTGGCCACTTCAGAGGCCGGCAGATCGAGCGGACGCGCAACATCGGTGATCACACATCCGGGCTTGACCCGCATGATGTCGAGCACCTTCTTGCCCGCGCCGGAGGTGGCTGTCACGATCATGTCCATGTCGGCAAGGTCGCGATCGGTGTTGGCCGAAAGAAACACCTTGGCATGCGGTGTCTCGGCCAGTATCGATTCTTTCAGCGCCAGAAGCTTGGCAGTCTCGGGCGACACCAGATACACCTCTTCTGCAACGCGGGTGAGCAAGCGCGCACACACCGACCCGATGGCGCCCGTAGCACCGACCACCATGGCCTTGAACTGGATGAGCCCCTTGCTCTTGGGCTCTGGAAGCAGTTGCAGCCGCAACAATGCATCGTGGGCGGCCCACAGGGCACCGGAGGCACTGTAGCTGTTGCCAGTGGTGATGGGCAGCGGCGCACGCTTGGCCACGGTGAGGCCGGCATCGCCCACTACCTTGGTAAACGCACCCAGCCCCATGATCTGTGCACCAAGCTTCTTGGCCATGGCGGCGGCATCAAGCAGACGTCGGTACGTGAACTCGGGGTTGTGGCGCATGATTTCCTTGGGCGTGCCACCCACCGAGATGAGCCAACCCTCGGCCTCTACGCCCGTCGGGGAACGGATGCCTGTCACTTTGGAATAAACAAACGGTGGCGCGTAGGCCATCGCCTTTTCCAGCGAGTTCATCAGCACCGGGGGCGACACCTGCGACAACAGTTCGATCGGTTTGACCTTCTTGAAGTACTCCTGCGAGAGGGGATGGATCACAAACGCAAACCGGTTGATGCGCCGAAAACCATTGGGGTGAATGATGCGCGGCTCAAGTTTCAGTTCGCTGATGATTTCCAGATAATCGTCTTCCTGAATCGCACTGGGATGTTTTCCTGTGGCTGCCGCAATCATGGCATCCAACAACGCCGGGCCCAGCACATGGCCCGCCATGAAGGGCGCTCCATCAATGATGGTATTGACCCCCTTGTCGCGCAACTGCGCAACACGCTCGTCGTTCACGGTCGATGTGATGATGGTCTTGCCTGCGAGTTCCTCCAGGCCGAATTCATCGAGCGCATGCACGGGCGCGACGATCACGGTGGCTTTTTGCATCGCTTTGCGCAGCACAAAGTTCGCCCACTCCTTCACCGGTCCTTTGGCGAGGACTGCCGGCAAAGACCAATCCCGCACGTAATGGGCGCCCGTGGCGTAGCGGCTCAGACCGTCCAGCGAGCCCAGCAGTTTGGGAACCCCAAGTTGCAGCACCGGGTCGGCAAACTGCAGATTGGACGTGTACTCGGCCATGGATACCGCCAGCTTGTAATCGGTCAGACCCGAGAAAAACAGCACGCGGGCGTTGTTGAAATAGTGCCCAAGATGGGTCTGGGCGTGGCGCACGGCCCATTCCTGGAAAATATCACCCAGGCGGCCGCCAGTGGTGGCTGGCACCTCGGTCGCCACGGCCTTGAGGCGCGCACTGTCCTTTTCAATAAAGCGGTGTGCGCCCACCTTGTAACGGTCTTTGTGCACGCCAATCCCGATGGCCGTGGCCTGATGATCCCATTGCCGTATCAGCTTGATGGCGGCGGTCGTGCTGCCGTTGGTCCCAATGCGGCGCACCCGCATTTTTTCGCCCAAAAACTGCGTGGTGAAAGTGAAATCCTGGCTGCTGGCACCCAGGCTGATATTGACGACTTCTTTCATGACTTTTTCAAACTCTAGACAACAAGTTGAAATTTTTTCACCTTTAGGCCAGAGTCAATACCGATTTGCTCAAACAATGGGTAAATCCTCATATGTCCATGGCGCATTGTTGCAAGCGGGCACTCCTGCAACAGCTATAAAATTCATAGTGATGACCACCACCGCACTATCCACCCACGACACCACGCGCATTGACGATACCCGCATCGGCGCGGTACGGCCCCTGATCACCCCGGCGCTGCTGGAAGAACGCTGGCCCGTACCCGATGCCGCACAGATCCTGGTGGAGAGCAGTCGCAAGGCCATCTCCAAGGTGCTGCATGGTCAGAATGATCGGCTGATCGTGGTGGTTGGACCCTGCTCCATCCACGACCATGACCAAGCCACGGAGTATGCACGGCAGTTGCAAAAGCAGTCGTCTCTCTTGCAAGACGACCTGCTCACCGTGATGCGGGTGTATTTCGAAAAGCCCCGCACCACCGTTGGCTGGAAAGGGTATATCAACGACCCGCACCTCGATGACAGTTTTGCCATCAACCAAGGTTTGGAGATGGCACGCCGTCTGCTGCTCGACATTCTGGCGCTGGGTTTGCCAGTGGCCACCGAGTTCCTGGATTTGCTCAGTCCGCAGTTCATCAGCGATCTGGTCAGCTGGGGCGCCATTGGTGCGCGCACGACGGAGAGCCAAAGCCATCGGCAGCTTGCCAGTGGTTTGTCGTGCCCGGTCGGCTTCAAGAATGGTACCGACGGCGGCATCAAGGTTGCCACCGATGCCATCCAGGCAGCCAGTGCCTCTCATTCCTTTATGGGGATGACCAAGATGGGGCAGGCCGCTATTTTCGAGACCCGTGGCAACGATGACTGCCATGTCATCCTGCGCGGTGGCAAAGTGCCCAATTACGCCTCCACCGATGTCGATGCCGCATGCGCCTTGCTACGCTCGGCCGGGCTGCGTGAGCAGGTCATGGTGGATGTGTCGCATGCGAACAGCAGCAAACAACACCAGCGCCAGATTGTGGTGGCCGGCGAAGTGGCACAGCAGATAGCTGCGGGCGATCGACGCATTACGGGCGTCATGATCGAAAGCCATCTTCAGGAAGGCCGGCAAGATCTCACGCCTGGAACTCCTTTGCGCCATGGTGTCTCGATTACCGATGCCTGCATCAGTATGGAGCAGACTGTGCCGGTGTTGCACCAACTTGCCGAAGCGGTGCAAAAACGCCGCCTGAAGTCCTGATAATTGCGCTTCAAATACCCTTCCAACGCCCGTCCTATCAGCGCAAACAGCTCATTTATTTATAGCAATGAAACTCTGTATTCTTGACAACGACAACCTCGATATCAACCTGGCACCGCGCTTTCACAGTTTCGGACGCATGTTTATGGGTCTATTTGAAGCGGCTGGCGCTGACTGGTCCTACGAAGTATTCAACACCACACGCGGCGAATACCCGCAGACCTTCGACGATTTCGATGCCGTGCTGCTCACGGGTAGCCATGCCGATGCATTCTCGGACGAACCCTGGGTGGTGGAGCTGCGCCGGCAAGTCACGTTGCTGCTGGAGCAGCGCAAGAAGATGGTGGGTGTCTGTTTTGGACACCAGCTCATTGGCTTGTGCATGGGAGCACGCGTGGGCCGAGCACCACAGGGCTGGGGTGCCGGACGCATGACTTATGACTGGCATCGAACCGACTTGCCGCACTTTGAAGACGCCCGCGAAGTGGCGTTGCTGGCCAGCCACCAGGATCAGGTTCTAGAACTTCCCAAAGGCGCGACCTTGGTGGCCAGCAGTGAATTTTGCCCGGTGGCGGCCTTTACGGTGGGCGACGAAGTTTTTTGTATTCAGCCGCATCCGGAATTTGTTGAAGATTTCAGTGCTTATCTGTTGAACAAACGCCGTGCAATTCTTGGTGAGGAAAAAGTCACTGCTGCTCTGGCAGGCTTGCAGCTCGGCCATGAGGGCCCACGTGTGGCACGCCTCATGATGGAGTTTCTGCAGCCGCAAGAGCACTAGGTTTCTTCCGTGTGTGTCATCGCATGGAACTGGGAACCCAACAGCACGACACCGCTGGTGCTACTTTCCAATCGCGACGAGTTCTATGCGCGCCCTGCACTACCGGTGCACTGGTGGGAAGACGGCAGCAAAGATACTGGTCTGCTGGCGGGGCGTGATCTGCAAGCTGGAGGTGCCTGGCTTGGCGTCAACAAGCACGGTCACCTTGCAGCGATTACCAATTACCGAAGTGCTGATGTAGCACGCCCTGATGCACCCTCGCGCGGCGAGTTGGTAGCCAAATTCGTACAAAGCAGTCAATCCGCTCAGGAATATCTGGAAGCTTTGTCAGAAAGCGCCGGTTCCTACAACCCCTTTAACTTGCTGGTTTTCGACGGCCAACATTTGATGGGACTGGAGAGCCGTCAGGCGAAGATCGTGCACCTTCCCACGGGAATTGGGGGCGTTTCGAACGCGGATTTCAATACGCCCTGGCCAAAGCTTTTGCGGTTGCAACACGGTCTATCGCAACAACTTCAAACTGGTTTTGTGCACGTGGAAACCTCGTTGGCGCTGTTGCACGACACGACCCTAACGCCGGATGGAGAATTACCGCAAACCGGTGTACCTCTGGCGCTCGAACGCTCCTTGTCACCCGTTTTTGTGTCGATGCCAGGCTATGGAACCCGTGCCTGCAGCGTCATCCAAATTCACAAATACCAGGTTGACTTCACCGAGCAGACGGTTGGTGAAAATGATCCAAAGGGTACTGTGGCTTTCAGCTTCACAACACCCTGAACTCAGCGTTTGTCTGGCAATTCGATTTTTACTTCCAGCACTTCCAGATTGTCCTGACGCTCCAGGTTCAGCTTGATGTCTTTGGGGTCGATCTTGATGTATTTGCAGATCACTGCCACCAACTCCCGTTGCAGTTCCGGCAGGTAATCGGGTTCGGCGGCATTGCGCCCGCTACGCTCGTGTGCAAGGATGATTTGCAGGCGTTCCTTGGCGACGCTGGCGGTCTTCTTCTTCTCGCCCAGCAGGAAAGAGAAAATAGACATGTTCTATTTCCCCCCAAACAGCCGCTTGAACAACCCCTGTTTGGGTGCTTCTGTAAAGCGCATAGGCTTGTCCTGCCCCAGAAACCGGTCAATCACGTCCTTGTAGGCTTCCGATACGTCACTGCCTTGCATATGCACTGCCGGTACACCCTGGTTCGATGCCTGCAATACCGATTCACTCTCTGGAATGACGCCGATAAGTTTGATGCGCAAAATATCCTTGATATCGTCAAGCGAGAGCATTTGCCCCTGGTCCACCCGTGCCGGGTTGTAACGGGTAATCAACAAGTGTTCCTTGATCGGATCTGCACCGGTGATGGCGCGCCGCGTCTTGCTGGCCAACATGCCCAGAATACGGTCCGAGTCGCGCACGGACGAGACTTCCGGATTGGTAACCACCAGCGCTTCATCGGCGAAGTGCATGGCCATCAGCGCCCCGGTCTCTATTCCAGCGGGCGAGTCGCAAATAATGTATTCAAAATCCATGGCCGTGAGGTCATTGAGTACCTTTTCTACTCCGTCTTGAGAGAGAGCGTCCTTGTCACGGGTTTGCGACGCAGCAAGCACATACAAGTTTTCCGCCTGTTTGTCCTTAATCAAGGCCTGATTGAGGTTGGCTTCGCCCTGAATGACGTTGATCAGGTCATAGACCACACGACGCTCGCAACCCATGATCAGATCAAGGTTACGTAAACCCACATCAAAATCAATCACCGCAGTCTTGTGACCCCGCATCGCCAACCCGGTCGCAAAACTGGCGCTGGTCGTCGTTTTACCAACCCCACCTTTACCCGACGTCACCACCACAATCTTTGTCATTTCTTTCCCTAACTATTGAGATAAAGCTTCAATCAACAACTTCTCTGTCCCGTCGTTGCTCAAGCGAATTTGTGCTGCCTTGCCCTGCACCTCCTCGGGCAGGGGATTTTCACTGGTTCGATAGACACCAGCGATCGAAACCAGTTCTGGCTCCAGGCAGGTTGAAAATATGCGTGCTTGCGTATTACCGCGTGCTCCAGCCATTGCCTTTCCACGCAGCGGTGCATACACATGAATGTTTCCATCTGCCACCACTTCGGCGCCCTGATTGACCATGGCCAAAACAATCAAATCAGCACCACGCGCGTATATTTTTTGTCCAGACCTCAACGGTTTATCCACCACCATGGTCGATGGTCCAGGAACCTCGCGCACCACCTCACGCACGATCTCCTGCACCACCTGATTCACAACTGGCACATCCACCGGATGGCGATGGTGGTGCACTTCCACGGGTGCTTCCACCAAACCCACCTCAAGACCTGCAGCCATCCAGGCGCTGCTGGCACCACGCATCGCTACAGGGACCAAATTGCAGACCCGCAGCACCTTTAGCAAGGGCACCAGATCAGTCACGGGTGTTGCGACATCCAGATGTGAAAAGTCAATCACCAGTGCATCGTGGTCAAAAAAATCAGGGCTTTCACCCTGTGGACCAAATTCTTTGAGGATGTCCTGAGACACCAATTCCCAATCGTCAGAACGCAGCAACAATGCGACCAACGGGAGTTGGGCGCTTTTAATTTCAAAGGAAACAGACATGCAAATCAGGAAACGACAAGAGGCGCCCAGGAGGAAACCGTAAATCTTACTTGATTGAAGGGCCAAAATTTATTCTTCGGACAAGGGTTGTCCTTCTCTCTTATCTTTCTTTTACTTAAAGAGATAGTAGTAGTAGGTAAGCAAAGCCCGTTTCTGTGGAGAAATGTTTTTTATTCATAAAAATCAATGACTTAGGGCGTGTGAAGTGCTGTGGGGCTGGCGGTTTTTGGTGGTTGCCTGGTATGAACAAGTTTGTGAATTTGCTTCATCTTGTGGATAACAGTGTGCTTGTTCAAAATTTATGCACAGGTTTGTACGTTGACAGGTCGTCTACGGACACGTGTAGAGTGTGAACCATGAAAATTATTGTGCGGATTCTGGGTGTAGTTCTGGTGGCTTGCGTTGTTTTCGCTGGAGCTGGCGTGTTGGCAACTTGGGCTCCCGATAGAACCGTGCAGGATTTGTCGGCCCGCTGGGCTGGTGCACCTTCGAAATTTATGCCGGTGTTGGGTATGGATGTGCATTTTCGCGACGAGGGGCCACGTGACGATCCGTTGCCTATCGTGCTGCTGCATGGTACTTCTGCAAGTCTGCATACCTGGGATGGCTGGGTGGAGGAATTGAAGGTCAACAGAAGGGTGATTCGCTTCGATTTACCAGCGTTTGGTTTGACTGGACCCGACCCTCTAAACGACTACTCCATTGCAGCGTATGTGCGATTTGTCACTGCCGTGTTGGATAAGCTTGGAGTGCAGAGTTGTGTATTGGCTGGAAACTCACTGGGTGGTCAGATCGCCTGGGCTACTGCCGTTGCGTTGCAGCATCGCGTGCAGCAACTTGTCTTGGTGGATTCCGCGGGGTATCCCATGCAATCGCAATCCGTTCCAGTTGCTTTTCGGATTGCCCGCACACCTGGCCTGCGCGTGCTGATGGAACACGTCTTACCGAGGGGGGTCGTGGAGAGCAGTGTGCGCAATGTGTATGGTGACCCAGCGAAAGTAACACCTGCACTGGTGGATCGCTATTACGAATTGGCGCTGCGCGCCGGTAATAGGCAAGCCCTTTCCTACCGCTTTAACCAGGGTTTGAGTGCCGATCCATCGACCATCAAGAGCGTGAATGTTCCTACCCTGATACTCTGGGGTGCGAAAGACAGATTGATTCCCCTGGACAATGGGCAGCGTTTTGCCTCGGATATTGCAGGGTCCAAGCTGGTTATTTTTGATTCCCTGGGGCATGTTCCCCACGAGGAGGACGCCAAGGCCACGGTGGATGTGGTGAAGACTTTTTTGAGCAAACCATGATAGAGAAAAAACCCTTTGAAATTGCACGCGAGACGCTCAAGCAGTTGACCTCTCGCAAGATGGTGCCAACACCACTGAACTACCAGAACATCTACAACGAGATAGCGGGTGTAGCGCAGGTACCCCCCTTTCCAGCGGATGCCCTGCGGGAAATAGCCCAGGCTTTACCCGCAAAGACGCCCGGACAGCAAAAGCAGCGCGGTCTGCTGGAATATGCCATTGATAGACTGAACTGGGACGGTGTCAAAACCGCGTTGGTTGCCTACGGAGGCTTTGTTCCAGCCAATTCCGCAGAGAGTGGGTCAACGGTTCCCGGAAGTCTGACAGCCGATACCACTCCATTGACGGTTCCTGCCATTACGGCCGACTTTATGGCGCAGATTGGGCGACTCATTGAGTATGCGCAGCCCGCTTTGGGGACAGACGATGAGCGTTTCAGTGAACAGACGAGCGATTTGTTGCGTGCATTGAAGCAACCCGGCACCGATGTGGCAACTGCCAAGCTCATGCTGGTGAATTACAGCCACCGCCTGTCGTTCACTGCAGAGGACCAGTTTGAGATCAAGAACAGCCTGCTCAAACTGCTACATCTGGTGTTTGAGAACATTGGGGAACTGAGCCTGGAAGAGCAATGGCTCAAGGGCCAGATGGATGCGTTGAAAGACGCCTCGAAACCACCTCTGACGTTGCGGCGCCTGGATGATGTGGAGAAAAGGCTCAAAGATGTCATCTTCAAGCAAAAAGACGCCAAAGAGCGTGCGATGCAAGCGCAAAACGAGATGCGCCAGATGCTGGCCACCTTCATTGAACGACTGTCACAGATGACGCAGTCGACAGGTAGTTTTCATGGCAAGCTGGTGGAAAACGCGCGTCAGATCGAGCAGGCCAAGACGATTGAAGAAATTGCCCCGGTATTGAAGGAAGTGGTGGGAGCCACCCGCAGCATGGCCGAGCAAAGCAAACTTGCTGGTGATGAACTGCAGGCGATGCGTGCGCGTGCTGATGAGACCGAAGCCGAATTGGTGAAACTGCACAAGGAACTCGACCGCGTCAGTGCCCAGGCCCGCCATGACCCACTCACAGGAGCCCTGAACCGCAAGGGTATGGACGAAGCGCTCGACAAGGAAGTGTCAGGCATGCACCGCAAGGAGTCACCGCTCAGCGTGGCGCTCCTCGACATCGATAATTTCAAGAAGCTCAATGACACGCTAGGCCACGCCACAGGCGATGCAGCGCTGGCGCACCTGGCGGCAGTGGCACGGGAATGCATGCGCCCGCAAGATACGCTGGCACGTTACGGTGGCGAGGAATTTGTTATCTTGATGCCCGACACGCCTCTGGACCATGGCGTAGAAGCCATGACCCGCTTGCAACGCGAACTGACGAAACGTTTCTTTCTTGCCGGTGCAGAGAAAGTGTTGATCACCTTCAGTGCTGGTGTGGCACAGCTCGCCGCCAATGAAAAAGGTGCAGACGCGATCAAACGTGCCGACCAGGCGATGTACCTGGCCAAGCGTGCAGGCAAGAATCGTGTGCTTGCTGCCTAGAACTTTGAAGGAAAACCATGCCGTATCTGATCCTTGGACTTGTCATTTTCTTAGGGGTGCATTCGGTTCGAATCTTTGCTGAAGACTGGCGCACCCAGCGCTTGGCCAAGATGGGCGAAGGCGCTTACAAAGGTATTTACTCCGTTCTGTCAGTGGTCGGATTTGGGCTCATCATCTGGGGATTTGGCATTGCGCGTGAAACACCTCATTTGCTTTGGACCCCACCGCTGGGCATGCGGCACGCGGCATCGCTGTTGACGTTGGTAGCCTTTGTACTGTTGGTGGCCGCTTATGTGCCTGGCAATGCCTTCAAGTCACGCTTGCACCACCCCATGGTGCTGGGCGTTAAGACCTGGGCGCTGGCACATTTGATCTCCAATGGCAACGTGGCACACGTCATACTTTTTGGTTCCTTTCTGGCCTGGGGCGTTTTAGACTATTTGGCTGCCCGTCGCCGGGACCGCGCCTTGGGAACGGTGTATGGCCCAAGCAGCGCTGGGAGGACGGGCATCACTGCCGCCCTGGGGCTGGTTGCCTGGGTGGGTTTTGCCTTCTGGGGCCACGGCCTGCTGATCGGCATTCGGCCGTTTGGCTAGAAGTAGCCCCAGTATGGTTGCAGCCATGACGCCTTTGCTTGCTGAGCAGGGCCCTGTTGTATCGGCGATCCGCAGCCGTTTCACAGACACCATGGCGATATATGCCTTCGGCAGCCAGGTGCAGGGTACGGCCGGTCCGCAGAGTGACCTGGACCTGGCGGTATTGGTGGCAGGCTACGCCGAGCCACTGGCGCTTTGGGATGTGGCGGGAACCCTGGCCGACATTGCGGGTTGCCCGGTGGACCTTCTGGACTTGCGCTCGGCATCGACCGTCATGCAATACCAAGTGATAACGACCGGCCAGCGTTTGTGGTCGGTGGGCCTTGCGGCGGGTTTGTTTGAAACTTATGTATTGAGTGAGAAAACGGCTTTGGATGAGGCCCGTGCGCCATTGATGGCGGATATCCAACGCACTGGAAAAATCCATGGCCGATGACGTGCTGATCAACAAGTCCGCCACCGTGGAGCGTTGCGTGGCCCGGGCGCGCGAGGAGTATGCGCGAGACCCCGCCAGCTTTGCGACCGACTTCACCCGCCAGGACGCCGCTATTCTCAACGTACAGCGTGCTTGTGAAGCGGTGCTGGACATGGGCCAGCATATCGTGCGCCGCGAAGGCTTGGGCATGCCGCAAGGCGCCCGCTATGTTTTTTGATTGATGGCACGTGCAGGGTGGATAGATGCTGCACTGGCCGATGCTCCCAAGCGCATGGTGGCTTTTCGCAACATTGCGGTGCATGATTACCAGAACCTGCTGTTGCCCATTCTGGTCAGTGTTGTTACCGGACACCTGGATGTTTTTTTGGATTTCACCCGTGTTGTGTTGCAGCGGGGGTAATGCGCGAACGCCAGGGTGCTTCTGACGTTTGGTTGCAAAAGGCTGGCTGCAGAACTTCGGTGGAAGTTGAATTCAAGGCGATTTTGGCTAGATAGTGATGACGAAAAGTGCCTCAAGTGCCTTTGTCGTAAGCGAAGAACGCTGCTGAAAAGATAGTAAAAAGCGCATCCACTCTTTCGATTTGTGGTACTTGTAGGACAACCCTGGAAATTGGCAAGAAAGGCCTGAAGCATATGGAAAAGTGTCGCAATGGCGCGGGATTTCTTGCAAACCCCAGTATGAAAAAAACGACCCGCTTGCAAATTTGAAGACAAATTGTTTTCACAGCATGCTTAGCTGTAGTACATTTTTCCGGCACACAAGACTCATGAGCACAAATAAATATCATGGAAAAAATTCTCGCTGCCCCAAAATTTAAGGTGTTCAACACGCTGGAAGAAGAGAAATACACATATGCTTTCGAAGAGGACCCCATTGGAAATGTGCGCGTGACGCAACGAAGCAGGATTGGCTCGAATAACATAGCCAGACATTACTCACTGTCCACGATCGGTGCGGACAACGCCATCACGACAGGTGTGCGGCTGACCAAGAGCAACTATCATCTGATTGCTGAACGGATCGGAAGGGTTAACGACTCGGAGTTGTTCGTGGTGCCCCAAAGTCTGCTTGGAGGCGCACCCCACGCGGCAAAGAAGATCACCCCCGCTGAAATCACGCACATTGTGACGAAACGGGAAAGGTCGTTCACAGCGACTGGCGACAAGCTGCATTACCATTGGCCAATTTTCCAGAAGTTCAAGGAAACTGGCTTCGGCAGTATCGTCCGCGCGACGATGACCAATCATCAGGTGTGCTCAAGCAAATGCGAGTATTGCTCGACTATTGCGCGCAATAAGGCAGACTCTATTGATCTTAAGGAAGCGACGGACTTTGTCGAGGCTCTCGATGACGAGCAGGCGGACTTCAATAGGCGGGAATTTCCAAAACACAATGAAGCTTACAAGGCATTGACCGGCAGCGACATCAAGCTGCGCGGACTCATTCTTTCCGGCGGTGGTCAGCCAAATCTTTGGCCACATTTCACAGATTTCGTTGAGTACCTTTCAAGGAAGTCGATCGATCTCGGATTGATCACCAACGGGTTCCCTGAAAAACTCGATGCTGAAATCTACAAGGCGTTTTCCTGGATAAGGATTTCAATTACGCCACCTACCGCTTCAGCGTTTTACAAGAACGGATTGTTTGAGTGTCAATACATTCCTCAAAGTATCATTGACAATCCGAAGCTGACGGTCGGGTTGTCCTATGTTTACGGCCCTTGGACAAGCGATGAAGAACTGCTGCGGCTCGATAGGTTTGCCGCCAAGAACAACTTCAATTACGTTCGCCTGCTGACAGACTGTAATCTGAGTCGTGACGCCCAGTTGCTTTCCCACTTCGACTTGAGCAAACGGCTGCAAAAGTTGCAGTTGATCGATGCCAGTGGACAACCGCTGTCGAGGATCTTCCATCAACTCAAGTACCACGCGACAGAAGAAGAAGCCAACCAGGTGTGGAACCAGGGACAATGCTTCCTGCAGGTCTACAACACGTTCTGGGACACCACTGGTCATGCTGACAATGGCAAGTCGCACTGTTATCCGTGCGACTCTGTAACTGTACTTGCCGAGACACAGGAGAACACCTACCAGTCGTCCGAGCGGCGATTCAACGCGGCTAAGTGGGGCACGGTCTACAACACCGAAGTCAGAGATCTCTACAGTAAACCGGTCAAACCGTATTTCGATCCGCGAGAGCAGTGCCGAGCCTGCCTGTTCATCAACAACAACAAGACAGTCAAAGGCCTTGTCGAAGGAACGATCGTGCCAAGCACCCAGTCAACTATCGAACACATCAACTTCCCATGAACCAATATTCCGTTTACGACAAAGAGTACTTCGAGACCGGCGTACAGTCAGGCAAGTCGGGTTATCAAAATTACTCCTGGATGCCTGAACTGACAATTCGAATGGCGCACTATCTGGCCAAGGAGCTGAAACTTGACGTCACTCACAAGATTCTGGACTTCGGGTGCGCCAAGGGATTCTTGGTGAAGGCCTTGCGAATTCTCGATCTGCGCGCCTACGGTGTCGACGTTAGTGAGTATGCGATTCGGAAGTCAGATTGCGACGTAGAGGAATGGCTCCACCTCATCAAGGACCTAGAAGACACGCACATCTTTGATGGTTATTCCCATGTGATTGCAAAGGATGTGCTCGAGCACGTTCCTGAAGATGACATACAGCCACTGCTGGCCAAATGGGCCAAGAGCGGTAGCCGCGTCTTCATCGCCGTTCCTATTGCGGGCGGCGACGATGGTAAGTTTGTCATTCCGCAGTACCACAACGACGTCACCCACATAACCATCAAACCCAAGGTCTGGTGGGAAAACGTGGCGATGGCGGCGGGTTTCAACATACAGTTCTCCAATTATTCGTTCCCGGGTGTCAAGGAAAACTGGGTCAGGAATCATCCAATGGGAAATCTGTTTCTCTATCTTTACCCGGCGCAAAATGTATAGGGTCCCCATCCTGATACTCGGATACAACCGTCCGTACCATATCATCCGCCTGATCAACATCCTACGGGAGATCAAGCCGACAGAGCTCTACATCTCGCTGGATGGTCCCAAGACCGAAGCGATGCGCGACGCATCGAACGCCTGCATGGCCGCTATCGGCCACATCGACTGGAATTGCCAGATCCACGTTCAGCGTCTTTCCATAAATCACGGGGGTAAGGTGGGGCCGGCGACGGGCATCAGTTGGTTTTTCTCGAAGGTTGACTTTGGCATCATCTTCGACGACGACATCGAGCCTCGACGGGAGTTTTTCGAATACATTGAGTTCTGCCAACTGAACATGGGAAACGACTTGCGGGTCGGTGCCATCTCGGGCAACAACTTCAGCATCGGCAAGTACGACTTTTGGAATGGACATTGTGGTCTGTCCCGCTTCTTTTGCGGCTGGGGCTGGGCGACTTGGGCCCATGTCTGGAAGAAGTTCAGATTGGACGGCGATTGTCTGGCCGATTTCGTACTGAAATCTGAGGCATTTAACCAAGCGCTCTATAACGACGAGGTCCTCATCCAGAAGTGGCGTGGCACCTTCAACGCCTGGCGCAGTGGCCCTGCCTGGGACTTCCTATGGCAGTTTCACTTGTGGAAAGAGGGCTTGAACTGCGTGATTCCACCAGTCAATCTAGCCGGCAATGTAGGTGTCGGCGCCGACTCCACTAATCACCTTCAAGATGTACCCTACATGATCGAATGGAAGTCGTCCTGGAACTTGACGTTGCCGGATAACTGGAACAAGGGTCTGGTCGTAAGTGAAGCAGGTGACAGGTTCTCATCCTATGTTACTCAGTTTGGCATTCCAGCGAGTGAACTCTTCATGATCCAGGATGGCGAGAGTTGTAAATTTGGCATCCGTAAAGAGCACTGATTCGTCTCGCGAATCGTGCAATCGGACATTGCCTATCTTCCGTGGCCGCACCTTCGACGCGTCAGTCTACGATATATCTAGTAGAGGGCGACCAAATGGTGTTGGAAACTCATCGCTCGAACAGACTGCAAAAGATGGATACATATGAAATGAGTGAGTCATGCCGACTATGTGGAAATGTGACTACATTTCGTTTCCAAAAATTGTTGTTGCAAAAATTCATTGTTTCCTATTTTGAGTGCACCCATTGTCAGAGTCTTCAAACAGAGAGTCCCTATTGGCTGAATGAGGCATATGGACCCCATTCGGAGCGGTTTGATACCGGTAAGGCGTCGCGCACTCTTGATAATTTTCTTTCCCTTCCCTCTTTGTTTTACATTTTGGATGTCCCGAAAAATGCAAATGGTGTGGATTGGGGTGGTGGAAGTGGGCTACTAACCCGACTGCTGCGCGATATAGGCTACGACTTCTATAACTACGACAAGTATTCAACCTCGGAGTTTGCGCAAGGGTTTCTTTGGGGTTCGGGTGGAAATCCTGTGTCAGTTATTACGGCATTTGAAGTGGTTGAGCATTTTCCCAACCCAGTTGTAGATTTTGATGAGATCTTCAGGCTTAACCCAAGCTTCCTTATTTGCTCAACACGTTTATACGAAAGACAAGGTGCCCATTGGGATTATTTGTCTCCTGAAAATGGGCAACATGTTTTCTTCTATTCCGAAATGGGTTTGGCACATATCTCCGATAAATATGGATATTGTGTCTATAGAATGGCTGGTTATCTTGTTTTTTCCAAGTCGGCTCTCAGCACTTCAATCACCTCACTTCTTTCCAATTGGCCAGCGCAACGTGCGGACGCTCAGAAACAGGTATATGAAGCCTGGGCGGCTCAACCCTATCGCTTCGCAGCACAAGATAATGACTTTCTGAGCAGGAAGGAACCGCTGCGACGTGGTCGCCCCATTGTTATCGACATGGTGTTCTTCCAGATTAACCAATCTGGAATCGCTCGAGTGTGGGACACCTTGTTGCGATCCTGGGCTCATACACCGTTTGGGAGCCGATTGATTATTCTGGATCGTGCCAAGACGGCACCGCGTATTGATGGGCTTGCTTATCTGGACATTAGGGCGTACGACTACGCGTCTACTGATTCGGACCTTGCGCTGTTGCAGGAGGTGTGTGATCAATGCGGCGCGGATATTTTTATTTCAACTTATTACTCTAGGCCTCAAAGTACGCCATCACTCATGATGGTTTACGACTTGATCCCTGAAGTATTAGGGTGGGATCTTCGGTCACCTATGTGGCGGGAGAAAAGGGCAGCAATTGCTGCTGCGGGTCGTTTTATATGTATCTCGGCCCGGACCGCCTCCGATTTGAATTTGCACTATTCAACTCCTCCAGAAAACGCTGTGGTTGCGCATTGCGGCGTTGATGTGCGGTTGCGTGAAGCTTCGGCAAATGAAGTTCGTGACTTCAAACAAAAATATTCTGTGTCAAAGCCCTATTTCTTGATTGTGGGTGAGCGTGGAGCGCATAAAAACGTAGGTTTATTTTTTGCGGCGATCGCCCAGTTACCCAATCTTGGGCAGTATCAAATACTTTGTTTAGGTGGGCGATCTGTACTAGAGCCAGATTTTGGATCCTTGGTGCCCGATGTCTCTGTGACCATGCTGCGAGTTTCTGATGATGAGATGCGTGCTGCGTATACGGGTGCAATTGCCTTGGTATATCCTTCGCGCTACGAAGGTTTTGGAATGCCTGTGATTGAGGCCATGGCCTGTGGATGTCCCGTGATCACTTGCCGTGGAGGCGCCATACCCGAGATAGCGGGAGGTGATGTCCTTTATGTAGGTCTTGATGCCATAGATGAAATGGCAAAATCACTGGCAGTCGTTCAAGAGAACGAGGTTCGATCTCGTTTGGTTGCAGCTGGACTAATTCGGTCAAAGCGCTACTCCTGGAAAAAAATGTCAGTAATTGTTCAGTCTGCAATAGAAGACTTTCTTGTGTTGACGCGTGATGAATTCGGGCGTGGTAATCTGGACGAACGAATACTGTCGAAGGTAAATAGTGCTGTTGAGTTTGTTGCCTTCAATAAGTATGACGCCGCTGCACTGTCTAAAATGACAGATGTACGTTTGATGTGCGCACAAGCCATCATTGATTCGGATGGGGAGGGGGTGCATCGGCTGCAAGGTGCGCTAGGTCAAGCGCATGGGGCGTTGATTGAAAGTGGTGTTGTCCACTTGTTGCCACTTCAGGCTGATGTATCCCTGATGAATCGAGTCAACAAAACCTTAATGGCACCGAAGTCGACAGCCCACGCACTTGAGGCTCTTGCGGCTGCAATGCTTTACGCCGGGCCCCATTTGTTGCAACCCCGTCAAAGCATACCTAGTGTTCAAGGTGGAATGCAGGCCAGATATCGACAGTATTTGTTTACACCACCAGTGAGCTTTCGGGATATCGGCGAGACAGATCGATATGCACAATATTTTGTTGATGTTATGGAAGAAGTGGTGGCGGGAATCGAATCGAAACAGGACGCCCCTTATTGGGATGCCGTCGCCATCGATTTTGTGAATACGTCATCAATGATTCCGCTGTACTTTGCCAATTCACCTTTGCTGGGCGCTATGAGATTACGGGCGAAGCTGATCGAGCATCTTATTTCTAAACAAGTGTCATCTCCGGGCCTGAATTTTGTATTTCCACCGCGGCCACACCGTCGGATTCGTTTCGGTGTACTGGCTGCACATTTTCGCCCACAAACCGAGACCTATGCAACGCTACCGGTATATAGTCACTTGGATCGTGCGCAATTTGAAGTGGTGCTGATTTCTCATCTGGCGTTTGAAGGGCAGCCGCTGGAGCGCCATTGTTTGTCTTTTGCCGATCGGTCGCTAAATCTTACGGGAAGCATGGGAGTTGATGTTAATTTGATCCGCGACTTGGATCTTGATGCTTTGTGGATTGGAACCAATTTGACCGCCGTGATGAACTATATCGTTCAACTGGCTGTTCACCGGTTGGCCCGGCTGCAAATGACCGGGGGTTGCTCGCCCACGACAACGGGGTTTAATAATATTGATGTTTTTGTTTCTGGTGAGTTAACTGAGCCAGCGGATGCGCAGGCACATTACACTGAGCGCCTTTTTTTGGTTGATGGTCCGGCGCATTGCTTTGATATGGCTGAGTCGCTGGTTAAAGCGGAAGTTAGCCAGACCATCACGCGCTCGTCGCTCGGAATCGCCGACGGTGTTACAGTGTTTGTATCAGGTGCCAATTTCTTTAAAATAATTCCGGAGCTATTGGATTGTTGGCTCGAAATCTTGCAAAAGACGGAAAGTTCGCGCATATTGCTTTTTCCATTTAATCCCAATTGGACCAGTAAATATCCGGTTGCCAATTTTTTGTTGGAAATTTCTCGGCGCGCCAATATGGTGGGTATAAGTAGCGATCGTTTTGTCATTGTGCCGCCGCTGCCTGATCGATCCGCTGTGCTTGGGCTCATTCAATTGGCGGACGTTTATCTTGACTCGTTCCCTTACTCTGGTATGACCTCATTGTTGGATCCCCTGGAACTTGGTGTTCCGATCATCGCAATTCAAGGTACTTGCCAGCGGCAGAGAATGTCCGCATCAGCGTTGCTTTCTCTTGGTCTGGACGATTGGTTGGTTGATAGTAGTGAGACGTACGTTATTCGTGCGGTGGAGTTGGCGAACAGTCAGCCAAAGCGTGAATCGATGCGCAAATTACTTTTAACGGCGATGACAAACTCGCCCAAGTTTTTAGACGCACAGTGGTATTCAAAAGCAATTGGGCAGATAGTGAAAACAATTGACGTGGGCAATTGTTAATGGAAAAAAATGAATGCGCATATCACTTTTGAAGTGCAGTAATTCTTTCGAAAACCTGAGCCAAGTATCATGAACGAAATTTTTGATAAATTCCTGACTGCGATCTCGAAATCAGATCTGCAAGCCGCATATTACTTGCTGGATCATGAGTTTGGAAATCCTGTGGATGTGAAAATTGCTGCTGAACTCAAAGCAATTTGTACGTCCCATTTCCTGCGTCAACGAACAGGTAAATTGAATTCATTATCTAATTTGAGTAAGTCGGGCTTTATTCCGGCATTGGTGTTTGATGTCGGTGCTCAAATTGGTACGCCTGAGTTGTACTCGGTTTTTCCTGAAGCGCACCATATATTTATCGAACCTGTTGCCGAGTGCTTGCCTGCTCTCAATCAAATTGCCAGTCAGCTTCGTTCAGCTACAGTAATAAATTGTGCAGTTAGCAATATTAATGGCATGACTTCGCTGAGTCTTACACCATCACGGCAATACTCGTCCATCGACATGGAGATTGGTGGGGAATCGAGAGAAATTGAGGTTCGAACTGTTGACTCAATTTACGAAGAGTGCACCATCGAAGGCCCCATACTGCTGAAAATTGATGTAGACGGTATTGAGGTCAAAGTACTAAAAGGATCCAAGACCGTTCTTCAGCGCGATTGCGTCGTCGTTATTGAGGCATCGATGGGGGATGAGAACCCGCGGTTTGCCCGCATCGTTGAATATCTTGCCAGCTACGACTTCGATGTTTTTGACATAGTTGATCCGCTTTACCGTCTAAGTGACTGGCATCTATGGCAAGTTGATCTGGTGTTTGTAAAAAAGAGCTCTTCTCTTTGGGGCAGTAGAAACTATGCATAGTCATGTCAGTGTTTCCAAACCGGCTAAATCTTTGAATTCTCGTCCCGGCGTCGGCACCTGACTATTGATTTAAGCAACTTCAACAATGCAATGAGATTGGGTTTGGGAAATGGAAGTTAGAAAAAGCGTCGCCAGCAAGTCCGTAATCAAAGCCCTGCAGTTGCAGGAGCAGGGAAATGTTTCCGAAGCAGCAAAGGTTTTCCGCCGAATTCTTGTCACTTCACCTACTGATTGGATGTCGCTGTTTTCATTGGGGCGCATTCTTGTGGCCGAGGGCCAACTGGATGAGGCATTGAGACTGCTGGACAGACTGGTGTTGGTGAATCCGAAGTATGCGCCAGGCTTTCAAATGAGATCTGCGGCGTTGGAACGCTTGGGCCAATATGAGGAGGCCATAGATTCAATTGACAAGGGGCTGGTGATTGATCCAAACGATGTCGACGCGCTGAACCGGCGGGCCGTTTTGTTGGACAGGTTAGGTCGTTTGGATGAGACTCTTCTTACCTTTCGCCGCGCGTTGCTCATTTCCCCCGCGCACCAGGATTCTTTGGCCAACCTCGGGAAAGTGCTGTATTTCTCCAAGAGGCACAAGGCTGCTGGCGAAGCATTTGAGCATTTGGTTCGTATCAACCCGGACTTTCCATGTGCCTTGGGTTTGTTGGCTTTCAACCGGCTCCATGAGGCCAATTGGAATGAACTGGAGGAGATTGTTGCGCGGATTATTGAGGGAATCCGTTGCGGAAAGCTTTCGTGTTTGTCGTTGGCATTCACATCCATGTCAGACTCAAGCGTTGACCAATTGGAATGTGCGAGGTTGTGCACCAAGATGTACTATCCGAGCAGCCCTAGGTCGTTTTGGAATGGCGAGTTGTACCGGCACGAAAGAATTCGTGTTGCCTATGTTTCACCTGACTTTCGGCAGCACCCGGTAGGGCATCTCATGGCGGGTGTTGTCGAGCGGCATGACAAGTCGCGCTTTGAGATCATTGGTTTGTCTCTAGGGTTGGATGACCAGAGCGTGCTCAGAGCTCGGTTCGCGGCAAGTTTTGAAAGATTTCTTGATGTTCGACCGATGACATTGTCTGAGCTGTCAAACCTGATTCGCAGCCTTGAAGTGGATATCGTGGTGGATTTGGCAGGATTCACGACGGACGCCCGTCCGGATGTGTTAGCCAACAGAGTAGCACCGGTCCAAGTGAACTTCCTGGGCTATCCAGGGACTATGGGCGCAAGCTACATGGACTACATCATTGCCGACAAGTATGTAATTCCTGAAGCATTGGCCAATTGTTATGACGAAAAGGTGGTGTATTTGCCTGACACCTACCTTCCAACGGATTCAACGAAAAGTGCATCCTCGCACACGCCCACCAGGGAGGAAGTTGGCTTGCCGGCATCGGGATTCGTTTTCTGCTCGTTCAATCACATATTCAAGATCAATCCGAAGATTTTCCATGTCTGGATGCAACTGCTTGAAGCGGTGCAATACAGTGTGTTGTGGCTCTCCAAACCCGGTGATGAGGCAGCGGAGAATCTTCGAAAGGCAGCAGCGCTCGCTGGTATTGACCCCAAACGCCTGGTATTTGCCGAGCGCGTGCCTCTGGTGGAGGATCATCTTGCGCGCTACCGGCTTGCCGATCTGTTTCTGGATAGCACACCCTATAACGCGCATACCACTGCTGCTGACGCCTTGATGGTGGGCCTGCCGGTGCTGACCTGCTCGGGCAATTCATTTGCTTCGCGGGTCGCTGGCAGTTTGCTGCATGCGATAGGCCTGCCGGAACTGATCACTGACTCCCTGGACCAATACAAGGAATTGGCGTTGGAGCTGGCGCGTGCGCCCGAGCGACTGGCCGACCTCAAAGCCAGACTTGCTGCCAACCGCAGCCGCCACGCGCTGTTTGATACGGGGCGCTACTGCAGTCACCTGGAAGCCGCTTTTACGAAAATGCACGCTCTCGCTCAAAGCGGCCAACCGGCCACCAGTTTTGGTGTGGAGCGCATTGCTATCGGCTGAGAATTCCCGCTGGGGGGAGCTTTCTCACAACTGCTTGTCAAAGTACCACTGGATGATGAACTTGGCCACAAAACCCACCATCCCGAAGGCCAGGCCCAGAAACAGTACGAAGGTGCCGAACTTTCCCGCTTTGGATTCCCAGGCCAGGTGTCCGATGATGAACAGCATGTAGAGCATGAAGGCGCCCACGCCAAAGGACAGGCCGAAGGCGGCGATTTGTTCTTCGCTAAAGCCAAACATCACGCACCTGCCTTGCTTACGTCAGCCGATTCGCGCAGGGGCAGCATGCTGGCGTCCACCAGATCTCGGTAGGCGTACCAGCTGGCATGTCCCAGCACCGGAATGACCACGATCAGCCCCAGCAGTGCCGTGACCAGCCCCAGGAGGGTGAGCACCATGATGGTGGCCGACCAGATCGCCATCGGAACCGGGTTTTCCAGTACCACTTGCCAGCTCGCCTCGATAGCCTGCATCAAAGTCACACGGCGGTCCAGCAACAGCGGCATGGCCACCACGCTGGAGGCAAACATGGGGGCAGCCAGAAAGCCCCCCATGGCCAGCCAGAGTTCAAACAGCCAACCTTCCTTAGCCAACACCACATGCTGCACAAAGTCCATCGGCCCGAGGATGTGCACCGGGGCCAGCAGGGTAATGAGAGCGGCGGAAGTGATCACCCAGCCGGTGGCCGCCAGCGCCAGCAGGGCGCCGAACTGGAACATGCACCAGTAGTCGTTGCCCCATTTATTGATGTGGCTGCCCTGCCAGTTGAGCCAGGTCTTGAGCACAAGTTGGAGGTCGACAGGTTCCTTGCGCTCCAATGCCCTGCTCATGGCATACAAACTCGTCGCAAGTACAGGTGCAACCACGAAAAATCCGGAAAACGCCCCTGCCAGCAGCCAAAAGCGCTGGTGTGCGATGGCGACAATCACTGCGCCGCAAAGCGCCATAGCCACGCCGTGGGCCACGCTGATCCAGCCCGAGCGGGTCATGTCACGCCAACCCTGCGCCAGCCAGGTCAATGGCTGGGTGGCGGTAATGGTGCGTACCTGGGGTGCAGCGGGTGTTGGTAAAGGCATGGCGAAGCGATGATGGGTTGGACACTGGACTCTACCGTACCCGTGCAAGCTGCGCATAATGGCGGCTTTCATGCAGCAGGAGTTATCCCATGTCCCGTCCGGTTCTCAGCGAGACCAGCATCCACCCCGCCATTCGTAATCGGGTGGCTACGCTGCACCAGGACATAGTGAAAGAAGTACAGGATGCCGTAGCGGCCAATGCCGTGGTGGTGGTCGGCATGGCCGTCAACCCCATGCCCAAGAAAGCGCGCAAGGTGCTGGACTCGGCCGGGGTGACGTATGCATACCTGGAGTACGGCAGCTATTTCAACACCTGGAGACGGCGTAACGCACTGAAAATGTGGACCGGTTGGCCCACATTTCCGATGGTGTTTGTGAAGGGTGTTCTGGTGGGCGGTGCCTCCGACGTGGAGGCACTCATCGCCAGTGGCGAGCTCAGGAAGATGCTCGCCTGATGCGCGCTTGGTTAGTTCCTGCCTGAAGGTTCTGTAGCACCTGGCCCGCGACCAGGACCGCCTCGGCCACCGTGGCCGCGCCGCTCGCCCATGCGGGCATGCTCTGTGTCAAACACCGTTTTTTGCTCGGGGGTGAGCGCTGCGTAAAACGTCTTGACAGCAGCTTCACGCTGCTCCATGGCACCACTTCGCTCGGCTTGGTGCTGTACGCGCAGGGCATGCATCTTGTCGATGCGCTCCGGTGTGGTCAGCTTGGCCAGCTCTGCTGGGTCGGGGCGGTTTTCCGCCTTGCGCACCGGCGGTTTCATCGCGGTGATGAAGCTGGTCCACGCGCCTTCTTGCGAAGCAGTAATCTTGAGTTTGGCCTTAAGCTGTTCTGCGCGCTTGGCCATAAAGGCTTCCATCTTGGCCGGATCCATCTTGCCACGCATACCCATAGGCCCGCCCTGACCCATAGGGCCTCCGTGGCCCATCATGGCGTGGTGTCCGCCGCCCATACCCATGCCCCCCATGCAATCGGATTGAGCTGCGTGTACGGCAAAACCGGTGGAGGCAAGCACAGTTGTGGCGATGAGGGTCTTTAATACAGTCTTCATGGTGATCTCCTGAGAGGGGTCTGCGGCGGGAATCGCCATCAACCTGATCGCAAGTATGGCCACGCCGTGTATCGCCAGCATTGCAGTGGATTAACTCTTTGTAAAGTTGACGCAATGGTTGGGGGCATCTGCGCGGACAATACCTGCCTTTGCAAGTTATTCAATTCGGAAAAGGGAAGCAGTGTTCAAGAATTTGATGATCTACCGCATGACTGCGGGTTGGCCCGCTGCGGTGACGACGCTGGAAGAAGCGTTCGAGGAGGCACGTTTTACCGAGTGTGGCGCGAGCCAGGAGAAGTCGGTCGGGTGGGTGGAGCCACGTGGCCACGAACATGGGGCCCTCGTCGAAGTGGTGGGTGGGCAGTGGCTGATGAAGCTGATGATCGAGGTGAAGGTCATACCTGCCTCGGTGGTCAAACGCAAGGTGCAGGAGCAGCTGGACCACATTGAAGCCACCACCGGACGCAAGCCGGGCAAGAAAGAGCGGCGTGACATCAGCGAAGACGCGCGTCTGGCGTTGCTGCCGGTGGCCTTTACCAAGCAAGGCAGCGTGCAGGTGTGGGTGGACCCGACGGCGGGGATTCTGGTGACCGATGCCGGCAGCCAGGGCAAGGCCGACGAGGTGATGACCTGGCTGATCAAGGCCGTCGACGGGCTGGTGGTGCAGCTCATTAACACCCAGACCTCACCTGCGGCAGCGATGGCGCTGTGGCTGTCAACCAAGGAAGGACCGCCCGACTTCACGGTGGACCGCGAATGCGAGCTTAAAGCTGCCGATGAATCCCGAGCCGTGGTGCGCTACACGCGCCACGCGCTCGATACCGACGAGGTGAGCCAGCATATCGCCATGGGAAAGGTACCCACACGCCTGGCACTGACCTGGAGTGACCGGGTATCGTTTGTACTGACAGACACCTTGCAACTCAAGAAGGTGTCTTTTCTGGAGACGGTGTTTGAAGGTGCCTCGTCCGCGCCCGGGGATACCCAGGAAGATAACTTCGACGCGGACGTCGCGATTGCTACTGGCGAGTTAAGGAAGCTTATTCCCGACCTGTTGGAAGCCCTGGGCGGCGAGGTGATCGCGGCGTAGGAGACAGGGCGGCATAGGGTTCTGCGCAGGTAAAGGAGGAGCCCGCGCAGCGGGCGGGGGACACGGAGCAGGGCCCTATGCCGCCCTGTCTCCGGGAGAGTGTGGATTCCACAACTCTTGTGAAGAAATGAGCTTTAGCGCTTGTAGATACTGCGTGAGGCGCTACGAAAAGGGTAGCGCTCTTATGCGCTACTTTTTCATCGAGCAGGTGTTGAAGCCAAAGATGGCGTAGGGTGGGCACCAGCCGATGGCACCGGTGGCCAGTGGCACAACGCCGAGCCAGCCCCAGACGCCGATGTTGCCGGTGAGGGTCAGACCAATCAGCACCAGGCCAACCACGATGCGCAGAATGCGGTCGATGCCGCCAACGTTCAATGTCATATCCAACTCCTAAGGTATTGATGGGATAGGCGTATTGAACCGCAGGCAGTGCATTGGGTCAGTGACCTGGGTCACACAGGCTTGCCCGATGTCAAGACGGCAACGTCGAAGCCAACGCGCGTAGTGCCGCGCTGTCACGAATCTGGATGTTGCTGCGCCCCAACTCCACCCAGCCCTCGCGCTCAAAGCGGCGCAGCAACCGGGTGATGATTTCGCGCACCGTGCCCAGCTCGTCGGCCAGCGACTGGTGGGTTAGTGCCAGGTCCTGGCCGCGTCCCAGCAGCGCTGCAGCCAAGCGGCTGTCGAGCTTGTGAAAGGCCACGGCGTCGACCAACACCGTGAGGTCAGCCATACGCTCGGCAAACAGGCCCAGCACGTCGTCACGAAATGCGGGTGTTTGCAGCCATTGGGCAAATACGGGTGGTGGAATCAGCAACAGGGTGGTGGGTTTGGTGGTGATGCCCTGGGCCGACAGCGGTGTGCTGCGAAACAGGCAGGCACTGGAGACCAGACACAACTCGCCCGGAACCACCCGGTACAACTCCAGCGAGCGCCCGTCGCCCGAGTGGCGCGAGACCTTCACCTCGCCTTCGAGCACCAGCGGGAAGCCGCGGCACGGGGAGTTGGCGTCAAACAAAACGGTCCCTGCGGGCGTGGTCATTGGGCCAATCGACGCTCCCAACTCCGAAAGTGAGGGTATTACCTGAGCCAGTGCAGGGTAAAGGGAAACCGGATCGGTCATGATCCGGTCAGGCGGCTACGGCGTAGCCTTCCTCGGCGATTGCCTTGGCCAATTCTTCGCGAGCCTTGTCGGACTGGACGCTGACAAGGTTCTGTGCGCGGTCGATTGTGACTTCGGCTTGTGGGTCGGCTTGCTTGACAGCACGCTTGACTGCCATTTCGCAGTGGCCGCACGTCATTCCGTTAACGGTAAAAGTCTGGTTCATGGGTAATCCTAGAATGATCGAAACGATAAGAGCATAGTGCAAACCTTACCACCATGAATTCATCCGTCAACACAGCCATCGTCGACATCGGCATTGGTGGCATGACCTGCGCGTCCTGCGTCAGCCGCGTGGAGCGCGCGTTGAAAAAAGTGCCGGGGGTGACTGAGGCTTCGGTGAATATTGCCACTGAGTCGGCGCGCATCACGTTTGCTCCCGCCGAGCAGATGGAGGCACAGTTACGCCGCGCGGTGCGCAATGCCGGCTATGAGCCGCGCACCGAAGCCCAAATGGAAGCGCACGACGATGCTGCGCCCTGGGCCGGTTTCGCGCCGGTGGCGGTTGGCCTGCTGCTGTCCGCGCCGCTGGTGTTGCCGATGGTGGGTGACCTCTTTGGGCGCCACTGGATGCTGCCTGCATGGGTGCAATTCCTGCTTGCAACGCCTGTGCAGTTTGTGCTGGGCGCACGCTTCTACAAGGCGGGCTGGCATTCGCTGAAAGCGCTCACAGGCAATATGGACCTGCTGGTGGCGATCGGCACCACGGCGGGTTGGGCGCTATCGACGTGGTTGTGGCTGACCGCTCCGAGTGGTGCTTTGGTGCACCTGTATTTTGAAGGTTCGGCCGTAGTGGTGACGCTGGTGCTGCTGGGCAAATGGCTTGAGGCGCGCGCCAAGCGGCAGGCTACCTCGGCCATTCGTGCCTTGCACGCACTGCAGCCGGATGTGGCGCACTGGGTTGGGCTCGATGGTGAGGTGGACGTGCCCATCGCCGAGGTGCTGGTGGGTGACCGCCTGGTGGTCAAACCCGGTGAGCGTATTCCCGTGGACGGCACGGTGACAGAGGGGCGTACCCAGGTGGACGAGTCGATGCTGACCGGCGAGTCGGTTCCGGCCGCCCGGGAGGTGGGCGACAAACTCACCGGCGGCGCCATCAACGGTGATGGGCGCATCGTCATGCAGGTGAGTGCCGTGGGGAGCGAAACGGTGTTGTCGCGCATCATCCGACTGGTGGAAGACGCGCAGGCGGCCAAGGCACCCATCCAGCGCATGGTGGATCAGGTTTCTGCCGTGTTCGTGCCGGTGGTAATGGCGCTGGCGCTGTTAACGCTGCTAGGCTGGTGGTGGGGTGCTGCAGTGCCGTTTGAGACGGCCACGATCCACGCCGTGGCAGTGCTGGTGATCGCCTGCCCATGCGCACTGGGCCTGGCAACCCCCGCTGCGATCATGGCCGGCACCGGTGTAGCGGCCAGGTTTGGCATTCTGATCAAGGACGCGCAGGCGCTGGAACTGGCGCACAAGGTCGACACGGTGGTGTTCGACAAGACCGGCACCTTGACGGTGGGGCGGCCCCGTCTGACGTCGCTGGTGACAGTGCCGGGCGCAAGTGAGCAGGCACTTCTGCACATTGCTGCCAGTTTGCAAAGTGGCAGCGAACACCCGCTGGGGCGGGCGGTGGTGGCCGCCGCACAGGAGCAGGCGTTGGTTCTGGATGCGCCAGAGAACATGCGTTCCGTGCCGGGGCGCGGTACCGAGGGAGAGGTTGGCGGTGCCCATTACCTGCTCGGTAGCCAGCGCTGGATGGAGGAGTTGGGGGTGGACCTGGGCGCACTGGCCTCGCAAGCACAGGCCCTGCAGTCGCAGGGGTCCGCGGTGTCCGCCCTGGCAGAGCGTCAGGGTGAACGTGTGGCCCTGCGCGCCTTGCTGGCGTTTGGCGACGAACCCAAACCCGGTGCCAAAGAGGCCCTGCAAGCGCTGCGCGCGCGCGGCATCAAGGTGGTGATGCTGTCAGGCGACAACCGGGGTGCTGCAGAAGCCATGGCGCTGCGCCTGGGCCTGAACCCTCAGGACGGTGAAGTGATTGCCGAGGTCTTGCCCGGCGAGAAGGCCGCCAAGATCGCCGCGTTGAAAGCATCCGGAAAAGTAGTTGCCATGGTGGGCGATGGCATCAACGATGCGCCCGCGCTGGCGGCCGCTGATGTGGGGTTGGCCATGGGCGATGGCACCGATGTGGCCATGCACGCGGCCGGCATCACGCTGATGCGCGGCGATCTGTCGCTGGTGGTGGCAGCGCTGGACATCTCCGACCGCACCGTGGCCAAAATTCGCCAGAACCTGTTCTGGGCCTTCGCCTACAACGTGGCCGGCATCCCGCTGGCCGCACTGGGGTTCCTGAACCCGGTAGTGGCAGGCGCGGCCATGGCGATGAGCTCGGTGAGCGTGATGAGCAACGCCCTGCTGCTCAAGCGTTGGCGGCCGAAGAAGGCTGCAATTGTTTAAGAGAAATTGGGCTCTAGCGCACACCAAATGTGCGTGAGGCGCTCTTGAATGTATAGCGAGTTGAATGTCTGACTGCATGGGTGGCGAAGTGGCGGAGCCGGTGGACCGGGTATCCCTTCTCTGGCCCACGCTCGCAGGCGGACCATTCCTGACTGGCTTCGGTTTATTGCGTTAACGCCGTGGCTGGTACGCCCGCTCTGTGGCAACTGCGAATGGGGCCGACGAAGGGACACCCGATCCACCGGCTTGAAGGACTGTTGTGCAGCGAAAGCCGACGCTTTTGAAACTGTTTGATTTGGCGATTGTCAATCTAGACTCAACAGTGTGAAAGCATCAAGAATTAAGAAATTTCCAAAGGGTTGACCACATGTCGCGCACAACCTTACCTCTCGCAATTCGTCCTTTCAGAGCTGACGACTTTGACAACTGCCTGACCGTATTTCGAAGCAACATCCCCAAGTATTTTGCTGAATCTGAACTTGCGGAATTTGCTTCTTTCCTCAATTGTCTAAACGCACGATACCTTGTAGTCGAACAAAGCGGAATCGTTGTTGCCTGTGGGGGGAGCTACGTTCGGGATGGAATCGGCAGGCTCTGTTGGGGCATGGTCGAGCAGTCCAAACATCGATCGTCGATTGGTTCGAACTTGCTGGCAAGCCGCCTCAACAACTTATTCTCTTGTGAAGCGGATGTGCTTGAAATCTGTATAGATACAAGCCAATTTAGTTCTGGTTTCTTCGAGCGCTTTGGCTTCAAGGCTCGCCGCATTACCTCGGACGGATTCGGGACAGGCTTAGATTGCGTCGAGATGGCATTGAGCCTTGAAGATTGGCTCAAGTGCCCCTTGCGGACACCATTCTCCTAAATTGAGCGTCAGACTTCCAGCCCGATGCGGTCGCCCGTTCCCATCGAAAAACTTGGTTCAAGGCGGGTGGTGGGGCATGCGCGCGCAGGCTCCATTCGCCGTTGCCGCAGAGGTTGCGCGCAAACCACCGTGTTGACGCAGGGCTGCAGGCGCATCAGGTGCAGACGCCGGCGAGCCTCGTTCTGCCTCGCAGAGGCTGAACGACACGAGCCGGAGAACGCATGCCCCGCCACCCGCCTTGCGCGAGGTTTCCACCAGAAGTTCACAAGCCAAATAGCCCTTCAACGCCCGCCAGATATGCGTGAGAAGCTCTCAAAGAGATAGCAACGGGCAACAGGTACGCCTGTCGCACCGCCACCGTAGAACACGACCTCAGGGAAGAACGGCGCAGTGTGGTGGCGTAGATGCACTGCCGGGCGGACCTCGTCTCCGACCAGGGGCTTCGCCCACGACTTCTTCCGTAGGTGGAGTTGGATGCGGTACACGTCTGACGATCCCCTTTTTGGGGGATGGACGAAACGGCAATCGTGTTCAATAATGAGCCGCCAAAAATTTCGCCAAGCGACGGCACAGGGGACACAAAGCATGTTTGACTTCTTCAATCGCAAAAAATCATCCGAAGCAACACTGACCCATCGCGAAACCACACCCAGACGCAAGCCGGCACTACGCCGTAGCTTGGATTCCCTGGCACCATTACCCACACCGGAGGTAACGGAAGGTAACAGTGAAGCTGACTGGTCGCAGTGGGAAGACTCTGTTGCGTTTCAAGACAGCCAGATGCCCAGCACGTACCCCGAAACACGCCCGATGGCGCTGGAGTCAGGCAGAGCCGATGACGCGGGCGACTCTGTCATGCATACCGCCTATGACACCCTGCGTTCCAGCGATTTGTAAGCACTAGCCTCCATGTTGGCCGACGTTTTCGGTCCGATAGAATTCAAAGCACCCGACTGACTCGTCGAATACTGGACACGGTAGAAAGGTGCACTCCATGAAGAATTTAAAAGTTGCTAGTCGACTTTTTCTCACCGTTGGCGTCTCGGTATTCATCATGCTGATACTCGCGGTGATTAACTGGACCGCCATGAGCAGGTTGGCCGAGTTGCAGGACCGCGGGGTTACGAAGCTCCATGCAGCGTCGCAAGTCCAGCACGACTCCAGCCTTGGTGCTCAAGCCTACCGGGTGGTGGCTGACACCTTCATCAACGGCCAGTTTGACGACGCGCAAAAGAAGTGGGCTGAAATCAACACGGAAATTGACACCGCTATTGCATTTGCCAGCACGGCCGCGGACACGCCACAGAAGAAGAGTGCACTTCAGCCCGGCATTGACGCCGTGCAGGAGATACGCAAACTCTATACGCAACAGTTCCTGGTACTTACCAAGAAGGGCGCCTCCAGAGAGGAGATCGCCGCCGTTGATGACGCCATTGACAAACAGATTGACAAATTTGATGCCGCCTGGGTTCAGCTTGGCACGGTTCTTACCGAGGAAGCGACTGCGGCCGATGCTCAGTTCGACGCCGAAGCAAAGTCGGCAAGGTTGATGGTGCTTGTGTCCATCGCTCTGGGTTGCGCGGTGCTGGTGGTGCTGACGCTGGTCATTTCGCGCAGCATTACGGGTCAGCTGGGTATGGAGCCTGCCGATGCGGCGCGGCTGGCGCACAGGATTGCCGAGGGTGATCTGACACACAACTTTACCGACCGTGCAACCGACGACGGCAGTTTGGCGAGCGCCCTCAATCACATGCTGGCCACGTTGAAGTCGATTGTTTCGAACGTGCGCCAGGGGTCTGAGTCGGTGGCCACAGCCAGCGCCGAGATTGCGCAGGGCAACAACGACCTCTCCGCCCGCACCGAGCAGCAAGCCAGTGCCTTGGAAGAAACTGCTGCGAGCATGGAAGAACTGGGCTCCACGGTCAAGCAGAACGCCGACTCCGCACGCACTGCCAACCAGCTCGCAACCAATGCATCCACTGTCGCCGTGCAAGGCGGCGAAGTGGTTTCTCAGGTGGTGGAGACAATGAAGGGCATCAACGATTCGTCACGAAAGATTTCAGACATCATCAGCGTGATCGACGGAATTGCCTTCCAGACCAATATCCTGGCACTCAATGCAGCCGTCGAGGCTGCACGTGCCGGAGAACAGGGCCGCGGCTTTGCGGTGGTGGCCTCAGAAGTGCGATCGCTAGCTGGCAGAAGCGCCGATGCAGCCAAGGAAATCAAAAGCCTGATCAACGCCAGTGTTGAGCGAGTGGAGCAAGGCACGGCACTGGTCGACAAGGCCGGCGAAACCATGACAGAGGTGGTGAGCTCTATCCGACGGGTTACCGACATCATGGGTGAAATTAGCGCTGCCAGTAACGAACAGTCAGACGGGGTGGCGCAGGTCGGTGAGGCAGTGACTCAGATGGACCAGACCACACAGCAGAATGCTGCGCTGGTAGAGCAGATGGCGGCTGCGGCGAGCAGTCTCAAGAGCCAGGCGCAGGAATTGGTCCAGACGGTGGCGATATTCAAGCTTGGTCAGAACGACTACGCAGCCAGCCCGGCCAGGGCTGCCGTGCGCTCGCATGCGCCCCCGGTCGCGCAGTTCAAGGGGCCGGAGCGGCGTGAGGTCGGCATACCAAAGGGCGCTGCAGCACGGGCACCCAAGACGACTGCCCCGCCCCCACCTACTTTGGCTGACCGCCTGATTGCGCCAGCGAACGCTCCGGTCTCCAAGAAGCCGACGCCCAAGGGTGGTGATGAAGACTGGGAAACGTTCTAGAGTCAAATTGGAAGCGACTGCCCCTGAGCTGTCTCCTTCCGTTGTTCTTGGCCCTGGAGGACGGCGACTACCCGGCTTGCCAATGGGGTGTGCGTGGATTTGGCGCCTTTGAGTCTGTTGCGTGCGCCGGGATTTCCTGTCTATAGAATGAAGGTTCAACACACATAACGGAGCGCCTTCATGAGTCTGACACTTGGCGAGTTGCTGGAGGTCATCAAACAGCACAGTGATGCCCAAACCATGGCGGTGAAGGTGTTGCCTTCCATTCTGGCCTATGTCGGTGCAGAAAATGGTTCCCTCATCCTCCTGGCGGGTGATCGTGTGGTGCACAAAGTGTTGGCGACCAAGGAGACCTTTGCACAGGTCTCTGAACACAAACTGCAGACGGTGCTTGCCGACGGCCTGGCTGGATGGACGTTACGGCACCGCCAAGGGGGCTTGGCCTCCAATACCGAGCTCGACGAGCGCTGGGTGTCCCTCGGCCCACCAGCGATTGCGTCGGCCATGGTGGTGCCGATGATGAGTCGCGATACGGTCATCGGCTTGCTGTCATTTCACCATGCAACGCGTGGCCAGTTTAGGGAAAGAGACCTTGCGAAGGCCGCTGAGTTGGCGCACGCAATCGCGCCGCTGTTTGACATTGCCATGTTGACGGAGTCCACCATCGAATCCCTCATCCGCCTGTGCCGTAGTGCTGCGAATCCATCGGCGGTGGTCGACTGGCAGGGCAATGTCAAGGTCGTCAATGACGCGATGGAACGCCTGGATATTGCCTGGGAGGGTGTCAATTTTTCGCACAGCCTTCTTCCCCGGGAGTTGAATGTGGTCTCCATCCAACAATGCGAATGGGAAGGACCCCGAAAATTATCGTCTTTGCCATTCGATGCCCATGTCGTCCCGTTTCGCGGTTTTGGCGTGTGGGTTCAGCTGACAACTGCAGTGGCCGCTGGAAATAGCTGACGCGTCACCGTTCGATCATCAGAGAACCATCTATTGACAACATTGGTACGCACCGTACAGTTTAGCGACATCTATTTTTCCAAGCACTTCCCAACACACGAATCGCCATGCATCTGCCATTTCGCGCCGTTGTGCGTTGGACCAGTATTCTTCCAATAGTGATTTCACAGGCGGCGTTGGCGCAGCAACCGCCCACCGCTGGAAGTCAGCTGCAGCAAATCCCGGCGCTGCCGACCGTTCAAACCAGCAAGCCGGACCTGCAGGTGAGCGCGGAGCCGCCTCCACCAATGGTGCAGGGCGATGGCGCCAAAGTCGTTGTGAAAGGGCTGCAGTTTGCTGGTGTCACCGCAATCGAGGAAGCGGAACTGATTCGTGTGAGTGGGTTCGCAGCGGGGAGCCAATACACCGTCGCGCAATTGCGCGCGATGGCGGCCAAGATGACTGCCCACTACCGCAGCCTGGGGCACTTTGTGGCGCAGGCTTATCTGCCTGCGCAGGACATTACCGATGGTGTTGTGCGGTTTATGGTGCTTGAGGGGCAGTATGGCCAGATCAAGCTGCGCAACCAGTCGCGTCTGGCAGATGGTGTTGCCAACCAACTGCTTGGCGGGCTCAAGAGTGCTGACAAGGTCACGTCTGACGCACTCAAGCGACGCCTGTTGCTGCTATCCGATTTGCCGGGCATCCAAGTCAAATCGACATTGGCCCCGGCAAGTGAACGTGGCGCGACCGATCTGACGGTCGACATCGCGCCCGGCCAGACCGTCAGCGGCAGCGTGGAGGCGGACAACCAGGGCAATCGCTATACCGGCACCAACCGTATCGGCGCCAGCATCAATATCAATGAACCTACAGGCTTGGGTGATGTGGCGTCTTTGCGCGTGCTCACGTCCGGCGAGGGATTGGTTTTTGGGCGTGCCTCGTATCAACTGCAGGCCGGTCAGGTCCGGTTGGGGGCGGCCTACACCACCATGCGTTACGTGCTGGGGGAAGAGTTTGCGAGTTCACAGTCCAGTGGCACTGCCAGGGTCGGAGGCCTGTTTGTCAACTACCCGCTGATTCGCGCTCGCAACAGCAATCTGAGTGCCCAGTGGTCGCTCGACAGTAAAGATTTCTCTGACCGGCTGGAGGTCAGTTTGCCTGGGGTGAGTGTGGACAAGAGTGCCCTCCTGAGCACCCTGAGTCTGAGCGGTGATCTGCGTGATGCCTCGGGAACGGGACTAACCACCTTCATGCTGAGCTGGACGCGCGGACGTATCGATTTGCGCAACGACGTGTTCTTGACCAATGACAGCGGCAGCGCCCAAAGCAACGGCACGTACGACAAAGTGTCCTATGCACTGACACGCCAGCACGGGTTGTTCAACGGAACAGACCTGTATGTGAGCCTCAATGGCCAGTGGGCTTCGAAAAACCTGGATGCCTCCGAAAAGTTCAGTCTGGGTGGCGGCACGGGTGTGCGTGCCTATCCCGCCGGTGAGGCCAGCGGGGACCAGGGAGCGATCCTGACGCTGGAGACGAGAACCAGCATCAACGGCTTTATCGATCGGCTGCCCGGCCAATTGCAACTGATCGCCTTTGTCGACATGGGCAGTGTGACCATCAATCGATTTCCCTGGGATGCCGTCTCCTCGAATGGCCGGGAACTCCGCAGTGCCGGATTAGGGTTGAGCTGGAGCGGCCCGGGCAATATATTTCTAAAGGCTTACTGGGCGTTCAAGCTTGGGGATGCCGTTGCCACGGCTTACCCAGCAGACAGGCGAAAGGTCCACCATGAACCACATATACCGCTCGGTCTGGAATGACGCACTGGGGTGTGTTGTAGCCATTTCAGAAATCGGCATGGCAGGCGGCAAGAGGTCGTCGACGATAGGGGGCGAAATTCGGGCTTGCCAAGACTTTGCATTGCGCGCGTTGAGCGTGAGCCTGCTACTGGGGTTTGCGACTACGGCTCATGCCTTGCCCTCAGCAGGTGTGGTTTCGTCTGGTAGCGCCACCATCACCAGCAGTGGCCCGGGCAGTCTTCTCATCACCCAATCAAGCCAAAACGCTCTCCTGAATTCGGTGCGATTTGCACAGCCAGGCAGTAACTCGGTGGCCATCAACCGGGTGCTGGGGTCGGATCCATCGCAAATCCTTGGCAGTCTGTCGGCCAACGGCAAGGTGTTTCTGGTGAACCCCAACGGGATAATGTTTGGCAAGGGTGCGTCTGTGAATGTGGGTGGACTGGTGGCGTCCGCATTGGACCTCGCCGATGCGGACTTCACTGCCGGGCGCTATCGGTTCAGTGGCACCGGTGGTGGCGAGGTCACCAATCTCGGCAGTATTCAAGCTGAACAGGGTGGTTCCGTGGCGCTGTTGGGCGCGCGCGTTGGCAATGAGGGGACGATTTCCGCCAATCTGGGCTCGGTAGCGCTGGCAGCGGGCAGTGCGGCTACGGTGGATGTGCCGATCGATGGCTTGATCCATGTGACTGTCGACAAGAGTGCGGCGACTGCGCTTGCCAGCAATGGCGGGCTAATCCAGGCAGATGGGGGCGAAGTGCTCATCACCGCGCACGCCAAAGACGCACTGCTGAACACGGTCGTCAACAACCAGGGCATTGTGCAGGCGAACTCGGTGGGGTTCCGCAATGGTCGCATCGTGCTGGACGGTGCTGACTCTGGCGTGGTGAACGTGGGCGGAACGCTGCGCGCGAGCGGGCTGGCGTCGACCGCCACCGGTGGAACCCTCATCGCCAGCGGCGACAAGATCCTGATTGCCGACCACGCGCAACTGGACGCCACGGGTGCTTCGGGTGGTGGCGGCATTTATGTGGGCGGCGGATGGCAAGGCAGAGACCCCGACATTCGGCAGGCCAGTGGTGTGTATGTGGCGCAAAGTGCGACGCTGGACGCCTCGGCTACTGTGAATGGCAATGGGGGCACGGTGGTGACGTGGTCTGATGTGCACAACCCGCAGTCTGCCACCCGGATATACGGGTCCCTGAATGCACGCGGTGGTGCCGAAGGTGGCGATGGCGGGCGAATCGAGACTTCGGGGCATTGGTTGGATGTGAGCGGGCTAAAGGCCGATGCTGCTGCTCCGCGTGGGAAGGGGGGAGTGTGGTTGCTCGATCCGACCGACTTGACGGTCAGTGCCGCACCAACTGATTTGGGAACAGTAGGCCCCCCCCCAGGTTTCTTCACTTCAGTTGACTTACCCTTGGCGACCAATGTGCAGAACACTGACATTCAAACACTATTAAACGGTGGCACTAGCGTGGTACTGCAGGTGAGTCCAGCTGGTGGCGGAAATGGAGACATTTTTGTGAATGCTCCCATTGCGACCGCGCCTGTATCCAATACGTCGTTAACACTGACTGCTTTTCGCGATGTGGTGCTGAATGCGAGTATCGCGAACCCTGGGCCCTCGGTCGGCAAACTCGACGTCAATCTCTTGGCTGGGCGGAATTTCATTAACAACGTAGGTGCGGCTGTTTTGAGCCTACCTGGTGGAGGTGGCGGGCAGTGGGTTATTCTCAGCAGTGATCCTGCGACCAATACCTTTGGCGGCTTAACCAGCGGCAATAAGGCTATCTGGGGGGGTGGACCTGCTCCGCTGGCGGGTAATTGGTATGTGTTTGGAACAACCGGTGCCGTGACAGCAACGACGGTTTCGGACGCCAAGACCTACGGCCAATCCATCAGCGTGGCCGGCGACATCACTTACAGCGGGCTACCTTTGACGAGTGCGGCTACCTACGGCAATGTCTATCTAAATCTGGCAGTTACGGACGCCCTGAGCGCGCTTCCTGCCGCAGGTTCAGCAGGAGAAAGTTCCACCGCGAGTGTCGGTGGATATGCCATCTCCGCAGGGGGTGGGGCCCCCAATCCCGGCTATACCCTCAGTATTGTTAACAGCGGCACGCTGTCGGTTGGCAAAGCGTCGCTGACGGTCACAGCGAATAACGCAAGTAGGCTGTACGGAGACCCCAACCCGGTGCTGAGCGCGACGGTGAGTGGTTTTGTCAACGGCGAGACGGTTGGCACGGCAGCGGGCTTTGGCGGCAGCGCCAATGTGAGCACCACCGCTACACCGACCACCGGGGTGGGCAGTGTGGCCATTACGCCAACGGTGGGCACGCTGACCGCATCCAACTACAACTTCACGACGCTACAGAACGGCACACTGACGATAGGCCCGGCGCCGCTGACGGTGACAGCCAACCCAGATACAAAAACGTACAACGGGGTAGCCTACAGTGGCGGCAATGGGGTTGCCTACGCAGGCTTTGTGAACAGCGAAACCAGCGCAGTGCTGTCTGGCACCTTGTCCTATGCGGGAACCAGCCAGGGTGCCAAAAATGTGGGCAGCTATGTGATGAGCCCTGGTGGCCTCAGCAGCACCAACTACGCGGTGAGCTTTGTCGATGGCCTTCTCACGATCACTCCGGCGGGACTCTCGGCCATTGTGGCCAGCCTCACGGGCACGACCAGCAAGGTCTATGACGGCACAACCGCTGCAACGCTGACGCCGGGCAACTTCAGTGTGAGCGGCTTTGCTACAGGCGAAGGAGCCAGCGTGACCAAGACCAGCGGCACGTATGACACGGCGGGTGCGGGAACGAACAAGACGGTGACGGTTAGTCTGAATACCAGCGACTACGCGGCCAACGGGGGCACGCTGCTGTCGAACTACACACTGCCCACAACGGTGAGTGGCGCGATTGGAACCATCAGCAAGGCACCGCTGACGGTGACGGCCAACAACGCAACGAGGTTGTACGGTGCAGCCAACCCTGCGCTGAGCGCAGCGGTCAGTGGTTTTGTCAACGGCGAGACGAGTCTGACCGCAGCGGGCTTTGGCGGCAGTGCGAGTGTGAGCACCACGGCCACTGGTACGACCGGGGTGGGCAGTGTGGCCATCACACCAACGGCGGGTACGCTGACCGCATCCAACTACAACTTCACGACGCTGCAAAACGGCACATTGACGATCACCAAGGCACCACTGACGGTGACTGCCAACGCTGATACAAAAACGTACAACGGGGTAGCCTACAGTGGAGGCAATGGTGTTACCTATGCGGGCTTTGTCAACGCAGAAACGGCTTCGGTTCTTGGCGGGGCATTGGCTTTCGGAGGCTCCAGTCAAGGGGCTATCAACGCCGGTCAGTACGAAATATCCGCCAACGGTTTGACCAGTTCCAACTATGCAATCGACTACCTTGGCTCTACATTGACTGTGAAGCCGAAGTCGGTATCGGTTACCGGTCTGGCGGCCGACAACAAGGAATTTGACGGTACGCCTACGGTATTCATTCGCGATTGGGGTACCGTCGTGACTGGCGTCGGGTCAGAAACGCTGGCGCTCAACCATGGCAGCGCAGCCTTTAGCGATTCGATCGTCGGCACTGGCAAAACAGTGACGGCAGAAGGCTACAGCTTGGCCAATGGGACGCAAGGTGGTCTGGCGAGCAACTATGTGCTGACCAGTACCAGCGCGCAAACGCTGGCCAATATCGTGGTGGGAGAAAGAGCGCAGTCGGTTTCTGCAGTGCAATCATCACTGAGCACTTCCACCCCATCGTTTTCCAGTGCTCCAGGATCTTCGGTGCCCGGCACCAGCACCGGGGCAAATGCAGTGCCATTGGTCAACCTGATGGAGCGAGAAAGAGGTTTGGATACAGTTGCCATCACGGTCAACGGCAGTCGCATTGACGGCGGTAATCCGGACGGTTTGTCGGCGTCCCAGGACACTGTGCCATCCAGCACTGGCGGGCCTGCAGGTTCAACAAGTGTCGCTGGTCAGACCGCTGCTGGCGGTCCCGCGGCTGCAAACCGTGTGGCGGGTCAAGCCGCCGCTACCGGGTCAAATTCCCGCAACGCTTTCGGGGGCCCTGTCGGTGGAACGGTGGGTGGCACTGCTGGATCTGCAGTCACTGGAGCCGCCTCCCGGACCGCTGCGCCACCGGGAACCAGCAGCTTTCGCACCTCGGGTCTTTCGAATATGCCCGCACCCGCTGCCCCAGTTCCTGGCACAGCGCCCGGAGTTTCCCAGGACGTGTACGTCAAGGGCTTTTCGCGCGCTGTGGAAGTGGGGACCACCACCGGTGGCGCAGTTATTCTGGCAACGGTTGCCGCGAACGCAAACCTGACCCGTCTTGGGGTGACGGTTGCTGCTGGGGATGGATTTGGTATCGCAGTTCCCCTTGATCTATTTGGGGCCGCCGCCGTGCGTGGCGCGGCGACGGTTCAGGCCACGACGTCGTCCGGGGGGCGCTTGCCTTCCTGGCTCACTTTTGATCGCAGCCGCATGCGCCTGACCGCTGACAACGTGCCACAGTCGGGACTTCCATTGACGCTCAAGCTCGCCGCTGGCCCAGGGAAAACTGTTGAGGTGACACTCAAATGAGCGCAAGCAACATGGTCAAACTTGCCATCCATTCGTGTCTGTTGATGGGTCTATTGATCGCTTCGCCTGGTTTTGCGCAAAAGGCGGAGCAGGTCTGGGGCTACAAGGTCCGTCCCGGCGACAGACTGATCGACATTTCCAAGTCGTATCAGAAGAACCCGGATGAATGGAAGAAATTGCAGCAAAACAATACCGTCCCGGACCCCAAGTTGTTGCAGCCGGGCAAGCAGATCAATATCCCGGTTTCGGACCTCAAACAAGGTGATCCATTTGCGGCTGCTGTCCTGGTGCATGGCGAAGTACAGCGTCTGGACAAATCGGGGCAGCCTGTTGCCAAGGTGGTATCCGGGGACGTGCTGAAGATGGGCGACACCATCCAGACTGGCTCGCGCAGCACATTGACCGTTCGCTTTGCCGATGACTCCCGGATGCTGGTGACCGAGAAAAGCAAAATCACCCTCTCGAGCCTGGTCAACTATGGCAAGACCGGTATGGCAGACACCAAGGTGCAGGTGCATCAGGGTGGAACCGACTCGCAGGTGTCGCCGCAAAAGGGGCCGGTTGCGCGCTATGAAATCAACACACCCGCACTCAATCTGGCTGTGCGTGGTACGGGTTTTCGCATCCAGGTTGACGAGGGCAGTGGTGCCACGCGTACCGAGGTTGTGGAGGGGTTGGTAGCTGGCGAGTCCCAAGGTGGCCAGGCCATGATTGGCGCAGGCTTCGGTATCCTCGCAGAGCCCGGAAAAGCGCTTGGGCAGCCGACTCGCTTGCTAAGTGCACCGATCATGGGTGCGTCTTCAACCCCGGTCAAGAAATTGCCTGCCCGGTTTGAATGGACAGAGCTCGCAGGCGCTGTGCGGTACCGCGTACAACTGCTAGCGGTGGTCCAGGGCAATGACGCCATCATCGTGGATGAGGTTTCCGAAAACAGCAAAGCGCAGTGGGATGAACTGCCCGATGGCGACTACGTATTGCGGGTGCGCGGCATCGATGCATCGGGTCTGGAGGGTTCCAACGGGACCATGGCGTTTGCCGTAAAGACCCGTCCAGAGCCACCCGAACTCAGCTTTCCGCAAGACCAAACGCGCTTGGTTGACGAGAAAGTGGTGTTCCGGTGGTCCACCGCACCGCAAGCCCAGGACCACCGTTTTCAATTGGCTGAAGATGCCGAATTCAAAAATCTGGTGGCGGCGGTTCCCAAGATCTCCGGCAGCACGCGTGCCGTATTGTTTGCCGTACCGCCGGGCCAATACTATTGGCGGGTTGCCAGCATCACCAGCACCGGTGACGTTGGCCCGTTCAGCGATGCGTTTACCTTCACGCGCAGCGCGGCTGCATCTCAATGACAAGAGCATTGTTCACACAGCGCTACATGGCGATGGCTGACGGACGGTTTGTGAGTCATGCCTAAAGCGCGATTTTTCGGCGGCCCCTGGACCCGCAAACGGGTTTATCAGTTGTTGATGCGGGCACTGTTGCCAGCAGCCATCATGGTCTTTTTTCTGGCGGTGCAATTCCAGGACCCCCTGGAGCGGATGCGCATTCGGGATTTTGCGTTTGACTGGCTTCACAAGGTGCATCCCGGCGCTTATGTCGAAGACGTACCTGTCAGAGTGGTTGCTATTGACGACAAGAGCCTGGAAACATTAGGTCAATGGCCTTGGCCTCGCACGGTACTGGCGCAGATCATTGACCAGCTGACAGCGTTCGGTGCGCGGGTCGTTGTGCTGGACTTGATTTTGGCTGAAGCGGATCGAACGTCACCCAACGTGGTCAAGCAGTTTTGGCCAGAGAACGCGCAACTCGAGGCCGTGCTGCAGACGTTCCCGTCTCACGACGATATGTTGGCAGCGATATTTTCGCAAAGCCGGGTAGTAACAGGTATTCAGGCATACAACTCCGATGCCCACAAGCAATTGCCTGAACGCAAGACACAAATTGGAGTAGAAGGCGGAGACATTGCATCCTGGGTCAGAAGTTGGTCGGATGCGACGGGCTATTACCCGCCGCTGCTTGAGTCTGCGCTGGGCGCTGGGCTTGTCACCATGGTCCCCGATCACGACGGGATTCTGCGATCGATGCCATTGGTGAGTGCACTGGGCGATGAACACTTCCTCTATCCCAGCCTGGCGCTGGAAGGGTTGCGGGTGTATCTGGGGTCCAGCGATTTATTGGCCAAGTCTGCTGCGCCTCAAAAGGCAGGCTGGTTGCAACAACCCGGAATCGAAGGCATCCAGGTGGGGAGCGCCGCTTACCTGCCAACGTCACCGGAGGCGCGCGTGTGGTTACACATGCGGCCCAAATCGAACGATCGCTATGTGTCCGCAATTGACATTCTCGATGGCAAGGTTGAGCCCAAACGCATCAAGGACCACATTGTCGTTATCGGTGCCACCTCCGTCGGCTTGGGTGACGTGGTGCGCACACCCTTGGGCGAGTTGGTCCCCGGAGTGGAAGGCCACGTGCAGCTGATCGAGCAGCTGTTGACCAATGGGTACCTGCTGCGGCCAGCGTGGGAAAACGCCTTTGTGTCGGGTCTGATGCTGGCCTATGGCCTGGCTATGGCGGTAATGCTCGGCTACTTTCGCCCAGTATGGTCGGTGGTGTTGGTTGGTGCGGGTGTGGTCGGACTAGCAGGCCTTTCGATGTGGCTATTTTCGAGCCAGTACCTCCTGTTTGATCCGTTGTACCCGGCCTCTGGACTGGTTGCCCTGTTCCTGTCGCTCTTCATACCGGGGTACTTGCGTACAGAAAAGGAGCAACGCTGGATCAAGACGGCATTTTCACGTTATGTCTCGCCCAACCGGGTGAAGTACCTGCAGGACAACCCCGAGACACTGGTGTTGGGGGGTGAATACCGGGAATGCTCGTTCGTGATGACGGACCTGGCGGGGTTCACCTCGATGATGGAGAAGTACGAACCGGCGATGCTCTCTTCGCTGTTGAATGAGTACCTGAACAGCATGATCGAAATCGCTTTTGCCCATGACGGTACGCTCGACCGGATCGTGGGGGATGCCGTGGCCGTGATGTTCTCTGCCCCGGTGGTGCAAGCCGACCACGCTGCGCGCGCCGTCCGTTGTGCGCTGGCGATGGATGCCTTTGCCAACGGTTTCAGTCAAATGCAACAAGCACGTGGTATTCCATTTGGCAAGACCCGCATTGGCGTGAATACGGGTGATGTCATGGTCGGGAACTTTGGAGGGAAGGTGATGCTGGACTACCGCGCCCTGGGGGACGCCATCAATACGGCGGCCCGGCTGGAGACCATCAATGGCCAACTGGGAACGCGCATTTGTATCAGCGGCTCCACCGTTGGCCAGATTGATAATTTCCGGGGTCGACCGGGCGGCCGTCTGGTGCTCAAGGGAAA